>JAEEGL011408842.1_pt1 | contig 26115 bp, 19 predicted proteins | sample 9134231 | NCBI WGS metagenome assembly JAEEGL01 (sample SAMN16246548, study PRJNA631951) | gut metagenome | biome: gut microbiome; feature: rumen; material: fiber-attached | host: Bos | place: Iran: Karaj | collected 2018-10
AAGGAAAGCCGATGGACAGCCTTATAAAGAACCAGGATGTGGTTAACATAGCAGGAGCCTGCCTTTCCAAGCAGGATACCCAGGAGGCTGCCATCTGTCTGGACACTGAGAAGGGCATCTACTATTTTATCTACGCCACCTACATCAATGGCACAGTGCTCATGGTCATGAACGATATTTCGGGCATGAAACAGCTGGATGAGATGCGCAAGGAATTCTCAATGAACGTATCCCATGAGCTGAAGACCCCGGTCACCTCCATCATGGGCTATGTCGACACGCTCCTCAGCATCTACCAGGAGCATCCCGAGAACATAGGCAAGTTCCTGGAGATCATAAAGAAGCAGTCGGAGCGCCTGGCCGGCATCATAGAGGACCTGCTCACACTTTCCAGGACAGAGAGCGCCTTCATAAGGCTTGAGAAGGAGCGGATCCCGGCCAGGAGCCTCATAGAGCTGTGCATCTCCGAGCACGCCGAGCAGGCGGCCCAGAAGCATACCAGGATAAAGGTGGATATGCCGAATGGCATCATGCTTCTGGCCCACCCGGTGCTGGCGCAGCAGGCCATAGGCAACCTGCTTGACAATGCTGTCAAGTATTCGGGCACTAACGCAGTTGTCACAATACATGTGAAACAGAATGATGAGTTCACCGAGATTGCGGTGGAGGACAACGGCCCAGGCATAGAGGAGAAGAACCTTGGCCATATCTTCGAGAAGTTCTACCGCGTCAACAAGGAAGTGAGCCGGAGCCTGGGCGGAACGGGGCTGGGGCTCTCCATTGTCAAGCAGGTGGCCATCACCCACGGCGGCAAAGTCTCAGTTGAGAGCACTGTTGGCAAAGGCACTGTATTTACTATATACTTCCCTGTATGAAAAAGCTTTTTATATTTTTATTCCTAGTCTCAATATCTATTTTCAACATATATGCCGAAATCGCGCCAGACACCGTCCTTACACCGGATCCGGCCATAACGCTGGGCAGGCTGGACAACGGCCTGACATACTACATCAGGCCCAACAGTTACCCTGAGAACGAAGTTTACCTGCGCCTTGTGGTCAAGACAGGCTCCCTCATGGAAGATGACGACCAGCAGGGCCTGGCCCATTTTCTTGAGCACATGGCCTTCAATGGCACCGAGAAATACTCCGAGAACCAGGTCATCAGCTTCCTTGAGAAGAACGGCATCAAGTACGGCCCGGATCTGAACGCATATACAACCTATGACCAGACTGTGTATATGCTCAATATTCCAGCAGACAATCCTATGCTTATCGAGCAGTCTGTGGAAATCCTCTCCCAGTGGGCAGGCTACATGAAACTGGACCCTAAGGAGATAGATGCTGAACGGGGAGTGGTGATAGAGGAGTGGAGACGGAGCCAGGGCGCCGAAGAGCGATTCTATCATTTCGAGGTGGACCGGGTCGAGGGGGGCCGCTTCTCTTTGAGGGACCCAATCGGCAAAGTTGACATACTGGAGAGCTTCACCAGAGACCAGATTCTCAGATATTACAAGGAGTGGTACACCCCGGACCGTATGGCTGTCATGGTCATCGGCAATGTGGATGCCAAGTTCATAAAGAGCAGCATAGAGAAGTATTTCTCACCACTGAAAAATAATGCCCAGAACCGCACTATAGATATGTCCAGTCCTATAAAGGCGGGCACAATATCGGGCGTGCTGACTGACCCTGAGGCAACCTTCAACAAGTTCACCATGCATTTCAAGGTGCCGTTCAAGCAGGACAAGACTGCAATTGAATACCGAAACTCAATCCTGCGCGCCCTGTTCTGCAACATGTTCTCAGACCGCCTTGACCAGATAAAGCGGGAGCAGGATCCACCGTTCCTCAATTCAGGGGCAGGCTTCTCCCATATATTCACATCGGTCAGCAGCTATTTTCTTACCGCAACCCTGAAGGATGACAACACAGAGGAGGGTATTTCACGGGCCGCTTCCGAGATTGCCCGGATAGCACAGCACGGTTTCACCCAGTCTGAGCTTGACCGCTCCAAGGCTGAGCTCTTCTCCTTCATCGAGACCACCTACAACGAGCGGGACAAGACCCATTCATCCAGCCTGATAAACGAATATACCCGGAACTTCATGCAGGGTGAACCCATACCAGGGATTGCGGTTGAATATGAGCTTTACAAGCAGTTCCTGCCCCAGATCACACTGGAGGATGTGAACAGCTTTATCCAGATTTTCCTTAAAAAGGATGGCCGTATCCTTATTGCAACCGGAAAGCCTCAGAGCCTTGACTCTCTTTCAGAATCCAGGCTTGTTGAGATTGTGGATACAGCCCTTGCATCAAAGCAGGAGCCCTACAAGGAGATAGCTGTCTCTGACAGTCTTGTGGACAATCTGCCACCGGCAGGAAAGGTAAAGTCGGCAAAGACTGATAAAAAGACAAACCTTACCACACTCAAGCTCTCAAATGGGGCCAAGGTGCTTCTGTATCCTACCGATTACAAGAATGACCAGATACTTATCTCTGCCATAAGCCAGGGAGGAAGCTCACTGGTAAGCGATTCCCAGTGGGCATCCTCTCTCATATCCTGCGCCCTGGTTAACAACAGCGGCCTTGGGCACTTCCCAAAAGTGGAACTGGACCAGATGCTTAAGGGGAAGAATGTGGCGGTAAGCCCCTTCATCGAGACCTATTCCGAGGGCTTTACAGGAAGCTCAAATAAAAAGGATCTGGAGACAGCATTCCAGCTGCTTCACCTCTATTTCACAGCTCCCCGGTTTGACCAGGAGGCCTTTGAATCCTACATGAAGCGGCTTGAAACCGCAGTCAAGAGCCAGGAGGCCGACCCCGATTCCGCTTTCATAAAGGCGGTGAAGGAGCTGATCACACAGAACCATAAGCGGGGCAGGTTCATGGATATGGAGCTCTTATCAGAGATATCTTTAAAGGATGCCAAGGAGGTATACAGGGAAAGGTTTGCAGACCCTGGTGACTTCACCTTCATCTTTGTAGGCAACATCGACATCGACAGGGTTAAGGAGCTGTGCTCAGCATACATTGCCTCCATCCCATCATCGGGAACAAAGGAGAAATGGGCCGATGTGGGTCTCCGCATGCCGGAGGGAAGCCACCAGAAGGAAGTCCATAAGGGAATAGACTTCAAGAGCCAGGTCATCACCATAATGGATGGCAGCATAAGATACAATGCCAAAGAGCTTCTGAACCTGGAGGCCCTGGCATTTTTCCTCAACCAGCGGCTTCTGGAGGTTATCCGCGAGAAGCTGGGCGGTACATATACTATACAGGCTTATCCATCCACAACTCCGATTCCGGTGCCCCAGTATATGCTGAATATCATCTACAGCTGCTCTCCGCTCAGGGTGGAGGAGCTTATGGTTGCTGTGAATGACGAGATAGAGAAGCTGAAGAAGGAGATACCCCAGGATTACCTTGACCAGTTCAAGGCAATACAGCTGAATGAATACAACAAGAGCATAAAGAACAACTCCTGGTATCTGTCACAGCTGACTGACTGCGCTTTCTACGGCGGACGGTTCTCGGTGGATTCCGATTTCCCCAAAAAGCTTGATAAGTTGACCATAAAGTCGCTTCAGAAGAGGGCGGCCAAGTATTATGACACCAAGAATACGCTCTCTGTCATACTCTATCCGGAGCAGTAAAATACAGTTTTTCAGTTGTTATTGCGCAATGTCATAATATATTTTATAATATAGTGTTATGAATCTTGAAGTTTTTATCCTTGGGTGCGGTGGAATGATGCCCCTGCCAAGGCGCCATCTTACATCTGTCCTGCTCCGGAGGGAGGGGGACCTGTTTCTCTTTGACTGTGGAGAGGCGACTCAGATTTCATTAAAGAAACTCAACCTCAGGTGGAAGAATATCTCCACCATTTTCATATCTCATACCCATGCAGACCATGTGACCGGACTGCCGGGAATCCTTATGCTGTCATCCCAGGTGGACCGCACCGAGCCACTTTACATAATAGGGCCTCCCAAGATAAAGGAGTTTGTGGAGACCAGCATAAAGGTTCTGGACATGTACATAAACTATGAGATCATTGTGCAGGAGATAAATGAGCCGGGTGTAGTCATGCGGGGAGAAAACTTTACAGTTGAGGCCTTCCAGCTTGATCATACCAAGCCTTGTTATGGCTACAAGCTGACAGAGGACCCGAGGCCCGGCATATTCCATCCCGAGAAGGCAAGGGAGCTGGGGATTCCCATGGGCAGCCTGTGGTCAGAACTGCAGCATGGCCAGACCATTACGATGGAGGATGGCAGGTGTGTGACCCCAGACATGGTGCTGGGAGGCCCCAGGAAAGGGCGCAAGTTCTCCTTTGTCACCGACACGCTGGCACTGCCTTCCATTGCAGATGAGGTGAGGGATTCCGACCTCTTTATCTGCGAGGGTATGTTCGAGGATGAGCTTGCCGACAGTGCCCACGAGAAAAAGCACATGACTGCTGTTGAAGCAGCCGGCCTTGCCTTAAAGGCAGGGGGAATAAAGCAGATGGGGCTTATTCATTACAGCCCGCGGTATACTGACAAGGAGCTGACCCTCCTTCTGGATCAGGCGCAAAAGGTGTTTCCAGACACATTCCTGACCAGGGACGGGCAGACAATCCTTTTGAAATATGAGGATTAAATTTGGGAGACTAGGATGATAAAAGTCGAAAACATTGACAAGATCTATGGCAGATTCAAAGCGGTGGACAATGTCTCATTCCATATCGGGAAGGGGGAGATTGTAGGCCTTCTGGGTCCTAACGGCGCAGGCAAGACCACCATCATGAAAATCCTGACCGGGTATCATTATCCGACGCACGGCACTGCCATTCTCAACGGGTACAGCATCTATGACGACCTCCTCAAGGTGAAGGAATCCACCGGATACCTGCCTGAGATGGCACCGCTATATGATGACCTTACAGTAATTGAATATCTGGATTTCATGGCCGATATCCGCAAGGTGCCTAAAAGCCGGAAGAAGACTGAGATTGACCGGGTTATCCACGAATGTGGCCTTGAGCCGGTGATCTACCGGAGCATAGGCAAGCTTTCCAAGGGCTACCGTCAGAGGACTGGATTGGCACAGGCCATCATCCATTCACCTGATATCCTTATCCTGGACGAGCCCACCACAGGTCTCGATCCTAACCAGATCATAGAGATCCGTAAACTCATCTGCGACATCGGCCGGGAGAAGACTGTAATCCTCTCAACCCATATCCTGCAGGAGGTGGAGGCTGTATGTAACCGCGTCCTTATCCTGAACCACGGCAGGATTGTGGCACAGGGCACCCCTGACACAATCAGAGATCAGGTGCAGAAGGATGACCGCTTCACAGTCGAGGTGGCAAGCGCTGTCGATGCCCAGGCCCTCAAGGCTCTGGAACCGGTATCAGAGATACTTTCCACCGAGGCTCTGGATGGAAAGACAATCATCAAGATATCGGCCCAGAAGGGGACAGATGCAGGAACAAAGATATTCGACTGGGCTGTTCAGAACGGCTACAGGCTCTCAGCTCTGGTGCCTGAGCAGACAAGCCTTGAGGATATCTTCAGAAAGCTTACAAACAAGACAGAGGTGTAATATGAATATCAAGGGACTTATCAAAAAAGAGCTAAAAGCATATTTCAACTCTCCTATGGCATATCTTGTCGTCCTTTTCTTTGTCCTCTCGCTCAACATCTTCTTTTTCTTCTTCGGACAGTTCTTCGGAAAGGATACAGCCAGCATGCGGAGCTATTTCTCCATAATGCCGGTCCTCTTCATCCTGATACTGCCTGCAATAAGCATGCGAAGCTGGGCCGAGGAGCGTAAGCTCAGGACTGACGAGCTGCTTTTCACACTGCCATTAAGCGAATTCGAGATTGTCATGGGCAAGTTCCTCAGCGCAGTAATCCTGCTGCTCCTGATGATTGTCCTCACATTCCCGGTTCCGATCATGCTGAACATGTTCGGTAACTTTGAGCGGGGTGCTATCATCGGAGAATATATAGGAACATTCCTCCTGGGCCTTGCAGGGCTCTCAGTGGGGCAGTTCATATCATCCAGGACTTCGAACCAAATCAGCGCATATATCTTCAGTGTAATTGCACTGCTGTTCATAACATTCATCGGGCAGATAACTATGGTGATCAATGTTCCCAAGTTCATTGACGACCTGTTCAGCTATCTATCTCTCTCAACCCACTTTGAGTCGTTCGAGAAAGGCATTTTTGACACCAGGGACTTCTTCTACTTTGCCATCATCACATGCCTTTTCATCTATCTGAACGTGAAAGTGATCAAACTTAAGAAGTGAGGCGGCAGTATGAATAACAGAACAAAAGAATTGATTACAGCGGCTTTGGTATTTGTGGCTGCCATACTCCTTGCCCTTAACACCACCAGGTATTTCGGCAGAATCGATATGACAGAGACCAAGGAGTTCACCATCACCAACACAACCAAGGAATATATCAAGACCATTCCTGAGCAGGTGAACCTGACATACTTCATCTCTGACAAGGTCAGGGCGATAGCACCGGCGGCAGGGCAGATAGAGGACCTGCTCTTTGAGTATGCGGCAAACTCACGCGGTCATATCTCCACCACATCGGTGGATCCTTCAAAGAACGTTATGGAGGCCTATGCCAAGAAGATGGGAATCACAGCCCAGCAGGTTCAGATCTACGACAGGAATGAGCTGGCTTATTCCACCGTATTCTCGGGCATCCTCATCCAGTATCTGGACAGGACTGTGGCTATACCGTTCATCCTGGATGCCAGCAACCTGGAGTATGAGCTTTCCAGCAAGATCCAGAAGCTGGTTGAGAACACAACCACACGGATAGGGCTTCTTACAGGAGACGACAAGAATACTGTGGATTATTACTACTCCTATCTGCAGGAGACCATGAAGAACAGCGGCGAGGTTATTGTGGTGAACAGAGGAGAGGCTGTGGATCCTGAGATCACAGTGCTCTACGTCCTTGGCAACAAGGACTTTACCGACGAAGACTTGAAGTATGTCGATGAGTATATCATGAACGGCGGCAGGGCAGTGTTTGCACTGGACGGTGTCATGGTGGACATGATGGACAACCTGAAGGCCACCAAGCTGGAGGACAACCCGGCCCTCAATATGCTTAAGAAGTGGGGAATCTCCATAAACAACGACATGGTGCTGGACAAGTACTGCAAGAAGATAACCATGAAAGGACAGCTCCCTATGAACTATCCTATGTGGCTCAGCGTGAACAGCAAGTATGTCAATAAGGACAACCCGATCACAGCCGGCTTTGCAAGTCTGGACATGATGTGGGTAAGTTCCATAACCCTTGATCCTGTGCCGGGTCTGGATTATCAGGAGCTCTTCTCCAGCACCGAAGAGTCCTGGCTCCTTAAGGATTACATTACAGGTAACCCGTATGAGGCATTCACCACCCAGCATCTGCAGGAGGTGGACAAGGGCAGCCATCCGCTGGCATATGCGGTTACAGGCCAGTTCCCAAGTGCCTTCTCGGACAAGGTGAGCAAGGAGACAAAGATAATTGTGGCAGGAGACTCTGATTTCCTCTCCAACCTGATTGAGTACACCGAGAGCCCGGCCAACCTTATGTTCGCCGAGAACATGCTGCAGTGGCTGGACAACGACAGATTCATGAACATAAAGACCAGGAGCGTCCGTGACATAAGACTTAACAAAATCACAGACATGAGCTCCAAGGTCAAGGCTATTCTGGCTGTATACCTGGTGAACATTCTCATAATTCCGGCAGGAATCATCGTCTATGGAATTGTCAGATACATCAGACGGAAAAGAAAGGATGCGTGATTGATATGAGATATAAGACTAAAATTATAAGCCTTTCAGCAGCTATCATTATCCTGGCTGCAAGCTATTTCATGGGTGGGCTCTTCACAGCCCAGAAGAAGGTGGACAAGAAGGCTATGGAGCCCCTTTTCGACCAGACACTGAAGGAGAGCCTGACATCGCTCAAGGTCTCCACAACACCTGAGTCAGGACTTGTCACTATAGAGAAAAAAGGCAAGGATGAGTGGGTTGTCCGGATTGACGATAACGTGACTTATCCAGCCTCCACCGTGCGGGTTAACAGCCTGATCAGCTCTGTCTTCGACGTGACCAAGTTCAAGCTCATGGGCCGGGGCGAGAAGTACTGGACAGAGTTCGAGCTGGAGCCCAACCGGGCCGACACTGTGGAGATTTTCAAGGATGGCCAGTCCATGTTCACACTCTATGTGGGAAAGGAAGGCCCTGGAGGCAAGGGCGACTATGTGCGCTCATCCCTCTCTGACGAAATTTTCCTTACCGATGCCACAATGCAGCGCCATTTCGGCCAGGATCCGCGCTACTGGTTCAACATGCGGCTCTTCCCAGAGGCCTATACCGGCGACGACATCTTCGGAATCACCTTCATTGACATGAACTCCGACGGCAAGATCTCCATAAAGAGAGAGCAGCAGGGTAAGCTGGGCAAGTGGGTCAACCTGATTCCAGGCGGACCGGCTCCTGAGGGAAAGATAGGCGATGCTATTGCTGACAAGCTGGCGCTCCTTGAGGCAGTGAACTTTGTGAGCGGAGCAGACCTTACTCCTAACGTTATAATGGAACTTGATACCGGCAAGCTGGGTCACCTGACCATAGACTGCCAGAAGATAAAGGATGAGGGGCAGTATGTATACCTGCTCAAGAAGAGGGGAGATTCCTATATGTACCTGATCCAGGAGGACAAGCTTAAGATCCTGTTCAATCCGGAGGGTTTGTTCCCTAAGGAGTGATGTTCAGATTTTAAGGATTCTGCAGATCTGGCTGTGGATATCCTGAATTGAGCCTCGCCCGTCGATGACAACTGTTTTCATATCGGTGTCTGAGAGGAGTGCGAGGCTTTTTTTATAGTTGGCCTCGATTTTCTTCTGAAGCTCAAGCTTCTCAAAGAGCTCGGCCTCCTCTCCCCGGGCAGCCATCCGCTTCTGGCACTCCTCCGGGCTTAAATCGATGTAGAAAAGATATTCAGGCAGGGGATAGAACTGATTGAGCCCTGCCACAGTCTCAAAATCCATGAAAAGGGACTGATAGGCCAGGCTTGAGAAGAGGTACCGGTCGCAGATCACCTTTTTTCCAGATGCAGCCTGCTCGGCAATGCCATTCTTCCCATAGACATGCTCATTCCGGTCAGCGGAAAAGAGAAGGGCCAGGGTAAAGGGATCCACCTTCTCCTTGCACTGCAGTATTGAGCGTATGAACCGGCCTATGCTGCCGCTGGTGGGTTCATTGGTGCTGACTGCAGAAATACCGTTTTCCTCCAGCTTTTTCACCAGCAGGGCAGTCTGGGTAGTGGTTCCGCAGCCGTCAAGGCCCTCAAGAACCACAAAATTTTTTATAGGTTTTTTGAAACTTACAGTCATCATAATAGTTTTATATATGATAAATAAAATTAAATAAATATAGAGATAGCAAAAATATTTGTAATATTGTAATATAAAATTGGATTATGGTGCGCAAAACCTTATCTGGCACAAAATATGTTCTCCTTCTTACAGCTGCCGCAATAGTGGCTGCCACTGTAATCTGGTACTCCTACAGCTTTGTCAGGGAGCATACCCAGGAGCTCAGGGACTCTGTCATAGCAATCCTTGAGAACCAGCTGTCCCGCAATGTCTCCTATGACAGCATCGACCCGTTCTTCATCAACTCCATCACTATCCATGATGTGGAGATAAAGGATGACTCTGGCAGGATCCTGGCAAAGGGAGAGAAGCTCAAGATCAAGTTCAACCTGCTTAACTACCTGTTCATGAACGAGAACATCCTTAAGGGGATAACCCTGGAGAACGGCTTTGTCAACTTCAGCCAGCAGGAGGACATGGATTTCATCACCAGCCTGACAGAGCGGATGAAGCCGGACGAGGAGACTCTGATGCCGCGGCAGACCAAGAGCTTCTACTTCAAGGGCAGGAACCTTTCTGCTGACTTCCTGCTGGATATCGGCTCTGTCTCCATTGACAAGTGCACCACCGACATCCTCCTGCAGGGACAGGACTTAAGGATGTCCGGCAGACTCTTGGTTTCGGGCCGCGATATGAAGAACGACAAGCTGACCCAGTTCAAGACCTCCATATCCTTTGACTCCAATATGAAGAAGGATGGCTCCGAGGGACTGGTCAACCTTGAGGTTGCCTCCTTCACCTCAGACTTTATCAAGACTGACAAGAGGGCATTCTTCATCACCTTTGACGAAGAGACAATCTTTATCTGCAACATGGAGGACAGCACTCCTATCGACTATTCCCTGACTTGGAACAGAGCTGGAAGAGCCCTTACCATTCAGACTGTTTTCCAGGACTTCAGACCATCTGACAAATTCACCTTCACAGGCGACTACACAAAGTACAACGACTATACCAAGGCCAAGGGAACAGGAAACCTTGAGATCACATATACACCGGACCAGACCGAGAAGTTCCTTTATTTCGGCGATATGGACCTTTCCCTGGCCGGCACCAAGGTTCCTCTGGAGCCCCAGGTCCATATATCATTCTCCGGCCTGGACAAGAAGATTGAGATAAAATCCATCACCCTGGCCACAGCGCGGGGCAATGCATCCTATTCCGGAAACATTGATGCAGAGACCATGTCGGCCCAGGGAACGCTGCTTCTGGACAATATCAAGGCCTCGGACAATATGGTGATTGACACCCAGTACGACCTGCTGCTGGAGGACAACCAGCTCTCGCTCACCTCCGAAAACCTGGTGCTGAACGACAAGGCGCTTGGCAACAGCACCCTCCACATGGACCTTAAGGGAAAGACAGCAGAGCTCACACTTCTGGGTCTCAAGCTGGATGCCCGGGAAACCGAGGAGCAGGGCTATGCCGGCATGCTCAGCCTGAACAAGTATCCGATCAAGGAGCTTGAGGCTGTATTCAGCGGGAATGACAAGCTTTATACCGAGAATTATCTTATAACTGCTGACATCTACTGCATCTATGACAAGACTGACATCTATATCTCAAGCCGCAACGTCCATATCGATGATGTGACAAGACCTGGGGATTTCCTGGACTTTGCAGTCACATCCACCCTGGATGACATAAAGGTAAGCGAGATTGCAGTAAAATACAATGGCATCTCGGCCGAGGGTTACTTTGACCTTGAATCCATGCGCAGCGAGCACTGCGAGTTCGAGACCTTCTGGAAATACAACGACACCGACTATGAATTCAACGGCTTCCTGAACAAGAATCAGAACCTGTTCATACGTGGCCTTTACGGCTTCACACTCTCTGCCTTCTTCGACTCTGAAGGCTGGCCATTTGATCTGCGGGCAACCGAATTTCCTGTTTTCATTGCAGGCAGAAAGACTCCGGCAGACATGAATATCTCAGGCCAGATGAGGGATGGAAAGCTCTCCATAGTCACCATAAACGACATGAAGCTCTCAAAGCTCTTCTTCCTCAAGGGGGGAAGCAACAGCATAAGCTTCAATGGAACTCTCATAGGCAATAACCTTAAGCTGAACAGCTGGACCTTGACCGACAACTATTCCACAGTCAAGGGAACAGGAGAGGCCACCTTCCAGGATCTGGGCAACTGCCAGGGCTGGCTGCGGGGCACAGGAAGCAACCTGAACGAGGAGTATAGCGCCTATGCTCTGATCAAGGACAAGAAGATGTCCATCGAAGCATCCTGCAGAAATTCCCGTGTGGAGCGCTTCAACACAGCCCAGGTGTTCGGAATTCTCAACTGCTCAGCCAAGATAACCGGAACCTTTGATGATCCTGACATATCAGCATCGGTGGACATACAGAAGGGTATGATGATGCAGAAGCCTTTCGAGGTATACACCTCTGTCCATGCCACCAAGAAGCTGACCCATCTGTACACCCTGACAGGAAAGCTGGGCAATACAGTAATAACCTCAAGCTCAGGAGCTGTGGACTGGAAGAACAGGCAGTACAGGCTCAATGCAGACATGGTTCAGAAGGATCCGGGAAACGACACAGCCGACAGCATAACCCTGACTGCATCAGGCACTATCCAGGAAGACGGTGACTGGATAATCAACCCGGCCAAGACAAAAAACAGGGGAACCTTCCGACTCACCTCGACCAAGCCTGTGCTTTTAGGATATGATAAATGGAATTTCGCCTATGCCAACAACGGAAGGAACTTCCATGTGGACGGCGGCCCCTTCAGCCACTGTGTGGAAGGCTTCTATTTCCCGGACGGAAAATTCAGCTTCAGCCTTCGGGAACCCCTCTTCATAGCCGGTAAGATCGTCGGCAAGCATGAGGGAGCCGAGGTGGATGCCACCTTCACAAATATGGCGCTTGACATGGGCCGTGTCGGACAGCTTACCCGGTTCCAGCATTTCTTCCCTCTAGCAGGTCTTGGAACAGGTACCCTCAGAGTCAACGGCAATATAAGGAACCCGGAGTTCTGGGGTGTAGTCAATGTCACCGACATGTATTTCGCTGTATTCTCCCTGCCTGATATCATAGGTCCAACCGAGGCAAGCCTCTACTTCCAGGGCAAGGATATAACCATGCAGCCTGTGCTTATAAAGGATAAGAAAAACCAGGTCTTTGTATCCTGCAACTTCCTGCTTGAGAGCTGGAACCTTGAATATTTCAAGGTCGATATATCCTCCTTCGGAGAGAAGAAGAAGGGGCTAAAGGTCAGCGATTCCTTCGCCGGCATCGATGTAGATGGTTATGTTCTTGGCACAATCAGCATATCAGGCATGACCGACACCATAATGATTGACGGTGACCTCACCATCAACAACTGCATAATGAATCTTAGCCAGGACAACTATAACAATGTGGATTTCAACAACTCCTTGACCGATTACATAATCAATCTTAATATCAAGACCGGTACGGGCGTGGAGTTCTACTGGCCCACCAAGAAGCTTCCGGTACTCAGAGCCTTTGCATCCAGGGGACAGAAGGTCCATATCGATTATGACAGCAGCATAAACCAGTTCAACATAAAGGGAGATGTGGCCTTCAAGGGAGGCGATATCTTCTATTTCAGCAACAACTTCTTCATCCGGAACGGCCTTATGGTGCTGAACGAGAACCAGAACAAGTTTGACCCGCTGTTGACTGTAAATGCAGAGTGCCGAACCGCCACCAGGAACAACCAGAGGGTAAAGCTGATGTTCATCATGGACAACACCCCGCTGAGCCACTTCCAGCCGCGTATCGAATCGGTTCCAGCACTTTCCCAGGCCGAGCTGAATGAGCTTATGGGAGATACCCTTATGGGAGGCAATGTCAGCGACGAGGAGCGGAACACCATGTCCACCCTGGCCAACGCCGGCGCCTACGGAACCCAGCTTATCGGTATCCTCAGACCTTTCGAGCGTACTGTCAAGGACTTCTTCAACGTTGATATCTTTTCAATTCGGGCCCAGCTCAACGACAAGGTTTTCAACAACCAGCGTAACGAGGAGAGGAGCCAGGTGGACATGAAAAGGGTAGGAAGCAACACTGTATTCCGCAATATCGATGTATTCTTCGGCAAATACTTCGGTGAGTACTTCTTTGCAGACGCAACCTTAAGATTCTCAGCCTGGGATTTTGACACTTTTGAATATTATGAGTACAATATGCCGACTTTCTATAACATGTACCTTGAATCGGAGATTAACCTGGAGGTCAATACTCCGTTATGTATTTTGAATGTGGGGTTGTATCCTAAGCTGGGCAAAATGCCAGACTTCCTGTATGATACAACCATAGGACTGTCATGGAGATTCACGTTTTAATGGGAGATTTTATGAACCGGGTAAAACATAGAGCTTTATTTTTCCTATTGTTCCTCTTTATCCTTGTTCCTGCCTTCGCACAGGAGGCATGGTATGACGGAAAGGAGATCGAGGATATACAATTCGAAGGCCTTTATATGATATCAGAGAACGAGCTGGCGGCTATCACAGAAAGCTTCATCGGCCAGCGGTTCAATGACACTCTTTTCATGGAGCTCCAGAACAAGCTTTTCGCCCTTGATTACTTTGAGGATATGACCTCCACTGCATACCCGGGCAGAGAGGACATCTCCAAATATGATCCGGCCAACACAGTCATAATCAAGTTCAAGATGGTGGAATATCCTTCCATCTCCAAGATCAAAGTGCTGGGAAACAAGAATATACGGCGCGGCACAATCCTGGACGAGGTTATGCTCAAGCCTGGTGATGTGGTCACCGGAGCCAAGCTCAAGATGGAGGAAGAGCGGATCAACGACCTGTATCTTGAGAAAGGCTTCACCGACGTAGTGGTACATGGCGAGATCGGCGAAAGGGAGAGCGACAACACTGTAGTGATCACCTTCCGTATCGACGAAGGACAGCAGATGAGAATCCGCGAGATTGTATTCGTGGGCAACAGCGTGATATCCAAGACCGCCCTTAAAAGAAAGCTTGAGACTAAGCAGCAGGGTCTTTTCTCCCGCGGTCTCTACCAGGAGTCCAACATAGAGGAGGATATCGAGAACATCGAGAACTTCTATGCAGAGAAAGGATATATCAAAGCCAAGGTAACTGATGTCACCAACGAGGTTGTGGAGCTTGAGCAGGAAGGCAGGACCGGCATGAGGATAACCTACTTCATCGATGAGGGTGAGCAGTACACCTATGAGGGAATCAGCTTTGTTGGCAACATAATCCATACCGATGAGGAGCTGGGCAAGCTGGTCCGGAACAAGCCGGGTGCAGTATTGAACAAGGTGCGTATGCAGGCCGACTTTGTCCGCATATCCGATGTCTACTTTGATGACGGATATATCTTCAACTCAATATCCGAGCAGGAGCAGATAAACGAGGAGACCAGATCTGTCTCCTATATCGTGACCATTGTTGAGGAGGGAAGAGCCCATATCGAGAATATCGTGCTCCAGGGCAACGACAAGACAAAGGACAGAGTAATCCTTAGAGAGCTACCGATCGGAGTAGGCGATGTATTCAGCAAGAAGAAGATCATAGAGGGTGTGCAGAACCTGTACAACCTGCAGTACTTCGCAGCTATCTACCCCGAGACTCCGGCAGGCTCGGAGAACGGCCTCATGAACCTGATCCTGAACATAGAGGAAGGCAAGACCACTGATATCCAGTTCGGTCTTATCTTCTCGGCTGACGCAGGTGATATCCCTGTCAGTGCATTCGTCAAGTGGACCGATCGTAACTTCTGCGGAAACGGCCAGGAGCTCAGTATCGGTACCGAGATGTCCACCGATGTGCAGTCTGTAACCACATCCTTCACTGAGCGGTGGCTTGCAGACAGGCGTCTTTCAGGAACAATATCCCTCACTCTGTCCCACGAGACCACTGCCAATGTGGCGCAGGATGTAATGAACCCTGTGTTTGACAATGATAAATATAAGAAAGGACAGGTGCCTGACCCATATGACGGTCACATGGTCGACAAGCACTCAGGAGAACCATCCACCGATGATGATGACGCCATCACCGACTACGAGTATGCAGTACGCCATGGAATCGGTATTCCAAAAGCCTACCTTATGGAATATGAATCCTGGAACATAGGTCTGGGCTTGAGCCTGGGCTACACCTGGCATCTCCCTATAGGCCGTATCGGAACCGGAGTAGGCTACAACCATATCAAGACCTATGTGGATTACAATGACAGGATTTACCGGCCATACAACGCCACTGTAAGAGAGAACTTCCAGAACTGGATGTCCATAAACCAGGTCTGGGGCTCAGTATCATGGGATACCAGAGACTATGTGGTAAGCCCATCCAAGGGCTTCTATCTCAAGGAGACCCTGACATATACCGGTGGTATCATGCCGTCGGCCCGCCAGTACATAAAATCCGAGACCAAGGGACAGATCTTCCAGCAGCTGTTCTCCATCCCTCTGGGAGAAGAGTTCAAGTTCAAGATGGTGCTGGCCCTGGGATCATCAATATCTGTCATCATGAACCAGCTTGATGGAACACTCAAGGCCACAACAAGAGAGCTCCTCTATATCGATGGTCTCACCATGGCAAAAGGATGGGAGCGGGTCTACGATGGAATGGTTCTGTGGGACAGCTGGGTTGAGCTCCGTATGCCTATCTTTGAGAAATATATATGGTGGGACTGGTTCTGGAGCGCAACTGGTATCTGGCCTGAGCGGTACATGTTCAAGGACATGGTGGCCCAGGACTTCTACTTCTCCCTCGGAGGAGGCTTCAGACTTACCATTCCTGGACTTCCGATCGGTTTCTACTTTGTAAAACGGTACAAGTACGACCAGGATAACAGAATAGAGTGGCAGGATGGTATCCTGTTCAGAAACTCTATGAAACTCGACTTTGTAATTGGATTCAACCAGAGCTTCTACTAGGAGATTATATGAAAAAGGTTTTATTATTTGCATTATTATTCTTCGCTTCAGTCACACTCTATGCACAGCAGCAGATTCCCAAGATTGGAATAATTGACTATTCCAGGATTGTTCAGAAGATGATGCCCAACTCTGACCAGCTTCAGGATATAAAGACCATAAAACAGGCTATCGAGGATGAGACTGCCTCTATAGAGAAAGAGATTGCCACACTGCAGAAAGAGAAGGCAGAGATAGAGGCAAAAAGCCACTTCAGCGACGCCACAGAGGAGATAGATGAGCAGATCAACTCCCTCAGATACTATCTGCAGCAGTTCACAGATGAGAAGAACAGAGAGCTGGATGCTAAGAAGGCGCTTGTACCAGACACCACCGAGATAATCAGCAAGATTGTGAACCAGATTCAGTATGTGGCAGAGAGCGAGGGCTATTCAATAATCTTTGATTCCAAGGACAAGAATATAATCTGGTGGACCCACAGTGTTGATATCACCGATATGGTAATGAGAAAGCTCAGGTTATGACAGATAACAATGCCGACACCCCGGCCGTCAGACAGTATAAAAGGATAAAGAGCGCTCACCCCGATGCCTTCCTCTTTTTCAGGATGGGAGACTTCTATGAGATGTTCGATTCTGACGCCAGGGAGGCCAGCTCACTGCTTGACCTGGTCCTTACCAAGAGGGCAGGACTGCCTATGTGCGGAATCCCGTACCATGCGGCTTCCGGGTATATAGGGCGGCTCCTCAGACTTGGGAAGAAAGTTGCCATCTGCGAGCAGAAGGGCGAAGTGCAGAAGGGTAACAAGGTTATGGAGCGGGAGGTGACCGAGGTCATAAGCCCCGGCACTGCCATAGTTGAGGATTACCTTGACAAGAACAGCAACAACTACCTGTTTGCCCTGGGCAGGACAGGTAGTTATATTTCCCTTGCATACATAGACCTTTCCACCGGCGAATTCTGTGCAGCCAAATGTACTGATGCGGAGAAGAGGGACTTCCTGCGCAAGGAGCTTTTCCGCCTTTCTCCAGGCGAGATACTGATTCAGGAGACGCTCTACGAGGAGGACTCAGAGATTGCCTCTATACTCGATTCATATAAGAAGGTGATAATCAACCGGTTCCCCGACTGGCAGTTTGATATGGCTTCCTCTGTGGAGGCTGTGAAACGGCAGTTCAATGTGATAAGTCTGAAAGGACTAGGCTTTGAGGAATCGGATCCAGAGCTTCTGGCAGCCGGTGTGATCCTTGATTACATCCATCTCACATCCCAGTCGCTCCTGCCCCATATAACAGCCCTCAATAAATATGATTCCAGGGAGTACATGTACCTGGATGAGTCTTCCTTAAGAAACCTTGAGATACTGCGGAATATACAGGACGGTTCATCCCGTTATACCCTCCTTGATGTACTGGACCACACCAAGACAGCAGCCGGCAGCCGCCTGATGAAGAAGTGGCTTTCAGCACCCCTCACATCAATTCCTGCAATAAAGAAACGGCACAACACTGTAGATATTTTCTATAGAAATCAGATTCTGCTGTCCAACATCAGACAGTGCCTTGCCTCGGTCATGGATATGGAAAGGCTCTGCTCAAAAGTTGCACTGGACAAGGCCAATGCACGGGACCTGGAGGGGCTTAAGAATTCCTTTGCAAAATGCAGGGAGCTTATCCTGCTTCTTTCAGACTGGCGGCAGGAGGGCTACTTCCCGTTCCTGAGCCAGGAGACACTGGCCCATGTGGATGATCTTTTCTCCTACCTGGACAGCTGCATAGGAGAGGACCTCCCAATTGTCATAAGTGAAGGGGGCATGATCAAGGCCGGCTACAACCAGGAGCTTGACCACCTGCGCTCGCTCAGGGACAACAGCCAGGGCATCCTGGATGCATACATGGAGCAGGAGAGAAGCACCTGCAATATTCCGAACCTTAAGCTCCGCTACAACAAGGTGATAGGCTACTTCCTGGAAGTGACCAAGTCCTACATAAAGAATGTCCCGCCATATTATATAAGGAAGCAGTCCACCCTGAACAGCGAGCGCTTCACCACCGAGAAGCTGACTGAGCTTGAGACTGAGCTGAACAGCGCCTACGACAAGATTGTGACACTGGAGCGGGAACTCTTCATCCAAATCCGGGATAATATCAAAAAAGAGATTCCTTTCATCATAGAGCTGGCAGAGAATGTGTCAGAGATAGACTGCTACCAGTCCTTTGCCGATGCAGCCACAGCCCACGGCTATATAAAGCCTGAGATCACAGACAAGAACTACATAAACATAAAGGGTGGACGCCACCCCGTAGTGGAGGCAAACCTGCCGCCAGGCGACTTCATAGAGAACGACTTCTACCTGGAGAGCGGCAAGGAGAACCTTATAATGCTCACCGGCCCGAACATGGCCGGTAAATCCACATTCCTGCGCCAGAACGCCATCATCGTACTCATGGCCCAGGCCGGCTCCTTTGTTCCGGCCACCTCGGCCGAGATAGGGGTTGTGGACAAGATGTTCTGCCGGGTAGGGGCCTCGGACAACCTGGCCCGGGGCGAATCCACATTCCTGGTGGAGATGTCCGAGACTGCCAACATACTGCGGTGTGCCACCCAGAACAGCTTCATCATAATGGACGAGGTCGGCCGGGGAACCGGTACCAACGACGGCCTGGCCATCGCCTGGAGCATCTGCGAGTACCTGACCAAGAAGTGCAAGGCCAAGACTATATTCGCAACCCACTACCATGAGCTTACCCAGATGGACAACCCCGATGTGGTGAACATGTCCATGAATGCATCCGAAGAGCGGGGCAAGCTTGTGTTCCTTAAGAAGATTGTTCGCGGGGCTGCCAGCAAGTCCTATGGAATCCATGTGGCAGAGCTTGCCGGTATTCCCTATGAGATAATAGTAAGAGCCAAAGAGCTCATGGCCGCCTTTGAGAAGGAATCCAAGACTGCTGCTGTTCCTGAGCAGACAGAAAAACTTGAACTGTTCCCTGAGGAGGATATGCTGAAGAGCGAGATCCTCTCTGCCGACATAGGCAACATGACCCCGCTGCAGGCACTCACATTCCTCTCAGACCTCCAGAACCGCTACAGATGATTCAGTTTCTGTAAGAATCCAGGAACAGCAGCATATAGTGCTGTATATTGTTGAAATACTTCTTCTGGAATTCGGCCCCGCGCCGTGTGACATAGCGGAAATGCCAGGACTCCCAGTCGTAGCCTGTGACAGACTCATACCCCTTGGGGAAGGAGAGGGAAAAGCCATACTTCCAGGCATTCTCTGTAAGCCACCGCTCTTCCTTTGTCCCTGCAAAGGTGTTCTCCACATCGTTGAAGTCGATTACAGTGCCCAGCTGGTGCTGAGATGCTCCAGGCGGTGCAGAGAAGGTGTCGGTCTTCTCCTTGCCGTATTTTGATATATAATAATTGTAGAGGCCGACCTGGTACTTGTAGTCCCGGTAGGCCGAGGAGACCATTAGGGAAAGCCCCTCCTTTGCGCTGTCATCCAGCATCTTCTTAAGGGCCTCGAAGGTGGTCTTCTCAAGCTTCATCCCTTTCTTGTTCACCCTGATTCCCTTGCCGTCCAGCGCCACCAGCTCGCCTGGGTTGTAGTCCTCGGTCAGAAGGTGGGTCTTGTCTGCGATTATGAAGAAGCGGCTTTCCTCTTCCAGCACACCGGCCAGGTCTGCCTTGAAGGCTTCCATGTTATCCAGTATATTGCCCTGCATATCCTCGGGCAGCTGGCTTACAACAATAGAGGCAATGCGGATTGCCACCTCGTCCACCGGCTCCTCGGCGGCAGCTGCCTGCTGGACGGCCTTCTCCTTGCCATGACAGGCGAGGGCCAGGAACAGGGCTAATAGAACTATGGCAAGCTTAGAAAACGATCTCAATCACTTCCTCCATTCTGCTCACAGGGTGGAATTTTATTCCTTTCTTTATATAAGAAGGAATCTCCTCAAGATCCTTCTCGTTCTGCTTTGGAATAATTATGTGCTTTATCATGTTGCGCCGTGCAGCGATAGTCTTTTCCTTCAGGCCTCCGATAGGGAGCACATCGCCGGTAAGAGAGAGCTCGCCTGTCATGGCAAAGCCGCTCTTTATCTGTTTGTTACGGATAAGCGACAGCAGGGCAGTGGCCATGGTTATGCCGGCAGAAGGGCCGTCCTTGGGGGTGGCACCCTCAGGGATATGCAGGTGGTAGTGGTAGTTCTCGAAGGCATCCTTGCCCACACCGAACTTATCTGCCACAGTGCGCACATAGGTGTAGGCAATGTTGGCCGACTCCTTCATCACATCGCCCATCTGGCCGGTGAGCTGGAAACCTTCTCGGCCCGGAGTCCGGACTGTCTCAATCATCAGTGTGTCACCGCCGAAGTTGGTCCAGGCAAGGCCCACAACCATACCGGCCCTGGATGGCACCTTAAGCTCCTCCTCAGGGAACCGCGGCTTGCCCAGATAGCTTTCCAGTGTATCAGGTGTAACTTCCACAGGGCCTTTCTTACCATCCAGCACCAGAGCCTTTGCAATCTTGCGGTGTATCCGGTCCAGGGCCTTCTCCAGGTTCCGGACTCCGGCTTCACGCACATAGTTCTCGGCTATGAGGGAAAGGGTGTCGTGGCTATAGCGCACCTGGCTCTTGTCCAGGCCGTTTGCAGCCAGGCTCTTTGGCAGCAGGTACTTCTCGGCGATCTTCACCTTCTCCTGCCTGATATATCCTGCGATCCTGATTATCTCCATCCTGTCCCTGAGCGGGCCTGGGATAGTGTCCAGGGTATTTGCAGTGGTGATGAACATCACATTTGAAATATCAAAGGGGAGGTTCAGGTAGTTGTCCCGGAAGGATACATTCTGCTCCGGATCCAGCACCTCCAGAAGGGCAGAGGAAGGGTCTCCCTGATATGAGGAGCCCATCTTGTCAATCTCATCAATCATGAAGACTGGGTTTGAGGTCTTTGTGATCTTGAGTCCCTGGATAATCTTTCCTGGCATAGCCCCGATATAGGTCCTGCGGTGTCCCTTGATCTCGGCCTCGTCCTTCATGCCGCCCACAGAGAAGCGGAAGAACTCCCGGTTCATAGCCCGCGCGATGGAGCGTCCGACAGAGGTTTTGCCCACTCCCGGAGGGCCTACAAGACACAGGATGGAGCCCTTGGAATCCTTCTTAAGCTTCTTTACAGAGAGGAATTCTATGATACGCTCCTTAACATCCTTAAGGCCGTAGTGATCCTTGTCCAGGATTGATTTTGCCTTCTTTATATCCAGCTTGTCCTCTGACATCTTGTTCCATGGCAGAGAAACGATGGTTGAAAGGTAGTTGCGGGTAACTCCGTACTCGGGGGAGTTGGTGTCCATCATGGAGAATTTCTCAAGCTCCTGCTCAACCTCCTCCTTGACCTCGCCGGTAAGGTGGAAGCCTTCAACAGCCTCTTTGAAACGTGTATATTCACTGTCCTTGGAGTCCACAGGCAGACCAAGCTCCTTGCGGATAGCCTTCATCTCCTCCTTGAGGAAGTATTCCCGCTGACTCTTCTCTATCTTCTCGTTTATCTTGCGCTGTATCTTCTTCTGGATGCGCAGGAGCTCCTGCTCCTTCTTTATGAAGATGATGACCTTCTCCATCCTCTCCCGGATATCAATGGTCTCAAGTATATCCTGTTGCTCCTTCCTGTCCACATTGAGGATAGAGGCCACGAAATCAGCAATCTTGCCAGGCTGGTCAATGTTCACCATGTTGAGACGCATCTCCTCGGAGAAGAGGGGATTGTTGTCTGAGATCTGCTTCATCTCTGACAGGATGGCCTGGGTAAGCGCCTTGATGTTGCTTCCCTTATCCAGCACCTCATCCAGGTACTCAACCTCGGCCGCAATAGGGACATGGCGTGTGATAGGGGTCAGAATCCTGAACCGTTTGAGGGTTGAGATGAATATGTTCATTCCGCCGTCCGGCAGATTTATCTTCTTGACAATCTTGGCCACAGTTCCAACCGAGTAAAGATCATCGACGGAAACCGGGGCATCAGTATCTGTATTCTCATCATCCTTGAGCATAGTAAGTCCCAGGATGCCGCCGCTCTTGGTAAGTGCCTTCTCAACAGTGGCAATGTCCTGGTGCGATACAATCATGAGGGGAGTGAAGATGCCAGGAAAAATAGGCTTTCCTGAAAGAGGAACAATAAAAAGCCGGTCTGGCAGCATATTCTCTAAAGTTACAATTTCTTTATCCATATTTATAAAGTACTTATTACTTTAATATAAAGTCAAGTGAAGACAAATTTTTTTATCTCTTTACATAAAAATAAAAAAGCCTTATAATATTTTGGATTACGAAGAAGGAGTTTATTGTTATGAGCATCCCTTTGGCAACATTGGAAGATAATAAGAAAAACGTTTACGGACTTACCTGTGCAGCAATCAGAAGGGCAAGACAGATAGCAATAACAGGGGATGAGGAGCTGGAGGACAAGTCCAACAAGATCACCTCAATCTCTCTGAACCAGATTCTCACCGAAAAAACAAAATACAAGCTGGAAAGCTGAAAACGCTTTGCACACCATTCCTGTCATAGTTGTATTTGGTCCCACCGCTGTCGGAAAAACCGACTTTCTGCTCCATTTTGAGCACATAGGCGAAATCATAAACTCAGACTCGCTGCAGGTTTACAGGCACATGTCCATAGGGACTGCCAAGCCTGATGAATCTGTGACAAGCCGGATTCCGCACCACCTGGTGGACTGCATAGACCCGGACCAGGAGTTCTGTGCCGGCGACTTCGTGAAGCAGGCTGACATCCTTTGTCAGGAGATTTACGGCCGGGGCAGGGTGCCCATCATAGCAGGCGGCACCGGCTTTTTCCTCAAGAACTTCATATATGGGCTGCCTGATGCGCCAGAGTCTTCCCAGGAAATCCGGGAAATGCTGCAGAAAAGGCTTGCGGAGGAAGGGCTTGAGGCGCTCCGTGCAGAGCTCCATGACAAGGACCCGGATTCCTGGGCCCGGATAAAGCCGCTTGACAGCTACCGGATCCTGCGCGCCCTTGAGGTGTACTACACATCGGGAAAGGCGCTCTCCGACTACAAGCTGCCTGATAAAAAGCGCGCAGGCTACGACTTCTTTCTGGTCGGCCTTATCCGGGAAAGGGCAGAGCTTTACGAAAGGATCAACGCCAGGGTAGAGGCCATGTTCCAGGCCGGGCTGCCCGAAGAATACAAAAGACTCAGGGCCATGGGCTACAGCCCCGACTGCCCCGGCCTCAGCGCCATAGGCTACCGGGAGTTCTCCCTTATGGAGGAGCTTGGCAGCATGACTATGCAGGATGTGAAGGAGCTTATAAAACAGAACTCCCGGAACTATGCCAAGCGGCAGATCACCTTCTTCAAGGCACTGCCCGATGTCCTATGGATCCATCCTGACCAGTGGCAGGAAGTTGAAAAAAAATGCACTTTCATATAGAGTAGAATCATGTGTTATTTCTGTGGCCAGCCGTTTGACGGCGACAAAGTTTACAGGAGCACAACCTGCTCCAAGTGCGGGAGAGACCTGCACAGCTGCCTCAACTGCCGCTTCTATGACAAGGGCTCCCAGTGGGACTGCCGCGAGACCATATCAGAAGGGGTCAGCGACAAGGAGAAGGCCAACTTCTGCGACTACTTCGAGTATGCTGATAAGAAGGGCACCGGCAGCGACAAGAAGGCCCAGGATGCAAAGGCGCAGCTTGCCAAGCTGTTCGGTGGTATCTGATGTCTAAAGTAATCGGCTTCTACGATTCCGGCATAGGGGGGCTTCCATATCTGGCATGGCTAAAGGAGCACATCCAAGGGTGCAGCTTCCGCTACCTGGCAGAAAGCCGCTATTTCCCATTCGGCACAAAGACCGAACCTGAGATAAAATCCATAGTGATAGAGAGCATAGGGCGCTTCATAGAATCACAGAAGCCTGACCTTGTAGTGATTGCCTGCAACACCGCATCAGTCACAGCACTGGCAGAGCTCCGCAAGAAATATTCTGTTCCCTTTGTAGGTGTTGTCCCAGCAGTAAAGCCGGCTGCAGCAGAATCAAAGAAAAAATCGATAGGCCTTTTCGCCACCAACAAAACTGTATCACAGCTCTATACCCAGAACCTCATAGACACCTTCGCATCAGGCTGCTCGGTGAGCAAGTTCGCAATGCCCGAGATTGTGGCATTCGTGGAGAAAAATATATTCTCCGCCACAGAGGATGAGATCATAAAAATCATCACACCGGCAGCAGATTTCTTCAGGGAGAAGGGCGTTGACACCGTGATCTTGGGCTGCACTCACTTCGTATATCTTGAGGATACCTTCAAGAAAGTTCTGGGAAAAGATATCTCTGTGATCGACTCAAGGGAAGGGGTGGGGAACCGCGCCATAGCCCTGCTTGATAAGATAGAAGGGCATCAGGATGACGGGAAAGGGGACTGCTTCTTTGTCACATCAGTTGAGAAAATGCCTGAGAACTATAAGAAGATATCTTCCCGTTACGGCTTATCCTTCGGCGGGGAAATCTGATTTAAAAGCTGATCAAGACGGACAAGGATTGAACGCACCTCATCCCGCATTGTATCTGGGATCTCATCGGGTATCGCATCAAGCGCTTCCTCTGGAATCTGGTCCTCCAGAATGACGTCCTGGATAGTCTCTTTCACAGGTGCATCCATAGATAAAAGCTCAAGAGGCTCTGAGTCCTCCTGCACCGAATCCATGGGGCCACGCTTGATCCAGACGCCGTATTTTTCCAGCTCGTCATCGATATTCATATAACAAGTTTATACTTTTCTGTTAAGGTTATCAAGATTTTATCCGTATAAATAAATATGAAGTTCTTCAGGTTTCTGATCACTACTGTATATCTTTCGCTCTTCATCTTCATGTCTGTCTCAATTGTGATGGGTGATACCGGATATAAGGCATACCAGGAGCTTGAGAGCTACAAGGAGCAGCTGGCTGCGAATGTCAAAGAGCTTGAGACCATCAACCAGGGACTCAAGCTTCAGTGCGAAGCTCTTGGAAGCTCAGAGGAGATGCTGCTTCAGGCAAGGAGCATCGGCCTTGTAAGCAAGCATGAGAGAGTGATCATCATCGACAACCAGACAAACAGCATCTGCAGCTACGATTTAGGCGGCCGCTACAGCTCCAACATCAAAGACCACAACAGAATAATCGATATCAGAAACTTAAGAGTCTTCAGTTTTGCTATTGCGTTCATCTTTGCTTTGTTGATATATTCTATCTCAGGGTTAAGAAATGGTAGTAAGAAAAGAAGATCCCAGTCTGCTGAAAATACTATCCCAGAAATTGCAGAATGATTGCGTGATCATTCTCCCCAGCGATACTCTCTACGGTTTTTCCTGCATTCCAGGCAGGGGAGAGAAGCGTATAGAGACCATCAAAGGGCGGGGCGAGGGAAAGCATTTCCTGAAGCTTGCACTGAAGGAGCAGCTGCCTCAGCTCACACCCCAGATGCCTGATTCCAAGCTGCTTAACTATTGGCCCGGTCCCCTTACACTTATCATGAAAGGAATACACAATCCCACAGAGGGAATCAGGGTGCCGGACAGCCAGTTCCTGCAGCAGCTCCTCTCCCTGACCGGCTCTCCCATCATATCCACAAGCGTGAACTACAGCGGCCAGCGCCCCATGACCTCCATAGAGGAGATAATCAGAGAGTTCGAGGACAAGGTGGACCTGATAGTGGACGCAGGAGAGCTGCCACAGTCCCTGCCATCCACCA
>JAEEGL012554685.1_pt1 | contig 26113 bp, 35 predicted proteins | sample 9134231 | NCBI WGS metagenome assembly JAEEGL01 (sample SAMN16246548, study PRJNA631951) | gut metagenome | biome: gut microbiome; feature: rumen; material: fiber-attached | host: Bos | place: Iran: Karaj | collected 2018-10
ACGATTTTAATTTTTTAGATGGTAATATAGAAGCTAAAGTTCGTCAAGGTAGTACATCTGGTGAACGAACAGCAACATATAAATTTAGTATTGATGATAAGTCTTCAAACGTTCAGTTTACACAAAGAAAATGTAACGAGGGAGGCGATTGCTCAGAAAGTGAATTAACATATAATTATGGCTATGTTTCACTTGGTTGTGAGGCAAAAACTGATGTAAATGTTAATGTACCATATTCAGCATATTGCAATGGTGTGTTGGTTGAAACAGGAACGTCAGCAAGAACTATTAGTGTTGAATGCAATGATGGCGGCCCTAGAACAATAACTGTACGTGGCGTTGAAGTTCATCAAGGTGGAGGTTGCACATGTGGAGGCGGCGGTACTTGTTCTTGTGGAGTTGTTAAGAAAAGCGGTAATATACAATACGAATCAAGCGGAAGTGAAAGAATAGAAGTAGGAACATATTCTAGCAGTAATTGTTCAGGTAGTTGGTCAGCAAGTTATTCAAGTGGCAAAAACTTTTTATCAGATATTAGTTTTACAGAAGATGGAAAAATTATGGCTAAAGTTAGCCAAGGTGAATCAACCGCTAAAGATGGAACATATACTTTCTCAATAGGAAGTTGTACAAAATCATTAACATTTACACAAGATGGCTCTGGTGGAGGCGGTGGCAATTGTACTTGTAAAATAAGCGGAGTAGAACCTTATAATGTATCAAGTCAAGGAGCTGAATCAGGAGGAACAGGTAGCAATAAAGTAAAGGTTGGAGAAATTAGAAACCTTGGCGATGAATGTTCATCTAAACCGTCTATTAACAATATAGATGTTATTGAAGGTACGTCTATGGTTAATCAGTCTGATTTCAGAGTTGACCCAGTGACAGGCGGTTATGATGTATATGTGAATATTTTGAAGAATACTACAAATGTAACAAGACGTGTTAGGGTGTATTTTGATTGTAAGTATAACGGTTCTTATGATTATTTTAACATATACCAAAAGCCAGGAGAAGGAGATGTGCCGCCAGTAACGGATTGTAATCCATCAACTAACAGCGATTTGGAGTCATATTTAAGCAATTTTAGCGTAGGAACAACAATATCAACAGGTAATACTCCTTGTACATATGAAGTTTTAAGCAAAGTATGCAATGCAGCTAAAAGTGCTAATAGAACATCAACAAGTGGAAGAACGATAACATGGGCTTTGGCTGAAATGCTTACAGAGTTGACACCTGATTATAATAAGGCAACATCTTATTTCAATGCTTGTGTTACTACCTCATATGGTGGCGTACCTGATTTAATTAATGGTGAATCAGTATATGATGATAGATTAAAAGGTGCTATTGCATATGCTAAATTGAGGCATGATGAATTTGAAGACATTAATGAAATAGTTGTAAAAGCAAGAACTGAACTTAGAGGTAAAGGCGTTAACGAAGCTACAATGGTAGAAGTCGGAACTAATCCAGATGGAAGTTTTAGTTGCTGTAGAGGTCAAATACTTAATCCTATAGATTTAGTTCCTAACAATGGAAATCAAACATCTATAGAAAGCATTACAGCGTCTGATATAACAGCTATGAAAAATATATTAAGAGATTATCCAAGTTCTACATCTATCTTAAATAGTAGCCTTGGAGAAGACCCATTCTTAGATAAAGAATATTGCTCTGAGAGATATTGCGATATATTGGGAGTTCCTAGAAGTAGTGGATGGCTAAGATTATTTGATGACTCAAAAGATATTAATGATGGAATACTCAATATGATTAAAGGCGGTTGTACTAATAGTACAATCTGTTGTGGAAGAACGGGAATACCAGCTCAAAGTAGATTAAGACCATCAGGACAAAACATTGATGGTGTAACTGCTGATAACGTTTGTTGCAATTGTGAGGAAAGCATTAGAGCTGAATGTAATGGCGGAACTTGTGAAAGTGAATTTGAAGGATATGTTGGAGGTACAAATTCATATCCATCAGGACACTCAGGAAGAGGATATATTTCAGGTTTAGCTTATCTTGAAGCAACTGGAAACAATAAAATGCCAAGAATGGATGAATATTGTCATAATCGTGCTATTGTAAGAGCACATTGGGTTAGTGATACAATAGCTGCAAAGGTTGTAGCATCAACAGCAATAGGATTCTTAAATGGAATATGTGATAGATTTGGAAACCCTACATTTTTAAATGAAATAAGAAATGTAAGGTCATAGATATTTATACTAAAATAATTAAACCAAAATAATTAATATGGCATCTACTTTAAGTTGGAAAGTTACAGAAATAAGATATGGTTGCTCTAATAATAGTGGCAATTGGGTTAGTGTAAACCCATCTATTGGCTATGGAGATGCTACCCCAACTGTTAATATAACAGCAGCAACAAGTCCAGATGATTGTCCATCAGCAACAATATTCATTTCAGCATCAACAGGACAAATTCAATCGGTTCCTGTTACAAGATGTATTCCTGAATGCTCTTGTAAATCTCTTGATTTCAAAGCATTATCAGTTGCAGAGCAAGAAGCAGATGGAAGTTCTTCTGTTCAAATAGGAACATATAAGAATCCTTGTGTTTGCAACAAATATGCTCATGTTGATGTGGATGGTGTTGTATTATGCAATCCTACATCTGGAGGAGGCAATATTTATGCCACAGTTAATCCTAATGAAGATGAACAAGCAAGAAGTGGTTGGTTCAGATTCCGTTATAACGGAAATATTTGTGTTGACACCACTTATGTTACACAAAAGGCAAAGGAAAGCAAATGTGCTGGTGAAGAGAAATGTGATGTTGACCCGCATGCACCATCAACATTCTCATCTGCCGAACAAACATTTGATGTAAGCATAAGCAAATGCTGGGATGTAACTGAAATAACAATTGAGGATTCATCAATGGTAACAGATGTTGAATGGAAATGTGATGACTGTGGAGAAGGAAATCTTGGAAGAGCTGTCTATACTATATCACTTAGTGAAAACACAAGCACTGACAGAACTACACGTGTTATATTTGATTTAGTGAATGTAGATACTGGTGAGGTATGTGAAAGTAATAACCGTATTGTAACAATAAATCAATCAGGTTCTTATGTACCTCCTACGCCAACTGAATGTACTTGTAACTTAACACCAAAGGGACTTAATTCTACTGATAAAGATGAAGTGACCATTGCAACGTGGTCATCTAGCAATTGTGAAGGCACTGCTACTGTCAGTTTAGTTGATGGTGGAGGTTTCTTGACAGACCCTACTATAAGTGGTAGCAATGTGAAAGGAACTGTTACAGAAAACACTGGCGAGAGGTCAAGAACAGCTAGTATTAAATTAGTTGTTGGTACATGTGAAAAGACTGCTACTATAACGCAGGCTGGAACAGGTGCATGCACTTGTGATGACATTGTAATCACAACAACATCATTCTCGTTTGGCAAAGATAGTAATTTGACTGGTGAAACAACTTATTCACCATCATCATGTGCACCAGAAGTTGATAGTAAACCAGATTGGATTACTGTTAACATTGATACTGCTAATAGTAAAATAAAGATAACGGCGGAAGCAAGAACTGATACAGATGATGAAAGAAATGGTGAAATAAAGTTCAAAATTGATGACGTTCCATGTTCAAGCAAGAAAATCAGCGTTAGCCAAGCTGGAGGTGGAAGTGAATGCGGAGGTGAAGTAAACATTTCATATGGTATTATTTTTGAAAATCAGCTAGTTGATTATGATTCGTTAACAGATATGTCTGTCTATTCTGTTGGAGGTGCAGAAGTAAATTATACCAAATGTGATGGAAGTAAAGGAAAATTCTTAATATCAACCGCTTATGGTAGCACTAATTCTTTTATTAATTTCCGTAAAGGGGATTTCAAATCTGATGGTACTGAAGCAAAAAAATCCACATCTTATACTGTTTCAGATTTGGCATCAATAGATTCAATAACTCTGCCTCCATACATTTCAGTAGGTCAAGGAGTTAATATATGGGGTACTGAATCAGAAAATTGGGGAGGAGACTTTAGGAATGAATCGCAGAAAGAGCCTGATAGAACATATGTTTATGAATGCTATGCTTCTTGCAAATCAAGTTATACTTCAATAAGTGCGAGAAACTCTTATAATATAGACGGGAAAAACATCACTATATATATATCTTTTGATGAAATAACTTTATAAGTAATTATAATTAAATTAGGGAATTCTGATTAAGATATGGCTGCTCTAATAATATAGGACAATAAAAATTAAATAAAAAAATAATTTAAATTATGTGGATAGTTTTGTTAATAATAGCAATTATTGCAATTGCAGTAGGCTTATATTTCTTTTTTAAGAACAGAAAGCCAACCCCGACACCAAGCCCTTCAAGTGGCGATACTCCTAGTAGTGGAGAAACTCCTTCTTCTGGTGACACCCCTTCATCTGGTGATACAGAGCCTGAGAGTGGAGACACTGAACCATCATGCACAGCTGATAGCGAAACACATAGAATAAGAGAATGCGTAAGCTTCCTTGCATCAACAGAAAGAACAAAAGTCGGCTGGTATGATATTGACCAAATCTGTGATGGTAAATGGTCAATTATAGGACATGATGGAGTTGATTTCTTGTCAGACATTAAATTTGAAAATGGAGATATAACTGCCATTATTTCAGAAAATAACACTGGCGATGAAAGAACAACACGTTACATAACTTACTTTGAAGGCAGCAACACATCAAAGGATGATTTCTTTGACGTTACACAATGCGCTTTCATTGATGAGACATTTGAAAATATTGTAAATGCTTTCAGTAGGTATATTAATGTTGAAAGGGGAAGCAAAACATATAATTACTTGAAAGAATTGTATGATGAAACCAATGCCCAGTTTAAAGGAAAATCATTAAATAAAATACCAGTATTATATAAGGAAGAAAATTTCCCAAATGTTTATAATTTCTATGGAGATAATGGCGATGAGAAAAGTTCTTTAAATGCAATGCTTGGATGGGTTGCAGCGTTATTGCTAGCAGAGCTTAAGCCATATGAAAGAACCAATATTTTCAAGATAGGTTATGAATTTGGAGGTTATGACAAGTATTCAAACATTTATGGATATAAATTCAAGTGTGACCCTAATGTAGCACGTCTTGTGGCTTCATCAGTATATGTAACAATGAGAGGTATAAAAAAACCTGACGTTGATGCAATGAGAAAGGAAGTTGGAGGTGAGAAATATGATAAGACGTTGGAAGAATTGGCAGACGGAAATCGGTCTGAGGTAGGTAAAACTGATTTTTTTACTGATTTTAGAGAGTTTATGCCAACAGCTCCGGGGCCTTATGCTCCATCATATTCGAAAAGACCTGATAATACTTATCCAAATGAAGAAAAGGATGAATATAAGAATTTATCAATTGATAGGGCAATACATGAATATATTGTAAAAAATTATAACCTTAAAGATAAAACTTATTATCAAGGTGCAGTTCAAGCTATAGCTGATGAAGAAGGATGTACATATCATTTGTTCGGTGATAATGTAAAGACTGATGAATTTGAATTTCATCCAGCTTTCGGAATTGATACAATTGGTGTTAGATTATCTCCTAGCGGGTACATAGCAAAACTTGCTAAAGATTGTCAAGCAGCATCAAGTTCATCAAGAGGCATATTACAAAGTGCAAGTGTTACTCCAAAACAATATGGAAGGTTAAGACCTGGTTGTTCTTGGACAGACGAATGTAAAAAGAATTCAACATCAGATGATAGGCGTAATGTTTTATGTGATATTGATATAGAGGATAATGATGGATGCAAGGATTCAGCAAACTCTGTAGGATATTATGATAAAAATGGTGTGTGGGTTCATACTCAGGTTGAGGAAAACCAATTCTGTGAAACACAGAAGAAAAACCTTTACGCAAACTCATATCCAAGTGGTCACTCAGCAGGTATATGGGGCGCAGCACTTTCATTAATGGAATTAATGCCAGAAAATGCTGATAAACTTATGGCAGCAGCTAATGCTTTTGCTGTTAATAGAACTGTTGCAAGGTATCACTGGACAAGTGATACAATCAATGGTAGAGTTCTTGGTTCAGCAACTAACGCTGTGGCTCATGCTGCAAGTGATTATGAGGAATTATTAAATAATGCCAAAAAAGAACTTTAAATATGATAGTTTTAATAGATAATGGTCACGGAAATAACACTTCAGGTAAGCATTCTCCTTTATTAGATGGAAGCGGTTTAAACATACCTTCTGAATTTGTTGAGAATGGTAGATTTAAGGAGTGGAAATATACAAGGATTATATCAAACCAAATAGTTGATAAATTGAAATCAATGGGTTATGATGCGAGACTTGTTGTTACAGAAGATAAAGACGTGTCTTTATCAGAAAGAATAAGAAGAATTAAAACAATATGTAATAAGGAAGGTGCTAGTAATGTTATTATAATATCAGTACATGCAAACGCTGTTGGCGATGCTTCACAGTGGATGACAGGAAAAGGATGGGAAGCATATACAACAAGAGGTAAGACAATATCAGACAAATTGGCAGATTTCCTATATTCAAGGGCTGACAAAAATCTTGTAGGAAGAAAGATAAGAGAAGACTGGACTGACGGAGATAGAGATAAGGAAGCTGATTTTTATATTATTAAGAAAGCACCTTGTGCTGCTGTACTAACAGAAAATTTCTTCTATGATAATAAAGATGACCTTGGATATTTAACATCTGAAGAAGGAATACATGGAGTTGTAAGATTGCATGTTGAAGGTATTATAGATTATATTAATTCTTTAAAATAATTTTTTAAAAAATAGTGAATTATGGGTGGCATAACATGGTCAAGTTTTGAAAAATGTATATTATATCATTCAGTAATTTGGTCTGTTGACAAAAACGGAATACCAAAATATACATTCATAAATGAAAATGGAGAAAAGATTATACTTGATGACTAAGAAATTGAGGAAGTACTATAAAAGTATTTCCTCAATTTTTTGTGCTGATTTTAAATATTCAACAATCCCTTTATATCCATATATCTCATATATTTTTGATGGGTCTAAGTCCCCTTCAACTGGTATATATCGTATTCTGTTATATAAATCACCATGATTTAATTCTTTATAAATCTTCTTTACAGAATCATAAGCATCAGCATCAAGGAACACATTAACATTCGCTCGTGCGTTTTTTAAAATTTCCCAATACAGTTTAAATTCTTTGTTTAAAACTTTTCCAAGTAAAGGAATTGAGTTTGGGACAACTATATGGTCAAACGGGCCTTCAACCAATGTTATGTCTGCATCCCATTGTATTTTTTCTTCGTTAAATATAAGGTTTTTCCTTTCAACTTTTGGGTTATAGTATTTAACAACCTTATCACGATTAAGATAATCCCTGCCAGTCCAATAGTTTAAATCTCCATATTTGTCATATGACGGTATATATATCCTATAAGATGGCATAAAGCTATCTTTTGTATATTCTGTATAACCTATTGAATATCTTTCAATTATATCCCATCCAATACCTCTTGAATTCAGGTATTTAGCAACATCTGATGGAATTGGTTTATCTTTTCTTAGATATTTAAATGACTTTGGAAGCCTTAAATCATCAATCTCTATTGATTTTGTATCAATATTGAAATCATCATCAGTGAAATTGAGTTTATAAAGTTTACTTTCACGAAGAGAACGCACAGCATCTTTATAATCCTTTAATAGTTGGTCGTTTCCATAAAGCTTTATGAGCTTAAGGATTGAACCATGCATTTCTTCTCCCTCATCAGCGCATTTCCAACAATGGAACAATTGCTTTGATAGGTTTATTTCCAAATTGTATTTTCTTTCTTCTCCTTTACCATATTTTTCAACACAGCACGGACAAGCAAATTGTAACTGCATTTCTTTCCCATCAAAATCACTTTTTGAATCTCCAAGAAATGATACAAGTATTGAATAAATCTTATTTAACTCTATTTCCATAAAAATATCAATTTGAGGACAAATATACACAAAATATTTGTAAAAAACAAATTGGAATAGATATTTATTTAAAAAATTATTTATTTTAAAATGGATAAGAAAAAAGTTATTAGAGATAGTGACATACTTAGAGGTATGGAAATGATGTTAGACTATGAGCCAACGGTTTATGGTTATAATGGTCATTACTATTATACAAATCTTGCAGAGGAATCAGCTATTATTGATGACCATACGCATAGATTTGATGAGCATAGTCTTGATGACACTCAGGGCAAGATATGGATTGATAATTCATTGGATGAAAATAATTTGGAAGAAAAACAAGTTGAATGGCTTAAGAAAGCTTTTTGGCTATATTATTATTAATTATGAAAATGGTTATATCTGAACAAGCAATTAGTAGGGCTATAAGAAGTGTCATAAACGAAATGTTTGGAGAAGCTAGTTCAATACCATATGACCCTAATATGTTAGATGGTATAGATAGTATTGATACTAGAAGTATAAATTTATACATTCAAAGTATGATACCAGAAGGAAATAGAGTATCAGTAAACAGCCCTTATAAAGCTATAAGGCAATTGGTTTTATATTTTTCAGATGAGGGGGCAGTAAAGCATGGAGGAAGACTCACAAAGGATATTGTTAATTCTATGTTGAAGAACAAAACTTTGAGTTCCATTATATTTGCCATAACTCAAGAAGACAAAAAAATATTAGACATTATATATGGTCCTAAAAAATTAACTGGTAAACCATTAATGCAGCAGATAGTATGGTGCTTGGATGAAATAACAGCACAATTGGGTAAATTCAATGAGGCAATGAACAATTCTAATTTTAGGAATTTCTTTAACAATACTGAAGCAATGGAAGGTTCTAAAGATGGAAAGAGAATTGGCCTCGTCCAAATATTAATGAGAGCATATATGGGAGCTAATGAAATTAAAACTCAAATGAAAAAAATGGATACATTATTGGCTAAACATAATGACCCATTCTCATATAAAACAGGAAAATTTAGAAGATAATGAAAAAGCAAGTTAAATTAACACAACCAGATTTGTATAATGTAATTAAAGAATCTGTTAAAAAAGTAATATTGGAATTTGGAACAGCTGACGGCGAAAAAGGTGATAAAAATAGAACCAAAATGGCAAAAGTAGCTGTTAGAAATTTAAAGAAAGGTAATGCAGATGCATACAATAATGCAGTTAATAGCATAACAAAAGGTGGAGGCACTAAAAATCAGCTAGCTGATTTCAATAAAAAATTTGAAAAGGAAAATATGGGAGAGGCTACTGATTTCGATAAGCGTAATTGGTATGGCTCTGAAGGGTATTATGGCGATGAAAAGCTTGAAGAATATAATGACACTGAATTGCAGCATATTTATGGCAGACCATCATATGATGAAGACTTTGATGATGAATTAAATGACCAGCCAGCAAATAATCTTGCGGCTGAAGGAAGAAAAGCGTTTAAGGTTAATGAGGCTCAGTTAAAGGCAATTATTAGAGAGTCTGTAAATATAATATTAAATGAAATTGGAGACACCCCTAAAGGTAATTTTGCGCTTAATGCTGTTAGAGGCAGGAGAGCCGCAAAAAGATATAGAACAAATATGAATCTTAAAGACAGAGCCGATAACGACAGAGTTATAGGGATAGCTGGTGATACTATTTATAAAAATTATTGTAAAAATCACGAATTAGGACTTGATAATGAAGCTGGCTATCGTTATGGCTTTGATAAAGGTGTTGAAAAATATGAAAATAAATAATATAAAAAGACGGGACTTAAATCAAGCCTCGTCTTTTTCTTTTTTATCTGAATTATGGTCAACGTATGTTTTTCTATGTTCTTTCTTATCCCAATATAGCACATCGTAATCAATGAGCAATTGGTTTTCATTATCTTTTGACTTTGATATAATAACGTTTTCAGTTTTAAAACTAATATCACCATATTTCTTATGGTTTAAATATCCAAGACAAGCAACATATGAATCTGACGCATCAAAATTTTCTTTCTTTAATTCTCCTTTTTTATCATAAACCCATTGAATCTCCGGAAATAATTCAGAAACCTTACCATGCAATACTGATTTCTTATCAACCTCCCAGCTATAGCTTCCAAACAATACAAATTTATCATTTCTTATCTCATTGATAATCTTCTTATATTCATATTGTTTTCCATCTTTTCCATATTTTCTTATTGCCATGAGTTCTGGGAAGGAATATTTTCTTGCGTCATAACTTGAGATATATTCAGGTACAACACCCAATACGTTATAGATACAATCTGAAATCATTCCATTGAATCTCAATAGAGTTCCACAAGTGTTTATATTATTTGAACGCAATAGTGGCTCTTCAATAACAGCCTCGTCAATACCAATATCCTTGAATTTCTTGATAAAATCTTCAAATATTCTTTTCTTGATGAAAAGAGGTTCAATACCTTTTATTTTTGATGATACCTTTGGGCTTATATGAGTTAATTCAATTATTTTTCCATAATCTGACCCATCATCAAGCAAAAGAGTAACACCAATTGTTTGAGTTGAGACATCCAATCCTAATATTATTTTTCTTCCTTCTTTATCCATATCAGGTTTTATATTATATAATATATTATTAATATCCGGCTTATATATCCGGTTTTATATAGAAATAATAGTATAAATTTGATTTTTTTAAATAAAAAATTTATTTTTTTCAAAAAAAATTTGTATATTTGCTAAAAGTGTTTAATTTATGATATTAGATATACCGAGAAAGTTGGATGATGACATTAAATCATTTTGCGAATTAAACGAAATAAAAGAGATTAATGATTTTTTGGTATCGTGTTTATTAAAGGGATTTAATATAGCAAGGTACGGTGAAAAACCAATTAATAATTACAAAAGTGAAAATAAACCAATAGAAATAGAGAAATATGAAGAAAGAGAAAGTAACACTCAAGGAGTGGAAGAAAAGGCAGAAAAGCGAAAAGGTAGAAAACCAAATCAAGAAAAAGAAAGCGAACCAATTAAAGAAGAAGAACCAATAAAGGTTAAAAAGAAAATACGAATTTTAAAAGATTAGTTATGTTAGAAGTAGGCAAAAATGCAAGATTAACTTTTCATTGGAAAGTATCACCTTATGATTATTCCAAAGATAAGGTAAATTCAATAATTTCAAAAGCTAGCAAAAAATATTCAATTCCAAAGGAAAAGATTAGAGTTATTCCAGACTTTTTAAGCATTGATGATAAAGGTACTGAAATATCAATAAACAAGGATATTATACAGAACATTCAAAACCCTAGTTTCCAAATTAAACTATTCAAGGATTATCTTAAATTGAATAATATTGATGGCTATGATTTTGATTTAATACAAAAAATAGATTCTGAAATAAATGGAAAAATTGATTATCAAGTTTATGACAAATACAGGAGATATTCTATCAAGTGGGTACGATGGGATAATTTTTTGTCATATGGAGCCGACAACTATTTTGATTTTACAAGCCTTAAGGACATTGTTCTATTAAGTGGTAAACCCGCAAATCAAAGCGGAAAAACAACATTTGCTATTGACCTATTACATTTTTTATTATTTGGCAAAACAGATAAGGCAGAGGTTCAAAGCAAGATATTTAATAAACATATTCCAGAAGCAGCAAATGTTGTTGTAGAAGGTTGTTTATCAATTGATGGTGAAGATTACATTATTAAAAGAACACTTTCAAGGCCTTCTTTGGATAAAAGAAGCGAGAAGAGTAAAGTAACTCAAAAGGTTGAATATTATAAGATTGTTGCCGGAAATAAAGAAGAATTAACGGAGTATATTGATAATCAGCAAGAGGAAAACAGTGTTCAGACCAATAAGGTAATAAAGGAAGCAATAGGAAGAGAAAGTGATTTTGATTTGATAATGTCAATTACTGAATCTAATCTTGACGCACTTATAGGAATGAAAGAAACTGAGCGTGGACGTGTTTTATCAAGATGGATAGGATTATTACCAATTGAGGAAAAAGACACAATAGCGAGGGAAAAATATAACACTGAGGTAAAACCTTATTTCCTATCAAATAAATACAACAGCGAGGCTTTAAAGCAAGAAATTGAGTCTTATAAGACACTTATTAAGAGTAAGAAAAAAATTATCAATAATATCAATATTGAAAACAATAAAATTGATGAAGAAATAAAGGTTCTTGAAAAAAACAAAGAAACATTATTGTCATCTAAACAAACAATAGATGAAAGTCTTCTTAAAGTTGATATTACAACTCTTAATAAGAAAATTGAAGATTTAACGGCTGAAGGAATTAAGAAAAAGGCTGAAATTGAAAAAAATAATTCAAGAATAAAAGAAATAGGAGAAGTTGATTTTTCAGTAGAGAAATATGATAATATTGTACAAGAGCTTTCAAATTTGAAAGAAAAGAGAGGAAGTCTTCTTGAACGTCATAAATCAGTCAAGCATAATTTAGAGCATTTAAAGAATAGTGAGTATTGCCCGGTTTGTAAGAGAAAGTTGGACAATGTTGATAACACTGAACAAATAAAAGAAACTGAAAAGGAACTTAATAATATAGTAGAAGAAGGTAAAAGAATATCAGACAATATTACAAAATCTGAGAAGGCTATCATTTCAATGAAAGAAAACAGAGAGCTTTATAATGAGAAATCTAAGCTTACAATGTCTGTTGCAGCACTAGAAATGAATGTTGTTTCTTTAAGAGAGAAACTTAAAGATTCAATGAGAACTCTTAAGGATTATAATAAAAACAGTGAAGCAATTGACAATAATAACAGAATTTCAATGCAGTTAAATAGCAATGATATTCATTTAAAAAGCAAGAAAAATCAGAAAGAAGTTAATGTACGTAATATTTATGATGCAGAAAACGAAATTACTAATTATAAGAAAGGTATAGAAGACAGGGTTGAAATAGTTGAAAAAATTAAAGAAGAAGAAAAATTAATTAAAAACTGGAAAATATATCTTGAATTGGTTGGTAAAAATGGCATTTCTAAAATGGTATTCAGAAAGACTTTACCAATAATTAACGCAAAGCTTTCTCAGTTATTGAGTGATATATGTGACTTTGATGTAGAAGTTGGAATTAATATCAAGAACGATGTTATGTTCTATCTTGTCAAAGATGGAGTAAGGTCAGATTTATCTAGTGGAAGTGGATTTGAGAAAACTGCCGCTTCATTAGCACTTAGGTCTGTTCTTGCGGAACTTTCTACAATTCCTCGTTCAAATAGTGTATTTTTAGATGAAATAGTAGGTCGTGTTGCTGAAGAAAACCTTGAAAGTATACACGGATTAATAAATAAAATGTTTTCTAATTACGATTATATACTAATGGTATCGCATTTAGATGCTGTTAAAAATTGGGCGTCTAGTAACATTATAATTGAAAAGAATAATAATATAAGTAGTGTAAAATTAGTTAAATTACAATAATTTCTAATTTGTTATATATTTATAATAAAGTTAATTCTATGACTAAAAAGAAAATATTTACATTTGAAGAATGTTGTGAAATAGCTAAAAAATACAATAACAGAGCGGATTTCAAATATAAAGATAACACTTGCTATAAATTTAGTAAACAAATGGGGTGGTATGAAAAAATAACTGAGCATATACAAAGACCTATCCCAAAACATAGAACATACGAAGAAGTGAAGAAAGCAGCTGGACTATATAATACTAGGATGGAATTTAAAGATAAAGACATAAATAATTATTGTTTTGCTGTCTCTCACGGATGGCTTGATGATGTGTGTTCACACATGGTAACAGTAGGTGACAAATATAAAAGATGCGTATATGTTTATGAATTTTCAGATAATTTTTGTTATATAGGTTTAACATATAATATAAACACAAGACATGCGCAGCATATATCTGGCAAACATTTTTCAAAGGTATATGAACATAGCGTAAAATATAATATTAAAATCCCAAAACCAAAGAAATTAACTGAATATATAGATAAAGATGATGCCGCAATTTTGGAGGGAAAATATTTAAAGGAATATCAGGATAATGGGTGGAAAATTATAAATGTTGCTAAAACCGGAGGCTTAGGTGGTAATAAGCATAAATATGCTAATGCCGAAATAACAAAAGAATTTTGTAAAACCATTGCTAAAAAATATAATTCCCCAACTGAATTTATTAGGAATAATCAAACATTATACTCTATAGTTAACAAAAATGGATGGAAAGAATTTGTTTATGAAGTTTTTGATTTTGAAAAAATAAGAAATGAAAAAAACAAAAAAATAAGTTTTTCTAATAAAGGCAGGCACAACGAATTTAATTATGAAAAGTGGCTTAAAAGTTGCAAAAGTAATAAAGTAGTTTTACAATATGATTTAAATGGAAACTTTATTAAAGAGTATCCGTCACAATGTAAAGCAGCAAATGAATTGGGTCATCCAAATTCTCATGGTGATATAGGAAAATGTTGTAATGGAATATTAAAAACATGTTTAGGATATGTTTGGAAATATAAAAATAAAAATTGAGTAAATGTTTAACTTTAATGATTAATCAATATGTTAATGACTTTAGTACAACCGTAAAAACTTATTATAACGAGTTAAAAAAATACAAGCCCATATCAAGGGAAAAAGAAAGAGAACTTTTAATTAAAGCTAAAAATGGCGATTTAAAAGCACAAAATGAGATTCTTACAGCTAATTTAAGATTTGTGTTTAATATAGCTAGTAGATATAAAGGAAATGGCGCAGCAATTTCTGACCTTATTTCAGAAGGTAATTTAGGATTAATAAAAGCTATGCAGAAATTTGATTTATCAAAAGATGTTAAATTTATTTCCTATGCTGTATGGTGGGTCAGAAATGCTATGCAAGAATTTATAAAGAAAAGACAAGCAAGTTTAAATATTGAGAAAGAAGATAAAACATTAAGCACACCTTTAGTTAGTAATGGTATACCAGATAGCGAAGATGAATGGGTTGAAAGAAGGGAAGTTATGCTTTCGAATGAAGAAGATGAAGCAAAACAAGAATTACATAAAAATCAACGTAGAATAATTGATGCCCTTATGTCTAAGTTACAAGGTAGAGAAAAGAAAATTGTTATCGAGTATTATGGCATAGACGGTAAGAAAAGCAAGAACCTTGAAGAATTAGGTAAAGAATTGGGAATTACAAAGGAACGTGTTAGGCAGATAAAGCAAGTTGCTTTGAATAAGTTACGCTCTGAAATATTATTGATAGAAGGAGCAGATTTTATATTCTAATAATATTTATTATAAATTAATGTTATGGCTACAAAGAAAACTGAAACAGAGAAAAAGAAGGCTACTAAAAAGACTACAGCTAAGAAAACAACAACTAAGAAGACTACTAAAAAGGTTGAAGAACCGGTAGAAGAGATTAATTTAGTCGGTGTAACAGAAGAAAAAGTATTGGAAGCTTTTGAAAATATTAAAGAAGATGATACTATTTTTGTTGTAGGTAATAAAAAGGAAGATGAACCAACAAAAGAAGAAAAATTGAACAACTTATCTGATTTTAAAAAAATAGAACCTTATAAAAAGGTAGAAGTTATGAATGGAGACCCAGCTGTTGTAACACCAGTTGAAGAACCGAAAAAAGAAGAAGTTGTTCCTGTAGAAGAGCCTAAAAAAGAACCAAAAAAGAAAATAATGAGAAAGATTAACCGAGCAATTGGTTATTTCTGGAATGGACAAATGATAGATTTTTAATATGGCTACAGATTTCACAAAGAAAATGCTTCAAACAATAAGAGAAAATACTGAGAAAGCAAGAAAACAAACGGTTCAACCATTAATTGTAGAGGATACTAAAGTTGAAAATGATAATTTTCTTACTCAGGCAAAAATTTTAATGGAAGAAGTTGAAAGAGAAATTCAAAAAAAAAACTTGAACGAGGAAAAACATGAAATAAATGATGAAAACCACGAAAAAAGTTTTCCAATAACAAAGAAAACGCCTCAGTTTGGTGATGTGAGAGTGTCACAAGAAGAGGCTTTATTAAAGACAATTGGAGAACAAATAAAATTGGATGACGATTCATTATTATATTATCCAGATGCTGAAGACCTTGTGTTAAATGGTGAAGTTAAATCACTTAACACATCATTCCAATTTAGATTCAATGACCCTTCTGGTCAAGGAGTTTATATATGGGCTGATGGGTTACAATTAACAGAAGAAAATTCAAGAACGTTAGGGAAAATTCGTGATGCGTTCTTAAATTGGAAGCAAGGGCTTGTTCAAGATGGCGATTTAATGGATAAATTGAAAAAAGTTGCTAGTAAAAACAACTAAACTAACTAATCTTTATGAACCCTTTGGAAACAAAGGGTTTTTTTGTGTTTATAAGATATTTATATTAAAATAATATAGTATGGATAGAAATGAGAAAACTTTACAAAGGATTATAAGCGAAGAACTTACAAAATCAGAGGTTAACTCAATGATTTCCAGTAAAATAAGCTCAACACTATCTTCACGTGAATTTAAACAGAAGGTTAAGGAATTAAGTTCTGATGTTGTTAACGAGCTGTTTAAATTATTATGGCAGAGAAATAATATTTGGAAATCATCTGTGTCAAAGTAATATGAAAGTTATCATAAATGAAAATAAACTCTTGCTTATAAAGGAAAATGAGGAAAAAGAAGAAGTTACCTTTTATAAGTTCTTTACTGAGGTCAAGAATTTCTTGAAAAAGCTACTTGATGACCCTATTGGTGCAAAACCTAGTTCTTTTTTTAAGGATAATGACATTAGTAAAAATGAGTTATTGAATAAAATGCTTGATAGGGGAATCATCAAGAAAAAGGAAAATATAGATGAACCAAATGATGCTGATGGTAAAATGAAATCAATGCATTATCTGTCTTATAGCATTCCAAAAAAGGATTTTGAACATAAAATAAAAAGATTATACGACTATTTTTTTGAAAAATGAGAAAACAAGTAATTAGATTAACAGAATCAGATTTGCATAGAATTATAAGAGAATCTGTAAAACGCATACTTAAAGAGGAAGGTATGGCAGGAGGTGGCGCTACCAATTGCGCAAATGTAATGCAAACTGGTAGTGGAAAAGCACCATTAGGAACAAATCCTGAAGCCGGTCAGTATACAGTGCCTCTTGGAGCTGACAAAGAAACTGCTGACAGACACAAAGGTTTCTCAGTTGACGGTAAAGCAGACTGGAATTCAAATCCTGGAAATGTTCAGAGAAGAGAAATATATAATACCAAGACAGGTAAAAAGAAATGATAGATTATTATGATGAACATGGCATTATAGATGAAACAAAGGTTGTTAATGCTGTAAAAGAAATTGATGAAAAATTAAAAACTGAAAAAGATAAAAAGAAAAGAACTCAGTTAATGTTTGAACAAATGTTAAGGGGTTTGTATCTTACACAAGTTCAAGGGAATATATAATTTATAAAAAATCAAATATATGGAAAGAAAGTATAATGTAGGCGATTTGAGAAAAATTATCAAGGAAAGGGTAGAGACAAAACAAGAATTCGAACCTGTTTTTGGAAAAAATGTACCGAAAGATAACAAAAAAATCAACGACGATGCTTACAAAGAAATTAAGAAAGAAGCTGGAGCATATGACGGAGGTTTAGGTGCTGAAAGAAAAAAAGGCGAATCAGTTACCCCTGCCAATAACAGAGGTATGTCTGACCTTGACTACGATTCAATTTCAAAGCCATTTAAAGACAAGGTTAAATCCCAGTTGAAGGGTTATCCATCTGCTGAAGCAGAAAAAATGCACAAAAATGATGAGTTTGGTAATGCTTATTATGATTCAAATAATCTAAGTAAGGATATTGCCAATCATGCTAAAGAGGCTAAAAAGGAAAAAGACAAGAGTAAAACTGATGGCCTTGTTAGCAGCAAATATAAAGATGAAACTGAAAAAAATAGTGACACTATGTTTGAATCAAAAAAGATTACTAAGCTTCAATTTAAGCACACACAGTTCCTTTCTGAAGGACACATGCTTTCTAAAGTACCAGATGAATTAAAAGTAGAAGGCAAGAGATTTATTATGAAAGATACCGCTGATAATGAGTATCTTGTAGAATGGACAGCTAAAAAGCCTAATGTTACGAAGAAGATAAATAAGACTCAGGTTAATGAGGAAATGAATAGAATTAAGGCTCTTTATGGATATAAGAGCAAGGATTATTTCACAACCACTAACTCACAGTCAAGAATTAATGAGAATAAAGAGTTTTCGGATATGATTAGTAAGGCTAGAAAGTTGATGAAATAATTACCTTATAAATTTATTTGAAACTCAAAATGAAAAACAATAGTGAATTAAACGGTGTTTCTAAATATCTAGTGGTTTTTAAAGATGCTTTTTCGTTTATAACTGGGGCGTCTAATAAAGCGTTAATTAAATTTTTTATTATATTAATAACAACAATTATTCTTGTTGTTGGAGGTAAAGTTTTATATAATGCCGCTAGCAGTGAAAGGGTAATGGAAGCCATTTCTAGTTGGATAGAGGGGCAAAATGCAAACACTGAAGAAAAGGGAATGGAAATAAGACAAGATATAGCCACTCCTGCTATACAAAAAGAATTAAGACTGCTGTGTTATACATTAAATGCTGATAGAGTATTTTTGTTTGAATTACATAATGGTAAAAAAAGTGCTGGAGGTCTGCCATTTGTATATGCCGATATGTCATATGAGGAGGTTAATATAGAGAAATGTCTAGAATATGTTGGGACTGAATTTCAGAATATTCCATTGACTTTATATAAGTATCCTCATTACATGTTCCATAAAAGATATGAATATGCAACATTAGAAGATGTTTCAAAAATTGATATACCATTTGCAAAACATATAGAGAATATTGGCGGTGAATATCTTTCAACTATTTATATAACCATACATGGTAAACCTCTTGGCTTCTTATGTGCATCGTTCCATAGCAAACCAGTTTTAACTGAAGAAGTTATTAAAGAAAAAATGGAAAATAGTGCAAGGATATTAAAGCCACTATTGGATTTGGAAACACAATTAAATAATAAAAATTAAATAATGTTAATGAAGGAATTTTTGAAAAATTTATACAAAAAATATTATTCGTGGATTATAGCAATCCTTATAGGTATTATAGTGTTTTTTTGGGTTTATTTCAATAAAATTATTGAAGAAAAACAAAAGAAGATTGACGAGATAGAATACGTTGATACCATCGGAATATATCACAAAATATATTATGAGAAGAAATATAAGGAGCTTAGTAAAGAGAATAGGGCATTGTATGATTCATTGAAGAAATATAAAGACAAAATGGATTATATAGTGCAGTTCTATCACGAGAAGGAATATAACACAGGACAAGTTCATACAAAGCCTAATATAAAGGATAGTGTTGTGTATGATACAATACCATATGCTGTTCCACAAGTTGCAAAAACATATGAATATTTGAGCGAACCTAATGATACATTCCAATATAAACTTAATATAAATTCTTTCAATGAACCAAATTGGTATTCAATACAAGCAAAGGTAAAAAACAAATTTACAATTGTAAATAAAGAAGAAGGCGGAGCAAACCACATAACAATAAATCCTGAAAACGGAGGAACAATAACAAATCCTACTGTTTGGAAGAAAAAGGAAAAAAGAAGTTTTTGGGATAGGTTTTCTTTCGGCCCTGGTGTAACAGCAGGATATGACCCAATTAATAAGCAGTTTGGCATTGTGGTAGGTGCTTCTGCAACATTTGATTTAAAATAGCATGAAACAAATAATTAGACTTACAGAATCAGACCTTCATAAAATCATTAAAGAATCTGTTAAAAGAATTTTAAAAGAAGATTCAACGTTTGACAATCATATTGCAGGAAATATATATGATGACATAATTCAAAGAGGGCTATATAGAAGAGTTCAGCCAAATCAGCTTAAAGACTATATAATGAGAGCATATGGACTTAAAGTTGGAGAGGAAGGAATTGCTGATATTGTTGCCAAGAAAGTCATTAAGTATAAATTGCAAATGGAAGAGCAATATGGTTTATCTGAAGCTTATGAATGGTGGGATGAAGAAATATATAATCCAAATTATCCGGGAGAAGATTTAGATTGGACAGAAAACGATGAGGTTGATAGACTCTATGACGAAACCCAAGAAGAAAGATTTGAAGATATGGTAAGAAATGGAGAAATTTAAATAATAAAATACTCAACAAAACTTTATTTGTTGGGTATTTTTTTTATACTTTATAAAAAGATAAGATTTTCAAATTACATATATAATGTTACAGGACGAAATAATGAAGTTGGGAGATTACTTTAGAGGAATCGAGTATTACAATGAAGCGTTAATTGTAAAAGTAAATTTCCCTCAAAGATGGCAAGTATATGCGTCTAAAGACGGCAATATAAAGCCTGCTAAGAGCGAAAAAGCAGTTGGAGAGTATTACTACTATGGTAATATGAATATTGTCACTCTGGACGATATTTTTGGCGTTATAAAAGAAACAATTGAAGCCAATAAGGATGCTGAGTTAAAAATACAATTGTTAAACGAAAAGGCAAATGAGCTTAAAGAACTCTTCAAGACAACTCCATATGATAAATTGCTTAGGCTGAAGTTTGTTTTGGAAGAAGTTAAAGCAGAAAAGCCAAAGAGAAAATATACTAAGAAAAAGAAAAAGGTAGAAGAAGAAAATAATGATGTTGTTGTAGCAGAAACAACAGATGCTGATAAACAGGAAGAATAATGGTAGAGTGGATTAAAGTGGAAGATAGGCTTCCGGAAGATGAAAAAGCATATATTTGTTGGACAAAGGCAGAATATGGCAATGGAGTAGGAATAGGCTTTTACACAGATAAGTTGTCAAGTGAATATAACGGCGAAAAGCGATGGGTTATTGCTGATATGGTGAATGAAAATGTTGTCGCTTGGGCTGAATTTAATTATTTTGAAGAATAATGATTGAGTTAACATCTTTATATTTGATAGTTTACGTAATATGTGCGTATAATGTGTCTTTCTGGTTGGTATACAGTGAAGGGCCATTTGAGATTTTTGAAAAGTTTAGAAATTTAGTGGCAAAAGTTTCTCCACAATTAAGGAAAGCACTTGATTGTATGAATTGTACACCCACATGGGTAGGATTAATAGCCAGTTCATTAAATTTAATAATCCTTCCATATTTTCCATTAACTCCGTTTGGCATATTATTACAAAATGAAGTATGGTGGGGAATAATAATATTTCTTGATACAATATTTACAGCAGGGTCTGTTTATCTGTTGCATACATTGCAAGAATTTTTTGAAAGCTTTACAAATGAGTAATTATGGGAGATTATGAATTAACAAGGGAAATAAGAGGCTTAAACAACGATAAGATAATGACCTCACGTGCCGTTGAATTTGAAAAAAACAGATGGGCTGAAAAGCTTAAAGGAAGTGTAGGAAAAGATATTGACGATGTATTAAGTGGAAAAAAGAAAGTTAAATTAACCTTCAATGAGGTTATTAACTATAAATTGAAATATTATAAAAATAAAATTAAAAAAATGTTAGGTAAAGATGAAAGCTAGTTTATATGATAATGTTAAATATGTTTTGAAGAGATTTTTCTTTCACGGAAAGAAATTTGTAAAAGATATTGATGAAGCATTTAAGAACAATCTTAATACAGCAGAAGAGGCAAAAGACTTACTAAGAATGAGAGCAAGCGTTGATGACTTGTTTAAAATTGAAAGAGCAATCGATGGAAGAAAATTTTCAGATAACGCTCCAGGTTCATATATGCCATCAAGCGAATATACATTATACGATGATAATGGCTTTAAGCTATATTACTTTAATGGTGAAAAGGGAGATTTTTTGAGCGATGAACAGGTATTAAAGGTTTCAAATGTTATCAACTCAATTGATAATAAACCATTAAAGGTATTTGCAATTAAAGGAGTTTACAAATATCAATTCTATTTCCGCATACGTGAGGGAAAGAACGGAAGCGGAGATTTCGTGGATGATGATATGAAGAATGTCGTTAAATATCTTGACCAAATGTATAATGCAGGAGCAACATGGAGAACAATAACAGATTTGCATAACGATATTGTTGATGATGTTTCAGCTTGGGTAATAACATTTACAATTGATTAAATATGGAATATATTGTTGAAGGAAATAAACTGTTTAGAATAACAGATGACGGAAAAAAACAAAAACTAGGTTTTGTTACTGATAATGGTAGGGGCGATGCAATTGCAGGATGTATAAGTCCAATCAAAGATAATTGGATAGAAGAATGTAAAGAGTTTGGATTACCCAAGTATAATAAAAATCAACCAATACCATTTTGGGATGACGGTGTTGATATAAAAAGAGCATTTGATGAATATTATGGAATTAACGCTGAATAGTATAAAGATATATGAACTTGGTGAATATATAGCCAAGTTTTTAAATGAAAATGGATTAACTCAGGAGAATGACCTTGTTATAAAGGTTGATAAAACACAATTGAAGAAGATTGATGAAGACCTTTATTACAGGAATAAGCCAAAGGGAGAAGAGTTTGTCCCATCAGATGATACAGTAGTTGTTAAATTTGAAAATCTTAACGTAATATTTACAAGCGAAGAAGAAACGGAAGAGAAATAAATCCCTTCCGTTTTTTTATGGTCTTAAATTTCTTCTCCTTATTTTTAAATCATCCCAGCCGGTTAATTCTTTTATATTCTTAAACCAAGTTCCTTTCAAATAACTATGATACGCATCACCAGCAAAATTAACGTATTTAACTTTGTTATTTTCAATTTCTTTTTCAAGTTCATTATATAGCCTTATGCAATCTGATTCATTCTTGCATAATACCATATTAAGTTCATAAGTTGTGCTTATTAACAGTTTATTTCTAAACACTAATATTTGTTTAATATTATATTTATCGGAATTATTAGATATTAAATTATCATATATCCATTTAAAATCCTTTCGTTGAAATACAGGGTGATAACCATATACCCAAAAACTTTCTTCTTTTTCATAATCTTCTCTATCATAAACTACCCAGTTATCGTCATTTGTTTGGAAATTTATGATTTTCCCGTTTTCATCTTTTAATTTTGTCTCTTTATTATCATTATCGTTTCTTTTTATAATGAAAATCTCATAATGAGCATCAACCAGTTTTCCTATATTAATATATCTAACAGGGAATCTTACTTGCTTGTTTTCCTCTATGAGTTCATCAAATTTTTTGTTCACAAGTCTTTCAGAAGCACAATTATATAAAGTTTTAATCTGTTTTCCATTGCTTGTCTCTATAATGTGGTAAATATTTTTTCGAGGTCTCTTTGACATTTTTTAACTATTTTTCTTTCTTATTTAATATTTTTTTTGTATATTTGCATTGAAGTATATAAAATATTTGTTAAAATTAGTTAAAATAAATACTTAAAAACAATGGCAAAACTTTTTGAAACTAGCAAAGACATTGCTGAATTGGCACAAGATAAATTTGAAGATACAGGTCTTGCGCAGATGGGTATTAACTTGAAGGTAGTATCAACGCCAAAGGCAAAGACAGTATTAAAGCTTACACGTGCTAATGCAACAACGCATTTCCTCACTCAGAAAGATGTTATTCTTTTGATTTATGAGGAAGCTTTTGATAGATTACCAGATGCTGCTAAAAATGTTCTTATGGAAGGCACATTGAGTAATGTATCATATGATACTGATAAGGATAGATTGAACGTTGATAATGATATTGCACGTGAGATTTTCCGGATGAGACGTAAGTATGATGACTATGTTGATATGTTGGAAACAGCATATATGCTTATCGAGCAAATAGAAGATGAGGAACGTAGGCGAAAGGAAGAGGAAAAACTAAAGAAAGCCGAAGAGAGGGCTGCTAAGAAGAGAAATAATGGATAATTGGTATGAATGACAGCGATTTTATAAAAAAAATGCATACTATAAACGATATAGTTAATAAAGCCATTAAAGAAATGGAGAATATTGGGTATATCGTTAATGTGCAAGAGCGCATTTTTGACGCTAAAAGCGGTGGTGCTGAAATTAAAATAGGTATTATCTGATGGATAGAAAACATAAAAAACATTTACATTGAAAAATAATTTTATTAAAAAATAGTATAAATGAAAGATAAATTAGTACATGTATGTTTTGTCATAGATTCAAGCGGTTCTATGAGCGGAAGTGAGGACGATGTAATTGGAGGCTTCAATAAGACGATTGAAGAGCAAAAGGCTGTAAAGGATGGTGATTGCATTGTATCACTATATGAGTTTGACAGCAATGTTAGACAAGTTTATCTAGGTAAGAAATTAGATGAAGTTGGCGATTTTGAATATAAGGTTGGAGGTATGACACGTTTGTATGACGGTATTGGTACAGCCGTTGATGAGGTTGGAAAGTGGCTTCGTGATATGGATGAATCAGAACGTCCTAGCAAGAACCTTATTGTTATCATCACTGATGGTGGAGAGAATTCTTCAACTGAGTATAGATTAAAGGACATTAAGGATAGAATCAAGGAACAGACAGATAAGTATTCTTGGGATTTCATTTATCTTGGTAATGACCTTTCTGATGCAAAAGATGCTAATGATATTGGTATCAAGTATAGAGGCTTTACAACAAAGACAAAGTTCTATAATAACTATGATGTTATCAGCACTGGTCTTACAGCTTATAGATGTGCAGCAACAGAAGCAGATGCTTCTTTAGCTCTTAGCAAGAGTATCACTGAGTCTATGGACACATTGAATGCTGAATATTTGGCAGATACAGGAATTGATTTGACAAATAGCGAAAATAATACTGGGAGTGTATAGTCACTCCCATTTTTGACTTTATATAATGGCTAAATACGATTTGATATTGGGCGATTGTATTGAGGAAATGCAAAAGTTAATAGATGATGGCACAAGAGTTGATTTAACAGTAACATCACCTCCATATGATAACGCTAGAGATTATGATGGTACATTGACGTGGAATTTTGATATATTTAAAAAATGTGCTGATTTACTTTATGAAATAACAGCAGATGGTGGTGTTGTAATTTGGGTTGTGAACGATTCTGTTATAAATGGGTCTGAAAGTGGTACATCATTTAAACAAGCTTTATATTTTAAGGAAATAGGTTTTAAGTTACATGATACAATGATTTTTCAAAAGTCCAATTATATACCATTAACGCATAATAGGTATGAACAGACGTTTGAGTATATGTTTTGTTTTTCAAAGGGTAAACCAAAGACGTTTAACCCCATTAGAATACCTTGTAAAAATGCAGGAAAGGTAGAAAGCTATGGAGGAAAAAGAAGACGTGTGTTGGATGAAAAACAAGCAATGAGAAATCCTGAAGAAACTACGTATAAAGCAACAAAAGACACCAAATATCATCCTAATATATTCTCATATACTGTAGGAGGGCAAAAGACAGGACATCCAGCTGTGTTTCCAGATAAGTTGGCTGAAGACCAAATAATTTCTTGGTCAAATGAAGGGGATTTGGTATTCGACCCATTTATGGGAAGTGGAACAACAGGAAAGATGGCAATTATAAGGAATAGAAATTTCCTTGGCATAGAAAAAGTAAACAAATATTTTGATATAGCACTTGAAAGAGTTACAAACGCTTATAATTCAGTAAAGGTATGATAATAGAAGCACCTAACAAAGTAACAAGTGAAGATTTCTTAAGCAAAAAAGTGTTTCTTGCAGGAACAATAGAGAATGGAGAATCTATTGATTGGCAGGATGAAATAAGTAAATATTGTGATGAAATCGGATATACAGTATTTAATCCTAGAAGAAGAAATTGGTTGAAAAATGCATCTAAAAAAGAAATAGATGAACAAATTTCTTGGGAAATTAAACATATGGAAATGTCTGATATTATAATAATGAATATATTGGGCGATTCAAAATCTCCAATATCGTTATTAGAATTAGGCTTACATGCTAGAGGAAACAAATTATTTGTATTTTGTCCAAAAAGCTTTTATCGTTATG
>JAEEGL012786177.1_pt1 | contig 26113 bp, 18 predicted proteins | sample 9134231 | NCBI WGS metagenome assembly JAEEGL01 (sample SAMN16246548, study PRJNA631951) | gut metagenome | biome: gut microbiome; feature: rumen; material: fiber-attached | host: Bos | place: Iran: Karaj | collected 2018-10
ACAATGATGCTGTCTGTTCTTACGGGAACAGATTCAAATTTTTCCTTTGCAGGATTTTTGGTCATACGAAGCTTATGCTGTACATCCTTCAACTCACAATTTCCTGTACGGTTGCAATGGCTGCAATCTCTGTCATGAATCTTTAGAATCTTTTCGAGTGCTTCTTTTTGCTTATCTCTTATAGCCTGAGAATCCGTAATAACTCTCATTTCGGGCTCAACAACCCTTTTGGCCGCATTGACGATTCCTTCGCCTTGTACTTCCACGATACAAAGGCCGCTTTCGTCTTCTTCATGAACACCTTTAAGGTACTGCAAAGATAAAATATCGATGTCGAACTGTGTTCCGGCATACTTATTTTCATAAACGGCTTCATAGATTGTCGCACCGTCTCTTGCAGTCACAATGTGTCCGTTGATCATAATCTGCAACATATTTTCTCCTCCTGGTCACATTTTTAAATACAATTATGACTATTTATAATTTGATAACTAAATTATATTTGAGCTAAAGTCTATTTTGTTTGTTATGTATGTTTCAAACCCTTTTCTGTTTTTTGTTACTTAGTGCACAATGACTTTTGATTATCCTAAAATTAGTTTACGGACAATAGTCTAAATAAAAACAGCTTCAAAAAAAAACCGAGCTGCCAAAGTAAGATTTGTAGCGTTGGCAACTCGGTAAAGCATTGGCTTTATTTACTTTTCAAACTATCTTTTTCCTATAAAAGTATCTTTAGATAAAATCATGAATATCAAACCTATAACAAGGCAGACCAATGCAACACCATACATTACAATTACATTTGCAAAGAAACCGGTCATCATTACGCCAACGCCTGCCATAACTTCAAACAAAAATCCGATAATTTTATAGCCTGCGGTATAATCCCATCTTCCGTACTTTGTGGCAACATAGGATGGAAGAAGGTTGCATAATGCGCCTTGGGCTGCAAATATTACGATGCCCGCAAGCCAGCAAAATACAATACTCTTCGGCATTAAAAGTGCAAATACAAAGCCTATAATAATGCAGACAAAGTAAAGAATAAAAGCTTTTCTTGTTCCCATTTTCTGGTCTATAACGCCAAATACGAAGCTTCCCACAACAGCAACAATTCCACCTACCGCAAATATTGCTGCTGCAATTGTGTAATCATAGCCCATAGCAAGCATTCCCGGAATTGCCGATGCAATATAACTCATAACCGCAAGAAAAGCCAATCCTGCTCCCAGTCCTATAAACCACGTGTTAGGGTCTTTTAAAACTTTAGCTGTTGTAAAAGGACTTTTGTAGTTTTTCATCTCTTCAACAATCTTAGAACTGTCTACTGCATATGTCGGATCTCCGTCTGGGTATTCACCCGCTTCTTCCGGCGTGTTTTTAACGGCGATTGCACCGATAATTGCCACTGCCGCAAGAATAATGGCAAGGATAAGCATTGCGCCCTCAAGTCCGAATCTTCCGATAATCTTTGGCATCATCGGTACATAAAGGAAGTTCATTGCAACGATACCCATTGTGGTAAAGCCAAGAACCACACCTTTTTTTGTAGGCCACCAGTTGGCTGTAAGTGTCATACCACCGTTCTTTTCGTAAGCACCGCCCAAAAAACCTATAAGCAACATTACAATAAGGAAAATCGGCAATGATTTTACCGTACCGAAAATTATAAGCAATATTGCAGAAATAATAAGTGTAATAACAGTCAGTTTTTTTGCTCCGGTTTTTCGCACAACAACCGCAAATACAATAACGCCGATTGCTTTCAAGAAAATTGCGATACCCGAAATCGCATTTAAGATGTTAATGTTCCATCCTCTGATTTCCGCAAACAGCGGGTAAACCGTGTTATTGTTACCTCCGATAATGCTTGTTCCGATTAAGAACAAGATAGCTGTGTAGACCATAAGTCCGATCTGTTTCGGTCCAAACCAGCTGTGTTTTTTTTGCTCCATTTTGATTCCTCCTGTTTATTTACAATATTTTAAAACCACGCAGAAACACACGGGCAAGAGTGCGATTTTTGCCGTATTTTCCATCACCGCGTAAATTTTATTATTCATGTTATCATTAGCCGCAAGCTATTTGTTTGGTTATGTTTTTCCATGCTTAGGAATATTTTTGTGCATAAATAGACAAAGAAATATTATAATGTTAATATAAATTGTAGCTATATAATGAATTACATTCATATCGGGAGGATTTATGTTTATAAGCATTAAAAGCGTTCAACAATACTTTTCAAAATACAAAAGCCATCTAAAAGAAGCCGAATCCAATATTTGTCTGACGGGATGGCTTGATTTAAATTCGGCTCCAAAGCCTTTCTTTCCTCACTTACTTTATTTTACGGATAATTTCGACGAATTGGAAAAAGCCGACTGTATCGACAACATGTTTATTCTTTGCATCGTGGATGAAGATGACGACTTCTCGACTCTTTCAAAAAGAATCAGCAAAAATATTAATGCTCTGCTTATGAAAGCCGACGATATCAATGCCATAAAGCAAGGTCTTATAGAGTTTTTCAACATAAATTGCGGTGTGGGACTTTTCAGTGACTCTCTTTTGGAAATTCTTTGTGCCGAAAGCGGAACCCAAGTTCTTGTTAATCGCGGATTTAACATGTTCGGAAATCCTATCTTTGTATTTGATGCAGGCTTTAATTTAATTGCCTGTACCTGGGATGAAGCCGAAAAAACTCCTACGGGAAGACGCATTCTTAATTCCAAAGGTTTTTCCTCGGAAGATTACGAAATAATAAACCATTTGGAGCATATTCACGAAAAGGTCAAAAAAAGCGAACGTCCTTTGGTGGTTCATCATCCGGAATTTGATATAGACCAAATGATTTGTGCCATCAGTACAAAAAAAGATATAGGACACATTGTAATTAACGCCGTAAACAAACCTTTTTGCAATCAGGATTACGAATTTATGATGCGGCTGAAACGCTCAATTGAGCAACAACTGCGAAAGGAAGAATTTATACAAGCAAACAAAGGCTTCCCTTATGAATATTTCTTGAAAGATTTGTTGGACGGCAAAATTGCCTCAGCCGGTGTGAAAGATGAAAAGTTTTCCTTTGTAAACAAAGAGTTTTCGGGCACTCTTTTCTGCCTTGTGGTTGAATCCGCAAGAAGCCTGGGAACTTTAAACAAAACCTACATTCGCACGGAGTTTGAGCAAGCATATCCAAATACAAAAACCATTATCTATAACGATGAAATAATTGTTATTTTTTCCTTGTTGGGCAAAAAGAAATTTTCCGCCAAGGATTATGAAAAGCTTGACGGTATATGCAAGAGCCACAGCATGTATGCCGGAATAAGCAATGCATTTTCAAGTATTCTGGACCTTCCGGAATTTTACAAACAGTCCCTTCGTTCTATTGAGTTGGGTACAATGAAAAACAACAAACCATCGCTTTTCAAGTATAGCGATTACTATATAGATCATATAACAACACTTTTTGCTCAAAAAGAATCAGCCGATACTTTTTGCCATCCAAAACTTAAAGTACTCATTGAGCACGACAAAACTCACAGCGGTAATCTTGCTTACACTCTTTACATGTATTTGATTTGTGAAAGAAATATAGCCGCAGCTTCGGACAAAATGTTCATTCACAGAAATACCATGAATTATCGTATGAAAAAGATAGATTCCTTGGTGGATATCGATTATGAAAATTACAGTGAGCGCCAGTATTTGATTCTGTCTTATGAACTGTTGGAGCAAAGCTTAAAGCCAAATAGCTGATATAATTACAGATTTTGAATCTATATGAGGGATTGTTAATGAAAACAATAAATTTAAAGAATATAAAGCTAAGTCAAATGCAAATATTCATAACCGCTGCGGAATGCGGAAACTTTACCTCTGCAGCGGAAAGCCTTTTTGTTACTCAACCAATGATAACAAAGACCATACAGCATTTGGAGCGTGAGTTAAACATTATTCTATTTGTAAGAAACAGAGGCAAATTAAAACTTACCCCTGCCGGGCGAGAACTATATAATAAGTTTAAAAACTTACTTTTCCAGTTGGAAGATTCTATCGAAACCGCCCATATTTTGCAAGAAGGCAGGCATTCTAAGGTCACCATCGGAATAAGCAGTCTTTGTATTGCCAATAACGATCCGGGCCTTAAACGCCTCAAACAAATCAGAAGCAACTTTGATGATATAACATTTCATACCGAATCAAACAATATGGCGGTTTTGGTGGATAAGCTTATTTCGGGAGATATGGATGCAATTGTTGTTTCAAAACATATACTGCCCAAACTAAAGGGCTTTAATTTTAAATGGATTGAGATTGTAAGCTCATGCCTTGCAATATTTGTGCCGGATTCATCTCCTGTTTATAAGATGAAAAATCCAACTCTTAAGGATTTTAAGAATGAAAGTTTCGTTGCTTTTTCTCCGGAAAAGGACAGGGATTATGTAAACCTGCTTGATGATATTTGTAACAAAGCCGGTTTTTCTCCGAAAATATCCTGCTATATAGATAACGAAATGTCTTTTAAAATCAACCTTATGATGGATAACGGTGTTGTTCTTGCGGACAGTTTGGTTCCTCTTGATGATGAACACATAAGAAAAGTAGAACTTAAAGATTATCCAAACGGTTTGGTAATTGTATGGAATCCGCTAAATTGCAGCGATGCACTGAATCGTATTATTAAAAGTATATAGATTTTTTATTCAGATATGGAATACATTTTATTGGAAATGTATTCCATTTTGTTATATATATATCCTAACGGGTTATTTTACTATGCTTTCCGCAGTTGTTACTATTAAATTAACAAAAGCATTCGTTTACGCAAATGTTTATTAACACTACAGGCAAAGCACTCACAGCCTGTAACAATTTTATTGCAGGCCACTCCTGCGGAAAGGTGATTTCATGTATAACAATTCTATCGAAAGACTCGGCGCTATGTTTGATTGTGTTCCCGTTAAGGACCGTGGGGACATCCCTATTTACCCTCAGCTTATTACTTGGGCGGGCCGCTATGCGGGAAAAACTCAAAAAGAAATCTTTGCGGATCACAAAGTTTACTTTAATTGTGTAAAAAAAGTATTTGACGACTTTGGATATCCCGATGCCATGAATCCGGCAGACCCTGCCACAATCGTATTCGGCGAAGGGCTTCCTGCCAATTATCCGGGCAAGGAACTTGGTGATGACGACCTTTTTCAGTTTGTTGAAACAATCAACATTGAAGAAGACGATTACAAAAAAATCATAGAAAAAGGTTGGGATAAGTGGTTTATGGACTATACCTGCCGCATTCAAAACCCTCCTATGAGTAAATTTCAGGTTATTAAAACCTTTATAAATATGGGCAAAAAAGGTGCGGAACTGGTTAAGACTTTCAGACCTTTGGGGGTTGAGCCTATTTCCGGATCCACCTTCTTCCCTCTTTTCGATCAGCTCTCTCTTATAAGATCCTTTGGTGAATTTATTATGGACCTTTACGATGAGCCTGATATGATTAAACAGATTTTGGATAAGGAAACTCCGATTATTATAAAAACTCAGCTTAAGAGAAACAAAAAGAATCCGATTAAGAGAATGCATATGTACGCCATGAGAAGTGATGCATCGGTTATTTCGCCCGATATATTCGATGAATTTTCGTATCCATACCTTAAGCAGATGATTTTGGCCTTCCACGAAGCGGGCTTTGGCTGTATCATCCATGCCGATGGCAAATGGTTACCTATGCTGGACCGTTTCATGGAGCTTCCAAAAGGCAGCGTCCACTTCGAATTTGACGGCAATACGGATTTACGCCAAGCTGCACAGATTTTGGACGGACATTTATCCTTCAGAGGCGACGTACCTGCAACCATGATGGCAATGGGAACGCCTGATGAAGTGGCCGAGTACTGCGAGGGTCTTATTGAAGACGTGGGCATGAAAACACCGGGATTTATGCTTGGTACGGGATGCGAGGTGCCTCTTAACTGCAAGCCTGAAAACTACAAAGCTTTAATGGATTCCATACTTAAAGCCAGAAAATAGAAATGAGCAGCTTATATGCTGCTCATTTTCAAATCTCCCTACACAAATTTAATCTAATCAAAAAGTCCTTTACTTAAGTATCTGTCACCTCGATCCGGAAATACCGTAACAATGTTTGCATCTTTTACTTTTGCTGCCAACTTTAAGCTTGCGCTTAAGGCCGCACCCGATGATGATCCTGCAATGATGCCTTCTTTTAATGCCAATGTCTTGACTGCCGCAAAGGCTTCATCATCGCTTACTTTTATTACTTCATCTATAAATGAAACGTCCATTGTATCGGCTATAAAATCATTTCCTATTCCTTCTATATCGTAGTCCGCATGTTCGCCACCACCGATTATTGAACCGTATGGATCGGCCAAAACGCCTTTGATATTAGAATTTTTTTCTTTCAGGTATTTTAATATTCCGCTGAATGTACCGCCGCTTCCGGCTCCCGCCACCAAATAATCTATTTTGCCATCCATCTGCTCATAGATTTCGGGACCCGTGGTTTCGTAATGAGCCTTTGGATTTGCCGGGTTTCTAAACTGATTAAGAGAAATGGCATTTGGGGTTTTGGCAATTATTTTCTTTGCCTCCTCTTCGGCTCCAAGCATTCCGCCTTCTCTTGAAGTGTGAACAATCTCTGCCCCCAAAGCTCTCATAATCTTTTGCTTTTCTTCGGAAAACTTTTCCGGAACCGTAAATATTACATTAAATCCCTGATTAAGAGCCGCTATGGCAATTCCTATACCTGTGTTTCCCGCAGTGGCATCAACTATTGTTCCGCCGGGCTTTAAAAGGCCCCTTTCTTTTGCATCGTCTATCATATAGACACCAACTCTGTCTTTTACGCTTCCCGCAGGATTCATAAGTTCCAACTTGGCATATAATCCAACGCTTTCATCTATTTGCAAATTGTTAAGTTTAAGTATCGGTGTATGTCCGATTAAGCTTCGAACACTCATGTGTACATCCATTTTTTTCTTTATCCGATTTTTTCGGATTCTCCTTTCCTTATGCAATTATCAATTCTTTTATTATTTTTTTGCTTTCTTGATTGCCTCTTCCAAATCATTAATCAAATCATCCACATCTTCTATACCAACCGACAGTCTGATAAGTTCGTCTACGATTCCCACTTTCTTTCTTATTTCTTCAGGTATTGAAGCGTGTGTCATGCTTGCAGGGTGGCATACCAAAGATTCAACGCCTCCTAAGCTTTCCGCCAGGGTAATAAGTTTTAAATTTTTGTAAAATTCTTTGTAGTCGTATTCTTTATTAAGAACGAAAGAAATCATTGCTCCGGGGCCGTCTGCCTGCTTTTTTTGAACTTCAAAGCCCGGATCGCTTTTAAGTCCCGGATAATAAACTTTTTCCACATATGGACTTTTATCCAACCAATCAGCTATTTTTAAAGCATTTTCCACATGTCTGTCCATTCTTACTCCAAGAGTTTTTATACCTCTTATTACAAGGAAGCTGTCCTGCGGAGAAAGTACCGCGCCTATAGCGTTTTGGAGGAAGTAAAGTCTCTCGGCTATTTTTTCATCTTTTACAATGGCAAATCCCGAAATAACGTCGCTATGGCCACCCAGGTACTTTGTGCCGCTGTGAACAACTATGTCCGCACCCCACTCAATCGGGCGCTGTAAATAAGGAGTTAGAAATGTATTGTCAACTATCAAAAGTTTGTTGTTGGCTTTTGCAAGTTTTGAAACCGCTTCAATATCCGTAACACTAAGCAATGGATTTGCCGGTGTCTCGATATAAATTGCTTTAACGCTGTCATCAATAGCTGCCTTTATGTTTTCAATCTTCGATGTATCAACCGACTCGTATGTTATTCCCAGTGGTTTAAATACATTGTCCAAGAGTCTGAATGTTCCGCCGTAAATGTTATCCGAAACTATAAGTTTGTCTCCGCCTTTAAAAAGGGAAATAACCGTATGTATTGCCGCAAGGCCCGATGAAAAGGCAAGTCCGAATTTGCCGCCTTCAAGATCCGCAATCAAGCTTTCCAGCGCGGCTCTTGTGGGATTGCCTGTTCTTGAGTATTCCCATTTTGGATGACCAAACAGCTCCTTTTGTTTGTAAGTGGAAGTTTGATAAATGGGAACATTTACCGCTCCCGTAATCTCATCTCCGTCAATGCCTCCGTGAATAACAAGTGAATTTAATCTCAAGCTCATAATTAACCTCTTTTCCTTTTTTATTTTTAATCTGTTTTTTTAACTTGTCTGATTTTTTCTTATGCCTTTTTTACTTCAAAAAGGCATAAGAAAAGGGAGCTTAAATTTTTTAAGCTCCCAAGCAAAATGGCATACAATCTGTTTCACACTATAAACATCGAATTGTTTTAAGACGCATCAAAATATAAGCCGACGGTCTTTCGCGCATATCTGCTTGGGAATGACTCATTCGACAACACATCATTGTATTTGTAATGTTTTTAAATGTCTGTGTATTCATTTTTTGCGTCTCCTTTCGTGTTTGTTGTATTTGTTGTAATGTAATATATCACCACTTACCTACTATGTCAATAGGTTTTTAAAAAATTTTTTTCTTCATATTTTTCCTTTAATGTTGTGCATATTTCACCTCTCTCTTTTGCCTGCCTTTTTCTTCTTCAAATAAACAAGCACTCCCAGTCCGCCAAATGATGTAATAAGAAGTGTGTACAAAAATCTAATATTACCCGAATCTCCGGTCTTTGGAAAATCTGTTTCCGTATTGTTGTCTACCAGGGCTTCCGGAGGTTAAAATACCTAAAGAATAAAACCAAGGGGCGCACATATGGTGTGACCTTTATATGTCTCTCTGTGCCCGGATTTTTATAGCAAACCTTTAAATATTATAAAAATAATAATTATAATTTGTCTCAAATCAATACTCCATAATTTACATTATGAGAAGTTCCAGGATGGGACGGTGAAATATATTGAGGAGGAGATACCGTTTGAAATTCCCAGTGGATGGTGTTGGGCAAGACTTAATACTATTATTGATGTTAGAGACGGGACTCATGATACGCCAAAGTATGTTGATGAAGGTGTACCGCTATTTACAAGTAAGAATCTTAGTCCTATTGGATTAGATTATTCAAATGTTAAATATATATCATATGAGGATGCAAAAAGCATAAATGAACGCTCTGGGGTTGATAAAGGCGATATTTTATATGCCATGATTGGAACAATTGGAAATCCAACTATAGTCGATAGCGATATTGAGATGTCTATAAAAAATGTTGCTCTATTTAAGTTTTCATATAGTCAAAATCTTAGTAATAGGTATATGCTTTATTTCTTTTCATATGCACAAGAGTATATGAAAAAAGATGCTGCTGGAGGATTGCAGCCTTTTGTATCTTTGACCTATTTAAGAAATTATTTAGTTCCGGTTCCACCTGTTGCAGAACAAGCTAGAATCTGCGCTAAATGTGATTTATTAGCAAAGAATTTATTATTAATAGATGAAGATAAGGCTGAGCTGTCTGATACAGTCGAAAGAGCAAAGTCGAAAATACTTGATTTGGCTATCCGTGGTAAGCTTGTACCACAGGATTCTAATGACGAACCAGCATCTATCTTGCTAGAACGCATCAGAGCCAAGAAAGAAGAATTGATAAAACAAGGCAAACTCAAGCGTGATAAGAAGGAATCCATTATCTTTAAAGGTGATGATAACTCTTATTATGAGAAGTTCAGTGATAATACCATTATTAATATCAACAATGACATACCTTTTGATATCCCCGAAACTTGGTGTTGGAGCAGATTATCTTCGATATGTATTAAGGAGATAAAAAGAGGTAAGGCTCCAAAGTACAAAGAACAAAGCAGCACATTAGTATTTGCCCAGAAATGTAATTTGAAAAAGGGCGGCATTGATTACTCATTAGCACAATACTTGGATGATTCAAAACTTTCTAAATATGACGATTCTGAATTTATTAGAGTTGGCGATATTGTTATTAATTCAACTGGTAAAGGGACTTTAGGACGAGTAGGATTTATAGATTCGCTTGTAGCTAAACCTATAGTTCCTGATTCTCATGTCACAATTGTACGCAGCAATGACGAAATAGCCTCATTTTATATATTTGTGCTGCTGAAATCATTACAACCATATCTAGAAAAAAGCGGGGAAGGTTCTACTAATCAAAAGGAATTAAAACCACATACTATTCAAGATATATACGTACCTATACCACCTATTGAAGAACAAAAGAAAATATGCGAAGTAGTCAGAAATAGCTTTTCTCTTTTAAAGAATATCGAGGGCAGCATCACTTGATGCTATCCTCGATATTTTTAAGTTCAGAAAACAATTTGCCTAAAATATTATTTATTCTTACTTGTTCTTGAGATGGTGGAATTGGAATAAATGTATCCAACATAATTTCTTTATCAACCCGTTGTTGTCCAACTACACCTGAAAAAGTATTATTTCCACGAGATATAAAGTATTCTGATTTTAAAAATGACAATAAATATTCACCCATAATGTCGTTTGTATATCTCCGCAACACATATAATTCTGTTGTTCCTGAACCCATGTTATTGGAAAGTTCCTTAAAATATGCAGATTTTCTATTTTCAAAACATGGCGATATCTTTGCAAAACAGACATCACCTACAGCAAAATGAGTAAATCCTTTTTTGCATTCTTTCCAAAGTTTTTTTCATATGTATAGTTTCCAGAGAATCCATCCTCCAGTAAAGCCATAGGAATGAATGAAACAGGAGTATTATCATCCGCATTATTCTTAGGATTAATAATAAAAAGGTTTCGGAGCCGTTCCCAAGCCCAGCTATATGATATTTTAAACGGTAAATCTGCATCAATACAACTTATAGTTCCATCAGATATCTTCTCATAATAAGAGAGATAAGAAAATGATTATGCTTGTAAGCTCTTTAGTGAGTTTTAATAGTTGTCAAATTGAGTTTTGTAATAAAAAAAGTTTTGCATTCCTTCCACCGAATGTCGGATCATATTATTCTGAAGTAAGTAACGGATTGCATTCTAAAGTTGCTTGTAAATACGACAAAATTTCGATTGGATATAATTTGCACTTGATAACATGAGGATATCTGTTATATAATCTATTCGAAAGTTACTCGTAAATACAACTAAGTGTCGGAGGATAGCCATGATAAATCGAAGGAAATACGTGGACGAATTGATAAAGCGTAAATGGAATGGACGAATTAAAGTAGTTACAGGAATACGCCGCTGTGGAAAAAGTACGCTTTTGTTTGAGCTATTCAAAACTCATTTATTGGAAGAAGGCATTCCGGAGTATTGCATCATTTCAATCGCATTAGATGATGATGTTAATGCAAAGTACAGAGACCCCGATGAACTATCAAAATATGTAAGAGAACGAGCATCAGACGTTAATCAGAAGTATTATGTTTTGATAGACGAAATACAGTATTCTATTTCAAAAAATGAGTTAATTCAGAAAGATGCTCCTGTTAGATTATATAGCGTTTTAAATGGTTTTCTCCATATGAATAACGTAGATGTATATGTGACGGGAAGTAATTCAAAACTATTATCAAAAGATATATCTACAGAGTTTAGGGGACGTGGGGATGTTGTTAAAGTATATCCTTTATCTTTTGCGGAATACTATTCAATTGCTGATATGGAAAAAGTTGATGCATATAACGAGTATAGTATGTATGGTGGTATGCCATATCTGATTAATCTGAATTCAGATGAAGAAAAGTTTAATTATCTGATGAGCCTGTTTGAAGAAATATATTTTAAAGACATTGAAGAAAGATACACTATAAAACTCCCTAGTGTTTTGCGTGAATTAACCAGTGATTTATGCTCTTCTGTAGGTTCACTTACAAATGCCCATAAGATCGCAAGAACACTGCAAAGTACCAAAAATCTAAAGGTAGACTCTGAAACTATTAGCACATATTTATCGCATCTAACAGATTCATTTTTATTTTCTGAAGCGTTAAGATATGATATCAAAGGAAAGAAGTACTTTGAATATCCATCAAAATACTACTGCACAGATGTCGGTCTTCGAAACGTCCGTTTGGGACTTAGGCAACAAGAAGAAACACATATTATGGAGAATTGCATATATAATGAATTAATCGTTCGCGGTTATCATGTGGATGTTGGCATTGTTCCGATTGTCGAAAAAAGTAATTTGGGGAAACGTACTCAGAAGAATTGTGAAATTGATTTTGTTGCGACAAAAGGAAGCAAAAAATATTACATCCAGTCTGCATTAAGTATGGATGATAAATTAAAGGAGAAAACCGAACTTAGACCTCTCCGAACAGTGAAGGATTCTTTTAAAAAAATTGTTGTATCCAAATCTTATGGAAAAAGCTGGTTGGACGAAGAAGGAATACTAAGAATTAATCTGATAGATTTTCTTTTGGATGAGAACAGTCTTGACAGGTAATATTTAAGTGAGCAATTGCTTATAATTTCAAATGACAAGGAATTTCGCTCCGGAACAGGAGGAATTATGACATTTGAAAATTATTTAAAGAAAGAAAATTTAGCCGACCATACCATTTCTGTGTATCTTTGGACGGTAGAATATTTTAATAATAATTATGATGGCGTGACTAAAGATAATCTATTGGCGTACAAAGGATACCTTATGGAATACTTTAAGCCGAAGACTGTTAATCTACGTATACAAGCAATAAACAAGTATCTTGAATTTCTTGGAAAAGAAAAGTTGCGGTTATCAGCAGTAAAAATACAGCAAAAAAACTTTCTGGAAAATGTTGTAAGTAACGCTGATTATAAGTTTTTGAAAAAGCAACTAAAAAAAGATGATAATATGCAATGGTACTTTGTGGTGTGGTACCTTGCAGCAACAGGTGCCCGTGTTAGTGAGCTTATCAGAATTAAAATCGAGCATGTTCAACTTGGATATTTTGATTTATATAGTAAAGGCGGTAAGTTACGTAGACTCTATATTCCTAAAAAGTTGCGCATTGAAACAGAGAAATGGTTAAAAGAGGACGGCCGTAGTTCCGGATATCTGTTTTTAAATAGGTATAGCGAAAGAATCACAGCTCGTGGTATATCACAGCAATTAAAAAACTATGCAGATAAATATGGCCTTGATAAAAAGGTTATATATCCGCATAGTTTTCGTCATTTATATGCCAAGAATTTTCTTGAAAAGTACAACGATATTGCTCTGCTTGCAGATCTTATGGGTCATGAAAGCATTGAGACAACACGTATTTATCTAAGAAAGACTGCAACAGAGCAGCAAGCGCTGATTGATAAGATAGTCACATGGTAATTAGCATATTTGTTCAGATATTAATTCCAAGTGCATTAGATATTGTTTTATAGCATTTGAAATACGTATCTGTTCATCTATTGGAGGCAGTGGAACTATTACTTGTTTTAGATGTGTTGGACCATAATGCTGTATACAATTACCTGTTTTTAACATATTTACTTGATTTAAATATATATCCGACATAGCAAAATATAAGAAATAATCTTTTGTAATTGCAGGTGACATTTGAAATCTTATTTGTCCAGTATATGGAATTGCACCAACAGTTTCACTGTCAACAATAGAAACTTTACCTATGGAAGCACTGGTACATATCACTATATCGCCCATTTCAAGTTTAAAATGCTTCCATTTCCTTTCAACCATTTCAGGATCAAGATAATTACAACCTTCTAGAGATACTTTATCTGTTTGTAGACCTGAAATACGGATAAGCGGAACTCCACTATCTCTAAAATCTTTTTTCATAATGCCAGGACCCTCTTGAAAAAAGACCACTTCTGGGAGACTAGCCCAAATCCACCCATTTGGTAAATCAAAAGCATTTTCCAATGGCTCCTTTTTCCCAGTCATATAATAAGAGTTATCATCACCTTTAAAGATAATGGATTCCTTCTTATCACGCCTAAGTTTTCCCTGTTTTATTAGTTCTTCTTTCTCAGATCTAATGCGTTCTAACAAGACAGATGCAGGTTCGTCATTAGAATCTTGTGGAACGAGTTTACCACGAATTGCTAAATCTAATACTTTTGATTTTGTAATATCAATACAATTTTTTAGCTCCTCGGTGATTATGGATATATTACTTTCGTTAATAAGAAGCTCTTCACATTTTTTCGTTATTCTTTCAATTTCTTTATAAGCAGGCAGCGGTACTAAAAAGTTCTGAAAATCTTTAGCTGCTAAATTGGGTTGAGCACTTCCGTTATCATATTTGTGAATTTCGTCATATGCGAATAAAGAGTTTAAATAATAAAACACATACCCATTCAAATAGTCTTTGTTCTCAAGTGTCCTTACGATAACTAAAGATGAAGCTATAGCCCCTTTGTCCAATCTGAAAAATCCACATTTTCCCAACGAACCTCTAATGCAAAATACGATATCATTTAATTCAAGTTTTCCAGCTCCTAATAAATTGAATTGTTCATCAGATAGGTATAAAAGTCCATCTTCAGATACTTCACCATCAGAAATGTTTGATGCACTAACAAAAGGTATGCCCTGAGTATGAAGTTTGCTTTTAGCCGGATAATTTTTTCCTCTATCTCCATTTAAAATTAAACATATATTGGATAATCTACACCATTTCCATCCTTCAGACACCTCAAATGGAATCTCATCCTCAATACATTTCACTGTCCCATCCTGGAACTTCTCATAATGTAAATTATCCTCACCCTTGAAGATAATAGTATCGTTCTTAATATCTTTTGGCTTCAGCTTTCCATCCTTAACCATTTGCTTCTTTTCTTCACGTATTCTTTCGAGAAGAACTGATGCTGGTTCATCATTAGGATCCTGTGGAACAAGCTTGCCACGGATAGCTAAATCTAATATTTTCTGGCGTAATGCCTTTGTATCCATTAACTTATTCCTCCAAATCTCCAATTAATGATTTCAGTGCTTCTACTGCACTATTGATGTTAGCAGCTTTCTCTTCAATCTCATCCAACAGCTCTGCTAATGATCTATCATCTACAGTATCGCCAGAGCGAATCCATGAAATATCTAAGCTTGTCTTGTCACGCTCAAGAATCTGCTCATAGGTATACTTTCTCCAACGTCCGTCCGGATTTTCCTCTGACCAAGTTTCCTTACGATCTTCCATATGACCGGCGCAATAACATTCCACAAACTCTTTGAAATGTTCTCTGGTAAGAGGATTAGTCTTTCCAAAAGAAGGCATATTTGAACGTAAATCATAAATCCAAACATCTTTTGTATTTCCTTCATCCTTAGTTCCACGATTGAAGAATAATACGTTTGTTTTTACGCCCTGTGCATAGAAAATACCTGTAGGTAATCTAAGAATTGTATGAAGATTACACTTCTCCATTAAATCCTTACGGATTTTTTCGCCGTCATTATCTGCAAATAGCACATTATCCGGAAGTACTACAGCAGCTCTTGCTTTACCATCAGTATTTAATGAACGATAAATATGCTGTAAGAAATTCAACTGCTTATTACTGGTCATAAAAGTTAAATCATCTCGACTGGCACGCTCTCCACCTCTCTTTGTTCCAAATGGTGGATTTGTAAGAACAACATCATAGTTTTTAAGTACTTTACCCTGATTAGAAAGAGTATCACAAAGGTAGATTTCTCCTTCAATATCATGAAGCATGGAGTTCATAAGAGCCAATCTGTGCGTTTCAGGAACAAGTTCTGCTCCTGTAAAAGCTTCATACTTTTGAAAATGCTGCTCATCTTCTGATAAATCAAATAAGTCATCTGTATGTTTCTTTACATATCTGTCGGCGGCAATCATAAATCCGTATGTACCGCAAGCAGGATCGTTACATTTTTCACCCGGTTGGGGTGCAACAAGTTCTGTCATAACATCAATTAATGCACGTGGTGTGAAATACTGCCCTGCACCGGATTTCTTTTCGTTTGCATTTTTCTCCAGCAATCCTTCATACAAATTACCAAGACCTTCTTCTTTTGCACTGTACCAATCAAGACCATCAATACTTGTGATAATCTTCTTCAAGTTGGCAGGTTCATCAATCTTACTTCTAGCACCGGAATAAATATGCTGTATCTTACCTGAACCATTTTCACCTAGTTCTTGCAAAAGAGTTGCGTAGAATTTCTTTAATTCTATGCCGTCCTTACTACTAAGATTATCCCAACGATATTTCTCCGGAATAGTCTTCTCCGCACCTGTCTCCTTTGCCATTTTTAAGAACAAAATATATGTAAGCTCTGTTACGTAATCCTGATATGTAATTCCATCGTCAAGCAAAACATTACATAAATTCCAAAGCTTAGCTACTATTTCATTGTTTGTCATTAGTTATAACTCTCCCATTTTTTATTGTGCTGCATACATTGCATCATTTATTTCCGCAATATAGTCTTCCAGCTTATTATCAAAAGCTTTGTTTACAACATTGTAACCACCTTTGTTTTTAAATGCCGCAGAATCAAAGGTATCACGATTCAATATAGTCTCTTTTAATAATTGAGATTCAATTCTATCTAACCAGCCCAACTGTATTTTAGTAAGCTCCGGATGGGCTTTCTTCACTTTTACTACTGCATTATGAATTCTGTCTTCCTTGCTGATTAGTGCATCTCCGATACTTTTTTGTCTAACAAAGCTTATAATATCCGCAGCAATATCTTCGTTTGTCATGCTACGCCAAGCAGTTTTTAACATTGTTTCATTGAAATTATTCTGATCAAGGGTCAGTTTCAATTCCTTCAATGATTTTCTGGTTAAACTCTGAGGCTTTGTCTTAACTATCTTAAGAGCTTCTATTTCATTTACATGCGTATTTATGAAATCGTAAAACTCTCTCAGATAATCTTCCGGCTTTGTTGCATCACCATAGCCACGTGAATGCTCTATCAACTCATCCGGCTTATCGCTGATTACCTTTCCACGTTCTCTAGGCATTCGTTTCACGTACTTAAACGCATCACGGTTCTTCTTAATTAGATCTACTGCCTGTTTAGGATTGCTCTTCTTGAGTTGTGCAATAAACTCGTCCGGATTAAAACCTGTTGAAAATTCAAACTTTTCGCGATTATCATCGCTCATTCCGTTCTTATTACGACGCATTTTTGCAATAAGAATATCAACCTGGTTTTCTTTTTGAGATTCTGTCTCCAACGAGTCAAAGCCATCAATAATATCCTCAAATGTAGTTTTATTACTAACTACAAGAGGCCTCATATTTGTTACGGGCTCTAGTGCATTATAAACGCCTACAGCATCATAAATCTCAAAGTGGTCTTTTCCGATGTCATCACAAAGTCTTGTTGCACGTCCAAGCATCTGCTCAAAGAGAATTCTTGACTTAATACGTCTTAAGAAAACAAGGTTTACAATCTCTTCAACATCAATACCTGTTGTAAGCAAATCTACTGTAACTACGATACTTGGAAATGTCTCATTTTTAAACTTACGAATAACTTCATTTATTCGCTTCTGATTGCCATTTTCAATAGATCCGGTAATCTTCAGAATTGCTTCAGAGCTGACGCCTTGTTTTGAATATATTTCTTGCAGAATTCTGGTTACCATATCAGCATGTGCATCATCAACTGCAAAAACAAGTGTTTTTCCAGGCTCGTTTGGATCAATATCTTTTGCAATTTCTTCCAAAACAGTCATATTAAACTCTTCAGTAACGACCTCTTTGTTGAATTTATCAACCTCAAATATCAAATCATCATCTAATTCAGCTGAGTTAAGAATCTGTTTTGTATCCGGATCATAAATAGGAACTGTCGAACCGGCTGCAAATTTAATACCATCTTTGCTGAGCTTTGTTCCTATAATATGTGGAGCATCATGGTCTACAAGATATCCGTCAATTACGGCTGTTCTGTAATCGTATGTATAAACCGGGGCACCAAATATCTCGGTAGTCTGCAAAGCTGGAGTGGCTGTAAGTGCAATCTTTATGGCATCAAAATAATCAATTACAGAGCGATATTTACTTCTATAATCTTCCTGGTCTCGATAAAGTAATTCTTCATCATCCATTTCTCTATCAAGAATATATCCTCTATGAGCCTCGTCAACAATAATCAAGTCATAATCAGTAGAGCCTAACTTCTGATCTGATTCATCATAAAGTACACGCTTTACAAGACTTTGCACAGTGCAAATATGTACCTTTGTATCCTTATCGAATTCTTTATCCTTTAGTTCTTTGACATCATAAATCTGATTAAGTGTCAGCAAATCTTTCAACCTGACCTCTTTAAACGTATCCATAGTCTGCTCACCAAGTGAGTTTCTATCAACCAAATAAAGAATTCTTTTAAATCTTTTAGCTGTAAGGAATCTATAAACCATACCTAAAACAGTTCTGGTTTTACCGGTTCCGGTAGCCATTGCTAAAAGAACTGCCTTTTTATGATTTTTTATAATAGCATCTTCCGCAGCCTTAATTGCTTCAATCTGATAATATCTTAAATTTAATCCATCAGGGTTTTCTAAATCTTCAAATCCGGTATTTTTTAATTTATCATTTGCTTCATCAATATCCATTTGTAGGTCAAGTATCATTTCTTCCGGTCTTGGCCATGCTGCTACAGCTTCAGGAACATTATATGGTTGTCTTGTATCCAAACCCCATATGCCGGATTTTTCTTTATACTGTTCCAGATAAGGTCTTCCGTTTGTTGCAAAGAGAAATGGTACATAGTATTCATCATAATTTTTTAATACATAAGCTCTATCTTGCAAACGAATGTTTTTTGCATAATCTTTTGCCTGAACATTTAACGCACCGAAAACATCTGTATCCATCTTTTTTGCTTCGATTACGCCTACCATTTGTTCTCCGATAAACAAAACATAATCAGCAAACCCTTTATTTCCAAGGCTACTGTCTGTAGGCCATTCTGCTATCGCTAAGGCCCTGCCTTTCTCCGGTCTGCTACCTTTTGAATATCTGATATTTGGTGTATCTGCTTCCCATCCTGCGCACCTCAACTGCTCATCGATTAACTCTCTTGTTTGTGCTTCAGATAAATGAATATTTACAGATTTTGTAAACGCATTGTTTTTTCTGCTTAAGTCATGTTTACCTTTAGATCTTATGCTTTCCATTTCAGCTTCTAATGCTGCATATTTTTCCTCTAATTCTTTGTTTTTCATTTTTAACTCATCTGTTTTTATAGTTTCATTTTGAGGCTCAACATAAGGCATTGCTACATAATTATAATCCCCATATACTTGCATAAACCACACCGCAAGGTCAAATGTTAAATGTAAATTCTCTTTTGCACGTTCTACGTTGTTTTCACCTGCATGAGTAGCCTTATTCCTTGTTATACGTATCACGCGTAAAGAATCATCTACATCTTTTGGCAAAAGATCATTTTTCTTAAGAATACTGATTCTGTTTGAATGTGTGTTTTCATAATTAGGTTCTTTTAATCCCTCATATGCAAGCATATATTGCACCATGCGCTCAGCAAACATTCCTTGTTTAATCATTGATGCATTCGGATCCGAAAAAACATAACTTTCTGCAAGTTCGCCGGTATTGGATAAATCCTCCCAATGTGATTTTAAAAATAAAAAATTGCCCATAATAAAACTCCTTCTCATAACAAACAATTATCGGAAGTTAATATGTTAAAAACCAGATTTTACTCTTGTTTATTATTATATCATTAGTTTGTCCAATTGTACGGACTTTAAAGCAAAACTATTCTTATGTAAACCAATATAATTAATATTTCAATCCTCCTAATCCGCTTTAGAGATATTTCGGGATTTTTTGAAATCGTCACCAACAAAAAAATCTCCGCAGCCTAAAATCTGCGAAGATTATTATTAATCATTTCTTTATAAACTTATCATAAACTATAAATCCAAAAGCACCTGCAAGGCCTATGGAAAGAATAACTATTGTAACAACAAATCCCGTATTTGAGGATGAGGATTGTGCTTGTGTATTTTCACCGGAAGTTGCATCTTCCCCTGTGGCATTGCTGTTTTTATCCTCTTTGGTGTCCTTATTCTTATTTGTGTCATTTCCACCCGTTTTATCCCCGGCATTTGTTTCTTTTGTGCTGTTTTCTTGCGACTCTCCTCCAACATATTTGATGACATAGTCTGAGCTTTCCTCGCCCTCTGCAAGTATATCTATATTTGCATAAGATGATATAGTCTCGTAATTTGGATGGCTTATCATATAATAAACCGTTGTGCTTCCCACATCTATTCGTTCCGGAAGTTCGCTTATCCATTCGCCGTAAGGGTCGATTCTAAAGTAAATATCAGAACCTGCCTTTATTCCGTCAATAAATATTGTATGAGCCTCTCCGTCATAGACACCGCTGTAGCCTGCTGCCGCCACCGAATAACTTGCTTTCTTTATTGTAAAGTTTTTCGTAGCTGTTCCGCTATATCTTCCAAGACCTGTGACGGTAACACACGCTTCCCCCGCATTTACGTTATTCGAAACAGACAATGTGTAATCAATGTCTTTTCTAAGGGGAGTCTCACAGTCAGTTACCGTTATATTTGGCGTAATAGCTTTACCCGTATATACGATATTTCCCGCGTTTGCAATGTTGATTTCACAAAGCTCATCGGTTATATCCACCGGATTGTAATATGTAACCGCAGCAGTTAAGTTGTGAAGCCAAGTTCCTCGGTTTCTGCCTCTTTTTGCATCAAGAGAATTTAGGCAAACTGTCATGGTTGAATAAACGCTTGATGAATCCGGCGGAACAACAGAACCCAAAGCACTTATTACATAAAGCTTGTCATCCACATTTCCCAGATAAACCATTGTATGACCGTCAAAGTACAGCAAGGAGCCTGCGGGAAGTGTTCTTATATAGTTATATTTTTCTTCGTCGGACATGGCTGACAAATCGGTCGTATGTCCCGGAACCGCCTTCTGCCAAGTTGTGTTTCTCGGCAGTTCCAGTCCGAAGCATCTGTATATATATCTTGTGTAGAAAGAACAATCCATTGCGTGAAGCGATCCGCCCCAGCCGTAGCGATTGCCGAGGCACTCAAAAGCAACATCCGTAATATTTGCCTGCGTCAGGTCCAAAAAGCCGCGGCTTACGCTGTAATGCTGCGAAATAAGCGCAATCTTTCTTTCATAGCTTCCATCCGCTTTTCTTGTAGGCAAATAAACCACATAAGTGTTCCATACACCACGCTCCGCAACAGATGTAGGTTTTTGATCTTCCGGCACAAGTTTTAAGATGCTGCCCATGGAAAGCTCAACATTTGCTGTTTCAGGGGCATAGTAGGAATCCTCCAAGATAATCTTATCCGTGGTTACCACAAGGAAATCGTCCCCGTCTTCTTCAACCTTCCATGCATCCAGCCACTCATCTTTGCTTGAACATACGGCAATTTTGGATGTATCGATCCAACCGCTTATATTGTTGGAATAGCAATAAGCAAATTTTCCGTCGGCCGTTGTGATTTTAACAATCAAAGGCTCACCAAGCACCGCTGCTCCCAAGGCTTTTTCATCATCCGTATCATCCGCCCCGTATCCTATAAAATCATTTGTAGGCAGATTATACATTTCCGCCCTATCGCTGGCAATGGCATATTTAACGGAATCCGATGTGCTTGTAGCCGCACCCGTAATATTTGCCTTAATAGCATCAAAGTAGGCTATTTTAGCCGCCTCATTCGCAAATTCCACATTGTTGATATGACTGATTTGATTATATGGTTTTTTATCAAGTTTGATTTCATTTGCAAGAGATGACTTCAAACTATCCCCATCATATCCGGTCGCCATATTTTCAAGATTAATCATATGGGCGTCGGCCGTAGCCATTATACTATCATTAAGAGATGCAATGTCCGACTTGGACATAAGAATACGTGTAGGTCCCTGCGCATGTGCATTCCAATAGGCACTGTTACACATCTCCTCCGTCACATCGGAAGCAGTGGAAACCACACCTGTAGGAGTTGTGGATTGCAAAACCGCATTAAAATAGCCGGTCACAATATTGGTGGAATCATTAAAGGTTTCCATATTGTCACCGTATACGCTGTCCTTTACGGGCGTGCCCACGCCTACGTAGCCCTTGTCGTTAACCAGCACGCGGGGCAAGGCGTCGGTGTTAATCGTATCAGCACCCACAGCCACAAATACACCCGCAAAAATCATAATTGTAATAATCGGAATAAGCGATAATTTCTTTAAATATTTCATCTTCTATTTCGTATAATTATCAAAATATCCCTGTACAAGGATGATTGGTGTTCCTTTATCACCGGAACCGCTTGTCAAGTCGCAAAGTGAACCGATAAGGTCTGTAAGTCTACGAGGTGTAGTACCCTGTGAAACCATCTGACCTACCAAATTGTCATCTTTGTTTTTGATATATTCGGAAATTGCAGCCTTAAGCTCGTCACCGCTAAGATGAGCAAAGTCATTATCAGCCAAGTATTTAAGCTTAACTTCGTTAGGCTGACCTTCCAAACCTTTTGTATAAGCAGGTGAAACAACAGGGTCTGCAAGCTCCCAAATCTTACCAACGGGATCTTTGAAGGCACCGTCTCCGTAAACCATTACTTCCACGTTTTTGCCTGTTTTTTCACCGATTTCTTTTTGAATTCTGTCAACAACCTGCTGACAATCTCTTGGGAAAAGCTTAACTTTGTCTTCCGTGGCTTTGTTTGAACCAAGAAGTCCGAACTCTTCGTTGCAGCCGCTTCCGTCAACAGGTGCATTCATGATTTCATCAAGGCTGAGTACTTTCTTTGCACCCTTCTTAAGCAAAATCTTTTTGGTTCTTTTACGTGTATGAATATCGCAGTTAAGAACCGTATCCGTATATTTAAGAATAGCCCTGCAATCATTTGCAAGAACAACTTTAACTTCGCAATCCTGAGATTCAATTAATTCCTTATAGTAAGCAATGTAGTCGACACCCGTAAAAACATGTTTTTTGTAACCGAATAATTCACGATATTTTTCTTCTTCCAAAATGTCTGTCCAAGGATCAACATCCTTTTCATCCATTTCATCCACATCAATAAGGTGGTTGCCCACTTCATCGGATGGATAGCTTAACATAAGCACGATTTTTTTGGCACCTTTTGCAATACCCTTAAGGCAAATTGCAAAACGGTTTCTGCTGAGAATTGGGAAAATAACACCGATTGTGGCATCCCCGAATTTGTTCTCCACATCTTTTGCAATATTATCAACCGTTGCGTAGTTACCCTGTGCTCTTGCAACAACAGCTTCCGTAACCGCAATAACATCTTTGTCGCGAAGCTCGAAGCCTTCGCTGGCAGCTGCTTTAAGCACGCTGTCCACAACGATGTCAGCAATGTCATCTCCTTCTCTGATTATAGGTGCTCTGACACCCCTTGATACTGTTCCTATTAAACGTTCAGCCATAAAATCCTCCTGAATTACATTTTATAATTTAATTATGTAGTTAACATAACTTCTGACTATTTATTGTTGCCTTCTGTCTTCTCCACGTTGATTTTTCTGATTTCTTTTGTTCTGATTTCCTTGCAAATCTGATCGATGAAATCGCCTAAAGGCTTAACACCTTCATCACCTTCATATCTGCTTCTTACGGAAACATTGCCATCGGCTTCTTCTTTTTCACCCACAACAAGCATATAAGGCACACGGCTTAAGCGGCTCTCTCTGATTTTGAAACCGATTTTTTGTGAACGGTTATCCACACTTGAAGAAATACCGTTAGCTTTAAGCTCTTTATCCACCTTGTATGCGTAATCGGCGTATTTTTCCGAAATAGGAAGTACGCGAACCTGCTCAGGACAAAGCCATGTTGGGAAAAGTCCCGCATATTTTTCCGTAAGCCATGCAAGTGTACGTTCATAACATCCAAGTGATGTTCTGTGGATGATGTATGGACGTTTCTTATCGCCGTTTTCATCAATATAGTACATGTCATACTGCTCCGCAAGAAGGGCATCCCACTGGATAGTAATCATTGTATCTTCTTTGCCGTATACATTCTTAGCCTGGATATCTACCTTAGGGCCGTAGAATGCAGCTTCACCTTCGGCTTCAACAAAAGGAATATCAAGCTCGTTAAGAATCTGTCTGATAGATTCCTGTGTTTCTTCCCAAACGCTTGCTTCGCCTATGTATTTTTCTTTATTGTTAGGGTCCCATTTTGAAAGACGATATGTAACATCATCCATAAGCCCCAGTGTTGTCATTACATATTTTGTAAGATCCAAGCATGCTTTAAATTCTTCCACCATCTGGTCCGGACGAACAATCAAATGACCTTCGGAAATGGTAAACTGACGAACACGTGTAAGGCCGTGCATTTCGCCGGAATCTTCATTTCTGAAAAGTGTCGATGTCTCCGAATATCTGCAAGGCAAATCTCTGTAGGATTTCTGGCTTGCTTTGTAAACAAAGTACTGGAATGGGCATGTCATAGGACGAAGTGCGAATACTTCTTTGTCCTTTTCAGGATCGCCGAGGACAAACATGCCGTCCATGTAATGATCCCAATGGCCTGAAAGCTTGTAAAGGCCGCTCTTAGCCATAAGAGGTGTCTTTGTACGCATATAACCGCGGTTGTTATCCTCTTCGTCTTCAATCCAACGCTGAAGTCTCTGGATAATCTTAACGCCGTTAGGCATAAGAAGAGGAAGTCCCTGTCCGATTATATCAACAGTTGTGAAAAGTTCCATTTCACGGCCGAGTTTGTTGTGGTCACGACGTTTGATGTCTTCAAGGTGCTCAAGATAAGCTTCCAAGTCAGCTTTCTTTGTGTAAGAAACACCGTAAATACGTGTAAGCATTGGGTTCTTTTCATCACCTCTCCAGTAAGCGCCCGATGATGAAATAAGCTTGAACGCTTTGATTACTCCTGTCTTCATAAGGTGAGGACCTGCACAAAGGTCAACGAAATCACCCTGTTTGTAGAAAGAAATGATTGCATCTTCAGGAAGATCTTTGATTAACTCAACCTTGTAAGGCTCTTTTCTTTCTTCCATGTATTTGATTGCTTCGTCTCTCGGAAGTGTGAATTTCTCAAGATGAGCGTTTTCTTTAATAACCTTTTTCATTTCAGCCTCGATTTTATCAAGGTCTTCTCTTGAAAACGGTGGTGTATCAAAATCGTAGTAGAAACCTGTATCTATTGAAGGTCCGATAGCAAGCTTTGCTTCAGGATAAAGTCTTTTAACAGCTTCTGCCAAAACGTGTGATGTTGTATGCCAGAATGCTTTCTGTCCTTCATGATCGTTGAATGTCAGGATGTTGAGTTCGCAGTCATTTTCGATAACTGTACGAAGGTCAACAACTTCGCCGTTTACTTCACCTGCGCAGGCATTTCTTGCAAGGCCTTCTGAAATGTCATTTGCGATGTCACATACGCTCATTGCCTGTGCGTATTCTTTAACTGAGCCGTCTTTTAATGTGATTTTCATGTTCATCTTCCTTTCTCTTTCTTGGATATAGAAAGTCCCCTGTACATTAACTGTACAAGGGACGCAAAAATCTTTCACGCGGTTCCACCCTAGTTGTTTAACTTAGTAAACCTCTCATTTTGATTATAACGGAATCACCGGACCGGATTGGGGCCACTCAGAGTTAGTTTTCGGTTGGTCTCGTCAAGGCATTCACAGCAACTGGCCTCTCTCTGTGTCGGAGATTGTCAACTTACTCGTCTCTTCAACGTGTTAATTATTTAACTACTTTCGTAATTATAAGTTCAATCAAGTCCAAATGTCAAGTTATTTGATTTAATTCATTCTTCCATTTTCAATATTAAGTCCGAACATTTCATAGTACTAACTCTTCACTTGAAATCGAGCTATTTTTCGTATATATTAGATTTAATTGAGTTTAGGGTTATAAAAATTGGGAGATTTAAAAATGAAAGAACAAAAAATTAACCGTAAAGGTATTTTTATCGTTCTCGTATTGGGTTCGGTAATCACATCAATCGTTTCAACCGTTATGAGTACGGCACTTCCTGTAATAATGGTTGACTTCGATATTTCGGCCAGTCAGGCTCAGTTGGTTACAAGTATTTATTCCTTAGTCAGCGGCATTATGATTCTTGCAACGG
>JAEEGL013882181.1_pt1 | contig 26113 bp, 22 predicted proteins | sample 9134231 | NCBI WGS metagenome assembly JAEEGL01 (sample SAMN16246548, study PRJNA631951) | gut metagenome | biome: gut microbiome; feature: rumen; material: fiber-attached | host: Bos | place: Iran: Karaj | collected 2018-10
CTCAGACTTGAAGTTGCCGAGCTTGTCCTGGTTTTCAGGAACCATAGAGCTGTTGCGTGCCATTTACGTTTCACCTCCTTTGCTTTGCTTTTCGCGATTACTTTTCCCCGTCAGTCAGGATTTATTACAGGAAAAAACTGCATTTTCCCCATGAAAATGTAATATTTCAGGGCGGCGTGTTCACATACTGGACAAATATGAATTTATATGGTACAATGCAATGACTATAAATAGGTGGTAATATGCCATGATGATTGTCAGCGCATGTTTAGCCGGTTTTCCCTGTCGGTACGACGGTAAGGCAAAACCCTGCGCCCGGATCATGGAGCTGGTCAGGGCAGGGCAGGCCATTCCCCTTTGCCCCGAACAGCTGGGCGGTTTGCCCACGCCTCGCCCGCCCTGCGAAATACAGTCTGACCGGGTGGTGGATGATCGCGGGGTGGATCGAACGGAGGAATATCGCCGAGGCGCAGAAGCGGTTTTGGCCGCGGCTCGAACCTACGGAGCAACGCAAGCGTTGCTTCAGAAAAGAAGCCCATCCTGCGGGTCGGGATGGATCTATGACGGAACGTTTTCAAAAACATTGAGGCAGGGCGATGGGATCACTGCGCGACTGCTGGCGGAAAACGGAATACAGGTGATCGGGATAGAGTAACAGGAGGACCTATGGATAACAACACCATTCTCGTGATCGATGATGACAGGAACATTCTTTCCATCATTGAGCTATATCTGAAAAAGGCCGGGTTCAATGTAGCCACCTGCGCCACCGGATATGATGCGCTGTCAACTTTTCGCAGCGTGAAGCCCACCCTGGTGGTGCTGGACGTGATGTTGCCCGGTAGGGATGGTTGGTCCATTCTCAATGATATACGTCAGGAAGCCTCTACGCCGGTCATCATGCTGACGGCAAAGGGCGATACGGGCGAACGGGTCCGGGGATTGGAACTGGGCGCAGACGACTACATCGCCAAACCCTTCGACAGTAACGAGCTCATCGCCCGGATCAAAGCAGTCCTGCGTCGCAGCGTGCCTGCCGCCGACCAGGAGAAGGCCATCGTGCTGCCGGATCTGTCCATTTCGTTGGAGAACTATTCCGTGATCCTGGATGGCATCCAGCTGGAGATGCCGCCCAAAGAGATCGAGCTTTTGTACTTCCTGGCATCCCATGCGGGAAAGGTGTTCACGAGGGAGCAGCTTTTGGAGCAGGTCTGGGGCTTCGATTTCTTCGGCGATTCCCGGACGGTGGATGTTCATGTGAAGCGTATCCGCGAGAAGCTGGGCGAGCGTCAGAGCTGGCAGCTCAAAACCGTGTGGGGCGTGGGATATAAGTTCGAGATCCATTCCTGACGTTCCTTCTTTTCATGGTGAAAATCCGTTTCAAATCCATATTCGACCGCATGCTGTTTTTGCAATGTGTGACGGTCCTTTCTCTGCTGCTGATCGTTGGGTTGGGAATCGGGTATGTTTCCCGCATGCAGAGTTTGAGCATGGAAAAGGATGTGCTGGTGGATAAGGGGCGGCAAACGGCGGAACTGCTGGAATCCGGCGGCACAGAGGAGGAGCTCCGTGCCCTTGCTGCAGAGCACAAGGTGCTCATCCAGGTGCTGTATCCCGACAGGACCCTTTCCGCCTATACGGATGAAAAATGGGCGTCTTTGAAGGATATGCCTCGGGAGAAGACCCGCGCGGAGGATGCGCTTCGCCGCAGCGGTCACCTGCCGGAAACCATGGAAGGCTTTTTTTCAGAGGCGGAGTTTCCGGTGTACACGGTATATGCGCGTATGGGCGGCGAGGACGTGGAAGGGCTACTGCTGATCCATAGCGATATTTCCCGCGTGAACGTTGCCTTTCGGGAGCTGGTCCTTTGGACGTTGGCCATCTGCGTAACAGCTGCTTTTGTGGTGTTTTTTTCCTCCTACTTCATCGCCAAAAGGATCATCAATCCCTTTGTGGACATGAATCACATTGTCCAGTGCTATTCCAAGGGCGACTTCTCTCAGCGCATCCCGGTCCAGGGGAAGGATGAGGCGTCGCAGCTGGGGCGCAGCTTTAATGAGATGGCCGATCAGCTGAAGAATCTTGAGGTCACCCGTCAAAGCTTTGTGGCCAATGTGTCTCACGAGCTTCGCTCTCCTTTGACCAGCATGAAGGGTTTTTTGGAAGCCATGATGGATGGGACCATCCCCCCTGAGGAGCATGAGCACTATATAGAGATCGTGCTTTCAGAAACCCGTCGCATGACAGCCATGGTCAACGATCTGCTGGATCTTGCTCGGATCGAAAGCGGGATCATCACCGTCAATTTTGAGGCGTTCGATATCAACGAACTCATACGCCGCACGCTCATAACCTTTGAGGCGCGGATCTCAGAGAAGCGAATGGAGCTGGACGTTCGCTTCGCAACGGAGCAGACCTTCGTGTATGCCGACAGCAATCAGATCTCTCAGGTCCTTCGGAACCTGATCGACAACGCCATCAAGTATTCCCCTGAAGGGCGAACGCTCCTGGTTTCCACCTACGCTCTGCGCAAGGAGGTATACGTTACCATCCGCGACACAGGCGTGGGCATCCCGGCGGAGGATGTGCCCCACATCTTCGACCGGTTCTATAAGGTGGAGAAGGCACATACACCATCTCCGCAGGTAGGCTCAGGATTGGGATTAGCTATCGTGAAAAAGATCATCGAAGCTCACGGTCAATCCATAACGGTAAAGAGCGCCAGAGGAAAGGGGACCCAGTTTACATTTACCTTGGAGAAAGCCAACACGCTCAAGCGTGTGACAGACGGAGGCAGAAAAAATGGAACCTAAAAGAATCGGTCAAACCAAACAGGACAGAGGCGTATCCGCACTGATCTGGTGCTTGTCCATCCTGCTGTGCATGACGTTCATCGCCTGCGCGGTGGTGAGCGTCGGCTTCCTGCGAGTCATGCGCGTGAACGCTGCTGCGCGTCCGACACCGACGGAGAAGCAGGTTGTGGAGGAGATCACCCCTGCGCCGGCCACGCCGGAGGCAGATCGGCCCTCTGCCGAGATCGGGAAGCAGGCGCCCCAGGCCGTCCAGACGCCCGCGCCAAAGGAGAACGGCCCTCAGCTGGAGCTGAATCCGCAAGCGCCCGGGGAGATGCAGCTTTTCTCCACTATCCCTGACGTGGTGGAGGCAGCGTCCGGTTCCGTAGTGGGCGTCATCCAGTATCAGCGCAACACCCGTAACGGCAGAGTGGAAGAGTACGGCAGCGGTTCGGGTTTCATCGTTTCTGAGGACGGATATATCCTGACCAACGCCCATGTGGTCAACGGGGCGGAGCATGTGGAAGTTCTGTTCAGCGACGGGAAAAAGGTCGTGGCCCAGGTGGTCGGCGCGGATGTAAATACCGATATCGCTGTGCTTAAGGTGGAGGGAGAAGCCTATCCCGCTTTGCCCATTGGCGATTCCAATGCGCTTCGGGTAGGCGACTATGTCATCGCCATCGGCAACCCCCTCAGCACCTATGAGCTGTACGGTACGGTCACCTTTGGCATCATCAGCGCTACCGCACGAGAGATCAATATCGATGGCTTTGTCAACACGTATCTTCAAACCGATGCCGCCATCAACTTCGGCAACAGCGGCGGGCCTCTTATCAATATGTCCGGCCAGGTCATTGGCATGAACACCGCAAAAACCGTCACCGCAGGATACGATTCCCGAGGCAACGCCATTTCCGCGGAGGGCATCGGCTTTGCCTTGCCCATCCAGAATGTGATCGAGATCGCTAACGTCATATTGAAGGAGGGCAACGTGGTCCGTCCGGGGATCGGTGTGCAGATCCGAACCGTGGACGAGGAGAGCGCTGCGGAGAACAGCGTGCCCATTGGCTGCCGCATAGAGGAGCTTACCGAAGGGGCTCCCGCAGAGAAGGCGGGGCTTAAGGTGGGGGATATCATCGTCAAGGTTGACAGCTTGCCGGTAACATCCAACGATGACGTGGTGAACTATGTGCGTTCCCTGAAAGTAGGCGATACGGCCGTGTTCACGGTATACCGTGACGGCAGCTATCTGACGATCTCAGTGACCGTCGGGGACATGAACCAATTTAACAACTGAACATCCATGATATCGGAAAGAACCATACGCACCCTTGAACTCAACAAAGTCCGCTCTTTGCTCAAGGGGTTCGCCGTGTCTGATTTAGGAAAGGCAACGGTGGACGCCCTGCTTCCGGCTGCGTCTTTGCCGGAGGCGGAGCGGATGCTGCAGGAGACCATGGAAGCGGAGACCGTTTTTTGGCGCTTGGGCCACACACCCCTTGACATTTTCCCCGATATCCGCGGCTCGCTGCGCCGTATGAGCGCGGTACTGGCCCTGTCCATGGGAGAATTGCTGGCGGCAGAACGGTGTCTGAAGGTTTCTCGTCGGACAAGAGAGGCGATCATGGGCGGGAAGGAACAGGGGGGCGACGGCCTTCTGTGCCTGCTGGCCAACCGCCTGACGGCCCAACCTGCTATCGAAGGTGAAATCGCCCGATGCATCCTTTCCGAGGAGGAGATGGCGGATAACGCATCTCCGGAGCTGGCGCGCATCCGGCGGCAGATGAAGCTGACCACCGAAAAGGTGCGGGATAAGCTCAACAGCATCATCCGCAGCGCCGGTGACCAAAAGTATCTGCAGGACCCCATCATAACCATGCGCAACGGCCGTTACACCATCCCGGTAAAGGCAGAGCACCGGCGGCAGATCCCGGGACTGATTCATGACCAGAGCGGTACGGGCCAGACATTATTTATCGAACCGGCAGCGGTGGTGGAGCTGGGGAACGAGTATAAAAAGCTTCTGTTGGATGAGAAGAAGGAGATGGAGCGGATCCTGGCAGGACTGACCGCCCTTCTGCAGCCCTATGCTGACGAGCTCTATGATAGTCTCCTGCTACTTGGGCGTCTTGACTGCATCTTTGCCAAGGCTATCCTGGCGAGAGAATACGGCGGCATCCGCCCCAAGCTCAACGAGGAGGGTCGCATCCGCCTTCTGAACGCCCGTCATCCTCTGATCGATCGGGAGAAGGTGGTACCAGTGACCCTGTGGCTGGGGGAGGATTTCGACACCCTCATCATCACCGGCCCCAATACCGGCGGAAAGACGGTGACGTTGAAGACCGTGGGCCTCTTCACCCTTATGGCCATGTGCGGTCTGTTCCTGCCGGCAGAGGAGGGGAGCGAGGTATCCGTCTTCGACCAGGTTTTTGCGGACATTGGTGACGAGCAGTCCATTGAGCAAAGCCTCTCCACCTTCAGCGCCCACATGACCAATTTGGTGTCCATCATCCAGCAGGCTGACGATCATACCCTGGTGCTTCTCGATGAGCTGGGAGCAGGCACAGATCCTTTGGAAGGGGCGGCTCTGGCTCAAGCCATTCTGGAACGGCTCCAGGCTCAGGGATGTCGGACCATGGCCACTACCCACTACAGCGAGATCAAAGCCTTCGCTCTGGCCCGGGAAGGGATGCAGAACGCCTCCATGGAGTTCGACGTGGACAGGCTCTGCCCGACGTACAAACTGTATATCGGCATTCCGGGCAAATCCAACGCTTTTGAGATCAGCCGGCGACTGGGCCTTTCCACGGAGGTCATCGACCGGGCGCGGCAGTTCCTGAAGAAGGAGGATGTGGCCTTTGAGGATGTGCTCAGCGGAGCCGAGGAGCAGCGGCGCATTGCCGAACAATCCCGTCACGACGCCCAGCTGGCGCTGTGGGAAGCGGAAAAGCTGAGGAACGACTACGAGAAGGAAAAGCGCAAACTGGACGAGGAACGGGCCGCGTTACGGAACAAGGCCCGAGAGGACGCCCGGGATATCGTCCGCCAGACCCGGCGGGAGATGGAGCGGATCATCACAGAACTTCGAAACATTAAAAACATTGACTACAAGGCCTTGGAGCGGGCGATCCAGCAGTCTCGGGACGCTATGCGCGCCTCGGAAAACGATCTTGCGGACACGGTCCTGCCGGAGGAGGATCTGGGGGAAGCGCCAAAGCATGTGAAGGCGGGGGAGAGCTACCACGTGATCAGCGTTCACAATACCGCCACGGTGCTCAAATCGGAGGACGCCCGGGGCATGGTGCAGATCCAAGCCGGGGTCATCAAGATGAATGTGCCGCTGTCCGATCTTCGCCCCCTGCCCAAGGTCCACAAGAAACGGGCGGTCGTGATGGGAAAGCCCATCCTTCAGGACATCCAGGAGGTCAAGATGGATCTGGATCTCAGGGGCATGACTGTGGACGACGGTATGCTGGAGGTGGATCGCTTCATCGATCTATGCGCTCGGAATGGTCGCAAGGAGTTCAACGTCATCCATGGCAAGGGCACCGGCGCCCTGCGGGCTGGCATACAAGCATATCTCAAGAACCATCCCAGGGTCAAATCCTTTCGGATCGGCGCCTATGGAGAGGGAGATGCCGGCGTTACGGTGGTCACGTTGAAATAGTACGATACGCGCGTATCAGGAAGCTGTCCCCATGGGAACGGCTTCTTTTTTTCTGCGCTTTTTGGCGCAAAGGCTTGCGCCGACCAGCACGATATACTGGCAGTAAAGGAGCCAAAGCATGGTCAGGACCATGGCTGCCATGCTCCCATACAGGCTCAGATCCAAAAAACGATTGGCATATACGGAAAACAGCAGGGAAAACACGATCCACGAGACCGAGGACAGGGCGGCGCCGGAACGGACTTCCCGGAAGGAAAAGCTCTGCCCGGGAATGGACCGATACAGAAAGATGAACATAAGCCAAAGAAGCGCCGCCATAATAAGGTATCGCAGCCACAGGATCAGTTGCATAAGTCCCCAAAGCTGCGGGAAAAGAAGCCCCAAAAGGAGCATAATCCTGGCTCCGAAAACCAGCACAGACAAGGATAGCAGAAGGGTCAAAAGAAGCGAAAGAATCAGCAGGATCGCTCTGAGGCGTCTTTGCAGAAAGCCATGCTGATCCACAGACGCCGTCATAGCGGTCATTCCTTTCAATAATTCTGAAAATGCCTGGGCAGCGGACCAAAGCAGGGCCAGCACAGAGAGAGGCAGAGCGGGGAACACGTTTTCATAGGCATTGGACAAAATCGTTTTGAGCAGAGCGGTCACCGCTGCCGGAGCGACGGAGCCCAGCAGATGTAACAAAGCCGCCTGGTCGATGCCCAAACAGGGCATCAGCGAAGCGGCCAAAGCCATCGTGGGGAAAAGGGAAAGAAAAGAGTAGAATGCGCATGAAGCGGCATAGGTCGTCAAACCTCGCTGGTTCAGCGCGTTGGCGAATCCCCTGATTCGGTTGATCAGACGTCTATATTCAGCCACGCAGACGCAGGATCATTTCTTCGGGGTCAGGAGCGCTGAAAACCGCGTTGCCGGCCACCAGCACGGTTGCGCCAGCCGCTCGGCAGAGAGGAGCCGTCTTCTCATTTACGCCGCCGTCCACTTCGATTTCAAAGGTCAAGCGCCGGGTATCCTTGATGGCGTTCAGAGCTTCGATCTTATGCAGGACCCGGGGGATGAACTTCTGCCCGCCGAACCCGGGGTTCACACTCATCAGGAGGACCATATCGCAATCCTCCAGGACTTCTTCACAAAGGCAAACCGGCGTTGCGGGGTTCAGCACCACACCGGCCTTCATGCCTGCCGTATGGATCGCCTGGATCGTACGATGGATATGTCGTTCCGCTTCCACGTGGAAGGTGACCAGGTCCGCTCCTGCATCCCGAAAGGGATTCACCCAGTCACTGGGCCGATCCACCATCAGATGCACGTCGAGCGGCAGTTTCGTCAATGGCCGCAGCGCCTTGCACATGGAGGGGCCGAAGGTCAGGTTGGGTACGAAATGGCCGTCCATCACATCGAAATGGATCCAGTCGGCGCCGCTTTTTTCCAACATTTGCACATCCTCGCCCATGCGGGCAAAGTCGGCGGACAGGATGGAAGGGGCAATTTTAATCATACTGATGTTTCCTCCTGAAGGTAAAATCATTGGCGATCTCCACATACCGCGCATATCGGCTTTGAGAAAGCCGTCCGTCTTTCAGCAGATCCTTTACACCGCAGCCGGGCTCGCTGATGTGCATACATCCAGGAAACCGGCAGGGGGAAGCCTCGGTGAACTCAGGGTAGCAGTCCTGCAACAGTTTTTCGTCGAAGGTTTCCGGTTCATAGAGGGAAAAGCCCGGCGTGTCCAGCAGGGCACCGCCGAAGCAGGGCCACAGCTGTGCGTGGCGGGTTGTATGCTTGCCGCGGTCCGTTTTTCGGGCCAGTGTCCCTACGGGCAGCTCCAACTCCGGCAGCAGAGCATTCATCAGCGACGACTTGCCCACGGCAGATTGGCCCGCAAAGCAGCATATCTTGCCCGCGATGGCGTCTTCTAACGCCCTCAAACCCTCCCCGGACAAGGCGGATACGATGATCCGCGGGAACATGCGATAATCCCTGTCGAAAGCTTCAAGGATGGCGGCTTCCGCTTCGTCCGCCTTGTTGAGGATCATTACCGGCTCGATCCGATTCAATACCGCCTGCACGATAAGCTTGTCTGCAAGAAGCCAATCCGGCTCCGGCAGGTGGGCTGACAGGACGATGAGGAGCCGGTCGATATTCGCTACGGCCGGGCGGACCAGCAGGTTCCGGCGAGGCAGGATCTCGTCCATCTGAGCATAGCCGGATTCATGGGGGGTGATGCGCACCCTATCTCCAACCACCGGGGTGATACCGGCTCGACGAAAGGCGCCTTTGGCCTTGCAGGTGAGTATGCCCAGGTCGGTGGAAACGTAGTAAAATCCCCCCACACCCTTTATAATAGACCCTTCCATCGCCTTTTACTCCGACAATGAGAATTTCACATCCTGGGTACGTGGGACCCCGTCAGGCGTCAACGCTTCCGTCCCGTTCACCAGCAGATACAGGGTCCGGGTGGCTGGATCGTTGCTGTAGACCGTGGCGCTGATGGAAACCATGGTCTCCTTGGTGCGCACAACGTCATAGAGGACCACGGAGTAGTCGATGTTGTCCGTGCTGCTGGTCCGGTACACGATCTGGACGCGGGAATCATTTTCCGGTATATCCAACATGAAGGCTATATCCGCCTTGTATTTGCCGCGCTTTTCCAAAAGGAGCGTGATATAGACCGGTTCCTCGGTGTTGGGGACGGTATTGGCCGGCTGACTCTGTTGGACGATGGTGCCGGTACGGGGATCGTTCTCTGCATAATCCATGGACACATAGATGTCAGTGAATCCTACGTCGTGCAGGGATCGGAGGGCGTCGTCCAGTCGTTGGCCCATGACGGTGGGCATGCGTTTGCCCGTGGGGGAGGCGGACGGAAGTGCGGTCACGGTGACGCTGGCCATGGTTGCCTGAGAGCTGAGTTCAGGCAGGACAACGGCGCTGTCTGCTTCCTCCTTGGGGGAGCACCAATGGTTGACAAAACCAAGATAGGCCAGGAAGATAACCAAAATGGGCGTGAATACGGATATGGATATCCACGCGTATACGGACAGGGACATGCGCCGTCCGGGGGTCTTGGTTTCCTTGGACTCCCGATCTCGAGCAAAAGTACCGTTGGGATGGGACAGAGACCGGATAAGGTCGGAACGCATAAGCTTGGCACTGGAGTACCGCATGTCCGGATCTTTATCAATGGCTCTCAGCACGATATCGTTGAGAGCTGAAGGCACGGCAGGGTTCAGCTCCTGAGGAGGAGTGGGTTTGGCGGAAAGGTGCATGAGCGCCGTCGCCACCGTGGTGTCGCCTATGAAGGGAACGGTGCCGGTGAGCATTTCATACAGGGAAATGCCGGCAGAATAGATGTCGCTCTCCTCTGTGGCGGGCAAGCCCTTGGCCTGCTCGGGGGAAATATAGTGAACGGAACCGATGACATTTTTGCCGGCGAAGGTCACAGTGCTGGCGGTGACCTCTCGAGCGATACCGAAGTCAGCCAATTTGGCTCGGCCACGGTTGGTGACGATCACGTTCTGAGGCTTCACATCCCGATGGATGATACCATGAGCGTGGGCGTAGGAAAGAGCATCCAAGATCTGACTGCAGATGCCGATGGATTGCTGCACGGACAGATGCCCGCCGGGGCTCTCCCGGATCAGGTCCTTGAGAGTCTTGCCTTCCACGTATTCAAGCACGATATAGGGTATGCCATTGTCGTCCCCTACGCCAAAAGCGCGGACGATGTTTTCATGAGACAGAGCCAGGCTGGCCTTGGCTTCCCGCTCAAAGCGACGGAGGAACTCTTGGTCGTTGAGATATTCCTCTTTGAGCATCTTGACGGCAACGACCTTCCGAGAGGACATGTTGATAGCGCGATAGACATGGGCCATGCCGCCGCTGCCCACCTCACAGATGACCCGGTACTTTCCATCGATGATATCCGGTATCACAGCTCCACACCTCCTTCGTTGCGAACAAGGACCAAGGAGATGTTGTCAGAGCTGCCCTTTTCATAGGCGGCATCCACCAAAGCGCGGCACAGGGCATCAAGATCGTTGATCTTCAGCACCAATTCAAGCATATCCTCGTCCCGAAGCGCATCGCACAGACCGTCCGAACACAGGATCACCAGATCTTTGGGATTCCAGCGGGTATAGAAAACGTCCGGCTCAAAGGAGGATTCACTGCCCATACAGCGGGTGATTACGTTTTTGCGAGGATGGTTCCTGGCTTCATCTGCCGTGAGGAACCCGCGGCGAACCAGCTCTTGCACATAGGAATGGTCGAACGTGACCTGGCGGATCTCACCCGAAGACACCAAATACAGCCGGGAATCCCCGATGTTGGCGGTGATGAAGTGATCGTGATAGAAGATGGCAGCCACCAGCGTCGCCCCCATGCCGCGCAGCTTTCTATCCTTTTCGGCGGCAGAGATGACTTGGGCATTGGCACTGAAAAAAGCGTCCACCAACACGTTTTGAGGCGCATCGACCAGCTCCCTGGTCCAAGTATCCAGGGCTTCGATAGAGATACGGCTGGCTACCTCGCCCGCCGCATGCCCGCCCATGCCGTCAGATACAGCGGCGATCAGGGGATAACGGGGATCGAAGCGAGTGAACACCACATCCTCGTTGTTGGGGCGACGGCCCCTTTCGGAAAGACTACTGTATCTCATGTATCACCCTCCTTCTCAACTGTCCGCAGGCGCCGTCGATATCCGCGCCCATCTCTCGTCTCACGGTGGCGGATATATGCTCCTTTTCCAGCCATTTGGCGAATTCCTCCGCGTGGGCTCGGGTCACACCCATCAGGGACCTTTCCTTCACACTGTTCAAAGGGATCAGATTCACGTGACAGATCATGCCTCTTAGGAGCTTGGCAAGGGCTGCCGCATCCTGTCTCGAATCATTCACACCTTCCACCAAAGCATATTCGAACACCACTCGACGGCCCGTCTTGGCGGCGTAAACGCCGGCGGCTTTCACCAGATCCTCGATGGGATAAACGTTGGCGATGGGCATCATGGTCCTCCTGACCTCGTCGGAATGGGCGTGGAGAGAGATGGACAGGGTCACATGAGGCGCATCCTCCATGAACCGGTAGATCTTGGGCACCAGCCCGCAGGTGGACAGGGAGATGTTTCGGGGGCTGATGCTTAACTCCTCCGGGCTGGTCACCCGCTTGAGGAAGGTCACCACGTTGTCGTAGTTATCCAGGGGCTCACCGCTGCCCATAAGTACGATGTTGGTGACGGATCGGCTCCATCCTTCCCGAGGTGGCTCGTCCTGCTCCATGAGCTTGAGAAAACTCAGCATTTCTCCAGGACGCAGGTCTCGCACACAGCCCTCCAGAGTGGAGGCGCAGAACTTGCAGCCCATACGGCACCCCACTTGGGTGGAGATACAGGCGGTGTTGCCATAGCTGTAATGCATCAGCACGCCCTCCACCAGGTTCCCGTCCTCCAGCAAAAACAGGTATTTGATCGTTCCGTCTTTGGGAGAGACGAGCTTGCGCTCAATGACGCTGCCGCCGTAGGGGAGCGAGGAAAGCTTCTCCCGCAGGGCCTTGGGTAGGTTGGTCATCTCCTCCGGACAGGCGCCTTTATTCAGCCACGCCATCACCTGATCGGTGCGAAAGCGAGGCTGGCCCCATTCCGTCATGAGGGCGGCGATGCCGGTTTTGTCCAGGTCCGTCAAATACATCGTTTTATCCTTGCCATATAGAATCCGCCGGTCCCGTCCCGCTGGGGCAGGAGCTGCCGCTGACCTTCTAAAACAAACGCCGGATGGGTCTTCAAAAAGGCTTCCACCTGCTGCTCGTTTTCCCGCAGGGAGATGGTGCAGGTGCTGTAGCATACAGTTCCGCCAACATTAACCAGCCGGGAACAGCTTTCCAGCAGCGCAGACTGGGTCTTGCAAAGGGCGTCGATATCCTGTTCCTTCCGATGAAGGGCCACATCGGGCTTCTCCCGGATAAGACCCAGTCCGGAGCAGGGCGCATCCAAAAGCACCGCGTCGAAACAGGGAACAGCGCCTTCGGGTATCTGAGAGGCGTCCTTTATTGCACATTCCGCTTCCACATGGAGCCGGGCGAAGGTCCGCTGCATCAACTCCACTCGGTGGGGATGAAGCTCATAACAGGTCAGGCAGATATCCCCTTTTGTCAAGGACCAAAGATACGCTGATTTGCCCCCGGGAGCGGCGCAGGCATCCAGGACCCGTTTGCCGCGCATATCGCCCATGAAGCGGCAAATGGCCATAGCGCCTTCCCCCTGAACGGCGATCTTGCCCTCCCGGAACAGGGACAGGGAAGGGAGGGGGATGCTCTCGTTCAACCGAAAGCAATTATCGTCCACTTTGCCGCGGGCAAAGGAGACCGGCAGCACGGCTGCCAGATCATCGTTGGTAAAAGGCCACTGGGCCCGGATCTCCATGACCGGCAGCTGAGCGGTGAGTAGACGCAGGGTCTCCGCTTCCCCAAATCGTTCAAGCCATTCAGCCAGGATCCATTCGGGACACCCAAACTGGATGGACAGCCTTCTCACAGGGTCGGCAGGTAGGGCAGGGAGGCTGTCCTTTTCCCGCAGCATCCGGCGCAGGACCCCGTTCACCAGACCGGACAAGGCGCTTTTACCGCATTCCCGGGTCAGTTCCACAGCTCCGTTCACGGCGGCATGGTCCGGCGTATCCATAAAGAACAGCTCCGCCACGCCCAGACGCAGGATGTTGCGGATCACCTTCTTCTGAGGCTTCACGTAGAAGGACAACATATAATCCGCCCATTTCACGTGCTCCAAGGCGGTGTACACCAGGGAACTCACATAGGCCTGCTCCGATGGCGTCCGCCGAACCTCCTTCAGCCGAAGGTTGGCATAGGCGCCCTCCTCCGCCACGTCCATGAAGACCTGCAGGGCATCCCTGCGGAGACTGTTCATGAAAGGATGCTCCCGGCGATGTTTTTGCCCCGCAAAAAGCTTTTCCCATCCAGCTTTTTGCCGCCGGGGGCCTGCAGCTCGGTGATTTCTAACGTTCCATCTGCGCAGTGGAGGAACAATCCATGCTTCTGGTCCCCGAACAGGCCGCCCACGGGCAGCCCTTGAGGCGGTTCCGCCTCCGAAAGAACGGTACGCCACAATTTCAGCTTTTCTGCCCCCACCAGAGCGTAAGCTCCGGGCCAGGGGTTGGTGCCCCGGATCAGGTCATGGATGACCTTGCGGGGGGCAGTAAGGTCGATCCTGCCGCTGTCCCGAGTGAGCATACGGCAATAGGAGGCTTTTTCCTCCGCTTGAGGCTTTGGCGTTAGCGTGCCCCCTTCCAAGGCTTCCAGGGTTTCCATGAACAGCTTTGCGCCCAACTCAGCCAGACGGACGGACAGCTCTCCATAGGTCTCGTTTTCACCCAGAAGCGTTTCGGCCTGCATCAGCACGTCCCCCGCGTCCATGCGCTTCACCAGTTTCATGGTGGATACGCCCACCTTGGCTTGTCCGTCGATGACGCTCTGCTGTATGGGGGAAGCGCCCCGATAAAGGGGCAGGAGGGAGCCATGGACGTTGATGGCGCCCAGGGGCGGGATGGACAGGTTTTCCTCGCTGAATAGCTGTCCAAAGGCCACCACAGCATACAGGTCCGGCCCGAAGGCACGAATGGTGTCGCAGCCCTCCCGGCTGCGTATCTTTTCAAATTGATATACCGGCAGCCCCAGTTCCAGCGCCGCAGCCTTCACGGGCGGTGGAGTCAATATAGCCTTCCGCCCCACGGGCCTATCCGGCTGGGTGAAAACCGCCAGGGTATGGTCGGTGGCGGCCAGGGCCCGCAAAGTGGGGACGGCGAATTCCGGCGTGCCGAAGAAAGCGATGCGCATGGGTCACTCCTCTGCTTTGAAGTCGGCAGGCGGTTCCTTCACCAGGGGCAGATACACCTTCCCGTCCAGATGGTCGCACTCGTGGAAGACCGCCCGAGCAAAAAGGCCCTCGCCCTCGTATTCATACAGATCCCCATGACGGTCACAGGCCTCCACCTTCACATGATTGGGCCGTTCCACATAACCGCTCTTGCCGGGGAAGGAAAGACATCCTTCCATGCCCCCTTGAAGCCCGGAGGATTCCAGGATCCGCGGGTTCACCATTTCCACCGGAGCGTTCTCTCCTTCGGGACCACCCACGTCAATGACAACAACCCGGCGCAGCACACCGACCTGAGGCGCGGCCAAGCCGACGCCGTCCGCCTCGTACATGGTATCGAACATATCGTCTATGAGCTGAGAAAGCCTGTCATCGAAAGCGGTGACCTCCCGGCACTTCTTATACAGACAAGGATCCTTTTCCTTGCGGATGGTTCTGATCGCCATGGCATACTCCTCCTATATACATTATACTATTATATCCTGCCCAGGGGCGTTTGTAAAGAAATCCTGCCATTTTTACACGGTTGAGTGGAGCTCAACCGTCGGTTGATAAGAAATTTTGGAATTCACCTGCTGGATTATGGCTCAACCGAAACTTATGTGGTATGATGAGGCCATCAAAAAAACGGGAGGCAAGTATGGAAAGTAAAGTGACCATGGGCAGGCGGATAGCCGATCTGCGCAGACAGAAGGGCATGACTCAGGAGCAGTTGGCCAACCAGGTGGGCGTCACTGCACAGGCTGTCAGCAAGTGGGAAAACGATCTTAGCTGTCCGGACATTTCGCTGCTGCCCCAGTTGGCGGAGGTGTTGGGTGTGACTACGGACGAGCTGCTGGGCAAGGCGCAACTACGGTCTCTGACTGTAGAAGACACGGAAAAGAGCGAGAAACGCAAGCACACCGTCAACGTACGGCTGAATATGAATACGTGGGAAAAGGTGATCTTTTCCCTGCTGGTCATGGGCTTGGGGATCGTTTTCCTGCTGAATGCTCTGCAGCTGATCCAGCTGGGTTCCGGCATCACCTTCTGGAGCGTTCTTTGGCCCTTTTGCCTGGTCTTCATGGGCGTGATGCTCTGCAAGTCGGATCTAAGTCCGGTGAGCCTGGGCATCGCACTGTTCGGTCTATATATGCTTCTCTATAATGTAGGCATCATTCCCGCACAGTATAAGCTGACTTGGTCCATGATTTGGCCAGCGGCGCTTATCCTCATTGGTCTTACCGTGCTGTTGGGCTACCTGTTCCCTAAGCGGAAAGAGAACGGCGAAGGCTTCTTCCACGTGGAAAAGGGAGATCCAGTGTTTGAGTGCGAAGAGGAAGGGGGGTTCGTCAGCGTAGAGGCGGCTTTTTCCAACCAGACTAAAAAAGTGATCGGAGATGAACCTTTCCGGGGGGCCAACATCGACATGTCCTTCGGCAGCCTCACCTTCGATCTCACGGAGGCCAACATTGAGAACGGGGCCACCATCGACGCCGACGTGAGCTTCGGTTCCCTCATCCTGCGGCTGCCCGCCTTCGTGGGCGTGAAGTCAGAGAGTTCTGCGGCTTTCGGCGGCGTCAACTGCCCCGCGGGGGACCCCAATGCAGCCATCCGCATCAACCTGAAGGGCGACGTTTCCTTCGGCAAGATCGAAGTGGAATATGTTTGACGCCTCAAGAAACAGAAGGAGCGAGTGACCCTCGCTCCTTTTTCTGTGTTTAGTCTTACTCCATCCCTGCGTCCTTCATGGCGCTGTGAAGCCGTTCCTCCCGGAATTGATGCTCGTAGAGGTCGTGATAATAGCCGCCCCGTTGGAGAAGCTCCTCATGGCTGCCGCTCTCCTCTATCTTGCCGCCGCGGATCACCAGGATACGGTCCGCGTTACGGATGGTGGACAGCCGATGGGCCACCACCAAACTGGTACGTCCCTTGAGGACCGTGGTGATGGCTTCCTGAATGAGCTGTTCCGTCTCCGTGTCGATGGAGCTGGTAGCTTCATCCAGCACGAAAATGCGAGGGTCGGCCAGAATGACCCGAGCGAAGCAGATGAGCTGCTTTTGACCGGTGGACAGGCGGATGCCGCCTTCGCCCACTTCCGTGTCATATCCCTTGGCCTGTTCCAGAATGAAGGGCTCGGCGTGGACCAGCTGGGCAGCATGCCGCACCTCGTCCATGGAGGCATCGGGACGCCCGTAACGAATGTTGTCCGCGATGGTTCCGGAGAACAGGTGAGGAGACTGGAGCACATACCCGAGGCTGCTTTGGAGCCAGAGCTGGGAGCGGGTCTTGTAGTCCTTTCCGTCGATGTAGATGGTCCCTGCCGTAGGCTCGTAGAAGCGGCAGACTAGATTGACGATGGTGCTCTTGCCGGCGCCGGTCTCGCCTACCAGGGCAATGGTTTGCCCGGCTTGGATGTCCAAATTGAAATCAGTCAGGACAGGCTCCTCCGGGTTGTAAGCGAAATCCACATGTTCAAAGCGGATGTTGCCCGTGATGGGCTCCCAGTTCTCCCGTTTGGGGTGGATGACGTCGCCATACTTTTCCGCCACTTCCGGTGTGTCCAGGACCTTGATGGGGGCATCAATGAGGCCGATGACCCGTTCCGCCGAAGCCTGGGCGCTTTGGAAGTCCGCGAAGATGGAAGCGATCTGCTGGATCGGATCGAAGAGGCTGGCCGCGTAGGTGACAAAGGCCACCAAAGTACCGGCGGAGATGGGTCCAATAAAGGCATGCGCCGGATCCAGGACGCCCTTGCCGCCGAAGTACAAAGCCAGGCTGGTGCCGATGGCGCCCAGGGAGATGACCAGGGGGAAGAAGATGGCGTTGATCAGAGCCGCCTTGATGGAGGCTTTGCGCATGCTTTGGGTGATCTCTCGAAACTCCCGTGTGTTTTCCTCCTCATAGACCAGGGTCTTGGTGGTCATAGCGCCCATGATGCCCTCGTTGAAGGCGCCAGTGATGCGGCTGTTGTGCTTGCGGGCCTCCCGCTGATACTTGAGGATCGCCCGCTCCAGAAACAGAGCGGCCACAGCGAGGGGCGGGACTACCAGCAGCACCATCAAGGCCAGCTTCCAGTTTTTCAACAGCATGATGATGAAGCATAGCAGCGCGTAGCAGGAAGACCATAGCAGATCCACTATGCTCCATGCCACCATTTCGGAAAGGCGGCTCACGTCGCTGATCATCCGGGCCATGAGATACCCTACGGCCGTTTTGTCGTAATAGGAGAAGGACTGGTTCTGCAGCTTCAAAAACCCGTCCTGTCGGATGTCATAGGAGATATTCATCTCCATGCGGCCGCAGCGGGTGATGAACCCCAGCGTACCGAATCCCTGGCTGAAAGCGAGGACGATGTATGCCAGCAGGAACAGCCACGTGCCGTCGCTTTTTCCAGGGACGATGAAGCGATCCACGGCATAGTTGGTCAGCAAGGGGTAAAGGGAATCTGCCAGCGCCACGAAGAGAAGGCAGGCGATGGTCGTGAGGAATGTCTTTTTGTTTCGCCAGGCATAGGCATAGAGTCGCTTCCACAGCTTGGGATCCACCCGCTGGTTGGTAAAATCCTGTTCGTTCTGGTAACTCACGCTGCGTCACCTCCTTTCGGCAGGGCGTCCTGGATCTCAGCGATGCGCCGATAGAGACCCGGTTTCTGTATGAGCTCCTCGTGGGTGCCCACGTCCACCAGCCGACCGCCTTCCAGCACCAGGATCTTGTCCGCCTCGCAGAGGGTGGTGATACGGTGGGAGATGATGAACAGGATCCCGTCCCGCTTCATGCCGTAGAGGGCGTCCCGGATCTTGGCGTCCGTCTCCGTATCCACGGCACTCATGGAGTCGTCGAATATCAGGATGGGCGCCTTCTGCATCAGGGTCCGGGCGATGGCCACCCGTTGAAGCTGTCCGCCGGATAATGTGACGCCCCGCTCGCCCACCAGGGTATCGTACCCCTTTTCAAAGCCCATGATCACATCGTGGATGGCGGCGATGCGGGCTGCCTGCTCCACTTCCTCGTCGGAGGCGGTGGGGTTCACGATGCGGATGTTCTCCCGAATGGTCCTGGAGTACAGGAAGGGCTCCTGCAGCACGATGCCGATGTTCCGCCTGAGGCAGGCGTGGTCGATATCGTTGATATTCACGCCGCCGATGGTGATTTTGCCACGGGTGCAGGTGTAGAGCCGCTGCAGCAGCTGCACGAGACTGCTCTTGCCGGAACCGGTGGCCCCCAGTATGGCCACGGTTTCCCCAGGCTTCACGGAGAAGGTGATGTCCTTGAGCACGTCGTCGGGGGCATCGTAGCCAAAGCATACGTGGTCAAAGCAGATATCTCCGCTCATGTCCACGGTCAGCGCCTTGCCGGGTTCCTTCTCCGGCTCCGCATCCATGATCTGCGATAGCCGCTCCAGGGAGATGGAGGCTTTGCCCATGTCGGCCAGGATCCGGCCCAACTGTCGGACCGGCCAGGTAAGCATGGCGGTGTAGGTGGAGAAGAGGGTCACGAGGCCCAGCGTCATGGTGCCCTTGGCGCAGAAGTATATGCCCGCAGCCAGGGAGATGCCGATCTGGGAGAAGCCCACCGCGTCGGAAAGGCCCCAGTAGTATCCCAGAAGCTTGTTCAGACGGATGTTGGTGTCCCTGGTCCTGGCGTTCAGCCTTGACAGCTTTTCATATTCCGCCCGCTCCTGGCCGAAGGCCCGGACGATGCGCACACCGGTCAGGTTCTCCTGAAGCGCAGCGGAAAGCTGGCCCTCCGCCTCGTCCGCATCCTTGAAGAACCGCTGCACATAGCGGAAGTAAACGAAGGAGGACACAGCGAGCAGCGGCAGGGTCACCATGGAGATGAGAGCCATGGGCACGTGGATCCGCAGCAGGATCACCAACGCCGTGAAGAACATGACCGCCGTCCGCAGGATGTCCATCATCTGGACGCTCAGGAATTTGCGGACCGTCTCCACGTCGGAGGTACACCGCTGGACAAGATCGCCGGTGGATACGTGCTTGTGATAGTCATAGGGCACGGCGTTGATATGCTCGTAAAGAGCGTCTCGAAGGCTTTTGGCCATCCCCTCGGCGGCATAGGCAGTGGACCGACGCCGAAGGTAGGTGAAGATGCCGTTCAAAACGGTGAATCCCAGATACACCGCGCCGCAAAGGATCAGGTGCTCGGCAAAGTATTCCCGTCCCCCCAGGCCGTCTACCAGCCGGAATATTGGCTCTGGAATGTGGGGGTCCACGCCCCGGATTACATAATCCAGGGTGAAGCTGGTCACAAACGGGGCAAGATATACACAGATGGCGGCCAGCAGAACGAACAGGGCCGCGAGGATGAGATGTCCCCAATAGGGCTTGAGCGTTTGGAAGAACAGCCGCCAAGGGGATCGCTTTCGTTTCGTTTCAGTCATATGGATACCTCAAAACATATCCTGGGGGTTGATTTCGATCTTCAAGAAACCATCCTCTCGATGGGAGGTCTCAAAGTCGTACACTGCATGGAGGGCCTGGGGGAGTCGTTTGGTCCTGAGAAGCTTCACCAGTATTTGGTATCGACTCTGCCCTGCGATGCGTGTGATGGGGGCAGGAGCGGCCAGCAGGAGCAGCAGATCGTTCCGTCCCTCCGTACCAAGGGCGGTCAGCAGATCCGTTTCCAACGTTTTGGCATAGGTCTTTCCCCGTTCGATCAGCGCATCTTCATTTTCACCGGACAGCAGCAGTCGTATGAACAGGGAGAAGGGAGGATAGAGGCACTTCTTTCTCTGAGCGATTTCGTACTGATAGAAGCCCGGATAGTCCTGCACCCTGGCGAACTGAAGCACGGGATGGTCGGGCAGATAGGTCTGCATCACCACCTGTCCCGGATCCTTGTCCCGCCCCGCTCGCCCCGAGACCTGAGTGAGCAGCTGGAAGGTCCGTTCCGCGCTGCGATAGTCGGGAAAGTTCAGCGTGGTATCCGCAGCCACAACCCCCACCAAAGTCACATTGGGGAAGTCGTGGCCTTTGGCGATCATCTGGGTGCCGATAAGGATCTGGGTTTCTCCACGGCCAAAGGCGGAAAGGATCTGTTCATAAGCATCCCGATGGGCCACCGTGTCCGCGTCCATGCGGGCTGTTTTCGTGCCGGGGAACCATTTCTGTAGCTGTTCCTCTACCTGCTCTGTGCCCACGCCAAAGTACTTGATGAAGGACTTTCCGCAGTTGGGGCAAATGGATGGCATGGGCTTTTTTGCCCCACAGTAATGGCAGCGGACCGCGTTCTGAACTTTGTGGTAGGTCATGGAGATGTCGCAGTTATCGCAGGTCAGCACATACCCACAGGCACGGCAGGAAACGAAGGTGGAATATCCGCGCCGATTTAGGAACAGCATGGCCTGATGTCCCTGTTTGAGACACGCCTCCAGCTTTAAAAGGAGCAGAGAGGAGAAGATGCCGTTGTTGCCGTTGAGGAACTCCGCCCGCATGTCTGCGATGGACACGGCAGGCAAAGGCCGGTCCCCTACCCGGTGCTTTAACTCTATGAGTCGGTAACTGCCGTTCAATGCCCGATAATAGCTCAACAGGGAGGGGGTGGCGCTGCCCAGCAGCAGCCTGCCCCCGTTTCTTTTTATTCTGCGTCGGGAGACATCCAGCGCATGGTAACGGGGCGTGATCTCGCTTTGATAGCTGGACTCATGTTCCTCGTCGATGATGATGAGCCCCAGGTTCTCCACAGGAGCGAACACGGCGCTGCGGGCGCCGATAACGATGGGCGCTTTGCCCAGGCGGATACGTCTCCATTCGTCAAACCGCTCACCGGCGGAGAGACGGCTGTGGAGCACGGCGATCCTGTCGCCGAAGCGAGCGGCGAACCTGCCCACGGTCTGAGGCGTCAGGGCGATCTCCGGCACCAGCACGATGGCACCCCTGCCCTGCTGGAGGCAGGCCTCGATGCATCTGAGGTATACCTCCGTCTTGCCGCTGCCCGTGACCCCATACAGCAAGGCCGTTTGGCCAGGGGAGAGGGCGTCCATGTTCCGCAGGGCGGCAGCCTGTTCCTCCGTGAGCTCGGGCACATTCTCCTTTCGAGAGCTGTACTCCGGACGGCGAAACACGGTATAGCTGCTTTCCGAAAGGACTCCTTTTTTGAGCAAAGCGGCGATAGCAGAGGCGCTACCAGGCAAAAACGCTTTGATATCCCGGACGGCCATGGGCTGACCGGTCTTCTTCAACAGTTCCACCACGTCCGTCTGGATGTGGGATCGGGATTCAAATTCGGCGGCGGGATCAGAAAGATACACGATCCTTTCCCGCTTCTCATGGATGCGGCTGCCTCTGAGCTGTGCCGGGATCATGAGCCTGAGAGCATCCACCAGCAGGCAGTGATATGCCTCCTGCATCCATTCAGCCAGTTCGATCTGTTCCGGCAGCAGGACCGTGTACGGCTCGGCCAGGGACAAGACGTCCTTAACGATCACATCGTCGCCAAGCCCGCTTTCCTCAGAGACGGACAGGACAAAACCTTCCTTCACATGGTTACCCTGCCCGAAGGGCAAGAGCACATGATGGCCGGGGCGAACGTCCAATCCTTCGGGGATGCGATAGGTGAACGCACGGTCCACAGCCGCGTGGGCTATATCCACAATTACCTTGGCAAACATCCAACCCCTCCTTCCCTGTGGCTTCTGTTCATGTAAAGAATGCCCGCTTCGTAACAGAGTGCGAAGCGGGCCGTGTCAACCGTGGATTTCCTTAGGCTTCCTTGGAGGGAATGACGATGAGCTTATCCTCATACAGTTCTTCCACAGCCATGGACAGGGGCTTGTTGTTCCCCAGAGTGTCAGGATCATCCTGCAGCTGACGGGCCCTATTTGCAACAGCGGTCACCAACTGATAGCGGGAACCGGCTTTCTTAGCCAATTCCATGACCGGCGGACGATTCATCATAGTGGTTTACCTCCCAATTTCCTCAATTGCTTCTGTCAGATAGGCGCTACGGGCGGTGCGGCACCGCTCCGCTTCCATAATGGCTTCCAGGTGGTGTACAGCCTTGTCCACCACGTCGTTGACGACCACGTAGTCGTACTCCGGGATCATCTTGATCTCCTCAAAGGCGGTGGCGAAGCGCTTCTCCACCTGCTCCATGGTCTCCGTGCCCCGGCCGATGAGGCGGGACTTGATCTCGCTCATGCTGGGGGCGGTGATGAAGATCAGCACCGCGTCGGGGAAGGCCTGCTTTACCTTCATGGCGCCCTGTACGTCGATCTCCAAAATCACGTCGAACCCGTTCTCCAGCTGCTGCTCCACGAAGGAACGGGGGGTGCCATAGTACTTGCTGCCGAACACGTGGATATATTCCAGAAACTCATTTCGGTCCACCATGGCTTTGAACTCTTCTTCCGTCTTGAAGAAGTAGTGGACCCCTTCGATCTCCCCGGGGCGAGGCTCGCGGGTGGTGGCGGACACGGATGTCTTGATCCGGCTGCTACGGTCCATAAGGGCTTTTACCAAGGTGCCCTTGCCCACGCCGGAAGGCCCAGAGATGACCAGTAGCAAACCGCTTCTTTGTTCTTTCATGGGATTCCCTTCTCTCATTCGATATTCTGGATCTGCTCTCGCAGTTTTTCGATCTCCGCCTTGCACGACAGCACGATGCTGGTCAGCTCCGCGTCGTTGGCTTTTGACCCGATGGTGTTGCACTCCCGGTTCATCTCCTGGATGAGGAAGTCCATCTTTCGGCCCACGGGCTCTTCCGCCGCCAAAAGCTCCCGGAAGTGGACGAGGTGGGTGTTGAGCCGCACGATCTCCTCGTCGATGGCAGCCCTGTCCGCAAAGATAGCCACCTCGGTGGCGAGGCGAACGCGATCCACTTCGGTCTCTCCCAGCATTTCCTCGATGCGGGCGGTGAGCTTGCTTCGGTACTCGTCTACCACAGCGGGAGCGCGCTTCTCAATGGAGGCGGCATAGTTCGCCATGGTATCCATTCGGGCGCTCAAATCGAGCTTCAGCCGCTCGCCCTCCTTGAGGCGCATGGTTTTCAACCCCTCGATAGCCATAACCATGGCTTCCATGGCAAGGTTCGTCAGAGCCTGCTGATCCTCGTCCGCGGGAAGGATGGAAGTCACGTCAGGCAGGGACAACGCCCGGGAAAGGGTCATATCGTCCGCAAGATCCAACTTTCTGGCGCTCTCACGGGCGGAGGCGAGGTAGGCCATCAGCAGTGCTTCGTCCACTCGAACGGTCTTGGCGTCGCTCCGGAGGTTCCTATAGTTGACGAACACGTCCACATGGCCCCGGTTCAGAGAATCGGTGAGGAGCTTTCGCAGACCGTCCTCCAGAAAGGACAGCTGGCGGGGCAGCTTCATGCCGATGTCCAAAAACCGGTTGTTGACACTTTTGAGCTCAATGGTGAGTTCACGGCCATCCAGGGATGCTGCGCCGCGTCCATATCCGGTCATGCTGTACATAGGCTACCTCCCAAAATCATCGTATTATAGCACAGCATCTTGCATCAATGCAAGTCCCAATCTATCAGAGCAAGAACGCGTCATACAGGGCGTCCTCCCGAGGCGGATGGATGGGCGTCCCATCAGTGGCGACGAATCCCGATTCCGTCACGGCGCCGATGACGGCGGCAGGGATGTCCGCCTTGCGAAGCGCCTCCACCATGGCTGGCCCATCCGAGCATCCGATGAGCAGGCTTCCGCTGCCCAGCAGCCGCAGCGGATCGATCCCTGCGGCCTGGGCAATGGCCCAGGTGGGTTTGGTTACGGGAACGGCAGCCTTGTCCAGGCGAAGCCCCAGCCCGGCGGCATAGCAGATCTCCCAGACTGCGCCAAGGACCCCGCCTTCGGTTACATCGTGCATGGCGTGACATCCGTGTTCCAGAGCTACCTTGCCTTCCGGCACCACGGACAGCAGGCAATAATACCCTGTTGCTTCCTTCAGCAGGGTAGGGGACAGGTTTGACAGCTTATCTGCGTGCTCCGAAGCCAGAATGGCGGAGCCCTCCAACCCGGCGGACTTGGTCATGACCAGAGCGTCGCCGACTTGCAGGCCTGGAAGCTTTCGGCCCCGGGGCATCCGAGCCACCACGCTGGTGCAGGTTATGGGCCGGGCAACGGCGTCGGTGAACTCCGTGTGCCCGCCCAGGATGTCCACGTGGGCCACCTGGGCCGCGGCGGCCAGATCGTCGGCGATTTGGCCGATACCTTCCGTGGGATAGTCGGGGGGCAGCAGCAGCGTCACCAGCAGCCCCACGGGCTCTGCGCCCATGCAGATGGCGTCGTTGCAGTTCACATGGACGCTCAGCAGCCCCAGGCTCTTGTCGCCGGCGGAGGTGATGGGGTCCATGCTCATGACGATCAAATCCCCCTGTAAGTCCAGGGCGGCGCAATCCTCACCCACCCGGGGCACGGTCAGCGACTCCGGACGGATGCGTTTGAACTTATTCAAGATCAGCGATTCCAGCTCGCTGTTTTCCAGTTTTCCGATCCTCATTTGAGCCAATCCAATAGCGTCTGTTCGTCGATCACGGGGATGCCCAGTTGCTGGGCCTTGGTGAGCTTGCTGCCCGCCGCCTCCCCGGCTAGCACGTAGTCGGTCTTCTTGCTGACGCTGCCTGCCGCCTTGCCGCCGTGGTCCAGGATCAGGTCCTCCGCTTCCTTCCGGCTCAGGGTGGGCAACGTCCCGGTGACCACGATGGTCTTGCCGCTGATGGGGGACGCCGTGGCCGCCCGATCCGCCACGGGGGAGACCCCGTAGGCGATGAGATCGTCGATCTGCCGGCTGATCCGGGGGTCGTGGAAGAAGGACAGCACGCTCTCGGCCACGATCTCGCCCACGTCCTCGATGGCGACGAGCTCCTCGAAGGTGGCGCTGCGCAGCTTCTCCAGGGAACCGAAGGTCAGCGACAGGTCCCGGGCGGTCTTCACCCCCACGTTGGGGATGCCCAGAGCGTTCAAAAAGGCGCTGAGGGGCCGATGCTTGCTGTTCTCCAGGGCGGTGAGCAGGTTCTGGGCCTTCTTCTCGCCGAACCCCTCCAGGTCCAGCAGCCGTTCCCGCCGCAGGGTGTACAGCTCGGGAATGGTGGCCACGTTCAGCTCGCTAAACAGCTGCTCCGCGGTCTTGTCCGCAAAGGTGTCGATGTCCATGGCGTCCCGGCTGGCGAAGTGGGCAAGCCGCGAGATGATCTGGGGGCGGCAGGAGAGGGGGTTGGTGCAGTAGAGATGCACGCCCCGATGCTCCACGTGGGCCCCGCAGAAGGGGCAGACCTCCGGCTTCTCCACGGGAGCCTTGGGGGTATCCCCGGGCACCGCGCCCAAAATCTCCGGGATCACGTCGTTGCTCCGCCGGATGAACACCCGGGAGCCGATGCCCACCCGCTTGCGGCAGATATCGTCCCAGTTGTTCAGGGTGGCGTTGCTGACGGTCACCCCGCACAGGTCCACCGGCTCCACGTGGGCCACCGGCGTCAGCTTACCGGTGCGGCCCACCTCCCAGGTGACGCTTTCGATGGTGGTGGTGGCTTCCTCCGCGGCGAACTTGTAGGCCATGGCCCAGCGGGGGAACTTCTCCGTATACCCCAGCTGTTCCCGCTGGGCAAAGTCGCACACCTTGATGACCATGCCGTCGATGAGGAAGTCCAGCCCGTCCCGCTCCTCGGCCACCCGGTCGATGATCTCGATGAACTCGTCCGCCCCATGGCCGTAGTGGATGAAGGGGGAGACGGGGAAGCCGTTCTCCCGCAGAAAGGCGATCATCTCCCGATGGTCGTGGAGCTCCTTGCCCTCGATATACCCCACGTTGTAGCAGAAGCAGCTCA
>JAEEGL010317460.1_pt1 | contig 26112 bp, 18 predicted proteins | sample 9134231 | NCBI WGS metagenome assembly JAEEGL01 (sample SAMN16246548, study PRJNA631951) | gut metagenome | biome: gut microbiome; feature: rumen; material: fiber-attached | host: Bos | place: Iran: Karaj | collected 2018-10
AAAAGAACTTAGCTTGTAGTCATTGTTGAAATGATCTACCGGCTTGTGGCAATGAGGAATGCCACATTTTTTTTGCTCATTTTTCCGATTTTCTATATATCAAAACACCAAAATTTCCTGTAATAGTCGCATATTTTACATAAAATGCGGCTTTTTTCTTTGTTTGAAAACTCGTTTTATCTGTTAATTCTTTTCTTTTTAGATGATTATTATAGGAGTTAAAACTTTTCCAACTTTAGTTGGATTAGTTTTGTTTTTTATAACAAATAATTATATACTATCCAAGTAGGAGATTTTAAATTATGAAAAGTTTAAAAGTTGGTGTCTTAGCCCTCAGCACCGTTTTATTATTGGGCGCTTGCGGTACTGGCAAAGTCAAACCAGAAGATACTAGAAAAGTTCTAGAAAAGAATGGCTATGTCGTTGTCATCAAAACCGCAGAAGAATTCAAACAGACAAGTGTCACATTCCAAGATTTCGAAGGATTTGAATATTACTTAACCGGCACAAAAGGTGATCTTACAAAAGAAGTTTCCACAATCAATGCTTACTATTTCGATTCTTCCAAAACCGCGAATGCTTTCTTTGATAAAGCAGCTTCTCAATACGTTTCCGAAACTACCAAAGTTGGTGTTTATAATAACGTATTCTACGTCGGCACAGGCACTGGTGCTCAAGACGCAAACTTTGAAAAATAGTTTAACTAACCGCTTTTTAAGCGGTTTTTTATATTAATAAGGAGTAATTATGGCAAAAAGTAGACTTATTGGTGATTACCCAGTTATCGGTATTAGACCAACAATCGATGGCAGAAGAGGAAAAATTAAAGTTAGAGAATCCTTAGAAGCCCAAACAATGGAAATGGCAAAATCTGCCAAAAAATTATTAGAAAAGAATATTCGTTATTCGAATGGCGAACCCGTCAAAGTCGTAATTGCTGATACCACAATCGGTAGAGTGGCAGAAGCAGCGGCTTGCGCTGATAAATTTAAAAAAGAAGGTGTTGATATCACCTTAACAGTGACACCTTGTTGGTGCTATGGTGCGGAAACCATGGATATGGATCCGATGACCATCAAAGCGGTCTGGGGATTCAATGGTACCGAAAGACCTGGTGCAGTTTATCTCGCTAGTGTTTTAGCTACCCATGCACAAAAAGGTTTACCAGCATTTGGTATCTATGGTCATGAAGTCCAAGATGCAGATGACAAAAATATTCCTGATGATGTTCAAGAAAAGATTTTAAGATTTGCAAGAGCTGCAGTTGCTGCTGCCACAATGAGAGGCAAATCCTATTTACAAATCGGTTCTGTCACCATGGGTATTGGTGGTTCAATTATCGATCCTAACTTCTTTGAAGAATATTTAGGCATGAGAGTGGAATCTGTCGATGAAGTTGAAATTATTCGTCGTATGGATCAAGGCATTTATGACTTAGAAGAATATGAAAAAGCCCTTGAATGGGTCAAGAAATATTGCCGTCCAGATTTCGATAAGAATCCCAAAGAAATGCAAAAAACTCCCAAACAAAAAGCCAAAGACTGGGAATTCACAGTCAAAATGGCTTGTATTATTAAAGACTTATTCAATGGCAATAAGAAACTTAAAGGTTGGGAAGAAGAAATGGTCGGTCATAATGCTATTGTCGGTGGCTTCCAAGGCCAAAGACAATGGACTGACTTCTATCCAAACTGCGACTTCCCCGAAAGTATTCTTAACTCTTCATTCGACTGGAATGGTGCGAGAGAACCATACGTTTTAGGTACAGAAAATGACACCCTTAATGCGACCAGCATGCTCTTCTTAAAACTCTTAACTGGTAGAGCCCAAATGTTCGCTGATGTGAGAACTTATTGGTCTGGTAGTGCAGTTAAACGTGTAACTGGTTATGAAATTGAAGGTCACGCTAAAGAAGCTGATGGCTTTATCCACTTAATCAACTCCGGTGCTTGCTGTGTTGATGCTTGTGGCGAAGTGAAAGATAAAAAAGGCAAACCAGTTATGAAACAATGGTGGGATGTCACTAAAGAGGATATCGAAACCATGATGGCGAATACTACTTGGCCATATGCTGACTTAGGTTACTTCCGTGGTGGTGGATATTCATCCAGATTTGTCACCAGAGCAGAAATGCCTGCGACAATGATCAGATTAAATATCATCAAAGGTTTAGGACCAGTCTTACAAATCGTTGAAGGTTGGACTGTCCATTTACCAGATGAAGTCACTGATAAATTATGGAAGAGAACTGACTATACATGGCCATGCACATGGTTCACTCCAAGAGTATGTGACAAGGCTCCATTCAAATCCGCATATGATGTGATGAATAACTGGGGTGCTAACCATGGTGCGATTAGCTATGGTCACGTCGGTGCTGACTTAATTACCTTAGCCTCCATCTTAAGAATTCCTGTGTGTATGCATAACGTCGATGAAGATAAGATTTATCGTCCTGCTGCCTGGAATGCCTTTGGTATGGATAAAGAAGGTCAAGACTATAGAGCCTGTGCGGCTTATGGTCCAATGTATAAGAACATTAGAAAATAATTAACATGAAACAATATCACGCGAACGGCATTAAGTTTGTCGAAAGAGACAACACTCTTTTTGCGGAGATATCTCAATTTGGTGTCACGACAATATATCCCATTAAAAAACCGGAAAAAAACACGCAAATCAAGAATATTTTGATGGATTTAGATGGGACAACCGTGAGAAGTGAACAATTTTGGATGTATCTCATTGAGTGTACGATGAAGAAATTATTGAAAGATAATTCCTTTAAGTTCACCAAAGAGGATGAGCCGTTCGTGTGTGGTTATTCCACACCGGAACATTTGAAATACTGTAAGAAGAAATATCACTTTCAAGAATCTATTGAAGAAGCTTTAGTGGTCTATAACGAGATTACAGATTTTGAATTAAAAGAAATTAGTGAAGGTCGTGGTAATAGCGAAGCCTTTAAACCGAGACCGGGATTAAAAGAATTCTTACTTTTCTTGAAAGAAAAAGGTATTAAAGTAGGATTAGCAACATCGGGTTTAGATTATAAATCTATTCCGGAGATTGTCGCCGCTTTTAGGCATATGGGAATCGGTGAACCACTAGATGTTTATGATGCGATTGTGACAGGAGGATCTTTACCGAAGAAAGGTGAGTATGTTCATGTCAGTGAATTAATCGCCAAACCACATCCTTGGGTTTATAAACAATTAGCGGAAGCATTAGGTGTAAAAGATAATAGAGAAGCTTTAATTATCGAAGATAGTGCTTCTGGTGTGGTCGCTGCAAGAGCGGCAGGATTTAATGTCATCGGTTTTGATGATGGCAACTTAATTACTTCAAATTTAGATGAACAATGTCTTTTCTTAGCGAATACTTTTAAAGACATTGAACAATTTATTAACAAATAATAAGGGGGATGTTATGGAAAAATATCTCGAAGAATTTAATAGGTGGTTATCTTTAGCGGATGATCAAGAAGTAAAAGAACAACTTCTCAAGATGCAAGGTAACGAAAAACTAATCGAAGATGCTTTCTATAGAGATTTAGCTTTCGGCACTGGTGGATTAAGAGGCGAACTTGGCGCGGGCACTAATAGAATGAATATTTATACCGTGAGAAAAGCCAGTCAAGGTTTAGCTAATTATATTAATCATCATTTTAAAAATCCAAGTATTGCGATTAGTTTTGATTCCAGAATTAATTCCACCTTATTTGCTAAAGCGTCAGCCGGTGTTTTTGCCGCTAATGGAATTAGAGTCTTTATTTATAAAGAATTAATGCCCACACCCTTATTATCTTACGCGGTGAGAGAACTAAATTGTTCCAGTGGTATTATGGTGACCGCTTCTCATAATCCCAGTAAATATAATGGTTATAAAGCTTACGATAATAATGGTTGTCAAATCGCTAACGAAGTGGCGGATGAGACCTTAGAAGAAATTAACCATTTAGATATCTTTAAAGATATTAAATATATGGATTTTGAGGAAGCGATGGAAAAAGGAATCGCCTCTTATATTTCCGATGACATTTATACCGCCTTTATCGAGCGCGTAAAGAAAGAAAGCGTCTTAGGCGAACAAGAAATCAATAAAGACGTAAAAATCGTTTATTCGCCCTTAAATGGCACAGGATTAAAGCCTGTTACTCGCATTTTAAGAGAGAGTGGTTATAAAAATGTCATTGTTGTTAAAGAACAAGAACAACCTGATGGCCATTTTCCCACTTGCCCATATCCTAATCCAGAGATTAAAGAAGCGATGGCATTAGGAATTGAATATGCGAAGAAGAACGATGCGGATTTATTAATTGCTACTGACCCGGATTGTGATCGTGTTGGTATTGCAGTAAAGAATAAAGATGGTGAACACGTCTTATTAAGTGGCAATCAAACCGGTATCTTATTACTCGATTACATTTGTATGATGAGAAATAAAAATCATATGATGCCCAAAGATCCCGTCTTTGTCAAAACTATCGTCACCTCCGATATGGCGGGTAAAGTCGCAGAACATTATGGTGTGAAAGTCGTGGATGTTTTAACAGGATTTAAATATATCGGAGAGCAAATTAAATTATTAGAAGATAAACACTCGGAAGAATCTTATATCTTAGGTTTTGAAGAGAGCTATGGTTATTTAACCGGTTCTTATGTGAGAGATAAAGATGCAGTTGACGGTGTCTTTATGATCGTGGAGATGTTCGCTTATTATAAGACATTAGGTATCTCTCTATTAGATAAACTTGATGAATTATATAAACAATATGGTTATTACAGCAATTATCTCAAATCCTTTGAATTCCCCGGTTCATCAGGATTCACCAAGATGAATAATGTCATGGAACATTTTAGAAATGATATTAAGGAACTCAATGGCGTTTCTATAGAGAAATTATTAGATTATTCTAAAGGCATTAATGGTCTTCCGAAATCTAACGTGGTGAAGATGTATTTAACCGATGGTTCAATAGTTATTGCCCGTCCTTCCGGAACCGAACCTAAATTAAAGATCTATACCTCTATATGTGGTAAGAGTAATAGTGATAACGATAAACAATATGCCACTTTGATTAAAGCGGTGGAAAAGGAACTCGCTTAATTATGAATATACTTTGTATTGGAAATTCTTTCGCAGAAGATGTTTCAACCTATGTCCATAAAATTGCGGAGGCCGCGCATGAAGATTTAAATATCTATGTTCTTTATATCGGTGGATGCCCTATAAGTAGACATCTAAAAAATATCAGAACTGGTGATAAAGAATATTTCTTCATGGAAAATGGTGGAGAAAAAATCGTTACATGGGTCGATATCTTCTACGGATTAAAATTCGTTAAATACGACTACATTACATTCCAACAAGTCAGTCAAGATTCTTGGAATGTCGATACTTATTTTCCATATCTCATCGAACTCATGGAAGAAGTGAGAAAATATAGCGATGCAAAATTTGTCATCCATCAAACATGGAGCTATGGTAAATATTATCAACACTATAAATATGGACAAAATCCTCTCGATCAAGAAGCGATGACTAAAGACGTGAGAAACGCTTATTTAGAAGCGGCGAAGAGAGTGAATATTCCTTATATTATTCCTTCTGGTGAAGCGATTAAAAATGCGAGAAAAGTTTTCGGTGATGAACTCAATAGAGATGGCTTCCATCTTAATGAAAGAGGAAGAACATTAACTGGCTACTTATTAGCGTTTTATTTCTTAGGAGATAAAATCGACGTTTCCTCATTTAGACCATCTGGTCATACCTATAATGAAGCCGGTGATCCACCGGTGGATGAAAAAGAACTTCCCACACTCGTGGAAATCGCTAAAGAAACATTAAAAGAAAATAAGGGCCTTAATCTTAAATAAGGCCTTTTTCTTTAATTGGGAAGATAGATTCTAAAATGATTCATTCTTTCGATGAAGTTTTGATAAACATATGCGGAAGAAGTAGTGGATATATTAAATGTTCTAACTCGGAAATTACCTAAGAAATTAGAATCTAGAATTGTAAAGTTTGTAGTGACATTATCCGGCCTCGGTGAATATGTCGCTTTTTCTTTCCAACAATCACTTCTCCAACGATAGCCGGAATCAACAATTAACACTGTGTTTTCTGGTAAATCATTATTCGCACTATAGAAGGGTCTAGTGCAGACAAATCTCTTAGCGGTATCATCGACATGGCTATTCATGAAATAGTAATAACTATCACATTTATAGAATCCGATAATGGGATCTAAATGTAATCTATGATAATTATCGATATTTAATCCATTATTATTAAATAATGTCTTATCACTATTATAGTAATCATTTTGTCCCTTAACTTTGATTGTGCCTAATGATGCATTAGGGACATAGATGTGAAAGCCATCGAATATCTCATCATATTGTTCGTTGATATATTCACCTGATAAAGTAGCCTTTCCACATTTAAAGATATTAAAGGCACGATATTGATAGCCTTGCCAGAAATTAGAAGTAATCTCTAAGACATTATCATATCTTTCATCAGGTCTTGTGCTTTGCACAGCATCATTTACCCAAGCTTCCGGACGATAACCAAATGGTTCTTTGCAGAACACTAAGGAACCAATAGGTAATGTAGAAGGAGTGAATCTCTTCGTGGTGACATATTTATTAGATGCCCCAGAAGTATTACAAATTCTCTTATTGTAATCATTAGCATCTGTGGAGTTATAGAAAGAACAACCCACTAATTCGGCATCTATTTCTGTGTAATTAGTTAAATCATATAGCCCTAATTCCCAATCTTTATATTTACTATTAGTGATTTCTAATGGATGTAATCTCGCATTTTTCACCGCTTCTTTAACAACAGTCATATAAGAGGGATTAACATCCAAAGGAAGATAGGAATTATTACTGATATCTAAATCGATTTCAAAGATGTTAGAGATGAAATTATTCGCTAATAAGTAGCGGCCATGGACACTGGACATATGTTTACCATCTCTAGTAAAAGTATCACCCATATAAGATGTTCTTAAGTTTTGTACAGCCGTTCCTGCGGAGATGGTTTTCTCAAAAAGATTTAATGGTTTAACTTTTGTATTATAGCAATCGATAATCGCGTTAAACATCGCCATCTGGTCATTATTGAAATAAGAGAAATAATCATAATAGTCAGAATAATCGGAATCATAAGCCCAAGTTTGATACCAATAGAATTTGGGATGGTTACCGACGATACTTCTGACTCCATTAACTAGGTTAGTTAAATTTGTATAAGAATCACTTCTACCAATAGAGCCGGATGCCTGTTGGAAGGTAATGATATCCCAATCTTTATAATTGATAATATCCGTTAATGATTTTTCGTTTTGATATGACCAAGTCTCTCCGTTCATAGAACGCATGGAATAGGATGTCGCTTCACTTTGGAGATTGGAGTAGTGGGTATCGATTGTGCAACCAGCGATATAAGCATCGTAGATTTCTAAATTGATGCCAAAACCATTCGCCACTCTTGCGGAATAATAAACTGTATCATCCGCGAAGGAGTTACCAATCATCAATACTTTAAGATTGTTATAGGGATAGGCTTCTTCTTCACAAGAATAGCCAATGCTTAATGAATTAATAGAAACCTCTACATCATTATTGTTTTTGATATAGAAATAAGATGGTGATTTATCGGTAAATAGATATTCCACATTGTTTTCTAATGTATCTGCAAAAGAATAGAAAATTTGCTGATTATTTAATGAATATCCATAGTGAATCTCCAGTGAAACACTAGTATTTGCACTGAATTTGATAGATTTAATACCACTAATTTTGCTATTTACTGGATTATAGATATATCCACCCGGTAGTAGTGTTTGCCATCCTGATAAATTGTTCTTGATATTATATCCTCTCACCTTGATGGGATTGTTCTTTGTGGTAAAAACATTACCTTCTATTTCTTCATCGGATGAAGTGGAAGAGGTAGTGATTTTTTGATTATTGTTTAATAACAAACTATAGGGAACATCATCTGATTTAACTAAGCTTAAAGGTTTATGAAAAAAAGCCATCCCAATCAGTAGTGTTGATGTTATTAAAATAGATGAAATATAAACACTTTTTCTTTTCATGTGAACATTATAACAAAAAGACCCATAATGGGCCTTTGTTGTTTTGATTATGCAGTGAACATCACATTATCAAATGATAATGGTAATGGGAGTTTGGAGAACGTCGCTAATTGGAAGTTATAAATTGTGCCAGAGTTGAAACCGACAACGCAGAACATCCATTGGCCTGCCGGGATTGTGAATCCACCATTAATGATTTCATTGTCGCCTTCGAATCCTTGACTTCTATAAACCCAAGCACGAACAACTGCATTTGCAGAATTGGGGTTGTAAGCCCAGAAACCAATTGTGGATGCGGTGATGGCTTTATCATTAGTTAAACAAATAGCGGTGCCGTCTGATGTGAAGGCTTTTAATTTAGCGGAGTTGCCACCAACACTTTCAACTCCATTAGCGATAATTCTATTGGCGTTGCCAGTATCAACAATCCAGTTATTTCCACTTCTATATCTTCTTGTATATTTCGCTTGTAAGTTAGCAGTTGTGTCATTGAAATTGTGATAGGAATCACTCTCTCTTAAACCCATTGTTAAGTTAGAGGAAACATATTGTTTGACACTGCCTGAACCATTTACATTTGTTAATTTATTTTGCTGCTTGTTGTAGGTGCCGGTAATTTTCCCCATAGTGAAAGTGATAGTGGGTGAATATTGAATCTCTTTATCTCCGAAGTCAATTTCAAAGTTTCCAGTTACTTCATCAAACAAAACTGAGTCACACATAATTTTGGTGCCAGCAACTTGAACACCGGCTTGTCCTGTTGATGAGAACCCTAGAACAATAGATGCTTCTTTACTAACAAAACCTGATGAAATAGTGGTTCTTACATAGTAAGCATCGCTTGGTAATTCAGCGGTGTCATATGGTGAAACTGTGTAGATAGCAACATCATCGATAAGGGTATATGCTCCACCTTTAGAACATGTTAAACGGAAGGAATAATATTCTTTAGAAGAATCTAATTGCATCTTATATTCAGCCCAGCCACTGTAAGCAGGAATTGTGAATTCTTGTTGTGTGCCCACACCTTGGTTGGAAGATGTAACTTTGGAATTATAATATGCGGTTAATTTGACTTTGACATCTTCGGCAGCATTTTGGGTGCTGAGGTCCGCATTGGAATAAGAACCTTTGGCCCAGAAGGACATATAAGCACCTTTACCGATGATTTCTTTCACGCCATAGAAGGCGTTCATTTGGAAATATCTACAGTTCGCACTGTTACCTTTGAAGGCGATGGCTTTAGAACCATTTCTTCCACCAGTAGCAGTATATTGCATATAGTCAGCACTACCCATCATAGACCAACCGGATCCACCGATGGGAGAAGCCACTGGTTGTGTTCCATAATAGTCAGCGTAGTAGTGGGCTCTTGCACCAGAAGCAGTATATTGAGAACTGGCTCCATTCGCGGAACTCCAACCTTGGCCAGCTGCGCTATAAGATTCGAAATCTTCAACTTTATAAACTCTATTGAAATTAACATTAGTGAATTCACTAGCTTTGGTACCGGTGCTGCTAGCGAAAGTTAAAGATTGATTATCACTTGCCACTGTTAAATTGAGAGTTAAATCAGAGAATTCTATGGTTAATGCAGTGCTATTTAATGAAACGGTGCCATTATTTAATGAAAGAGCAGGAATCTTTTTAAGAGATTGTAATTGGCAAGAAGAACCAAGATCTAATTTGTATCTATTGCCATTACCATCTTGCCCGGTCCATGTTCCATATAATTGAGAAATGACTAAGTCAGGTTCTTCACAGGTAAATTCTAAAGTAACGCTATTAATAACTGCGCCATTATCTCCGGCGATAAGTTGGAAGAAATTAACACCATCTAAAGTATATTTGCTACCTAATGTGATAGGTTTGGCTTCGTTATAGTAAGCGCCGGCATTAGTAAAATCACTATAAGCAGTTTTAATAGAAAGACTACCAGTACCATTAACGGTAATACCGGTTAAACCATGGACGGCTTCGGTATTATAGATGATGCCTCTACTAGCAAGTTCCACATAGGAACCGCTTTTGGCTTTAGCTAAAACAAAAGTTGTCGCGATATCAAATCCAGATGTAGTGGTAATGCATGAATCAAAGGAGTTTTGATAATCGTTAGTTAATTGTGCAGGAGCATTGTCAGCATTTAAAGTTAATGTGTAAGTATCCGCTTTGGCAGGATTAAAAGCAGCGGCATTTAAACCAGCGGTTGCGGCAAATATAACAGATCCTCCACCGAGGGTAATTCCAGTGGCGAGAACGATTTTTTTGATTTTGATGAGATTCATATGATGCCTCCTACATTTTTAAAAAATTTGGGTTTATTATATGCCTATGTATATAGGAGCGTGTATGGAAAATTAGTAAACAAAATTACTAATTTCGTAAACAAAAGAAAAGAGAGATATAATCTCTCTATTTTTAATTTCTTGATTTAAAAATTTAGGACTGGACTCTCGCTTTCTTTTTGAAGACTGGCCAGAAAGCATCTTTGCCATAATCAATCTCATTGAGTTTGATTAATTCAATCATATCTTCTTCACTGATTTCAAAGTCTAATTTTGCATTGTCTTCAATGTGTTCTTTGCTTGATGCTTTAGGAATAGAAACAGTGTCTAATTGAAGAGTGTATTGAATGCATAATTGAGCGACGGAAACATTGTATTTATTTGCCATTTCTTGGATGGCTTTATCCTTAAGAGCGGCACCGTGAGCGATAGGGCTATATGATTCGACAATTATGTTATTTTCTTGGCAGAATTTGATGACATCCATCGGAGTGTTGCCTATATGGCAAAGGATTTGATTGACCATCGGTTTGATCTCGCAATTATCCATGATATTTTGTAAGTCATCAATTAAGAAATTGGAAACACCGATAGCTTTTACTTTGCCTTCTTTATAAGCATCTTCCAAGGCTCTCCACACTTCGATATTTTCTTTGAAATATCTTCTTTTGCTTCTAAATAAAATCCATGGTTGGGGGCAGTGGATTAATATCAAATCAATATAATCTAAACCGAGTTTTTCTAGTGATTCATCGATGGATTTTTTGGCTTTTTTATAAGTCTTATGTTCCGCTTGAACTTTAGTGGTGAGATAGATATCTTCTCTTTTTAAACCTGATTGTCTAATTCCTTCTCCTACACCTTGTTCATTTCCATATGCTTGCGCGGTATCAATATGGCGGTATCCTGCTTCTAACGCCATCAAGACACAATTTTTAGCGTTTTCATTTTTAATTAGCCATGTACCATAGGCTAAAGCTGGTATTTCATTACCGTTTGTGAGTTTAAAATTTTTCATACATATTTCCTCATTTTAATCTTATCATATCTTTTTCAATTTCTTGGGTAAGTTTATAATTGTTTTATGAATTTTGTAGAATACAAAGATAACAAAAATATCAAAAAAGATATTAAGCCTTTATATCTATCGGCTTTCCCTGTTGACGAAAGGCCACCCGCGAATTATTATTTTCGTTCATTTAAGAATCCTAATAACCATCTATATGCATTTTATGATGATGATCTTTTTGTTGGATTTAGCTCTATTACTATTTATAAGGATATTTGCTACATCTTCTTTTTAGCGGTCTCTCCAGAATTACGTGGTCAAGGTTATGGTTCCAAGATCTTGTCAGAACTAAAAAACATCTATTCTGATTATGTCTTATTACTATGCTATGAAGAAGTGGATAAAAAGTATGGAGATTATGAATATCGCTGCAAAAGAGAGGCTTTTTATCTCAAAAATGGCTTCATTGACAACGAATTAAAAACCAATGAATTCGGTGTGATATTTCAAACCGTATATATCGGTAAACATAAGGTTTCTTTCTCCGATTATCAAAATATATTTGCGAATGGATTTGGAGAATTCGCAATTAAATTTTTGAAAGAGGAAAAATGATTATTAATACAATAAATCTTTTATTTATAATATCATTGTTTTTAAGAATTCATCACTAAAGGAGAGGATATGAAAACGTTAATTATGTTAAGCGCTGTCCCGGCAGCAGGCAAAAGCACTTGGGCAAGAAAATATCAAAAAGAACATGAACATGTTTACGTTCTCGATAGTGATGAGATAAGAATGGAACTCACTGGTGGAGTTTATCAAGATCGCAGTAAACAAAAAGAAGTCTGGGAATTATTTGAAAAAAGAATTCATGAATATGCAAAATTACATGATGATGTCACAGTGATATTAGATGCATTAAATGATGTCAATGAAGTGCGTTATAAATATTTATCAACCACTCCGGAATTCGATAAAAAAATTCTTGTATTGTTCCCCTCTTCTTTAGATAAATCACAAAAATACAATGGTGAAAGATCTTGGCCTAATAAAGTTCCTGATGATGTGCTAATTAGATTAGTCAATAAATTTGAAGACCCATCAAAAGAAGTTCTAGATTTGGTAGACGAAGTCATAACAATTAATTGGTAAAAAATCCTACTATGTAGGATTTTATTTTCACCACACAAAATCATCATTTTTGATTTAATTAATCCGATTAAAAAAATATTGATACGACCCACTGATGGCAATATAATAAAAATGTATAAAATATATTTTTGGAGAAAAAGTATGAGAAAATTCTTTTTGCCTATTTTAGTTAGTGCCTTAACTATGTTTTCAGCAGTTTCATGTAATACCAATAGGGGTAAAACCGCTGATGGCGCAACAATTGTAAAAGTCGCTTTTGCGGAATGCGGATTCGGTAGCCAATTCCTCTTAGATTGGGAAGCAGATTTTAATGCCAAACATCCTGATAACAAGATTCGTCTCGAACTTGATGGTGATGCTAATATGACCGCTAATATTCTTCCCAGATTACAAACAGGTAGAAATTTACCAGATTTAGTCATGGTCTTATCTACTAACTGGCAACCTTGGGCAGTGCAAGGCTATTTAGAACCAATCGATGATGTTTATTCTTATGAAGTTAAAGAAGGTGTCACCGTTAAAGATTATGTTGTTGATAATTTAAAAACTTTCGGCAAGGTCAACGATAATTATTGGGCAATGCCTTGGTCAGCAGGACCATGCGGTATTGTTTATAACGAAGGTATGTTCAATCAATTCGGTTGGGAAATTCCTAAAACCGTTAATGAATTAATGACTTTATGTGAAACTATCAAGAATGATTCTGGCGGAATGATTTCTCCATTTGCTTGGAGCGGTAGTGTGAGTGGCTATTGGGATTTCTTAACATTCCAATGGTGGGCACAAATTGAAGGCGAAGAAGGTTGGAATACTTTCTGGAAATTCGAAAACCCTGAAGTTTATAAACAAACAGGTAGATATAAAGCTTTAGAAGCATTTCAAAACCTTATTGATAATCTCGATGGTTCACCAAAGAATTCCATTCCTGGTGCGGCAAGTAAGAAATTTATGGAAGCGCAAATGGCTTTCGTCAATGGTGAAGCAGCGATGATGCCTAATGGCTGCTGGTTAGAAAACGAGATGAAATCATCTCTTCCTAAAGGCTTCAAAATGAAATTGATGCAAACACCTGTGATCGATGGTGCGATTCAAGAAGATGTTAACTATAACGCTTGTGGCGACTTTATTGTTATTCCTAGAAAAGCCGCACAAAAAGAAATGGCTAAAGAATTCTTAAAATATATTTGCACGGAAGATGCCGCTGTTATTTTCACAAAATCTTCAGGTGGTTTTAGAGCTGTTAAATACGATCCTTCTAAGATCGAAGGTATTAGTGAATTCACCAAACAATGCGCGGATATTTGGGTTAATTCCACAAACTTATTCATGACATCTAACAATGTTATGTTCTATCAAAATAACACCAATTCCTGGCCAGGATATGGCACACCCTATAACAAGATGATTCAAGAGCAAGATACCGCTCAACAAGTAAATGATATTTGTTATAACTATGTGAAAAATAACTGGTCTAAATTCCAAGAAGCAGCAGGTAATTTCAAATGAGATTTAACAAAATAATTTTTGCCGCTATTGGAGGAGTGTGTCTTATGAGTTGCAATAGCACAGGTGCGAATTATAAATTCAAAGAAGGACAACCAGATTATTCAAATAAAGCCTCTACTAATAATATAAGGATAGGCGCGTGGGTAGCGCCTCCTCCAGGAAACTGGAATGGTAAAGGTAACGATAACTTTATTACGCAAGATGCTTATGATGAAGTAGCGGAATCTGGTATTAACGTCATTTATTGTTTATATGAGCAAAATAATAAAACCGCGACAATTGATGCTTTAAAATACGCAGAAAAAGCGGGCATTGAATATCTTGCTAGAGATTCTAATGTGTCTTTAGATCCTCTCGTCATGGAATTAGAACCAGGCGAAGTAAGGAACATGACTAAAGAATATAACAGCATGAAAGCTTTAAGAGGTTGGCTTATCCAAGATGAACCAAGCGCTTCAAAATTTGAAAGCTTAAGTCGAATTAAAGAATATTTTTCACGCGAATTTCCTGGCAAGGAATTCTATGTAAATCTATTCCCTACATATGCGAACACTTCACAATTAGGTGTTAGTAGTTATGAAGAGTATATCGACCAATATCTTAAAGTGGTGAAACCTGATTTCTTATCCTATGACCATTACACGATGATGCAAGATGGATATGGCAATAAGAAATTAAGTGAAGACGTCTTGTGGAATTTGGATTTAGTTGCGAAGAAATGTAAACAAGCTGGTATTCCGATGTATACATTTGTGCAAGCCATGAGCTATGACGAAACAACTAGAGTGCCTAATGAACAAGAAATTAGACATCAAGTCCTCACCCAATTAGCGTATGGTTCTCGTTCTATTCAATATTTCTGCTATTGGACACCTTTAGAATTTGATAAAGGTTCACCTTCTATGATCACTGTCGATGGCAAAAGAACTGCTATATATGATCATGTGAAAAAAGTTAATAGTGAATTAAGAAATATCGATGAAGCATTCTTAGAATTCTCTTGGGACGCAACTATGCCAGTAAAAGGTAGCGATGTGAGAACTATTGTTAAACAATATGAATTATTAGAAAATCCCATCACATCCTTTGAGGCGATTAAAAAATATTCTGCTACACAAAACACTTTAATCAGTCGCTTTGTTGATAAAGAAGGAAGAGAAGCGTTCTTTATTGTTAATTTCTCTGATCCCTCTTTACAAGCAAATGATAAAGTAGTCATCGAATTCGCCGGTGGTAGCCAAGCCCTTTATTATAATAAAAACGACAAAAAAGTCGTGGAATTAAAGAAGCATAAATTAGAACTAGATATCGAACCAGGAGACGGATATTTCGTCATCCCATTCTAAATTTTATTTATGGCAACCCAAACACTAACACTGGAACTACATAAGAAAAGAAAACCTTCTATTAGTAGGATTATCTTTATTATTGCTATGGTGGCGTGGCCACTTATCCAATTTATTGTGTTTTGGGCATATGTCAATGTCGACACGATTATAATGTCTCTCCAAAAATTAGATTATTTCAGCGGTAAAGAATTATTCGTCGGCTTTGATAATTTCAAGTGGGTATGGGATGCTTTAACTGATAAAGTACAACCCGCTTTAAGAAATTCTATTATTAATTCCTTATTATTATTCTTATCAAATAACTTTGTTTTGCTGCCGATTTCTATATTTTTTGCTTATATTATGCAGAAGAAATTATGGGGCACAAAAGTATTTAGGATTATTTTCTTCTTACCTAATATCATCTCCATTGTTGTCTTAACTATGGCGTATCGCTTTATGTTCGATTCAACATTTGGCCCGATTAATTATTTCTTAAAGAGTATCGGATTAGGTAGCATCATCCCAGCGAATGGTTGGCTTGGTGATAAGAATACCGCTTTCATGATGGTCTTATTCTATTGTCTATGGGCCGGTATTGGTTATAACGTCGTGTTATTATCTGGCTCTATGAACCGTGTTCCTCAAGAAATATATGAGGCCGCTAGACTCGATGGCGCGGGTGTAGGAAGAGAATTAGTGCAAATCGTCGTTCCGATGATATCGGGAACTATTACTACCTTATTCGTTTCAGGTATATCGGTAATATTTACTTTATTCTTACAGCCGATGTTACTCACTAATGGTGGTCCTTATAACGGATTATCTAGCACGATTGCTTTCTTCATTGTTAATACGATAAATTCTGGCGACTTATATCACGCTGCTGCAACAGGTTTATTGTTCTCAATTATCGGTATTCCTATTATTCAATTTGTTAAATGGGGTATCGAAAAATTACTTCCCGTAGTGGAATATTAAGGTTTTAAAAGGCTATGCCTTTAAAAATAAAAACAATAATTTACGAAAGGAGAATAAAATGAAAAAGAGTAAATTGTTGATAGCTTCTATCTCAGCTTTACTTGCTCTCGGTCTTGGAGCTTCACTTTTAGGACAACAAAAGGTTCAAAGAGCAGAAGCGGCTTCATTTGTTAATGAAACCCTCCATGATGAATTCGCTGATGGAATTGATAGTTCCAAATACGACATTATCGATAGCGAAGATAAAGTTGGATTGGTAGAAAGAAATGGTATCATGAAGTTCGGCAACTTTAATTTCAACCTAGGCTATGTTCGTAATGCTTCACCAATTACACGTGGCGCTGGGCAATCAGTCGTCTTCCAATTTAAGAAGATTGAAGTTCCTGCTGGACAATATCTCATTCTTGAATTCACCGAGGGTTATTCCTGGGGTGGTCAAATGATTATGACCCAACTTGATGGGGCAATAGTTATCACTGGTGATGATAGAACGGGAACAAACCCTGATGGCACTGCAACAATGTGGATTGGTGTTAATGCCTATTCTAGTTTCAGATGGATTTGGAATAATGATGGATCATTAATTATTCAAGGTTCAAATGATGAAACAACATTTACCACAGTTTGTACTTATGCCGCTAGTTCATTTACAGTTCCAACCACTGGCTATGTTGGTCTATTAGGTAATGGATTAACCGGAAATGTTTCTTTAGACAACTGCAAAATTGGTGTTGCTGATGATGCTACTCTCAAAAACTTAGAATGGAAAGTCGAAGACGACTTCGAAACAGCTAATAGTGGCAAATTCATTCTTGATACAGCTACATATACTAATGGTGAACAAGTATTTGAACAAGCTGGTGGAGTCAAAGCCGTTATGCTTTCTAATCCTGCTTCTGGTTCAGGTATCGTTACCAAATCATCTTATGAATTAGCACAAGATTCTTCCATCCTTTTCTCTGCTCAATTAGAACTAGAATTAGTCGAATTAGGCGAAAAAGCAGTTGGTTTAGGCTTTGGTATTGCTAATGACGCTACTGCTGCAAATAGCGCTTATTTAGTGGGTGTCAGACATAACCCTAATGATGAATTAGTCTTATTATCAAAAGGTCAAGTCGTCGCTTTTCAAGAATTAACATCTGCTTTACCATCCACCATTGAAATCGGTGTGGTTGTCAAAGTGGTAGATGAAGTTATGAAAGTCTTCGCAACAGTTGCTGGTGCAACCCTTGAACATGTTGTGGAAAATCCTGAAGGCAAATTAGCAATCGCTGTTAGTGGTATAGGAAATACCACCGCTAAAGTTTTAGGTCTTACAGTTAATAGCTATACCGGCATTATTGAAACTGGTAGAGATATCTATGTCGGCCAATCCTTCAACCATAACTGGTTAGTGAATAATGGTGCCAATGGTTCTGTTACTATGGGCGAAGATGGATTTGTGAATTTCAAATCTGCCGCTGATGATACAAGACTTCAAAGTAGATTCAAATACGTCAACTTCGATTTACAATTTGATGCCAAGATGCAACAACTCGAAGAAGATGATGAAGGTAATGTGACTCCTGCAAGCACATGGTTAGGTATCTCCTTCGGTAGAAACAACTATGAAGATGCTTACTGGGCCGCAAATACAGAAATGCTCTATATGACCGCTGATACAGTGAATTCTATCACTACCCAAGATGGTCATACTCCAACTGGTGTCCCAACCGCTAGAGGCTGGTTCACCGCTGATTATTTACCATTAACAGAAGCCAATAAAGATGTGGTCTTCCATTATCACATCGTCGCTCACGATGGTTCTGTTTCCTTCTCCGTTTCTAGAGATGGTGGTGAAGAAGTCACCGTCATTATCTATGAAGGTATGAAGACCGATGGTTATATTTCCTTCGCCGGCACTGCTGGTGCAAACTACTTCTTAAAGAATATTGCATTAGTTAACACCGATGGTATTACTGTTGCTAACCAAGCTCCAGTCGCACAAGATGGCACTTTAGCAGTCGTTAAAGGTCAAACTGGTAACGGACAACTCGTCGCTACTGATGCTGATGAATACGATGCCGATTACTTAACCTTTGAATTAGTGGAAGACAACACCTCCGACTTAGGTGAATTAACACTTAATGAAGATGGTAGTTATACATTTGCTGCTACCGCTGTTGGTGAAGGCACATTCACATTCAAAGTTAGCGACACAGAAGATTATTCAGAAATTAAGACTGTCACCATTAACGTTAGTGAAGATCCATTAGCGGTTGCTAAACAAGAAGCTATTGAAGAATTAAATAATTACTACAATGCTTTAGATTTAACAAAATACGACGATAATGGTCGTGCGGCCTTAGAAGAAGCCAAAACACAAGGTTTAGCAAATATTAACGCTGCGACAACTGTGGAAGAAGTTGCTGCTGCTTTACAAGAAGCTAAAGCCGCTTTAGATGCAGTTCCTGAAGCAGGATCCGAACCAACAAGTTCTGAATCTGAAACACCAGAAGAAAAACCCGCTAATAAGGGTTGTGGTGGCTCAGTTATCGCTGCAAGCGTTATCGTTTCTTCTCTTACTTTAGCAGGCGCTGCCTTATTAATTCTTAGAAGAAGAAAAGAAAAATAATCTAAATTAGATTTATATTAACATCTGGGGTGCACTTTATAGTGCGCCCTGGACATTGCTATTTATGAAGAAAAGAATAAAAAAGAAAACCAAAGCAGTTGCGGATTCCACGCAACTAAAAATAGTTAAAATCATCATGTTCGTGTTATTTTTCCTATACGCGGCTTCTTTGATTTTCCCTTTTATTTGGCTCATATTAAATATGTTTAAAACCAATCAAGAATTCTTCGCTAACGTCTGGGCGTGGCCAAAGGATATTCAAAATGGTTGGGTTAATTTATCAACTGCTTTAAATCGTACGATGATGGGTTCTTCCATTTGGGAGATGACTATTAGATCATTATGGGTTTCTATTGTCGCTACAATCATTTCCTTATTATCAGCATCTACGGTTGCCTATGTTGTAGCGAAATATAAATTTTTTGGTCGTAATGTCTTATATGTTTTAGCGATTATCGTCATGATTGTTCCTACTGTCGGTTCGACATCAGCAACCTATAAATTAATTGGAGATTTAGGGCTTTTTGATAATCCTTTAGCCTTATTACTACTCTATTCTGGTGGTTTTGGTTTCCAATTCTTATTGCTTTATGGAGTGTTCCGTTCTATCTCTTGGTCATATGCTGAAGCGGCTTATGTCGATGGGGCGAATGATTTCTTAATTTTCTTTAAAATTATGTTACCGATGGCCATCTCTTCTTTAATACCTTTAGGCGTTTTGAATTTCATCGGTTTCTGGAATGATTATTTCACCCCGTTCTTATATTTAAAGAGTCAGCCCACTTTGGCGGTTGGTTTACAAGCTTTTGTCAATCAAATGGAATATGATGCGAACTGGCCAGCTTTATTTGCGTTAATGCTCTTCTCCATGCTTCCAGTCATTATTTTATTTATCATTTTCCAAAAACAAATTATGTCAAATATCACTACAGGAGGTCTAAAAGGATGAAAAAGAACTATTTATTAATTTTCACACCTTTATTTATTTCTTTATCTTTATGCTCTTGTAACACGAAAAAAAGTTCAGTTATTTCTGATAGTTCTAGTGAAGACGTTTCTGATACTTCTATTATCGAAGAAGAGAAATTACCTCTTAATCCATTAACTCCTGTCTATTCCTATTCTTTTCCGGGATTAGGCAAAGAAGTAATGCCGATTTCTGCTTGGTGTGCACCTTGGCATGTCGATAACACTAATCACATTAATTTAAAACAATATCAATATATAAAAGAAACCGGTTTAAACACCATTTATGGTTTATATGAAAGAATGGGCGTAAACGATCCATATGTTTATGAATCTTTATCTTTAGCGGATCAAGTAGGTCTTTCTTATTTGGTAAGAGATGAATCAATCAACGCGAGAGCGGATGATGAACAAGATTTCCTTGAAAGGATGAACACATTTACTTCCCATCCTTCTTTCGCTGGTATTTTAATTAGAGATGAACCAGGTAAAGCTAGTTTTGAAAATTTAGCATTAGCGAGAAAGTTATATAGACAGCATTTTACTAAATATGCTTATTACGTAAACGCTTTTCCTGCCTACGCTACAGGACAACAATTATCTGGAGATAGTAATGAAATATCATATGATGATTATCTTGATTCTTTAATGAGCACGATTAGTCCTCAAATGCTATCCTATGATTATTATGGGTTAAATAAAGATTTCCCTGGGGTAAGTGATAAATATTTTGAACAAATTGTCACTTCTAAAAAATTCGCGGATAAATATAAAGTACCATTCTGGCCTTTTGTGCAAACTTGTAAATTCACTAATCGCACGAGAAAGCCAAACGCAGTTGATATGTATTGGCAAGTCGGCGCTAATCTGGTTTTTGGGGCTAAAGCCATCCAATATTTCTGTTATATGACCCCTTATGAAGCACAAGATTGGGAAGGTAATTTAATTGACGCTAACGGTAATAGAACCGATGTTTATTATTATTGCCAAACAGTTAATGAATTCATCGCAGATGTCGATGAAATATTAATGAAATCCACTTTAGTGGATATGATGCAATATGGTTCTTCTCCTGCACCAATCCCTGAAGATTTATCATTAGTTACTTCTTCTCGGGAAGTAACATCTATAGATACTGAATCAAATCTATTGGTTGGTGTCTTTAATCATGATGGTAGAACCGCTTTATATGTTTTCAACAATGATTTTGAAAATAAAGCGAACGCCACAATTAATTTTGTCACTAAAGTCGATGCTGATATATACGACTTTTCTAATAAAAGTTCTATTAAAGGTCAAACTAGTGTTTCTATCTCATTAGAACCCGGAACATCCGCTTTAGTGGATTTAACAAATTACTAATATTTTAGGAGGCATTTTATGAAGAAAAAAATGATTGCAGCTCTTATTGCTTTGTCATTAGGAATGGGATTCTTTGCTACTAATAGCCCAGTTTCTATGGCCAGAGCAGAAGAAGATTTAACCCCTGATTTCACCGAGAATTTTGAAGACTATCAAGTCGGTGATATGGACGCTTTAAGCGCGAAATGGACAAACGCTTATTTCAAACATCTAGGCGATGGAGATGAATTAGCCACCAAAGATAATTTTGATGTCCAAAAAGATCCATTAGATGAAAATAATAAATGTTTATATGTCCATACTTATCAAAAGAATGAATCTTTCTTCTACAACACGATGAAAGATGTTTATGTGAAAGACTTCCGTTTGACATATAAATATTATCAAACAGCCACTCATGGTGTATCTCCTTGGGCCGGATTTAATTTCCGCAAACCAGAAGATGGAAGATATAACGGTGTCACAAATGTCATGATGGTTTTAAGAGCTTGGGCAGATAATAATTTTGGCCCACAAATGTATCGTGCTGTCGGTGACAGCTTGATGAATATAGATATGTATGGTCCTTCAGGTGAAGGAACTTCTGCGATTGGCTTATCTGATCCTGAAGGTTTAATTGGTAAATGGTTAAATGTCAAGATTGAAGTTATCGGTAGCCATTTTGCTTTTTATGTTAATGATCAACTTCTCGGTCAGGCTGATATTACTAAAGTAACTGCTAATCAATATGGTTATGTTTCTATCATCTCTTGTGTTTGCGATTCGTATTTCGATGATATCTATTTAGAAAATCTTGATGAAGAACCATATAACCCAGGTGGAAGTGGCGAAGAAGACGCAAAAGCACCAACAATGGAAACTAAAGTCTACGAAGTTAATGAAGGCGAAGATTTAGTTATTACCTGTGATACACATGGTGAAGCTATTACTTCCTTTAGACGTGGTGCGGATGAAGTGTTACCACAATATTACGAAGTTAATGGTAATGAAATTACAATTAGCAAAGATTATTTAGCTACTTTAGGCCATGAAAAACAATATTTCATCATTCAAACAGCTGGTGGAAGTGTTTCCTTTACTATTACAGTTTTAGGTGGAGGTAGCGAACCTGTTGATCCAGGAACTTCCGAAGATTCTGAAACTCCAGAAGAAAAACCCGCTAAAAAAGGCTGTGGTGGTAGTGTTATCGCTGTCAGTGCGATTGCTTCCATTGCCACTCTTGCTGGTGCCATATTATTAATCAGTAAAAAGAGAAAACAAAAATAAATAATATATAAATGAAATTAAACAACTATTACCAAAAGAATTTAATTTTCCAACAAGGGAAATCCTTTGTTGTTAAAGGAATATCTGCTACATCGTCGCTAGATGTGTATTTGAAAAGAGGGAATGAAATAATTAAACCCGATCTTCATTTAAATGGTGATGGTTGTTTTAATGCTATTTTTGCCCCCTTAGAGGCATCAAATGATCCTTATACATTAATTGCTCATGATAAAGATGAATCGATGGAAATAAGCCCCATTTATTGTGGTGATGTATATTTATCTCTTGGACAATCAAATATGTCCTTACCTTTAAAACTAACTGAGGATAAAGATAAATATCTAAAGAAAGCAAAAAAGCATAATAGTGCTTATTTAGTAATTGAAGATTCTTATATAGATGAGAACGATTATGTCTATCGACCTGATGAGCCACTTAATGATATTAATAGTGCATCGAAGTGGAGAAATATCAAAGAAGATGCTTCTAATTATTCCGCATTAAGTTATATCTTGCTTTCGATGCTAGATGATAAAGTCGATTATCCGATTGGTATTGTGATATCCGCGAACGGGGGATTATCCATTGATTCATTTCTTCCTTTGGAAGATATTAAAAACAATAAAGATATCAAAGATTATTTAATTAAGACTAATAAATATAGTGAAAAAGAAGAAAAACATTCTTTTATTAGCTATACGAGAACTAGTGGTGTTTATAACGAGAAAGTTGCTCCTTTAGTCGATGTTAAATTTAAATCTATCATCTATTATCAGGGTGAGAATTCCGCTTATGATTTCGCTAGTGCGATATATTTTGAAACTGCTATTAAAATATTAATAGATTCTTATCGTGATAAATTTAAAGATAATGATTTACCATTTTTCTTAATGGGTATCGCTGATGAATATTATTGTTATGGTGATGATTATGGCTATCCTTATATAACCGAAGCATTAAGCAATATCAATAAAGATAATGTTTATTTAGTTCCTATTTATGACATTAAACCTAAGTGGTTAGTGAAAGATGGTAATATTATTAATCATCCGATTCATACATCCAACAAAGAGAAATACACTAAACGATTATTTGATATTATTTATCGCAATTTATATAAGAGAGAAAAATACCTTCCTCCTAAGGTAAAAAAAGTAGAACTCTTATCTAATAAAGTACTTTTAGAAATTGAGACTTTTGATGGAAAATTAAGAAAAAACACTAGTTTTGAAGGCTTTTATGTCGCTAGTAAAGAGGGAATTTATAAAAAAGCTCACGCTATTGCAATAGATGATAATCATATCTTGTTATCATCAAATTTAATTAAAGACCCTTGTTATTATCTATATGGATTATATCAATATTCATATTTAGCTAATTGTATTTTGAATAATGGTTTACCTTTATTACCAAGTCGATCAATTAAAGAGAAAATGGATAGAGTCCATTATCACACTAATACTATATTTGGCTGCGATGTTTTAAGAATAATAGAAAATAATTTTGGTGCGGACGCTGGTGGTGGATTTCCCATTAAATTATGGGATAAAGGTGATATTTATCCTCTAGCCCATGTTCACACATCATTAAATAAAAAAGATAAAATAGAAGGCAAAGCTTCTATTGAAGTAAGAGCGAAATTAAATAAAAACTGTTTTGGATTTTTCTCCATTAAAGCTAATATCGGCTGCGCTGGTCAATTTCATGCTTTAGGAGATTTCCCCTATTTGAATATAGATATCAAAGGGGATAAAGATGTTTCCTTCTATGGAATTCTATTTAGAGTGAATGGGCGTATTAATAAATTCCCAATCTACGATATTGAAGGTCAATGTATTGAGTTACAAAATGATTGGCGTACTTATTCCATTGATTTAAATAAAATACTTGATGGATCTAATGGAATTACTAATATATCAAAAGAGGTGATTAATTCCTTGTCATCTATGGAATTATATTTCCGCACAGAAAAGGATAAAACTAGAGTTTTAATTGATAACTTGAATTTATCTTTTAAACCTGTCATAAATAGAGGCAATAAAAAAGAGAAAGGACATGTTGAATCTAGTATTCAACTGCCAGGTATTAAAGATGAATAATAAGACATTTTGCTTAATGGTGGACTGCTCACGCAATGCGGTAATTAATATTCCTACTTTAAAGAAATTAATTAGAGTACTGCATCAATGTGGTTATAACGCTTTAATGCTATATACCGAAGATACTTATGAAGTGAACGGAGAACCATATTTCGGTCATCTTAGAGGTAGATATACAAAACAAGAGATTAAAGATATTGTTAATTATGCTGAGCAATATAATATTGAAGTTATTCCTTGCATCCAAGTCTTAGCCCATCTAAATCAAATGTTTTGTTGGCCTATTTATTCAGATGTCCATGATTATGGTGACGTCTTATTAGTGAACGAGAAAAAAACATATGACTTAATCGAAAAGATGATTAAGAGCATCAGTGAATGTTTTAAGAGCAAAAAAATTCATTTAGGAATGGATGAAGCGACTGCTTTAGGATTAGGAAATAGCAAACATCTTAATGGCGATTTATCAAAAAAAGAATTGTTTTCCATACATTTAAATAAAGTATTAGGAATTTGCGATAAATATCATTTAGAGCCTTTGATGTGGAGCGATATGCTATTTAAATTAGCGATGCCTAAAGAAGAGAATTTCTGGTATTCCTTAGATAACAATATCTCTAAAGAGGATTTAAAAAACATTCCACAAAATGTTACACCTATCTATTGGGATTATTATCATGAAGACATAAATTCCTATAAGGGAATGATTGATAAACATTTCGAAATTAGTAAAGATACATGGTTTGCGGGTGGTATATGGACTTGGACAGGTTTTGTTCCTGCGAATGAATATGCTTTAAAAGTTAGTAAACCAGCGATGGAAGCGTGTAGAGAAAAACATATCGATAATATCATTATTACCGCTTGGGGTGATGATGGTGCGGAATGCTCGCTCTTTTCTATATTACCAACGTTATATGCAGCCAAAAGATTTTATGATGGAGAAGAGAATTTAGAAACAATTAAAAAAGAATTTAAAGAAATCTTTGATTTAGATTTCGATGACTTTATGTCTTTAAGTGATATTAATAACACTGTAAAGACCAAAAGAGTAGATATACATAACCCCTCTAAATATCTTTTATATAACGATCCATTAACTGGAATATTGGATTATAAAGTGTCTTTAGAAGATGATGACTATTTCGCTAATATTGCTAAGAGATTTACCGCTTTAGCAGAGAGATTAAAAGATTATGGTTATATTGCTAATCATTTATCCAAATTAGCGAGTGTTTTAGAGATTAAAAATTCCTTAGGTGTGAGATTAAGAACTGCCTATAAACATAACGATAAAGAAACTCTAAAACAATTAATAGAAAAGATGGATATTCTATTAGTTAGAATCGATGCTTTTATCGATGCTTTTAGAACATCTTGGTATATTGAGAAAAAGACGTTTGGCTTCGATATTGAAGAAATCCG
>JAEEGL014344943.1_pt1 | contig 26111 bp, 17 predicted proteins | sample 9134231 | NCBI WGS metagenome assembly JAEEGL01 (sample SAMN16246548, study PRJNA631951) | gut metagenome | biome: gut microbiome; feature: rumen; material: fiber-attached | host: Bos | place: Iran: Karaj | collected 2018-10
GAGATCTATCTGAAAATGCAGATTATGATGCTGCTAGAAATGAACAAGCTGAAATAGAAGCTAGAATTAAAAAACTTGAAGCTATAGTTGACAATGTTGAAATTATAGAAGAAATTTCTACTGATGAAGTAGGTCTTGGAAATACTGTTAAGATTTCTTATGTCGATGATGATGATGAAGACGAATATAAAATTGTAGGAAGTCAAGAAGCAGATCCATTTGAAAGTAAGATTTCTAATGAATCTCCAATTGCCAGAGCTTTAATGGGGCATAAAGTTGGAGATGTTGTTAGTGTTGAAAGTCCAAATGGAAGTTATGAAGTAAAAATAGTTGAAATTGGATAAGAACTAGCAATAGTTCTTTTTCTTAAAGAAAGGTGGGTACTATGGAAGATTTAAATCAAAAAGATGTTATTATTATGAAATTATTACATTATTTTATTACTGAACAAAATTATAATCCTGTAGTACTTCATGGTGCAAAAAATGAGATTTGGCTTGAAAATATGAATGGAGATTATAAAATAGTTAGACTCGTTTCTAATTATATTCATAATAATGAACAGCTTGATTATGATACTTTAAAAACAAGAAAAATTGTTAAAAATATAAAAAAGAAAACATTTAATTTAAGTATGCCTGTTTTAAGTATTTTTGTAGATCTTGGAGATAATGTTAATTTAAAAGATGAAAAAGATATAGACTTTGTATATTTACATGATACAGAAGATGTAAAAAAATATGATTTTTTATATAAACATTTCCCAGATATTGATAAAAAATTAACATTTTCTGAAAAAGGAATGACTTTGTTTTTAAAAATAACTGATGACATAAACAAGAAAAATGTTGAAGAAGCACAACGCGTTGAAAAGATATTTTCTCCTAAAACACCAGTTATTACAGTTTTCTTAATGGCTATAAATATCTTTATTTTTGCTATGGGTATTCTTAATAATTCAACAGATTCATTAATAAGTGTGATGTCTAATAATAGAGAATTAATATTACATGGTGATTATTATAGATTATTTACATCAATGTTTATGCATATAGATATAATACATATTTTATGTAATATGTATGCTTTATATATACTTGGCCCTCAAGCGGAAAGCTTTTTTGGAAAATTTAAGTTTCTTGCTATATATTTATTAAGTGGTATATCTGCTAGTTTACTATCTATATTACTTAATCCAACTGGTTATACTTTGGGAGCCAGTGGAGCAATTTTTGGACTTCTTGGGGCACTTTTATACTTTGGTTATAATTTTAGAGTATATTTAGGTAATACTTTAACTAGACAAATAATACCTGTAATACTAATTAACTTATTAATTGGTTTTACTATACAAGGTGTTGATAATTATGGCCATATTGGAGGATTAATTGGTGGTTTTGTTACATCTATGGCTTTTGGATTTACTGCAAGAAGTGAAATTACAGATAGAATAAATGGTGTTGTTTTAACTATATTATTATTTGGATTTTTAATTTATATGAACTTCTTTTATGGAGGCATTTAATCTATACGAAATGTATAGATTTTTTCTAATTGTTATTAAGTGGTGATAGGAATGAGATTAAGTGCTACGGGGATATATTATGTTATAGTGAAAAAAGATAAATTTAAGGATATTAAAGATGAAACTAAATTATCTTTTTTTGTACTTGATAAGATGTTAAAATTATTTGATATTGATTTAATGGAAGTTTCCTATTCTAAGGATGGTAAACCATATTTTAAAGATTCTGATATTTGTTTTAATTATTCTCATTCTAGTAATTATATTGCTGTTGCTATAGGAACTACTTCTATTGGTGTTGATATTGAAGAAAGAATTGTTACAGATGAAGTTTCTGATAAGTTTTTGGAATCTGCTCGAGGTAGAGACAAATTAAGAGTTTGGGTTTTAAAAGAATCATATGTTAAACTTATTGGTACTGGGATTAAAATGTTTCGTAATTTTAATGTTAGCGATATTACTAATAACTATAAATTAATAGATGGAGGTAATTATATGTGCTCTATTATGTATTTTGGATCTAAAAGAAGATGTATTAATTTACAAAAATACTTTTAATAAAAAGTATTTTTTTATCTTGTATTTAACTTCTATTTTTACTTGTTTTAATACTTAAAATAGTTTATAATATGTACGTGGAGGAGATAATATATGAAAAAAAATAATGTTTTTGAAGAAACAATTAAGATTTCTAAAGATAAGTTTGATGAAGCAATTGATAAAGCATTTGAAAAGAAGAAATCTAGTATAAAAATGGATGGATTTAGACAAGGGAAAGCTCCTAAAGATGTATATTTTAAAAAAGCTGGTAAAGAAAGTTTATACATGGATGCTCTTGATATACTTTTACCTGATGCTTATGATGAAGTAATGAAAAATTATAAGCCTATTATTGATCCAAAAGTTGATATAAAATCTATTGGAGAAGATGGAGTTGAATTTATATTTACTATTACTACTATGCCAGAAGTAGAAATTTCTAAATATAAAGGACTTAATATTAAAAAAGATAAGGTTAGTGTATCAAAAGAAGAAATTGATCATGAAATAAGTCATTTACTTGAAAGATTTACTGAACTTGGTATTAAAGAAAAAGGTAAAGTAGAATCTGGTAATGTTGCAGTAATTGATTTCGAAGGATTTAAAGATGGAGTACCTTTTGATGGTGGTAAAGGTGAAAACTATTCACTTGAAATAGGTTCTAATACATTTATTCCAGGATTTGAAGATCAAGTAATTGGTATGGAAAAGGGAGAAGAAAAGGATATTATTGTTACTTTCCCTGAAGATTATCATGCTGAAAACTTAAAAGGAAAAGAGGTAACATTTAAAGTAAAAGTTCATGAAATAAAAGAAAAACAAGTACGTGAACTTGATGAAGAATTCTTTGAAGATCTTGCTCTTGAAGGTGTTAAAGATGAAAAATCTTTAAGAGCAGAAATTAAGAAAAATATTGCAGCTTCTAAAGAAAGAGAAGTTGAAGATAAATTTGTTGAAGAAATTCTTGCTGCTGTAGCTAAAAATACTAAAGTAGATGTTCCTGAAGAACTTGTTCATGATGAAATTCATCATATGATGCATAATTTTGAAGATCAAATTAAAATGCAAGGACTATCACTTGAAGTATTCTATGAAATGACTAAATCTAATGAAGAAGCATTACATGAACAAATGAGACCAGAAGCAGAAAAACATGTTCTTTATAGACTTATTCTTGAAAAAGTAAAAGAACTTGAAAAAGTTAATGTAACTCTTAAAAAAGCTGAAAAAGAAGCAGAATCACTTGCAGAAAAATATGGAGTTGAAAAAGAAGAGTTTTTAAAAATGTATGGTGGTATAGAAATGCTTAAATATGAACTTGAAGTAAAAGAAGTACTTGATATTTTAATGAAAGAAAATGAAAAGAAATAAGCTGTCTAGCTTATTTTTTTAAAGGAGGTTAGTTCATGAGTAGTATGATTTTAATAAAATATGGTGAACTTACTACTAAGGGTGATAATAGGAAACATTTCATAAATTTACTTTGTGAAAATATTGAAGAAAGACTTTCTTCATTTAAGGTTAATATCATAAAAGAATATGCTAGGATGTATATAGAATATGATAAAAAAGATGAAAATTCTATTATAAATGCTCTTAGTACTACTTTTGGTATACATGCTTTTAGTATTGTATATAAAGTTAAAACTGATACTGATTTAATATGTGAAGAAGTACTTAAGAATTTTAAAGAAAAAAAAGCTAAGACTTTTAAAGTAGAAACTAAAAGACGTGATAAATCTTTTGAAATACATAGTATGGATTTTAATAGAATTGTAGCTAGTTATATATTAAAAAATTGCAATGATATAAGTGTAGATGTTCATAGTCCTGAGGTTTTTGTTAATATTGAAATCTGTAAGGATTTTACATATATTTACTTTGATCAAATTAAAGGTCTTGGTGGATATCCTGTTAAAGTTGCAGGCAAAGGACTTCTTATGCTTTCGGGGGGAATTGATTCTCCTGTCGCAGGTTATCTTGCATTAAAACGTGGTGTTAAACTTGATGCTATTTATTTTGAAGCACTTCCTCATACTAGTTTAGATGCTAGAGAAAAAGTTATTACTTTAGCCAAAAAACTTAGTTTATATTCTGGTGAAGTAAAACTTCATATTGTTCCAATTACTCATCTTCAAGAAGAAATATATCAAAAAATAGATAGTACTTATTTAATTACAATACTTCGTCGTATGATGTATCGTATTAGTGAAAGAGTAGCTTTTATGAATAAGTGTTTAGTTTTAGTAAATGGTGAATCAGTTGGTCAAGTTGCTAGTCAAACTCTTACTAGTATGAGAGCAATAAACGAGGTAGTTAAAATACCTGTAATTCGTCCAGTTGCATGTTTTGATAAACTTGAAATAATTGATATTGCTAAAAAAATAGATACATATGAAACTAGTATTTTACCTTATGAGGATTGTTGTACTATTTTTGTGCCTAAACATCCAGTTATTAATCCTAATATTAAAAAATGTATAGAATATGAATCTTTAATTGACTATGAGTCATTAATTGATGAAGCTATTGCTAATATAAAGACTATTTCAGTTAATAGCTTTACTGAAAATGATTATTCTGATTTATTATAATAAAAAGTTTTATTCCTTAAAATTGGGAATAAAACTTTTTTTACATGTTTCTTATTCTTGAACAAAACAGTTTCTAATACCTAAATCATATGCATAATCTATTAAATCTTCATATTCTTGTTTTGAGGCTGTTTTATTTAATATAGGATCTTCGAATTTTCTCATTGGAGTGTATTGATTCATAATACTATAATAGATATTATTTTGATATTTTTCATATAAATATTTAATTATTTTTTTTGAATCATTGGTTAGAGTAGGTAGAATTAAATGTCTTACTATTATGCCTTTTTTCATGATATCATTTTTTATTACTGGGTTTCCTACTTGTTTATACATTTCTTCAATAGCTTTTTTAGCAGTTTCTCTATAATTGGGAGCCTTTGAATATTTAATTGCTAATTTATCATCATAATATTTAAAATCGGGTAAATATATATCAATTAAGCCATTTAAACTTTTGATTGTTTCTACTGTTTCATATGAATTTGTATTATATACAATCGGAATAGTTAATCCTTTTTCTTTTGCTATAATTATTCCTTCTTTTATTAAATCTGCAAAATGTCCTGGTGTTACTAGATTTATGTTTTCTGCTTTTTTTCTTTGTAATTCTAAACAAATATTAGCGAATTCTTCTTTAGAAATTTCTTTTCCATATTCTTCTATAGATATTTCATAGTTTTGACAATAAACACATTTTAAATTGCAATTAGAAAAGAAAATAGTTCCACTTCCGTGTTTTCCTGAAATAAATGGTTCTTCATAGTGATATAACATATATTTTGCTATTTTTAATTTATTGTTTGCATTACAAAATCCAGTTGTTTTATTTCTGTCTATATTACACTTTCTTTCGCAAAGATTACATCTCATATAAATCACCATTTGTATTATAAGCCTTATCTATTTTTTAGACAAGATTGATATTTATTGTTTTTGTTGACACTTTTTTCTCTATAATGCTATAATTAAATTGAAATTACTGATGAAGGTGGGTTATGGTATGAAGTTAGTTTTATTTATTTTAGTTGCAATAGTTTTGCACTCTTTAATTGGTCTATATGTAGATAAATTAAAGATATTAAGAAAAGATCGTTTAACTAATTATAGTTTGCTTCCATTTTCTAATGTTTATATGCTAGGAAAATATACTTTTAATTGGGTAATCGGTTTTATTTTGCTTTTGATTTTGCTACTAGTTTCTGATTATACAATAACTTTTTTAGACAAAGAATATGGAGTTCAATTAATATCAGAAGGAGTTAGAAAAATATTCTTTGATATTTATTTCATAATTATTTTAGTGGTATTATTCTTAGCTGTTAGAAAATATAATGGAGATACTAGAGGTAAAGATAGACTTAGTTTTAATAATCTTGCATATTATCTTAAAGAATCAATTTGGATAGCACTTTTCTTTATAGGAATATATTTATTTGTACTGTTTATTATTAGTGCAGGTACTGGGGTTATATCTTTTTGATATAACTTTTATTTTTTGATATAAAATTTAGCAAATTGTTTGACTTATAAGAGGTATTATGATAAAATCTTATATGTTTAAGGCCTCAGGTTTTAAACCACATTGAAAAGGTAAAAGTTCCTTTTAGGACACCTTAAGAGTGAGTCTTAGCTTATAAAAGGAGGTATGTATGAAAGCAATTATCAAAACTGGTGGAAAACAATATCTAGTTGAAGAAGGATCAGTTATTTACGTTGAAAAACTTAATGCTGATGAAGGAAAAAGTGTTACTTTTGATGAAGTATTAATGCTAGATGGTAATGTAGGAAATCCACTTGTAAAAGGTGCAAAAGTTACTGGTAAAGTTGTTAAACATGGTAAGAATAAGAAAATAAGAATCTTTAAATATGTTAACAAGAAAAAAAGTACTCGTAAGGCACAAGGACATCGTCAACCATATACTAAGGTTGAAATTACTAAAATTGGGTAATTAAAATGATTAAGATAAAAGTAAAAGAAAAAGATAATTTAATAGAAGAAATTTCTATAACAGGACATGCGATGTTCGATGATTATGGTAAAGATATTGTTTGTGCTTCTGTAAGTAGTATTGTTATTACTACTGTTAATGCTATTGAAAGAATAGATAGAGAAGCAATAAGTTATATTGAAGAACCATTCGATTTAAAAGTTTTATATGATAATGAAATTGTTTATGAACTTTTAGATAATATGATTTCTTTACTTAAAGAATTAGAACAAAGCTATCCTAAAAATATAAGATTTTTATAGGAGGATAATTATGATGAAATTAAATATCCAATTATTTGCACATAAAAAAGGTGGAGGAAGTACTGCAAACGGAAGAGATTCTGCAGGACGTAGATTAGGAGCTAAAGTAGCAGATGGAGAATTTGCTAAAGCTGGTTCTATAATTTATCGTCAAAGAGGTACTAGTATTCATCCTGGTACAAATGTTGGAATAGGAAATGATCATACTTTATTTGCTAAAGTTGATGGAGTAGTTAAGTATGAAAGATTAGGAAAGACTAAAAAACAAGTAAGTGTTATTGTAAAATAACACTTTTTTTGTAAAAAAAATAGGAATTTTTCCTATTTTTTTATTAACAAAAATACTATTAATGTTATTAGTGTTAGTAATGATACAAATATTATGATAAATGTTCCTTTATTTTCTAATCCACTATTGTTTTCGATATCTCTTTTTAATTTTCTAGCTATGCCTTTATCTTCTATTTCTTTTTCATGATTGTCTACATATGTAACTATATTTTCGTCTATTACATTTTTAGCATATGCAGCACCTGCTGTAGCTCCTATGATAAGCATAGTTTCATCATTTACATTTGTGGTATCTAGTGTTTCTTTTTCTGCATCTTCTTCTTTTCCTTTTATACCGCCACTTTCTATTACGTGTTTATCTACTAAATATGGCATAATTTCTTTATCAAAATATTCTAGCTGATTACTATCGTAATTACATATTATTTGTTGTTTTGATTCATCTACTTCAGTTCCTTTAAATCCTATTTTTACTTCTACAGAAGAGTCGTCTTTATATTCTACTTGAATATCTAATCTTGATAAATCAGTTTGATTTTCTTCCATAAATTCGTAATAATTTCTAAAATCTTGCAAGGTTGGATTAATTAATTCTTTTTTGTTATTTTCAGCCATTTCATTAATTTTTTCCATATCTTGGTTGTGCTCTGAATTTTCATATTCTTTTGATTCAATTTTTTCTACTAATTCTTCATCAAATGCTTTTCCAAGTTCTTTTTCGTTATTTTTTAAGATATAATTTTTGTCTTTTAATGTATTTAAATCTTCTTTTAGATCACTAATACTATCTTTTTTTTCATTATATGTTTGATCTTTATATTTTTCCATAGGATTTAATTCGTCATTGTATTCGATACCACGTTTTTTTAATTCTTCTTTTAGTGTTTCGTGTTCTATTTCAATTTCTTTCATTATGTCTTCTATTTCTTTGTCTTTTTCTTCCAAATACTCAAGAGCTTTAAATGTCTTATCAAAAAACTTTTGTAAGAATTCAGGATATTCTTTCATTTCTCCAATTTTTGTTAAATTATCTAGTATTTCTTCTGGTTGTGCTTCTTCAGTAGTACATGATTTAAGTATTTTATATGTTTCTTTGTCTGGGTCAAAGAAAAACGCACTTTCATCAAGATATTTTTTAATTGTTCCTAATGCTATATCATTACTCATATTTTCACCTCATTATAAGTATATCATGTTTTAAATAATTTGTCTTTTTTTATTTCGATTATCTTTTTTTAATCTATTATATATGCTATAATTATAGTGCGAGGTGCGCTATGGATGATTATATAAAAATATTAGAATATGAATTAAATAATAAAAAATATGTTGTTTATAAAGCAAATAATGAGATAAAGTTTGGTTTTGTTGAAAATGATTCTTTTTCTGAATCTTTATCTGATGGTGAATTATCTTTTATTAAAGCAATATATAATTTTATTGTTGGTGATCCAAATAAAAATATAGAATTATCTCCATTGCGTGTTAATAATACTTATATAAAAACAATTTATAATGTTGATAGCAGACTTTATTCTTTTTATAATATGGATGCTTCACCTCTTGATGGGGAGACTCTTCAAAGATTAAATTATTTATTTAATAATCAAAGTATTATGGTTTATAAAAATAATAAAGATAAAACTCCAAAAAGTTTTGCTCAAATAGCGCTTGAAATAGGTAATGCAATTGTTACAGTACTTGTTTCTACTTCGATAGTTTTAGGAACTTTGCCAATTGTTCCTTCGGGAGGGTTAGCTTTTAAGATAGATTATGGTATTGATAATTTATCCAAAAGCAGATATGAAATTTCTGTAGATGAGGATTATTCATTTAGTGAAATAGAAGAAATTGTTAATAAGAATTATAATTTATCGTCTGCCGAAAAAGAATTTTTACTTGAAGGTTTACGCGTTGAATTAGAAGAAAATATTGATTATATAGATATGGATATTTTGAAGAGAAATTTATCTGAATTTTCTATTGTTTATCATCCTGCTCATGAGTATGATGAAGCTACTGATTCTCTTGTAAAAGTTGATTATCCTGTTTCTGGTTCTTTTGTATATTTGGGTCATGATCGTAATACTGCACATATTTATGGTGATGATAATTATGAAACACATTGTTTCCTAGATTGTGATGAATCAACATTAACTCATGAAATTCATCATATGGAATGTAAAAGACCATTTTTGGTAAATATGAATGGGCAAGCAGGGGACTTTGCGAATCCTATATATATGTCTATGGATAATCCTGGATTTGATTTGGAAGAATTATTTAACGAATTGTTTTCTCGTGAGTATTTAAAAGATTTTTCGGATGAGAGTTTATCTGAAGGTTATGACTGGATAATGCCAGTATTATATGTAATGTGTGAAGTTTTAGATAGAGATACAATTTGTAAGTTTAAATATAATCCTGATCCATATTTTATTACTAAATATTTAAGATCTTTAGGAGTTGATTTGTCTAGCATACATTCTTTATATAAATGCATAAGATGGGAGTCTTGTGGGCTTACTGATGATGAATTGTGTCAAAATGGTCAAGAAATATATGATATTCTTAAATATTGTTATGAACAAAAATATGGCGTTCCAATGGAAAATGATTTGATTGTTATGTCTTATTTATATGATACCCCTTATGTCGATGCCTCTTTTGATAGTAAATATAGGGCTTTACTTGGTGTTAATAATGTTGAAAGAATTGTTCCTAAAGGGTATGTTAGTAAAAATTATAAAAGTAGGCATCGTGGTGTTACTGTTATAGCAGATGGTAAAGAATTTAATATTACTGATGATAACAGATATGTCGATAATGATTATGTTAATGATATTTCAACAATCAGCGTTGAATCTAATGTTAAAAGACATTAAGTCTTTTTTCTTTATGTAGGGGTAGGGAGAAGAAGATGTTAAAAGAAATTAAAAATAATAGTATTATAGTTACAGAATATGCTTATAAAACTAAATTTTTAAAAGAGTTAAATAATAGTTCAGATTTTATTTCTCTTAAGTTTATGACTAAGAAAGAATTTTTGAATAATTATTATTTTTCTTATGATGAAAAAACTATTTATTATTTAATGAATAAATATAATTTGGATTATAGTACTGCAGTTATTTATTTAGACAATTTATATTTTGTAGAAGACAAGTATTATGATAGTGATAAACTTAATAATCTTGTTTTATTAAAAAAAGAGTTAATTGCTAATAATTTACTTATTTTTAATGACTTATTTATAGATTATATAAAAGGAAAAAATATATATTTTTATAATTATAATTATTTTACTAAATTAGAATCTAATATGATTTCTGAGATTAAAAAAATTTCGAATGTAGTTGTTAGTTCTAAAAAGAATAATAATTATGAACATGTTGTATATGAATTTGATACTATTTTTTCAGAAGTGGAATTTGTAGCTGTTTCTATACTAAAATTAGTGGAAGAAGGAGTTGGTTTATCTTCTATAAAACTTGCTAATGTTAATGAAGAATATGTTAATATTATAAAATTAATATTTTCTTTGTACGGATTAAAAACTAGTTTAAATGATAATTGTTTGATAGCTAATCCTATTGCTAAAGAGTTTTTAGAAAAAGAGGGCTCTATTAATGATAGAATCTCTCTTTTACAAGATAAATATAAAAATAGTAATGTTTTAGATCAAATAATAGATATTGTTAACAAATATATACTATTTGATAATATGGATATTGTTAATAAAATGATTGCTGAAGAATTTAGACGTTCAAAGATAAAGATAGATTCTTTTGATAATGAAATTGAGATTGTTGATTTTAAAAATTATCCAGTAGAAGATGAATATGTATTCTTATTAGGATTTAATCAAAATAGTGTTCCTATCATTTACAAAGATGAAGAATATATTACTGATAGCGAAAAAGAGGGATTGTTAATTGATGATGCTATTTCTAAGAATAAACTTGAAAAAGAAGCTACTATTTTTAATATTTTAAATATAAAAAATCTTATTATTAGTTACAAACTAAGTTCTCCTTTTGCAGTGTTTTATCCTTCGAATTTGGTATCGGATATGAATTTATCAATTATTAAAAATTTTGAGTGTAATGATATATATTCTTTAGATTATTCTAAACTTATGCTTGCTTTAGAATATGATAAATATATTTTATATAATACTGTTTCAGATAAATTAAAAAAGATCCATTCTACTATCGAAATACCATATAATACTTATGATAATAGTTTTAAAGGGCTTAATTATAAAGAGTTTTTAGAATATATAAAACCTGGTTTTAATTTATCTTATTCTAGTATGAATGATTATTATAATTGTTCTTTTAAATATTATTTATCTCATGTTTTAAAACTTAATATTTTTGAAGATAATTTTAGTGCATACTTAGGTAGTTTATTTCATTATTGTTTACAAAAGGGACTTAATTCTTCTTTTGATACTGATGTTTTAGTAAATGAGTTTATTTCTTCGAATGAAAGAAGTCTTACTAAAAAAGAAAAGTTTTTTGTTAATAATATGATTTCAGAAATAGACTTTGTAAGAAAAACTATTGTCGATAATATGAATTATACCAATCTTAAAAAAGTGTTGTTTGAAAAAGAAATAAAAGTCTTGAAAAAAGGTAATGTTTCTGTTACTTTTAAAGGTTTTATTGATAAAATTATGTATGATGAAATAGATAATAAAACAATTGTTGCTATAGTTGATTATAAAACAGGTAATACTGATATTAATTTAAAATATGTTCCATTTGGACTTTCTATGCAATTACCAGTTTACTTATATTTAACTAGTAATATGGAAGAATTTTCTAATCTAAAAATTGGAGGATTTTATATTCAAAAAGTTTTATCTGAAAAACCTGTTATTGATTTAAATAATGATTATCTTTCATTAAAACAAGATAATTTGCTTTTGCGTGGTTATTCTAATAGAGATAAAAATATTTTAAAATTTGTAGATAATACTTATGTAGATAGTAAAATAATTAAATCTATGAAGTTAAAAAAAGATGGAGATTATTATTCTTATTCAAAAGTATTAGATGATGATGAAATTAATAGTTTAATTAAACTTACTGATTTAAAAATAGATGAAGCTATTAATTCTATTTGTAATGCAAAATTTGATATAAATCCTAAAGCTGATAAAGATCATAATTTAGGATGTCTTTATTGTAAGTATCGTGATATTTGCTTTAAAGAAAAAAAAGATGAAGTTATTATTACTCCGGAAGAGGATTTATCTTTTTTGGGAGGTGATTTAAATGCCTAATTGGACTAAAGAGCAAGAACTTGCTATTAATAAAGACAATAGTAATATAATTGTTTCTGCTGGTGCAGGATCAGGTAAAACTGCTGTTCTTACTGCTAGAGTTATTAGAAAGCTTAAAGATGGTATAAATATAAATAAACTACTTGTTCTTACTTTTACTAATGAAGCTGCAGGAGAAATGAAAGATAGAATTAGAGAAGCTATTGCTAAAGAAGAATCGTTAAAAGAACAACTTGATTATATAGATAGTGCTTATATTACTACTTTTGATAGTTTTGCTTTTTCAATTCTTAGAAAATATCATTATGTAGTTAATCTTCCTAAAAGTGTTTCAATTATTGATAGTTCTATTATTGACATAAAAAGAAATGAAATAATAGATATGGTTTTTGACGAATTTTATGAAGAAGATGATTCATGTTTTAGAAAACTAATAACTGATTTTTGTACTAAAGACGATACTTTGATAAAAAAGCAAATATTAAAAATTATAAAAAAACTTGAACTTAAAGTTGACATGGAAGATTTTTTAGATAGTTATGTTGATGTTTATTATAGTGATTCTTATGCTAATGATTTAATTCAAGAGTTTTATTTGAAACTTAAATCTATTGTTTTAGAAATAAAATCTATATATGATGAAGTCTTGTTATATGAAGAAGAAAATGTAAGAGAATCATATACTTCTGTTTTATCTAATCTTTTTGAGGCTTCATCTTATGAAGAAATTAAAAATAGTTTAAATATAAAACTACCTAGGATAGTACAGCTAAAAGATGAAAAGGAAAAAATAAAAAAGCTTATTGATTCTTTAAAAGAATTAACAATTTATGATGATATTTCTTCTATAAAAGAGATATATTATAGTACTAAAGATTATGCTATTGCAATTATTGATATTATTAAAAGGTTTAATATTCTTTTAACTTCTTATAAAAATGATAACAACAGTTATGAGTTTATTGATATTGCTAAGATGGCTATTAAAATTGTTAGAGATAACGAGTCTATTAGAGAAGAAATTAAAAGTTTTTATAATGAAATAATGGTTGATGAATATCAAGATACTAATGATCTTCAAGAAACATTTATCAGTTATATTGCTAATAATAATGTTTATATGGTTGGTGATATAAAGCAATCTATTTATCGTTTTAGAAATGCTAATCCTTTGATATTTAAGAATAAATATGATAATTATGAAAAGGGTATTGATGGATTTAAAATAGATCTTACTAAAAATTTTCGTTCTAGAGAAGAAGTTTTATTTGATATTAATAAAATATTTGATAAGATTATGGATGATTTCTTGGGAGGAGCTGATTATAGTAAGTCTCATAGAATGCAATTTGGTAATAGTTTATATACTGAAGAAAATGATATTGATATATCTAATTATTTAGAGTTTTATAACTATGATTCTGTAAGTGGTTTTTCAAAAGATGAAGTAGAAGCTTTTATAATTGCCCAAGATATTAAGAAAAAAATTGATTCTGGTTTTTCAGTTTTTGATAAAAAAACATCAAAGCTTAGAAAAGCTCGTTATGATGATTTTTGCATTATTATGGATAGGGGCACTAGCTTTGATTTGTATAAAAGAATTTTTGAATATGAAAATATACCACTTGCCATTTATAAAGATGAAGAACTTACTTCTTCTTATGATATATTGATAATTAACAATTTGATTAAATTTATAATAAAAATTAAAAGGCATGAATTTGATAAAGAACTTAAGTATTTATTTACTAGTCTTTCAAGAAGTTATTTGTTTGAATATTCTGATGAATATATTTTTAGTACTTTTAGCAATAATAGTTTTAAAGATACTGATTTGTATAAAAAAGCAAAAGAAGTCTCTAAATATATTGATAATACTTCTTGCAGTTATATTTTAAATATACTTTTGGAAGAATTTAATTTTTATCAAAAAATAGTTAAATCTCATGGTATTTTTAATATAATTGTTAGAGTGTTATATTTGCAAAATATTTGTAAATCTTTAGAAGGTCTTGGTTATACTATATATGATTTTTCAAATTATTTGGAAGAAATGATTAATAGTGAATTTCAAATAAAATATAAGCTTAATAATAAGCAAGGTGGAAGCGTTAAAATAATGAATATTCATAAATCTAAGGGACTTGAGTTTCCAATTTGTTATTATAGTGGTCTTTATAAAACTTTTAATCTTAGTGATTTTAATGATAGATTTATGTTTGATAATACTTATGGAATTATTACACCATATTTTAAAGATGGAATAGGTGTTCTTCCTACTAAATCATTAGCAAGAGATATTTATATAAAAGAGGAAATTTCTGAAAAAATTAGACTTTTATATGTTGCTTTAACACGCGCTAAAGAGAAAATGATATTTATTTGTCCTTTGAACGATGATATATATAACAATGAAGATATTGTTAATGATAATACTAGATTAAAATATAGATCGTTTTTGGATATAGTTAATACAATTAAGGACGATTTTTCTGATTCAATTAATAATATTCAAGATTTATCTTTTTGCACTAAGGATTATCAAAAATTTAAAGATCTTGATATAGATATTGAAAAAGAAGAACCGGTTTCTGTTAAAAAATTTGAAATAGATTATAAACCTATTTCTTTGAATAAGTTTTCTAAAAATAGTAGTTTAGTTTCTGAGCAAGAACTTTTATCTATGAAAAAAGGTACTTTGATTCATTCTGTATTTGAAATGATAGATTTTAAAAAGCCTAAATTTGATGTTAAATATGGTGATTATGTTAAAGCATTTTTGGATAATGATTTGTTTAAAGATATTGATTCTGCTTCTATTTATAAAGAGTATGAATTTATCTATACAGAAGATGATAACAGTTATCATGGTATAATTGATTTAATGCTTGTTTATGATGATCATATTGATATTGTTGATTATAAACTTTTTAATATTGATGATTCTAATTATAAAAAACAACTTCTTGGATATAAAAAATATATTGAGAAAAAGAGTAAAAAACTCGTTAATACTTATTTATATTCTATTGAAAAGAATGAATTAAAAAAGATTTAAAAATAAAAAAACTATGTTTTATTAAATACATAGTTTTTTTATTATTTTGTTCTTGTTAAAACTTATAATTTAAGCTATAATTATATAAGATAGGGTGATTAGAATGGCTAAGGTATTAAGTGATACTGAACTTAAAAAGATTAATTATTATTGGGCAGCTACCAATTATTTGTCTATTTGTCAAATATATTTAAAAGATAATGTCTTATTAAAAAGACCACTTGAAATGTCTGATATAAAAGCTAAATTAATTGGTCATTGGGGTACTGCTCCAGGACAAAATTTTATTTATGCTCATTTGAATAGAATAATTAAAAAATATAATTTAGATATGATTTATATATCTGGCCCAGGGCATGGTGGACAAGCTATGATTGCCAATTCTTATTTGGAAGAAGTTTATTCTAATTATTACCCTGATATAACACTTGATGAAGCAGGGCTTACTAAATTATGTAAAAGATTTAGTTATCCAGGTGGTGTTTCATCTCATGTTGCTCCAGATGTTCCTGGTTCTATTAATGAAGGTGGAGAACTTGGATATAGTCTTTCTCATGCTTATGGAGCTTGTCTTGATAATCCTAAACTTATAGCAGCTTGTGTTATAGGAGATGGTGAAGCTGAAACTGGACCGCTTTCTGCTTCTTGGAATATAAATAAATTAATTAATCCTCGTACTGATGGAATAGTACTTCCTATTTTACATTTAAACGGATATAAAATAGCTAACCCTACAATATTTGGTAGGATGAGTGATAAAGAACTAGTTTCTTATTTTTCTGGACTTGGTTATAAACCTTATATTGTATCTGGAAGTACTCCAAGTTTTATGCATGAAGCTATGGCTGCTACTTTGGAAAAGGTATATAAAGATATTAAAAAATTGAAAAAATTATCTATTTCTACATTTCCAATGATTATATTAAGAAGTCCAAAAGGCTGGGGATGTCCTAAAGAGGTTAATGGTAAAAAGATTGAAGGGTCTTTTAGAGCTCATCAAGTTCCTTTTAGTATAAATAATAAAAAAGATCTTTCTTTATTAGAAAAATGGCTTAAGAGTTATCATCCTGAATTACTTTTTGATGATGATGGAAAGGCGGTTTCTCTAATTAAAGATACTTTGCCTCCATATGAAAAAAGAATGAGTAATAGTAAATATGCAAATGGGGGTATTGCTAAAGAAATAGAACTTCCTGATTTTACTAAATATGGTATAAAAGTAACTCCAGGTAAAACGCTTGCTAGTGATATGACTGTTCTTGGTAAATATATTCGTGATATTGTTTCTCTTAATGCGAAAAATAATAATTTTAGAATATTTGGCCCTGATGAAGCATTATCTAATAAACTTAATGCTGTGTTTGAAATTACTAATCGCAAATGGAATTATAATGTTAAAAAAGGTGATGAGTTTTTATCAAAAAGTGGTGTAGTAATCGATTCAATTTTATCAGAACATGTTTGTGAGGGGTTACTCGAAGGATATTTGCTTACAGGAAGATATGGTTTTATGCATTCGTATGAAGCGTTTATTAGAATAATAGACTCTATGACTAGTCAACATGCAAAATGGCTTAAAATATGTAATGAACTTAATTGGAGAAAAGAAATACCTTCTTTAAACTATGTTCTTACTTCTCATATTTGGCAACAAGATCATAATGGATTTACACATCAAGATCCTGGTTTCTTAAATCATATTGCTACTAAAAAAGCTGCAATATCTAGGATTTATTTGCCAATTGATGCTAATACTTTATTATCTTGTTTTAACCATTGTATAGGAACTACTAATTATATAAATGTTATTGTTGCTTCGAAACATGAAAGGCAACAATGGCTTAATATGAAAGATGCTGCAATTCATTGTAAAAATGGGATTGGTGAACTTGAATTTATTAGTGATAAATGTGATGATCCAGATCTTGTTTTGGCATGCGCTGGAGATACCCCTACTATTGAAGTAGTAGCTGCGAAAAAGATTATATCTCATTTTTTGAATATTAAGGTTAGAGTAATTAATGTTATTGATTTGATGCGTCTTCAATCAGAACATCCTCATGGTTTAATGGATAAAGAATATAATGCTTTATTTACTGAAGATAAACCAATAGTTTTTGCTTTCCATGGATATCCAGATTTAATTCATATGCTTACTTATAAAAGAAAGAATAACAATTTACATGTTCATGGTTATAAAGAAGAAGGAACTATTACAACACCTTTTGATATGAGAGTGCAAAATTCTATTGATAGATATCATATTGTTCTTAATGCAATAAAATATGTCAAATTACCTAAAAAGGATAGAGAGGAAATTACTTCTTATTGTATGAAACAACTAGTTAAACATTATCATTACATAAGAAAAAATGGGGTTGATATGCCTGATGTTAATTTATTAAAATAGTTAAGGAATGATAATATGACTACTTTATTTTTATTAATTATTTCAATTCTTCCTGTGGTATTACTTGGTTTTTATATATATGAAAAAGATAGTGAAAAAGAACCAGGAGTTTTGCTTTTAAAACTTTTTGCTTCTGGTTTTTTGGCTGCTGTAATGGTTTTATCTTTTAATTTACTTATTTCTAAATTTTTTCCAGGCTTTACTATCGATGAAAATGCGAGTTTTTTAAAATTATTTTTTCTTACTTTTTTTGAAGTTGCACTAATAGAAGAGTTTTCTAAATGGCTTATGATAGTACTAATTGGTTATAAGAGTAAAGAGTTTGATCAATTATATGATATTATTGTTTATTCTGTTTTTGTAGCTTTGGGTTTTGCTATGCTTGAAAATATGTTTTATGTTTTTTCTAGTGACAATGGTATGATGCTTGGTTTTTCAAGAGCAATATTATCGGTTCCAGGGCATGTTTGTTTTGGTATATTTATGGGAGTCTTTTTAGGATTTGCTAAGACTCATGATAGTGATAATAAAATTACTTCATTCTTATATATGATTTTGGCTGTACTTGTTCCAACTCTTTTGCATACGGTTTATAATTTTTGCTTAATGGCTGATAAAGAAGGGTTCTTTATAATTTTTATTGCCTTTGTTTTGGCTTTATACGTTGGGGCAGTTATTGAAGTTGATAAAGTGTCTAAAGATGATTCACATTATTTATAGTATTAAAAAGAGTTTTATTTTTTATGAAATTATTGTATAATTATTTTGGGTGATTAATATGACATATGAATACGTTATAATTTTTGTAGTTTTTACTATTTTGCTTTTAGCAATTATTAAAATAAATAAAAAAGATGTAAAATTAGATTTAAATAAACTTGTTGAATATCTTGGAGGTAAAGATAATATTATTGATACTGAGGTTAATTTATCAAGATTTATTGTAACGCTAGAAGATATTGGCAAAGTTAACAAAGATGCCATTGTAGCACTTGGCGCTAAAGGGATAGTAGAGATGGAGAATCAATTAAAGATTATTCTTGGTCCTGATTCGAAACAACTTAAAAAATATATTGACGAGATAAAATAAATACTGCTGATATATAACTTCTATTATTGAAGTAGAGTTATATATCTTTTTTTTTGCGTTTTATAAAAAAATAAGAATTTTGTACAACTTTACAAGTTTTTGTGTAAAATGTTTATTTTTTCACAAAAAGATATTTACATTTTTCAATAGTAAAGCTATATTGATATCATAGGAGTGATATCTATGAAGAAATTGTGTTTATTATTGATTATGATGATTAGTTTAGGATTTGTTGTTTCTGTAAATGCTGAAGAAAAAACTGCTGATATGTTTAGTATAAATGTTGATGCTAGTAATCCGATTGATGGGACAAAGGATGCAATTATTGAAACAGAAGATAATCTTAAAATGACATATTATTATAAATATGTAGTAATTGATAGTGCGAAGTTCAATCAATATACTGCTGCACTTTATGGAGTGGAAAATTTGGATTCTACTACTCCTGAATATACTCAAGCTAGTTCTACTAAGACAGCGTTAGAAACAGAATTTGGAATGCTTATTCCAACTGTTAGTGCTCCTGCTGATCTTAAAGCAGAAGGAAGCGGATGGACTGCTGCAACTGGAAAAGTTATATCTTTTACAGGGCTTACATATGCTCCAGGACAACATAATGGTTATCTTTTGGCAGTAGCTGGTGTAAAAGATGGAGATACTGCTAATGTATATGCACAAAGAATAGCTTTGGAATCTACAAGTGTAACAGCTTTGGGAGGAATTACATTTAATAATGCTGATAAGGCTGCTTATCAACAAAATACTGGTGGAACAACTCCTACTGGTACTGAAGATAACCCTAATACTGGTATAGAAGATTATGCTTTGTATATAGTGCCAGTTTCAATAGTTTTAGGCTCTGTTTTGATACTAAAAAAGAACTATGTATATTAAGACCAAATTTGGTCTTTTTTTTGTAAAAAAATTCACGTTTTTTCTTGCAAAATGAAACAAAAAATGATAAACTTTATATAAGTAATAATAATAGAATTGAAACGTAGTCTATACGTTAGTTTTTTAGGATAGGGTGATAACAAATGGATAGAGAAAAGAAATTAAAATTAATCACACTGCTTTCTGGGATACTAGGTATCCTTTTTGTCGTTGTGGGAACAAGCTTTGCGATATTTTCAGGAAGCATTGCAGGTCATGAAAATCAAGGATTAAAAACAGGCTGTATAAAGGTGGACATGAGTGATAACGGAACCATTAGAATGGACGATGCATATCCAGTATCTGATGAAGAAGGTTTATCTTCAGCTCCATATATTTTTACTATTGAAAATACATGTTCAACAGATGTCTTCTATGAAACTACAATAAATGTTATGAACAATTCTAACCTATCAAACCTATCAAAAATTAAACTAGCATTAGACGGAGACAGTGAAGTAGGGCCAGTATATGAAGCTAGCCTACCTGCTGGAACACTATTAGATGAAAGTGTAACAGGAGTACAAAGAACATTTAAACTAGATGAAGGTTATTTAAAAGCCGGTGAAGAAAAGTCATTTAATTTAAGAACTTGGGTAGATTATAATACAAGTGAAATTACTGGAAAAGTAGAAAACAAAGTAATAATTAATTCACAATCTAGATACAATAACACAATAGTTTATAAAACTAATACTTCAGGATATTATGCTTCAAGTAAACAAAATATAGTAACTAGAAAATCAAATACTTCAGGAATTAAAGAAGTTAAGACTGATGATGGTGCAAGATATTATTACAAAGGAACAGTTAATAACGTATTATATTTTGGAGAAGATCAAAATAACAATCCAATTAAATGGAGAGTGTTAAGCACAAATGAAGATGGAAGTATTAATATTATGACTGATACTGCTATAGGAAGCAGTACAAATGCAAATGCTGGATCTACACTTCTTGCTTTTTATAACAATAATTTAGCAAGTGAAGAAAATTATATAAAAACAAATGCAACATTCTGTAGAGAAGGAGCTACATCTGGTGAATATCTTGGAAAAGAAAGAGTTGAACATAATAATCCAACTGGAGAATGTAGCAGTGCAACAAACTTTACAAAAATTGGTTTACCAACAGCTGATGAAGCTATGTATGCAGGTGCTAAATATAATACTAATGGTACAACATATGTTGGTGAAACGTTAACAGGAACAGCAGCATCAAGTACAACAATATATAAAACTGGTACAAATGGTTTAACAGAAGTTGCGGCAACAACAGCAACGCCATTGAAAGCTGTAATAACACTAAACAGTAATGTTAAATTGTTAGGGTCAGGAACTGATGCAGATCCATTCTATGTAACTGGAGAATATGGTGATTTAACACCAAGTGCTGATTCGGTTGCACCAGTAATTGAATATGCTAGGGTTGACGAAGGATGGAGCGGAACAAATAAACAAATAGAAATTAGTGCAAGAGACAACGGAGTAATCGCTGGATATTATGTAAGTACAACAAATACAACGCCAGATGAAAATGCTTCTGGATGGGAAGCAACTTCGTCAAGAAAATATACTACAATTCATACATATTCAAATGGAACATATTATGTGTTTGCTAAAGATAATGCAGGTAACGTAAGTACTGGAGAAAAAGTAGTAATAGAAAGAGTTGATACTGTTCCACCAACATGTACAATTAGATTAAATGCTGGACCAAACGGAACAGATTATAAAACTCTTACAATAATGTCTACGGATACAGATGTTGATATAAAAGGATATTCATGGACAGGACTTCAAGATAAGACAGCAACAATAAAAATTAAAACAAACGGTGTATATACTGGTCATATAAAAGACCTTGTAGGTAATGAAGGAACATGTTCAATAACAGTATCTAATATTAACGATTACTATACAGTTTTATATAATTCTAATACTGAAACTCCGCAAACAATTAAAGATGAAATAAAAGTTGGAGAAACATATTCGGTAAGAAATAATACATTTGTTAACAAAGGATATGCATTCGTTGGATGGAATACAAATAAAAATGCAACAACTGCACAATACAATCCTGGTGGAACGGTACCAGAATCTGATGTAACATTATATGCGATTTGGAATGCTAATAGTTTAACATTTAGTGGTCAAACATTAAATAGTGGAACATATAAAACAGCATATACATCAAATGCATTTAATGCTGCTGCTAACGGATCTGGAACATATACATATTCAATAGTAAGTGGTGCACCTACAGGAGCAACAATAAATAGTGCAAATAGAACCCTATCATTTACGAATAGCACACCAGCAGGAACATATAATGTAGTAGTGAAAGCAACAGATTCAGTTACAGGAGCTACGGCAAATGCAACAATGAAAGTAACAATAAATAAAGCAACATGTGCAGCACCAACAAATGTAGCAATAACAACAGGAGGAATAGTAACATGGACGGCAAGTTCAACAAGTGCATGTGATAAATATAAGATAAGCGTTGGAACAGGAACTTATACAAATGATGTATCAAGTGGACATAACTATTTAAGTACAATAATTGCTGGAACAGGAACAAGAACAGTAAATGTAGTAGCATATAGTTCTGATACAGATAACTATAATCAAAGTAGTGCGGCAACAGCTAATACATCAGTATATACAATAACATTTGCAAGTAATAATACAAATTATGGTACAGTAAGTCCAACAACATATAATGTAATATCTGGAGCAACACTTGGAACAAGCGGAAACAACCTTGTAATAAAAGGAAAGAATGCAAGTAATGCTGATACTAATTTAACATCAATAGTACCGACAGCAAAAACAGGATATACATTTAGCAGTTGGAATAAAACGACTGGATCATTAACGAGCGCTCAAACAATAACAGGAACATTTGCAGATGTAACAAAACCAGTATGTGCAGTAACAAGAAGTGATTATAATACATTTAGCTGGACAGCAAGTGATACAGTAGGAGTAACAGGATATCAAATAACAACAAGTTCAACAGCACCAGCAGCAAGTGATACAAACTGGGTAACAAACGGAACATTAACAAGTGGAACAAAAGATGTATCAAGTGCAGGAACATATTACTTATGGGCAAAAGATGCAGCAGGTAATGTATGTACTGGAGCAAATATAAAAGCATATACAATAAGTAGAAGTCAAGGAACAGGAACAAGTTTAACAACAAGATATGATGCAACAAGCGGAAGTACTGGAACAGCATTTACTGCTAATACAGTAATGCTAGCTGGAACAAATGTATGGGCAAGTACAAGTTTAAATAGCGGATATACAGGAACAGCAACATTAAAACATGGAACAACAAGTATGACAGCAAGTGGAAGTGGATTCACAGTTAATGCAACTGAAGCAATAACAAGTGGTGGAGCAACATATAATGCAACACCAAGTATAACAAGAAGCGATTATAATACATTTACATATACAGCAACAGCTGGAAGTAAATATTTAGTAAGCACAAGCTCAACGGCACCAGCAGCAAGTGATACAGGATGGACAACATCAACAAGTAAAGATATAAGTGCAGCAGGAACATATTATGTATGGGTACAAGATGCAGCTGGAAATGCATCGGCAAATAGTGCAAATATAAAAGCTTATACAATAAGTAGAAGCCAAGGAACAGGAACAACATTATTAACACAATTTGATAGGACAACAGAAAACACATCAAATACAAATAATAATTTTACAAGTTCACTAGTTGTATTACATGGAACTCCAATATTTGCTAAAGCAACAGCAAATACTGGATATGAAAATCCAACATTAAAACATGGATCAACAACAATGACTGTAAGTGGTGGAACATTTAATGCAGCCGCTACAGAAGCAATAGCATCGACGGCAACAGCAAAAGATTTAACATTCGAAGGACAAACATTAAACAGTGGAACATATGGAACTGCTTATACATCAAATGCATTTACAGGAGCAAGTAATGGATCTGGAACATATACATATGCAATAGCAAGTGGGGCACCAACAGGAGCAACAATAAATAGTGCAAATAGAACCCTATCATTTACGAATAGCACACCAGCAGGAACATATAATGTAGTAATAAAAGCAACAGATTCAGTTACAGGAGCTACGGCAAATGCGACAATGAAAGTAACAATAAATAAAGCGACATGTGCAGCACCAACAAATGTAGCAATAACAACAGGTGGACGTGTAACATGGACGGGAAGTTCAACAAGTGCATGTGATAAATATAAGATAAGCGTTGGAACAGGAACTTATACAAATGATGTATCAAGTGGACACAACTATTTAAGTACAATAATCGCAGGAACAGGGACAAGGACAGTAAATGTAGTAGCATATAGTGATGATACAGATAACTATAATCAAAGTAATGCAGGAACAGCAAATACATCAGTATATACAATAACTTTTGAAAGCAATGATACAAATAAAGGTACAGTAAGTCCAACAACATATAATGTAATAACTGGAGCAAAAGCTACACCAAGTAATAATACAGTTGTAATAAAAGGAGTAACAAGCGGAAGTACGACAGCAACATTAACAACAGTAACAGCAACAGCCAAAACAGGATATACATTTGGAAGTTGGAGCATATCTGAAGAAACAACATTAAATAGCACAAGAACAATAACAGGAACATTTGCAGATACAACAAAACCAGTATGTGCAGTAACAAGAAGTGATTATAATACATTTAGCTGGACAGCAAGTGATACAGTAGGAGTAACAGGATATCAAATAACAACAAGTTCAACAGCACCAGCAGCAAATGATACAAACTGGGTAACAAACGGAACATTAACAAGTGGAACAAAAGATGTATCAAGTGCCGGAACATATTACTTATGGGCAAAAGATGCAGCAGGTAATGTATGTACTGGAGCAAATATAAAAGCTTATACAATAAGTAGAAGTCAAGGTGTTGGAACAACACTTGTAACAAGATATGATTCAACAAGTGGAAGTACTGGAACAGCATTTACAGCTAATACAGTAATGCTTGCAGGAACAAATGTATGGGCAAGTACAAGTTTAAATAGTGGATATACAGGAACAGCAACATTGAAACATGGATCAACAAGTATGACAGCAAGTGGAAGTGGATTCACAGTTGCTGCAACAGAAGCAGTAACAAGTGGTGGAGCAACATATAATGCAACACCAAGTATAACAAGAAGCGATTATAATACATTTACATATACAGCAACAGCTGGAAGCAAATATTTAGTAAGTACAAGTTCAACAGCACCAGCAGCAAGTGATACAGGATGGACAACATCAACAAGTAAAGATATAAGTGCAGCAGGAACATATTACGTATGGGTACAAGATGCAGCTGGAAATGTATCAGCAAATAGTGCAAATATAAAAGCTTATACAATAAGTAGAAGTCAAGGCGAAGGAACAGTGCTTACAACAAAGTATGACACGACAACATCAAGTGGAGGAACAGCATTTACAGCAAGTACAGTAATGCTAGCAGGAACACCAATATATGCAAGTGCAACAGCAAATACTGGATATGAAAATTTAACATTAAAACATGGATCAACAACAATAACAAATGCAGCAGGAACATTTAATGTAAGTGCAAGTGAATCAATAGCATCAACTGCAACAGCAAAAGATTTGACATTTAATGATCAAACATTAAATAGTGGAACATATGGAACTGCTTATACATCAAATGCATTTACAGGAGCAAGTAATGGATCTGGAACATATACATATACAATAGTAAGTGGGGCACCAACTGGTGCAACAATAAATAGTGCAAATAGAACCCTATCATTTACAAATTCAACACCAGCTGGAACATATAATGTGGTGGTAAAAGCAACAGATTCAGTTACAGAAGCAACAGCAAATGCAACGATGAAAATAACAATAAATAAAGTGACATGTGCAGCACCAACAAATGTAGCAGTAACAACAGGCGGAATAGTAACATGGACAGCAAGTTCAACAAGCGCATGTAATAAATATAAGATAAGTATAGGAAGCGGAACAGCAACAGATAATGTATCAAGTGGACATAACTATTTAAGTACAATAATAGCAGGAACAGGATCAAGAACAGTAA
>JAEEGL016620351.1_pt1 | contig 26111 bp, 18 predicted proteins | sample 9134231 | NCBI WGS metagenome assembly JAEEGL01 (sample SAMN16246548, study PRJNA631951) | gut metagenome | biome: gut microbiome; feature: rumen; material: fiber-attached | host: Bos | place: Iran: Karaj | collected 2018-10
GCTTAAAACTTACCCGCCAACAGGACGTTGGCGGGCGCGTCGATGTAACGCCATGGACGGCGTTTCAGCGGCGCAATAGGAATACATAGAAACTAAGCCGGGGGGCGGGGGGCAGAGCCCCCAGACGCGCGGGGTTGCAAGGGGCGTTCGCGGAACAACGCCCCTTGCCGCCTGCGGCGCGTAGCCGCATCTATACTTGAGCTCACGGCCGCAGGCCGTCAAAAAAAACAGAATGTAGGAAATCTATAGATTTCCTACATGCGGTAATTGTGCTTGATGAGCTTTTTCTCGGTCAGCGTCGTCTTGACCTGCGACGCTGCATCGGTCGCCAGGTTGCGAATCGCCAGTGATTTATAGGGCACATTGTCTTCCAGACAATGGCGCTCACGCGTGGAATGCGTCCATGTCTCAGAACCGGGAACATCCGCGATATCGATGCGCTCAAAGCACGGATTGGCCTGCAGGTACTCATCGACTGCCTCGAAATAGTCGAGCACATCGGTTTTGAGCACGAAGCATCCGCCGGGCTTTAAAAAGATATGCGCCATCTCGAAAAATCCGTCGTCGAGCAGACGGCGTCTGGCATGCCTGCGCTTCCACCATGGATCGGGAAACAGCACATAAATGGCGCTGAGCGTGCCCGGCTGGAACAAAATGGGGATCGCCAGCTTGGCATCGGCATGGAACACATGGCCGTTGTCGAGGCCCTCGCGGGCGAGTTTGTTGGCCGAAACACGGCATAACGCCGCTTTGAGTTCGATGCCCAAAAAGGAGACATCGCGTCTTCCCCGCGCCAGACCCAGCAAAAAACAGCCACGGTTCGAACCGATTTCAACTTCGGCCGGAAGCGGTATCGGATTCTGCGCTGACCACTTCAGTATCTCTTCGACTTCGTCGGAACGATACTGCAATACTTCGTCGGGAACATACGGACCAAAGGGTTGCTTTTTCAGCTCTGTCCAATTGGGATTCATCGGTGTCATTTGGTGGTTCCTCTGGAAATGACGGGGAGCAGCGACTGCGCTGCATCGGTATTGGCATGATGCACGACAGATCCCGTCAGACGCGGGGCTGCGGCTGGTGCTGCAGGCATATCGATGGGCTGCGGTGGTTCGGGGTTATCCGAAACTGCGACATTCGGCTCGAAAAGTGCCGCAATCTTTGAACTGATATCCCGTCCGAAAAAAATGATCACACACAGCGTGAAGAGCATGATGATGAGCGTCGGAATCTTGCTGAGTGGCTTTGGTTTTTTGTATTGAGCGCGCTTTCGCATAGATCCTAGGCCTCCGGCGCACGTGCCGAAAGAACGATAAACTCGGGAATGTCTTTGAGCGGCGCATATTTCGGCGTGATCACGATATCATAATCGCTGCCCTGCAGGATTTCACCTGCCATCGCCGTGGGGACGAGTACGCTCATTGCCGAATTGTTCTGCCGCATTTTCACGCGGGCATAGACATGATTCAGGCGCTTGACGAGCACGATGCGCACGTTTCGAACCAGAAATGTGGGTTCTTTATTATAGGCTCCAAATGGGCCCAGTTGCTCGAGATAACGGTTCTGCCACAGCTTGAGCAGCTGCACGATCGAGGCTTCGGCATCGATATCGAGACTGCGCTTTGGGGTGGATGTATTCGACATCGTGACGCGCGCAAATTTCTCTAGCCGTGCCTGCAGCTCGGGGATGAGTTCGGCTTTGATGTTCAATCCGGCAGCGCTGTGATGACCGCCAAAATCGTCGAGCAAATCCTTGCAGCTCGTGAATGCATCCAGAATGCTGAAACCTTCGGGACTGCGTGCAGATCCGCGTCCTTTGCCGTCTTCGATCGCGATCACGACAGCTGGTTTGTAGAATTTGTCCAGGATGCGGCTGGAGATGATGCCCAAAATGCCCTGCTGCCAGTTTTCTTTGGCAATCACAATAATTTTGCGGCCTTCGAGCACCTGCTGCTGCGCCATTGCGGTGGCTTCATTAATCATGGCGGCTTCGACATTTTGCCGCAGATGATTGTAGTTCTCGAGGCTTTGCGCGATTTTTTGCGCTGCCGTATATCGATAGGCTGTGAGCAGTTCAACGCATTCGTTCGGATTGCCCACTCGCCCGGCTGCATTGATGCGGGGCGCCAGACGATAGCAAATCGTGCGCTCGGTGATGTAGTGCTCGTCGGCACCGACATCGCTCAGCAAAGCCGCAATACCACTGCGTTTGCGCTTGCGAATCACGTCCAGGCCAACCGATACGAACATGCGGTTTTCGCCGAGCAAAGGCACGACATCCGCAATCGTTCCAAGACACACCAAATCGAGCATGTCCATCAGTTCTGGCGGCTGCAGTCCCAAATCGTTGTACAGATTGCGTTTCTGCGCTTCCTGGATAAGCGCATCGACCAGATGGAACGTCACGCCGACTGCCGCCAAATCCTTATATCTGAACGGTTCATCGGGCTGTTTGGGGTTGAGAATGAGCGTGTCGGGAATCTGTTCGGGGGGCGCGTGGTGATCGACAATAATCACATCAATGCCAAGCGATTTCAGGTGTTCGACTTCTTTAAACCCACTCATGCCGCAGTCGACGGTGATGAGCAAATCGGGCTTGCCGCCGGCCAGCGCAGCTGTGAGCGTTTCCTCGTTAAAGCCGTGGCCGTCTTCTTTGCGCCGCGGCAGAAAATAGCGAACCCTGCCGCCGATATACGTAAAAAACTGATACACCAGCGTCGTCGATGTGACGCCGTCGACATCATTGTCGCCAAATATCAGTATTGATTCCTGATCGGTAAATGCTTTCAGACAGCGGTCGACAACCGCCTTCATATTCTTCAGAATCCACGAATCTTCCAGATGATCGAGCGACGGATGCAGAAACTGCTCGGCCTGCGCCTGATTGCGAATGCCGCGGTTATACAGCACGCTCGTCAGAAGCTGGGTCTCGTTCAGATCGCTGGCCAGCGAATCGACTATCTCGTTGTCCAGTTCCTTCAGATTCCAATATTTGATATCGGATTTGTTATTTGAAACGCCATCACTCATGGATTTTATTGCCGGATTGGATGGGGATAGGGATGAATGGGTACAAATAAATTGCGCCCGATACCGTTATACAGCGGTTCGGGCGCAAATAGAACAGATAATCAGTTCACTAGATTTCTGCCGGAATATCTTCGACCGCTTTACGCGCTTCGTTGCGCTTCTGCATGTTTTTGAACCAGCCGTCAAAATAAATCAGGAATGGGCACGAGACGAACATCGAGTTGAATGTCGCCAGGCAGATGCCGAATGTCATGATAACCGCGAAATCGCGCGTCGTGCCGGTCGCGATGATTGCCATCGGAATAATGGCCATCAGGGTCGTGATACTCGTGATGATGGTTCGCGTTAAGCATTCGTTGATGGCTTTGTTCACGATGCCCGGGAATTTCTTGTCGGGCTCTGCGAGCGCCACGTTTTCTCTCACACGGTCGAAGGTGACGATTGTATCGTTGATACCGTAACCGACCAGACTGAGGAATGCCGCAACGACCTCAAGCGTGATTTCGATTTGCGTGAGCACCACGAATCCAAAGGTGATCATTGTGGTGACTGTCAGCGATATAACAGCCGAAGGCGCATAACGCGTATCGAAGCGGATGCCGATATAAAGCAGCATCAGCCCCAGGGCCAGAAGGATACTGACGATAGCATCGGTGCGGAATTTTTCACCGACATCGGCACCGACCATGGTGATGCCGTCGATACCGTTCTGTGCATTAAACTTTGCACCAAAGGCGCGCGAAAGCAGATCCTGAACGTCTTTCTGAACACCGGTCGGATTGACCAGATAGCGCTGGGATTTGTCGTCGTATGAAACGACCGATTCGAGATCGGCCGAACGGAGCATATTGCCGAGGGTTTCGGGGGCAACCGGTGTTTCGGGAGCAGTTTTGCCTTCGGGAGCAACGAGCGAAACGAAGAAATCACCGCGGATACCTTCATCTGTGCTGCTGTCGCATGACGGCCACTGGCCGATGGCCAGATTGCCGCCTGTCTGGGCTTCGATGGCTTTATCCAGTGCAAGGCGCACATCGGCCAGTTTCGTGCATCCCAGGGTTGTCGTCGTGCGCGTGCGCACCACATAGCTTGAGTTTTCTTCGGAACCAACGCTCTGAACCGAAACGCTCTCGAACCGCGCATCGTCTACGAAAGCCGCGCGCACTTCTTCGGTCGCTACGGGCTGATCAAAGTGTACGGTAATCGATGTACCGCCCTGGAAACTCGTTCCCCAGTTCGGATTCGTGCCGTCGAGCGGCAGCAGAATCATCAGAATGCTGGCAAACGCAAGGATGATAAGCGTTGTGAGAATGGGCTTGTGGGCCGGAATAAACGGGATGTTGGTATTGGGTTTGATGATTGAAAAAATAGCCATAATAAAGCCCCCCGCCTATATCGACAGCTTTTCGCTGTTCAGACGAACCTTGAGTTCAAAGATCGTTTTTGTGACAAAGAATGCAGCATAAACCGTGCTGATAATACCGAGCAGCAGGGTCACTGCGAATCCCTTCACAGGGCCGGAACCAAAATTCATGAGCACGACTGCGGCAATAGCCGTCGTGATATTCGAGTCGAGAATCGTCCACAAAGCCTTTTCATAACCAATGATGATGGCTTTGCGCGGCGTTTCGTTCGACCGCAGTTCCTCACGGATACGCTCAAATACGATAACGTTCGCATCGACCGACATACCAACGGTGAGCACGATACCGGCAATACCAGGCATGGTGAGCGATGCGCCCATCGAAGCCATACCGGCCATGATGAACAGAATGTTGATGAGCAGTGCGAATGATGCGATCACGCCCGACTGTTTGTAGTACAGAATCATGCCGACAAAGACGAGCGCAAAACCCCATGCCAGAGCTTCCATACCTTTGATAATCGAGTCCATACCAAGCGAAGGACCAACCAGGGTTTTGTATTCCTGACGGATTGGTGCGGGCAGCGAACCGGAACGCAGCGAAACGACCAGATTGTTGACTTCGTTCATGGTTTCCTGGCGATTGCCGCGGCCCATTTCGATCGACACGTTGCCGCCGGGGATTTCACTGCGGATCACAGGGTCGCTCACGAGCTGATCGTCCATCAGAATGGCCAGCTGATCACCGACATGCTTTTTGGTGACTTCATAGAACAAATCGCCGCCGGTGCGATCGAGCTTTAATGCAACATAAGGCATACCGGTGTCGGGATTGCTTGCAGGATAGGCGGTTTCGACATTTTCGCCGCCCAGGGTCTGATTCGATCCTTCCATGATGTTGGTGTGCACCAGACGCATACGCCAGCTCGTCGGCAGTGTTGCCGGATCAACGCCTTCCTCGACTTCCATCTTGCGTTCGCGCAGGTCTACTTTCTCAAAAACAACTTCGCGTCCGCTTGGAATCTCGTTTTCATGCAGCTGTACATACTGTTTCAAAATATCTTTGCCGCTCGTTTCGATGCGTTTTCCTTTCATCACGTCATCGGCACGAAGCGAATTGCCCGAGATATAAATATGGGTTTCGGGGGTGAGACCCTGTGCGAGCTGTCTGAAGGTGGCCAGTGCTTCATGGTGGTCGGCCACGAGTTTGAACGAGAGCACGGCGGTTGTCGAAATGAGCTTTTCGGCGCGTTCGACACCCTTGCGCGACAAGCCAGGCAGTTCAACGGCGATATTGCGGCCGTTTTCAATGCGCACCGTGGGCTGTGCAACGCCCAGACCATCGATACGTTCACGCACGATTTCGACGGCCTGCTGCACTGCCGATTCTTCCTGCTCGTTAAAATAATTCTCGCGCAATCCCAGCGTCACATTGATGCCATCGGTTTTGGCGATCGCAAGAATCGGGTAGTCGCGCATGAATTCTTCGGTCAGCGCATTGGTATCTTCGGCATTTGCGAACTTCAGATAAATGAGGTTCATGGGGCGATCGACCTTGTAGTCAACCACTTTTCCCTTCTCGGCCAGCGCGCTGCGCATATTGGCAGCGTTCGAAGCCAGCTTGTCGTCGATGGCCGTGTCGATATCGACGCGATAACGCATCATCAAACCGCCCTGCAAGTCGAGACCAAGTGACAGGGTGTTCGCCTTGAGGGATTTCGGAATCGACGTATACCACTCCGGCAGCGGCGGGTTGCGAACGGCTTCCTCGTCGTTCAGATCGTCGGCCATTTCATCCGCGACCTCCGGATACAACATCATTTCTACGACTGTTGGCATCAAAATATAGCAGGATGCCAATATCAAAAAGAACATCAGGGCAGTTCGTAACCACCAACTTCGCGACATCGCGACACCTCTTTTCTTGCGCCGCATCTGGTGCGGCTATTGGTTAATACTTATAAATTTCTGGTTTCCAACAGAGAACTACTTGGCGATTTCTTTGTTTGCCGTGCCCGAAAGATCGGCATCGGTCACCACGCGCGCCACACCCTCGCGGTGAATTCTGATCTTTGTCGCATCGTTTACGCCGATTTGAATCGTCAGCATCTCGCCTTCAACATCCGTGATGGTGCCGAATACACGGCTGACGGTCTCGATTTTGTTGCCCGGCACAAGCGCTTCGAGCATCTCTCTGCGCTTCTTTGCCTGCTTCTGCTGGGGCAAAATCATCAGAAAGTAAATTACGACAATAACAATTATTAGCGGAAGCCAACCGCCCAGACCTTCCATATCGGGAAACTCACTCAAATGCTGTGGTTAAAAGCAAAAAACGGCAATAATTCACAATTTTCACCGTTTTGCGACAAAAAACGTCGCACGCTCTTAGCAGATATAGGTGCGCAGGTCAACCGTAAATCGGGTTTGTTGCATTCAGGGGGCACTGCCCCCTGTGCGGCTATTGGCTGCGCCAATACGCCGCTTCCCCCTGCGGCTATTGGCTGCGCCAATACGCCGCAATTGCGATGACCGGAGATGTGGAGAGAGACGTTCCATGGAACGTCTTTACAAGATCTGTGGAACGTCTTTACACAGATTGGGACAACCGGCGGGCTTTTGCGACGAAATCGCGGAATACCTTCGGCTGAGGTGCAGATATGGTCAGCGTTTCGTGCGAAACCGGATGCTCGAATGTGATCGCTTCGGCATGCAGGCACATGCGCTGCGGATCGATGCTGCGCAGGCTGCGCAGCAGCGGTATCCCATACAGCGGATCGCCGGCGATGGGCAGACCAATGCCAGACAGATGCACGCGAATCTGGTGCGTGCGGCCGGTGTGCGGTTTGCACGTGAATACCGATAAATGGCCGTCGCGCAGCACGACATGATTCTGGCAGATAAACACGGTATCTGCCGGCTTTCGGTGCTTGCCGCCAATGCAGAATTTCTGAATTTTCTGGTCGGGCACTTCACCTATGGGCGCACGGATTTCGAAGGGCGCACCCGAAAATGGTTCTGCCGGTGCGCAGTCTGACACTATTGTCGGCTGCAGCGGCGATATGCAGACAGCGACATAGGTTTTTTGAATCGTGTGCGACTGGAACTGATCGGCCAGACCGCGATTGGCTTCGGGCGATTTGGTGAGCACCAGCACGCCCGAGGTGAGCACATCCAGCCGGTGATGCAGACCGGCATAGGCGCGATCGCCGTAATTTTGCTGCAGATAACGCAAAACCGCATCGTAGCAGTTGTCGCGCGAACGGTCGGGCGTTGGCTGGCTTGGGATGCCCGCCGGCTTGTTCACTGCCAGCAGATATTCGTCTTCCCAAAGAATGTCGGACTTTTGGATATCCCAGCGTTCGGGGGCGTGTTGGCGTGTCATATGCGTCCTGCGGTTTTGCCGCGCGTATGCAATAGCGCGGCGCGGCGTGCGTATCGGGCGCGCCCGATAGCACGCGCACAAAAAAAGCCTGCATGCCACAGGCAGCAGGCTTCGATAAATGCTTGCGATCGATTATTTTCCGGTCTTTTTGAGATCGATGAGGATCATCTTGGTGACCGTCTTGAGGCATTCGAAAACGCCCGTGCCATTCGAAGCAACGGCCTCGAAATCGGGGACTTTCGGGTACCAGCGGTTGAGCTCGCTGCGCAGCGTATCGACGGGCAGTGCGCTCGGAAGATCGCGCTTGTTGTACTGAATGACGAATGGGATTTTTTCGACGTCATAGCCGTAGGCTTCGAGATTGTCGAGCAAGTCGTCCATCGAAATCAGGTTGGCTTCGAGACGATCGGCCTGGCTGTCGGCCACAAATACCACACCATCTGCGCCTTTCATGATGAGACGGCGGCTGTTGGAATAGAACAGCTGACCGGGTACCGTGTAGAGATGCAGACGTGTCTTGAATCCGCGAATTTCGGGCAGTTCAATCGGCAAAAAGTCGAAATAAAGCGTTCGTTCCTGCTGCGTTTCGAGGCTGATGAGCTTGCCGCGTGTTTCGTCGTTTGTCGCCGAAAAGATATGCTTGACGTTGGTCGTTTTGCCGCAAAGTCCCGGGCCGTAGTACACAATCTTAAGAACGATTTCCTTTGTCGTATAATTAAAGAATGACATGAATCTACCCTGTGAGTCGGAAAAAGTGCCAAAACGGATATCCTCCGTTCGTTCAATATGCCGTCTTAAGAAATAAACCCAAAGGCCGTGAATTGTCAAATATCGTATCTATTTTTCATCGGGATGATTGAAAAAAACGTTGCCGAATGCCGATTGCCGTTTGCCGCCTGGGGTTGCACAACGTTTACCCTGGCTAATGTCAAGCGCCCCTACAGGGCGCTGACGGTTGCGCCCTGCGGGCGCGTTACAATGTTTCATGCCCTTCAAATATCACAGAATCGAGCATATTGTTCAGCAATATGCCCTGGTCGGTGGTGCGCAGTTTGCCGTCAGGCAACGATTCGAGCCATCCGCGTTCGACGGCTTTGTGGAGGCAGTTTTGATAGGGCGCAATATCGGCGCCGATCTGTGCGGCAATCGCACCGGGATCGAATGCAATGCGCGTTCTGGCGGCACACATCAGGCGCTCGGCCAGATGCGTCCGGGGCGTTAAATCTTCGGTAAATTCCGGATTCGGCAGCGCAGGTCGCGGCGCATCGAGCGACGACATATATTGCCTGATATTCTGCGTGTTTGCCTGTCGCACAATGCGATTTGACGCGGTATACAGCGAGTGCGCTGCAGCACCAAGCCCGAGATAGGAAAGACCTGCCCAGCACGACAGATTGTGCGCAGAATAATAGCTGCCGCGGCTGTAGTTCGAGATTTCGTATCGCGTCATCCCAAGCGTCTGCGGTATCATCGTCATCATTTCGGCGATCGCGGATTCGTCGCATACGACCGTCTGACCGCGCTTTTGTCTGGTCCACAGCGGCGTATGCGGTTCGAGCGTGAGTTCGTAGCATGAGACGTGCACTGCACCACTCGCCCGGGCCGTTTCGAGATCGCTGCGCCAGAATTCAATGGCTTGTGACGAAGTGCGTTCGCTGTCTGGCAGACCGCCATAAATCAGGTCGATGCTGATTTCATCGAATCCTGCGGTGTGCAGCATATCGATTGCTGCAAGCGTCTGTTGCCTGTCGTGTCTGCGGCCAAGAAACTGCAGCATCTGCGTGTCGAACGACTGGATGCCCAGCGAAATCCTTGTAAATCCCATGTCGCGCCACGATTTGCAGCGCTGTGCCGTGAGGTGCTCGGGGTTGGCTTCGAGCGTGATTTCAGACGGGGTGCCGCATCGATTGGTGATTGCATCGACGATTTCGCCGATATCGCAATCCGGCAGCATGGTCGGTGTGCCGCCGCCAAAATACAGCGTTTTCAGATTCAGGGGCGCATACAGCCCATGACGCAGGGCAAATTCGTGCATCACAGCCCGGGTATAAGCCTTGTCGGGAATGCTGCGGGGCGTCGACGAGATGAATGCGCAATACCGGCATCGCCGCATGCAGAATGGCACGTGGATATAGATGCCGAAATCACTGCGGTTGAACAGCGATTCCAGCGTCTGACCGGGCAGATTGGGAAGCTTCATGGTCGTTATTATTGAGCTTGGAGCTTGGAGCTTAGAGCGTAGAGCCTGGGGCTTATCATCAGCACCCTGAATGGGTGCAACAAAGCGCTTGGAGCTTGGGGTTCATACAGATAAATATGGCACATCAAAGCACGACAGCTATTCGACTTGCACCAGGGGGCGTCACCGTCAAAGCCCCGCAGGGGCGACATATTTTAACCGTGGGTAAAACCCACGGACCGCCTGACTAACTGCCCAAACCTGATAAGCCCCCACAGCCGCCGTAAGAGCCAAAAAAAAAGGACGCAGCGAAGTGCGTCCTTAGCGAAATCAAGCCAGATTACTTAATCTTGGCCTCTTTGAACCAGACATGCTGGCGAGCTTTTGGATCATATTTTTTCATGCGAAGCTTATCGGGTGTTCTTTTACGATTTTTTGTGGTCGTGTAGAAATAACCTGTTCCAGCTTCGGAAACGAGACGAATTTTTTCACGTACTGCAGCAGCCATTTTTATAACCTCATTATCTGTAGTGAATGTTGACCAGGAAATATGCCCAGCAGGATTCGAACCTGCGACCCACAGCTTAGAAGGCTGTTGCTCTATCCAGCTGAGCTATGGGCACAAAATCGGGGCGATAGGATTTGAACCTACGGCTTCCTGCTCCCAAAGCAGGCGCGCTACCAGACTGCGCCACGCCCCGAAACGGGGACGCCTTTTAAAGGAACTCTATTGGAAAAGCAAGTTTTTTTTCATTTTATTGCAGAGCAGTCGTAATGGTTGAGCTCCGCGATTTTTTTTGGACGGCCTGCGGCCGTAAGCAAATAAAGTGCATACGGCGAAGCCGTCAAAAAGAAAAAGAGGGGCTTCACACTATTACGTCGCCGCATCATCACCGACAACCGCATCATCTGCAACTGCGCTTTCTGCCTCAGCTGGTTCATCATCAGCGGCAGTTTCATCATCAGCGGCAATATCATCGGCTGCGGAGGTCCCATCTGTCTCGGCCGGTGCTTCATCTTCGGCTTTTTCTGCCGCTCTGGCGGCTTTGCGTTCCGCACGTTCCTGTTTCGCTGCTTCGTCTTCGGCTTTTTCAGCAGCTTTCTCTGCCGATTTGCGAATCTTGGCGTACATCTTTGACCACGAATCGAGCTTCTTGTAATTCTCGGGATTGATCTCGGTTTTTTCGGCCATGTTCAGGAATTCGCAGACGATCTTGGTGAGCGTATAGGAATCGATGAACGCGATCTTAACGGTGAGCACCAAAAAGAACGACACGCACAGCCAGGGCAGGGAGCTCCACACCATCTGACGGCAGATGGCAAACCCGGGAATAAAGAAGAGCGCCATCAGCAGCAGGCAGACGACATAAATGATGATGCTGAGTTTAATCGCGCGTCTGATAAACGTTCGCCAGTTCTGAACCAGAATGGTGAGCGCATCCACGCTTGCGGCATTGACTTCGTAATCGCGTTTTCGCAGCGCGTAGGTGAGGCAGCATTCGTCGACGCAGCGAATGGCCGGGTTGGCGACGATGAGCGTGAGCCATCGGCTGCTGCCCAGTTCGGGGGCTTCGTTATCGAGCGAAAAACCGCGCGAAAGCACGCGCAGAATCTGTTTGAGCGAGGTCGAGATATCGCGCGAGAGCGCATAATAGCGGCGGCTGTTTCCAAAGCGTTCGCTGACGATGGATTTGGAGAACTCGACGGGATTGTTGGGGATGGATTCACCGCGCTGAGCGCGCTCGACGATTGCCAGCTGTCCCAGCCGTATGCCGTATCCGAACCGGCTCATCACGACAAAATAAATCGCCATCACGCACAGGAATGCGCCGCATCCGATGGCGACTTTGGTCAGTATTTCGAATTCGAAATTAGTGATGACGAAATAGGCGCCGCCGCCGATTATCAGGCATACGAACAACGTGAGCAGCCCAAGACCAAGGTTAATCCAGCTAAAGATGAGCGTTTTGCGCCAGATGGCATTTGGGGTCATATCATTCCTTTAGGTCATGGCCTGATAAGCGATTTCGGCGATGCTTTGCGCGATTTCCTCGAGTCTCTTTTTGGTCTCGATGATATCTTCGAGCAGCATCAGTTCGGGGTTGTTATCGAGGTAATCCTTGATGGCTTTGAGTTCCTCGCGCACCTGCGTGGATTTTTCCTCGTCGAGGTATTGTCCGAGCTGCTTGAGGGAGCGTTCGGCCATATAGACCAGACCTTTGGCTTCGTTGATGCGCTCGATGCGTTCGTGAATCTCGTCGTCTTTGTTTCGCTGGGCTTCGGCTTCTTCGATCATGGCGTTGATATCGTCTTCCGAAAGCCCGCCCGACGCCTCGATCTTGATATTGGCTTCGCGGCCCGTCGTTTTTTCGATGGCCGAAACCGAGACGATACCCGAGGCATCGATTTGGAATTTGACTTCAATCTGAGGCATGCCGCGCAAGAGCGGCGGCAGTCCCCACAATTCGAAATGCGCCAGTGAATGGTTTTCGGAAGCCAGTCTGCGTTCGCCCTGCAGCACGTGGACATTGACCATTTCCTGGTAATCGACGGTTGTGGAGAAGATCTCGGAAGCTTCGCACGGGATTGGCGAATTTCTGGCGATGAGCGGCATGAAGACGCCGCCCATGGTTTCGATACCGAGCGACAGCGGGGTCACGTCCATCAGCATCACTTCCTGGACTTCGCCATTCAGAACGCCGGCCTGAATCGAAGCACCCATGCTCACGACCTCGTCGGGATTGACTTCGGAATTGATGGGCAGACCAAAGAAATCGCTCACGCGCTGGCGCACCAGAGGCATTCTGGTCATACCGCCGACGAGCACGACCTGCGTGATATCGCTCTTGTTCAGATGGGCATCTGTGAGCGCCTGCTCGCACATGGGAATGGTGCGTTCGATGAGATGTTTGGTGAGCGATTCGAGTTCGACGCGCGACAGCGTGCGTTCGTAGTGCAAAGGCACACCGTCTTTCATGGCGATAAACGGCAGGCTGATATCGGTTTCGCGCGCGACGCTGAGTTCCTGCTTGGCGCATTCGGCCGCTTCTTTGATGCGGAACATGGCCGACATATCGGCGCGCAGGTCGACGCCATTTTCATCCTGGAATTCATCGAGCATCATATCTGCGATGGCATTGTCGAAATCCTCGCCACCCAGAAACGGATCGCCCAAAGACGCCAGAACTTCGTAAAGGCCGTCGCCCAGCCGCAGAATCGAGATATCGAACGTACCACCGCCAAGATCGTAGACGACGATGGTTTCGTGGCGGTCTTCGCCGAACCCGTAACCGAGAGAAGCCGCCGTCGGTTCGTTCAGAACGCGCAGTACATCGAGGCCTGCGATGCGTCCGGCATCGCGGGTCGCCTGCCGCTGTGAATCGTTGAAATTGGCGGGCACCGTGATGACGGCCTGATCGATCTTTTCGCCCAGATAATCTTCGGCAGTTTCGCGCAGATGCGACAGAATCATGGCCGAAATTTCCTGCGGGCTGTAGACTTTGTCGTTAATTTTTACGCCGGGGGTTTTGGATTCGCCCGATCCGAGCGGAACGATTTCGAACGGCACAAACGAACGCATGCGCTGCACTTCGGGATCGTCCATCGTTCGACCGATGAGACGTTTGACCGCAAAAATGGTCATTCTGGGATTTTTTGCAGCCTGCCGTTTGGCCATCTGGCCAACCAGACGTTCGCCATTGGCATTGAACGCAACGATCGAAGGCGTTGTTCTCGCGCCTTCCCGATTGGCAATCACGATGACTTCGTCGCCTTCCATCACCGAAACGCACGAATTGGTCGTCCCCAGGTCAATTCCAATCACTTTTGACATTACGCTTTCTCCACGCCGCTGTTATCCCCATTATTTTCGCCCGATTCGCTCTGCTGTGAAACGACGACAAGCGCCGGGCGCACGACTCTGTCGTGCATTATATACCCTTTTAAATGTTCCTGGACAATCACGTTGTCTTCGGCTTCGGGATCGATCACGCGCTGCAAAACGTCGTGATAGACCGGATCGAAGGTTTTGCCAAGGCTGTCGAACGGGACGCATCCGTGTTTTGCAAGCGTCGACAGATACATGCGGCTGGTGAGCTCCACGCCGCGCAGCAGCTGTTCATAGTCGCTCGACTGTTTGGCATGCGCGATGGCGCGCTCGAAGTTGTCCATCACCGTCAGAAATGTGACGACGATGCGCTCTTCGATTTGATTTTTGGTCAGTTCCTGGTCGCGCACGACGCGTTTGCGATAGTTGTCGAAATCGGCCGACAGACGCATCACGCGGTCGTTCAGCGTTTTTTCGGTCTGGGCGAGCTTTTCCTTTTCTTCGGTAAGCGCCTGCAGGTCCTGTCTGGCCTTGGCTAGCTCGGCATCACGGATTTCGAGGGTGTTTTCGAGCCGGTCAATACGGCTCACGAACGACTGGTAATCGATCGAAGAACCGCCGCCAACGCCGCCGGATTTGAATTTGGATGCGGCCGGCGATGTCATGGCATTCTTGTCGTCGATCACAGCATTGCCGCCTTTTGACGAATTCTGGAACGCAGAAATCGAAAACTCCAGATTCAGGTCGGATTCTTCATTTCCGTTGCTGTCGTCGTCCATACTGTCGTCGCCGTCCATGATGTTTCCGATGTCGAACAAATCGCTCTGGTCGAACGATACGTCGAGCGCATCATCTTCGGGCGGTGGGTCGGGCGGGTTGTTTTCCGCACTTTTGGCCGAAACGGCGTCGATGGCCTTGATGGCGGCCTCAAACAAATCTTCGTGTTGTGACATAACGGCTGAACTCTTACAAAAAGTTGTTATCCGGGTATATCATTCTTCATACACCTCAGACAGCATTTTACTTCAGCTCTGCGTAAAACCCAAATTCACGTGTTATGGGGGCCATGCTATCGTGCTTTGCACGATACGCACGGCGCATGCGGCTATTCGGGCAGGCCCGAATACGCCGCATGAATGCTTGAGATCAGAACCTCACCTCGATGCCGCCGCCGACATCGATACCCCACTCACTCCCGCCGAGCAGCTCTACCGCGATAAACAGTTTCCACTGCTTCGAGAACTTGTAGGCCGCGATTCCCGAGACCATATAGCGCATCGACAGGGTGCTGCATGCTTCATACCCTTTTTTGCGTTCGTTGGTGGTGTCTTCTTCGGCATTATCCTCGGCTTTTTTATCTTTTTCGTAACCGCACATGCTGCCGAAGCCGATGCCTGCGCCGACTGCAAAATCGAACAGCTCCAGTTTGTCATATCGCCAGCGCACCGAAAGCATGCCCAGATGTCCCAGGGCGCTGCCTTTGTTTCCGCCGGCCATGCGGTACATCAGTCCGACTTCGTATTGTCCGCCATAGATGGGGAAGAGGCCTTCGACGCGGGCAGACCATGTCTGCACATCGCCGGTTGCAAAGAAACCGGCTGCGCCCAGGCGCAGGCCATATCTATCGTCGCCAACGGGCTTGTCGGCTTCGGCCTGTGCGGCGATTTCTGCATCGCGCACGGCTTTTGATGATGCGCAGTCCATGCCTGCAAATCCGCCCGAAACCGAGAGCAGCTTGATATTTTCGCCGCCTTTTTTGAGCGTCTGTGCATCTGCCGAACCATCCGCCAGAGCCAGACAGCCTTCGTCGGTGAGCACGACGCCTTCGAATGGCGTCGGATCAAACCGGTCGACGAGGGTTTCGGTGGATGTCTGCGACAGCAGCGTCATCTGCTGGAATGTGGCGCTCGGCGCATCGGCGTGTATGGTGAGCATGCGGCCGCCCTCTACAACCGAAACTGCGCTGGCATTGGTCACGCGCTCGAGGCGCCAGGCGTCCGAATGTCCGATATCGGCTGGCATTCTCACGGCGATCGGGCAAATCCATGCCGTCGTTTCGGGCATTTCGGTTTCGGGATCTGCCGGTGCGACAACCTCGTCGTGGCACTGTCCCATCAATGCAATGGTGCCGTCGCTTGCGCTCACGATCTGCATATTCTGTGCGACTTCGACGGGCATGGTGGTTTCGTTCGCCCACTCGGATGATGCTGTTTTTACATAAATCGAAACGTCGCTGTCGGTGGCGCCGCAAACCAAAATGCCCAGTCCGCGGTCACTGCCCAGATACAGCGGATTGCACGATTCGGGCAGGCTGAGCGGTTCGATGCTGCCCTCGGGCATTTGCTGCCAGGCATCCGGGGCGTTGCGTATGCCGGGGTCGCAGGTTTCGACCTGCCCCGGGCACGAGGCATTGCGGTAAAATCCCATCTGAACGCCGGTATTCTGGCTTTGCAGCTGATAGATGCCCTCGGCGGGGCGATACAGATCGTGCGCACCCGATGCGGTCCAAACCGGGATAAATCCTGCATCTGCGGGTTCACTGGCCGGTGCTTCGACGCCGTCGCCGGTTTCTTCGGATGCAGGCGATGGCGCAGGAATGGCTTTTAGCCGCCAGTCTTCGGGCAGCGCGCTGCCCATTTCGGGGGTATGCGTCATCAGCCAGCGATCGGCCGGAAAAACAGGCGTTCCCTTAATTTTAACGAACGACTGGGCGTTTGCGGCGAGCACGTTTTCGCTGCCGTCCCAAATCCAGGTGCCCTGCCGGATGAGTGTTTGGGGCGAATTGGCAAGCTGTGTCCACGATTTGCCGCCATCGGTCGAAACGAAGGTGCGTTCGTTGAGCATGCGCCGCACGCGGACGACGACGGTATTGTCGGGGCGCATCCACAGGCCCGCGACTTCGAAGGGCTGTGCGGCGCTTTCGGCTGCCGCAGCTTCGGCTGCGGCCTCGAGCTGTTCGAGCGCCTTGATGGCTTTTTTATTTTTCGACGATTTGGTGGCGGCATCGGCTTCGACGTTCTGGGGCGTCATGCGCTCGACTTTGGCATCTGCAAAGAAATCGGTGAGCGTGATGTCGCGGGTCGTTCCCGAATCGAGATCGGCGATGTTCAGTTTGCTGCCGCTGATATAGGCGATGGATGCATCGCCGTTGTCGATGAATGGGGAATCGGCAATCGAAAGGATGTCGCGGTAACCGGCTTCGGCTGCGGCATCGCGGTATGACGGGGCCAGACGCAGACGCGAGCCGTCATAAATCAGAATGCGGCTGTGTCCGTCGATGCCGATCCATTTGACGGTTTGGGGCATCCAGATATCGCCGAGCAGGTTGAGCTTGGCATCGGCGGCTGCGATGCGGCCGTCGGGCAGCTGCACGATGGCAATATCGCCGCCGGTAGCCAGAATCTGCGGCAGATCCATCTGCGGCATGTTGGGGCGGTTGTCGAGCCACGGCGCGGTTTCGGCAGACGGTTCAATCCACACAGCCCTAGGAACCTCGGGTGTTTCGGTTTCTTCCTCGGCATTTGCAGGCAGGGCGACAGCTGTGAGCAGCAAGCCAAATATCCCGCCCAAAATATAAAGAGACGACTGATTTCGATTCATTACCATTTCTCAAATTCAGGCGGCGCAGCCACGGGAATTGCGCCGCACATCAAAGGCGCGTCACTATATAAAGAATTGATCGAAATATAAAGCCCCAACATTTGGCGAAAAATGTGTGATGCGGCGTATTTGCGCGAGCAAATAGCCGCATCGGCCGTGCGTATTGCGATTTATCGCAAAGCACGGCGCACATAAAAAAACTCACAAAAAGAATTCGGTAAATGATATAACGAAGAATTGTTGTTCTGACGGGCCGGTAAAAAAGTCCAGATGAACGGCGGAAGTGTGTGCCGGAGTGCGTGGTATGAGCGTGAACAATCAAAAGACATGTCCAAAGTGCGGCAATAAGCTGTCGGACAATGCCGTATTTTGTGAGCGGTGTGGCGCGCGCATTTTTCTGAACAAGAGCGGTGAAGACACGGTAGACCCTTATCTGGGCAAGGTGATCGACGATACGTTTGAGGTCGAGTCGGTGCTTGGCACAGGGAGCATGGGCATCGTTTACAAGGCGTGGCATCGGATGCTGAAATGCCACGTGGCGCTTAAGGTTCTGCGGCACGACTTTATCTCGGACAGGCTGATTTTGCAGCGGTTTCAGCGGGAGGCCGAAGCGGCGAACAAGCTGTCGCATCCGAACGTGATTCGCGTGCTGCATTTTGGCCGAACGAGCCTGCAGGCACCGTATATCGTCATGGAGTGTCTGGAGGGCATTGAGCTGGCGCAGCTGGTGCTGCAGGAGTTTCCGCTCAACCAGCGGCGCGTGTGTCTGATAGCGATTCAGATTGCGCGGGCGCTGCGTGCGGCGCATGCGGCGAATATTATTCACCGCGACTTGAAGCCGGCAAATATCATCATTGTGAATCAGAACCGCGAAGAAATCGTGAAGGTGCTCGACTTTGGCATTGCGAAGATTGCCGAGGGCAAGGGCGAAGGTTTGACGCGGGAAGGCGCGATATGCGGCACGCCGGCGTTTATGAGTCCCGAGCAGATTGCAGGGCGGAAAGTGACGCCAGCGACCGATATCTTTAGTTTCGGCAGCATTCTGTATTACATGCTCACGTGCAAACTGCCGTTTCAGGGGACGGAACTGCTGGAGCTTGCGACGACGATTCTGGGCACGGAACCGACGCCGCCGGGCAAAGTCAGACTCGACAGCTATGTCGATCCCAACCTCGAGGCGATTTGCCTGAAGGCGCTGCAAAAAGACATCGAAAACCGGTTCCGCACTTCGGCAGAGCTGGTCGATGCGCTGGAGGCAGTGCTGCCGCAGATTCCGTTTGCGAATCCGGGAAAACGTCCCAAGCTGGTCGTGGATGCGCCGTCGGGACAAAAGGTCGATCAGAACGCCAAAACGCGCTGTGAAATCCCCATTTTTGAAGACGACGAGAAGACGACAATTGCGCAGCAGGCGCGGCTGGATGAAGGCGATACGCTCGACAACGAAGTGACCGTAGCCAGACCGGCCCCCAAAGGCGCTTCGGTGTCCAATATGCCGTCTGTGTCGCGTTCGCCGTCTGCGCCCGGGCCATCTGTGCCGCGTTCGCCGTCTGCGCCGGTGCCATCGGTGCCGCGATCGCCGTCAGCGTCGGGTCCATCTATGCCGCGTTCGTCGTCTGCATCGATGCCATCGGTGCCATCGGTGCCGCGAGCGCCGTCTGTGCCCAGGCTTCCGACACCCGCTCAGGCAAGTGCCGAGACATTGCACGATGCCAATATATCGCTGCGGGCTCTGGCCAACGAAAGAACAAAGATCAATCAGCCGGCGGCCGAGTCGGTGCGCAGCACGATCAAAAAGCGCAAAAAACTGTTTATGGTGATTGTGTGCTCTGTGATCGTGGTGTGTCTGCTGGTGCTGATATTCATTATCGCGCTGCGCAGCGTGAATTCGAAGGCTGCATCGGCCGATCCGTTCAATATCGAAGAAGAAGAGGCCGAATCGAAGGCGCTGAAGGCACGTGCGCAGGCCGCTGCACAAGCTGCCCGCGAGGCTGAAGAGGCCCGGGCGCGCCTGCGCACGCAATGCGAAACCGTGACGCCAACGCTTGAAAATAGTTATGCGCTGGGCGTGGTCTATGGCGTGGTGCCTGAGTTTGCGCAGCTGAACAACGCGATTCGTGCAAAGGCAAAAGACGCAGAAAATGCCGGAAATGCCGGAAATGCCGCTGAAAATGGTGACGGCGCCGGGAATGATGCCGTGGCAGGTGACAGTGCCAAATCTGGTGAAAGTGCCGGCAGCTCGCCGGAACCTGCTGCACCCAGAGCTGCGAGAAACGATGCGTCTGTGCGGAAACCTGTCGTCAAAAAGACGAATAGCTCTGGTGCATCTGCAATGCTCGAAAGAGCCACGAGTCTGGAAGCATCGAACAAGAAAGCGCAGGCGTGCGCTATCTATCAAAAACTGGCTCGCGAGAGCGGTCTTTCGGCGTCGGAACGAAACAAGGTAAATGCGGGACTGCGTCGCTGCCAGCGCAATTAGAGGTTTGAAGTGCCGCGAAGAAGCCAGACCGTTCGGGACAGACATATTCGGCTAGCCATATGGATTTGCCTGATTTGCGTTTGCGTGATCGTGTATGTGTGCTTTCATCCGGTGACGATTCGCAATGATTCGCGGCTTTCGCCGGGGGCACCGGTGACGCTGGATGCGACGAGCGATTTCTTAATCGTCGTCGATTACGATGCGTTTGTGCAGTCGCCCAAATCGTTTGCCGAAATGGTGTTTTCGCTGGCATGGCTGAACACATTCCAGCAGGAAATCGGTCCGGTGTCGCATATCGATGCGGCGAGTTTTCTCGAGACCGATTTGTCGCGATACAACTGCATCATTTTGACGCGTTCTGTGGCCAATCAGGGCACTTGGGCCCCAAAGGTGCGCAGTTTTTTGGAGCGTGGCGGCACCGCAGTGATGGAAATGCCCAAAGACCAGCTGCGGGCAATTGCATCTGCCGATGGCAAGGGCGGCATCCGGACGCCCCAGAACGTGACTTATGTGAAGGATTTGGGAAACACCTGGCTGGAACCGCTGAGCGCACTGGATCTGTCGAGTATGACACAGCTCGTGGGATCTGCCGGGCCGCTGGACGATTCCCAGACCTATATGACGATCGACGGCATTCCGGTGATCTATTCGAAATCGTATGCGACAGGCAAAGTGATTACGCTGGATTTCGATTATGGCATGCTGATCACGTCTTTGCAGCAGGGACGGCCGCTGGATAATTTTGCGATTCGCAATCTGCGTGAGACGCGGCAAATCGAGACGTCTGATCTCGCGCAGGTCGACTCGCTTTCGGTGCCGCTTGCCGATATCATCGAACGATATCTGTTGTTTGCTGTGATTAACGATGCGCTTCCGGTGACGGGATTCTGGCCGTTTTTTGATGGCATGGACGGGGCGCTCATCGTGTCGCAGCGCGAGGGCGGTGCCGGTGATGCTGCATTGTGGATGTCGAATTACGAGGCGACATTTAAGGCGACATCGACGATTTTTGCGCGTTCACCACTGCGCATGACGGATGATGGGATCGACCGCGTGCAACAGAATCATGGCGAGCTGGGGCTCGAGTTTGAGCTGAATACAGCTGAGGATCCGCATGCCCGTGAGCCCATTGGCCCCTTTAAATTTTCGCCGGTGTGGCGGCAGTACAATATCGACGAGCAGACTGCGGCGTTCAAATCGCGTCTGGATTCGCATACATCGCTGCTTTCGTCGCAATCGCGTGACGGCCTGTGGACATCGCATTATACGCGTGCCTTCCAGATGCTGTCGGCGAGCGGGTTTAGAGCGGATGCGTCGTATCGTGCGCCGATGGATGATCCGGGATATGCTTTTGCGACCGGTTTACCGTTTATGCCGATCGATACGAATGGGCAGGTGTTCAATATCCTCGAATTCCCGGTGTTGTTCCCGTCTTTGAAGACCACCGAGGAGGCGGCGATTCTCGAATCGCTGCTCAAAGAGAGCGCTTCCCAGCATCACGAGGCCATTGGCGTTTCGTTCGATCCGAATTTGTTTTCGACGAATCCCGATGTGGATGGATTTGTCGTGTGGCAATCGATTTATCAGTCGGCAACGACGCATAAACACTGGATTGCAAGCATTCAGAACTTTTTGCGGTTCACGCGGGCGCGCATCAATGCCGAACTCAAATCGAGCCTTTCGGAGAGTTCGTCTGGCGGCCATCGCAAGACCTCGCAACTGGTTATCAATACATTGGCGCCCGAATCGGGCATGACACTGACAGTGCCGCGAACTGTCGGAGAACGCAGTCTGGTCGAGGTGCGGCGGTGTGTGCAGCGTGCCCGCGAAGATTGTGTGCTGACCGATACAATTCAGACGCGGACGGTGACGCTGTTTGGACTTGAGCGTCAGCTCATCCCCCTTTCGAAAGGCTATAATGCCATTGGTGTGGTGTACGAGTAGCAGCCATGCGAAGTGATTCAACAATAGGTGACAGATTCCGCGTGGAACTGATAGCGGTAGGCATTGCGCTGATTTTGGGGATATGCGCGCTGCTGAATTATGCGCCCATCACGATATCGAGCAAGGATGAAGCCGGCACGGCGGTGATGCCGCAGCAGCTCGGGCAGTCGGATGTATTGCTCATATTGCCCGACAGCACCGAAACTGCGGCCTCGTGGCCGCAGATGGATTTCTCGTTTGCCTGGTACAATCTGCTTTCGCAGTACGTGGGGCCGTTTTCGATTTCGCTCGTTCGCGATATACAGTCGTCATCATCGCTTCAGGCGCATTTGATTGTGGTGCCTCAAAAGACGGCCGAAATGATGACGGATGCCCAGATTCAGCTCGTGTATCAGGCGGTTCAGCTGGGGGCGAATCTGCTCATCGAAATGCCGTCGCCCGAGTGGTCGTCGCTGACCGCGATAAAGCGGCGCGCCAAGGTGAGCACAGCGATTAAGCATTTCACCGATGCACCGAATTCTCCGCTGCAAGGTGTGTGGCGCGACCAGATGCTGAATACGCCTATCGATTCTCAGGTGATGCGGCTGGATGCACTGGATTCCGAAACGCTGGCGACAGATGCGCTGCTACTCGAACTCGATGGCGCGATTGCGCATTACCGCCGCAATGCCGGTGCGGGTTATGTCTTTGTGCTGGCATTTAATCTTGGGCAAATCGTGACCGCCATGCAGCAGGGGCGTCCCGGCGATAATTTCAGCATCGAAACGGACGAAGTGCCCTCGACATCTGATTTCATTCTCAGTGAGAAACTGCGGAAAAATACCATTCCCTACGCCGATTTGATCAAGATGCACGTGCTGGGCAGTGTGGCGTATGCCTCGCCAATGCCCATGATTTGGCCATATCCCGATGGTTATCGTTCGGCACTGCTCATCTCTCACGAGACCGGCAATCTGAGCGACGAAGCCTTTAACCTTGCCGAATACGAGCGAAAACAGAGCATTCAGAGCACGTGGCTGGTGACCGCCAGCCGTATTTCGAAAGAGACGCTTGAGACCTGGCGCAATCGCGCATTTGATGTCGGCGTGTCGTTTTTGAGACCGCCGGTCGGCAGAATCTATAAGAAATACGGCCCGTCATTTTTTAAGCCTGTCGTCGTGGAGTCCAATATCGTTTCGCAAAAGAAGACGGTTTCGAACCGTCTGGGCAATCCGCTGTCGACGTGCAAATTTGCATCATCGCTGTGGACGAAGGATTACACCACGCCGTTTCGCTATTTGTCGCGGGCAAAATGCCAGATCGATGTTTCGTATGCGCCGACGCATCCCGAGCAATACGGCTATTTGTTTGGATCGGGATTTCCGTTTTTGCCGCTCGAACGCAATGGTTTGCCCATGCCGACCTACGAATTCCCGACGATTGTGAATGATGAATCGGGGCTCGAAACGCTGCCGGATAACATTGCAGGGCAAATCCTTAAGGAATCGGAGACGACCTATCACGAGCCGATTCTCGTCAATTTTAACGCCAATACGATGCTCGAGCATCCGAGCCATTTGTCACCGCAGACCTGGATGGGGCTGATAAAGCAGGCCGCAGACAATGGCATATGGACGACGACGGTGAAGAACTTCATGCATCACTATACGCTGCGCAAGCAGGCGCGGATGCATTATTCGTTCAGCCCGCAGACCCGCGTTCTGAATGTTCAGACAGCGATTCCCGATGCGCCGTTTAACTTCACAATTGCCATTCCCCGCAAATCGCTGCACGGATCACTGCATGCGCTCTGGCTCGATAAGACATCGTCCGATCTGACGGTGCTCAAAACGACCGGCGATGGGTTATTCGTTTTGCTTCCGGTTTCGGGTGGAGAGCATTTGGTGCAGGCGCAGTATAATTAGCAATCTGCGGGAGGTATGATGCATGAGGCATGTGGCATGTGGCATCAGGAATCACAAGACCAACATGATCCGGCACGCCCCGGCGGGGCGTATCATCCGTAGTATTTAACCGGGGGTGAGCGATAGCGTAACCCCCGGAATCGGCAATCTGCGGGAGGCATGAGGCATCATATAATCTGACGCGCCCGCAGGGCGCAACCTCGGGGAACAGGCAATCGGCAACCCCCGGCTGAGAAAAACGAAAAAAAGATGAAATTGCGCGCATTTTTTTGATTTGCGCGTTAGATTATAGGCGGTGGTGTTTGAATGAAATAACCAGAACCAGGACCATGGAGGAAATATGGCTGATTGCGAAAAGACGTATGCGGTGCAGTTTACGATTAGTGTTTTGACGGGCGCATACGCGCATAAATACAGCGTTATCTGGTACAATGCGGGGCGTCTGGAGGCGCTGTTTGCGCAGGCGCAGAGCAGTCTGAAGGGGCTTGCAGCCGATACGAAGCGCAGTGAATTCGATGCATACGAGACTTTTCAGGCGTTGATGAAGGTGTTGAAATACGTTGTGAAGCACCGTGCAGATTCGATTTGTACCGGCATTGAGTGTGCGCGGGACGGCGGCAAAGAGCTGTGTTCGGTGGTGAAAGACGAAGATGATGCCGGCGCATTTGAGCTTCGAGCGTATGGCAATGCGGGGATTTGTGTGCGCAACGGTGTCGAATCGTCGTTTGAATCGATGCATGGCAAAGGCGGCGATTACCATGCGGTGATCTCGACTTTTGAGGCTGCATTTAAGGACGATTTGATGAACATGGCCAATTTGTGCGAGGAGACGATGGCAAAAGATGCGCGTCTGATTGCGCAGACAGTGCCGAACGATACGCCGGCTCCTGCACCGCTTTTCCAGTTGTAGCCAGCCATAACTGTTATCGTTAGAGGGATTTGTCGGACGCCATTTTTTCGGAGCGCTTCATGAGTTCATCGGATAAAGACGTACAGGGATATAAACGCGTACACTTTTTCAAGTACTTCCTCACAGAAGAAGACTGGAATGCCCGCCATGATTTTCATGTGCAGAAGCGGCTTTTGCACCAGGCATATCTGCACGGGATGGGGATATCGAATGGCGAGTATACGCTTTTGGTGCGCGCACAGCCGGAAGCCTGTCTGAAAGTGGACATCACGCCGGGGTATGGTCTGGATTCGCTGGGCCGGATGGTGATGGTGAATGAGAACGAGACCGTAACGTTCGAGCTCGACAAGTTCCAGCTGCCGACGACGCTGTATGTGAAAATCGTCTATCAGGAGATGGCGAGTGATCGCGTGCGCATGGGGGATGGACGGATAGAGAACAAGTATTTTCGCGAGACGTATCGTTTTATCGTGAGTGATCGTCCGGCAGACGACAAGCAGCTGGAGCTTGCGCGAGTGATGGTGACCAAGGATTGCACGGCGATAATCGATGCGATTGATCCATCCGCACCAGGCCCGAATGAAATCGATTTGCGTTTTCGCAAAAATATCCCGTCGCACCGCAGCATGCCGATGGAAGTACGTCTGCAGCTCAAGCGGCTGCTCAACGACCGGCGCAATGCATTTGAGCGTCTTGGCGGACATCCCAAACTGGCAGAACTTGCGCTGTTCAGTCAGGATTTTGCGATTATGGATGAGCTGCTCGATTCGTATGCGCTTCGGGAGGGCGCGCTGCCGGGTATCCTCAGGTTTTTCAAGGCTTTTGACGATATGCTGGTTCAGAGCGTGACCGAGAAGATCAATCCGTATCTTCTGGATCGTCCGGAGTGGTCGCGCCATGTGGACAATTGCCGTGCATTCCGTCTGCTGCTGGATGAGCCCGGAAAATCGTTCATGCAGAAATTGCCGATGGCGATTGTGCAGCTCGAAAAGCTGTCGATATCGTATGCGCATGTGACGCGATTGCTTGGCAACGATAACCGCGTCTATATTTATGGTCAGGTCAAGCCACTGCCCAAGGTATATCCGATTTCTGCAAACTGGGATTTTGTGAAGGTGTGGTCGGCCGAAATGCCGCTGATATTCAATATCGACGATTTGGAATGGATGCTGATGGGCGAATTGAATATCACAGACGAAGAGTCGGAGCGCAAATACAAGTTCCGCATTTCGGATGCGCGCGATATCTGGAAGAATCGCCGCAGGAACTATTTCCCCGATGGTGCGCTTATCGAAGATACGGGGGTTGCGCATGAAGGTGGTCACAGCGAATACGAGATATCCGGCGTGATTCCCGATACGCATTTGTGCATCATCCGCATGATGGATTATGCCCGAGGCGATTTCGAGCTTTTGATGAATGTGAATGGGCAGGATGCCGGCATTTCGGTTTGCCCCGGCTGCGATATGCGCGCTCGCTGGCGCAACTGGCCGTTTGTGA
>JAEEGL013687235.1_pt1 | contig 26110 bp, 24 predicted proteins | sample 9134231 | NCBI WGS metagenome assembly JAEEGL01 (sample SAMN16246548, study PRJNA631951) | gut metagenome | biome: gut microbiome; feature: rumen; material: fiber-attached | host: Bos | place: Iran: Karaj | collected 2018-10
ACCTGACCCTTCTCGAGCTTAGACATGATCTCCTTCTTCTGAGCCTCAAGTTCAGCCTCGATAAGAGCCTTGTGAGATACAACAACATTGCGGAACTCCTGATTGATCTTAACAATCTTGAACTCCATTGTCTTACCTACGAATACGTCGTAGTCGCGGATTGGATGAACGTCAATCTGTGAACCTGGCAGGAATGCCTCGATTCCGAATACGTCAACAATCATACCGCCCTTAGTGCGGCACTTGATGAAGCCCTGGATAATCTCCTCCTTCTCAAGAGCCTCGTTTACACGATCCCAGCTCTTAGACATGCGGGCCTTCTTGTGAGAAAGGATCAGCTGACCCTTCTTGTCCTCCTGATTCTCAACATATACCTCGACCTTGTCGCCGATCTTGAGATCAGGGTTGTAACGGAACTCAGAAGCAGAGATGATGCCATCGCTCTTATAGCCGATGTTGACAATCACTTCCTTCTTGTCCATTGAAATTACGGTACCCTCGACTACCTGGCCTTCAGATACCTTGTTGAGTGTAGCATCGTAAGATGCCTCTTGAGCTTCCTTGCTCGCGTTTGTGATACCGCCGTTCTCGAACTCTTCCCAGTTGAAGCCCTCGAGTGGCTGTACGTTTTTAAAGTTAGACATAATGTGAATTAATAAATTAATGCTCCCCCTGAAGTGAGAAAGCGGATGCAAAGGTACGAAAAATAGTTCATAGTTCATAGTTCATGGTTCACAGTTGTTATTGACGTTAAGATTTTTTAAGAAAAAAGATATTAAAGGTCAAGTAATTGATGCATAATTAGTTTAATTATTTGTATCTTTGCAAAAGTGAAAACCTAAAATTATGAAATCGAAACACAAAAGCATTTTCGGATTACTGGCAGTGGTGGGGCTCACCATTGCTGCTGTAGGGGCGATGTTCCTGATGCCTATAAATAAAACGGGGGAGACCGCGTACCTTTATATATATAAGAATGAGACGCTGGACTCCATTATGAGCAGTCTGTCGCAGAGCAGCAACAGGCTGGGTGTGACGGCTGTGAAATCGCTTGCTGTTATAACTGACTATGAGGAGCACATAATACCTGGACGATACGAGTTGGGCAAATATACTAATGCCTTGATGCTGTTTCACCGCATGAGCAGCGGACAGCAGGTGCCCGTGAGGCTCACCATACCGTCAGTGCGCACCATGGATAGGCTGGCTGAGGAGCTGTCGGAGAAACTGATGGTTACGAAGGAGGAACTGCTGAAGACGTTTGAGAGTAAGGACTCATGTGCCAAATATGGGGTGACACCTGAAACGATGGTATGTATCTTCATACCTGAAACATACGAAGTGTATTGGACCATCAGCGTGGAAAGACTGATAGAGAAGATGAAGACGGAGTCGAAATTCTTCTGGAATGCTGAACGCACACGTAAGGCTAAGGCACTGGGACTGACACCTGATGAGGTGATTACCCTTGCCAGCATAGTGGACGAGGAAACGGCAAACAACGCTGAGAAACCTATGATAGCTGGCATGTACTACAACCGCTATCGCCAGGATATGCCACTGCAGGCTGACCCTACGGTGAAGTTTGCATTGAAGGATTTTGAGATAAAGCGCATATACAACAACATGCTCGATGTAGAATCGCCTTACAACACTTATCGCAACAAGGGACTGCCCCCAGGACCGATAAGGATTCCTTCAGTGGCTGGCATCGACGCCGTGCTCAACCTTGTGAAGCACAACTACCTGTATATGTGTGCGAAGGAAGATTTCTCAGGCACCCACAATTTTGCCAAAACCTATGACGAGCACCTGCAGAATGCTGCGAAATACACCAAGGCACTGAATGCAAGGGGAATAAAGTAGGTTAATGGTTAACGGTTAAGGGTTAGAGGTTAGTGAATTTTACTGATTGTTTACCTACCTTCAGGATGTAAGTACCTGAAGAGGGTAAGGGTAGGGAGAGAGAAGAGCCTGTAGCCTTCTGGTTAGCAATTATTTTTCCGTCGGCAGTAGCAAGAGTGATTGCAGTGCCTACTGAGAGTCTGCCAAGTGACAGAACGCCTCCGCTGACGCTATATATGAACTCTGGCTGCAACTGCTGTGTGCTGTTGACTCCTGTCACATCAGGCAGGGTATAGACAAAGGTATCGAGGCGGAACTTTGCCCAAGGGTTCTTCTTGCTGTCGGCACTATAATCCTTATTCTCTTTGCCATCATTATACATATCCGCCGAACCACCATCGCAGACGATGTTGAGGTAGAGTTTGTTGTCCTCCTGACGTGCGGTGAGTGCCTCAGGATGACCATCACCTCCAACAGCGATATTTTCAAGCGCCAGGGACATCTCAGTCAGGTGGCCTCCATTCACGGTTATAGGGTCGGCATTCTCGTTCGTCGTACCATCCCACAGATATGCCTTAGGCGTGCCACCACCCTCGAAGAGTCCTGCTATGATGACGTAGTAGTCACCAACACGCTCTATGGAACGTATGCCCAGACCGCCGAAGTCGAAAAGAACTGGGGCACCCACCTGGGGCGTGGTGCTGCTCTTGCCGCTGCCTGAGAATATTTGTTCGAAGTTTTCTACCGTTGCCATGACGGCATATTTGCGGTTAGACGAGGTTGGGGTAACACCCTTCTTAGGAACGCATGGGGCACGGAAAGCGATGTAGGCTGCTCCGTTGCCGTTAGTCTTGAGGGTCAGTCCCTCAACATTGAAGCCGTCGATGCGCTTAGGTATCATGCTGTTGGCAAAGGATGCTGAGGCTGAGAAACTCCAGCCGTTGTCATCGCCAAACTTTATCATGGCATCGCGGAATTTCTCGCTGTAGGCTCCGCTGGTAAGTGTTGCTTCTGCTCCGCTGCCGTTTATCTTAGTTGTGAAGGCACGGTTGCGGTAGGGTTTCTCTTTACCTTTCTTGCTGTTAGCGAGTGAGGTAATCCAGTAGATGGTCTTGCCGTCATCGCTGACGGTGGCTCCCTCCACGTCGTACTCCTCACTGCCATTGGCAAAACCCTCTGCATTAACAGTGCGCAGGGGCATACCTGAGAGTTGGCTGTTATATAGGCGAAGGATGTTGTTCTCGTCATCGGCCACATAGAAATAGCCACCACCCACATCGGCCATGGCTGAGGCATCACAACTGCCCTGCAGCCATGTGGTCTGCTCAAGGCTCTTGCTGGCATCGCTTGCTGCATATTGTATGGTGTAGTCGCTGGCTCCTGAGAGTTTTACGGTAATCTTAGTCGAACCTACTCCTGATGGCTTTATACGTACGGCAAAGACGCCTGGCTGTATCTCCTCGGCTGTGATGTCGTCAACCTTCACAACGCTTGTGTTGCTCGACTGAAATGTCAGCGTGCTGCCCGTTGGCGCATTAAACCAGATGCCCTCAGTTGCTGCAGGGTCGGTTGGGTCGTCAATCACTCCGCTGACGTAAGAGGTCTTGCCGCTTCCGCTGACTATTTTCAGACGTGGGAAGGAGGTGTCAGGGTATTTAGGTTGTGAGGAACTTGCCTCGAGTGTGGCTGCTGAGAGTGTGCTCATGCTTGCTGCTACAAGGATGAAGGTGAGGAGTGGGGTTTTCATCGTTTTGTTGTAATTATAGGTTAGTTATTATATATTTAATAAAGGTGGGGGGAGAAAATAAGGCCTCCGCTTTTGGAAGCCTTATCTATAGGGTTTCTTATCTTAATCTGTCAGCAGAGCGGACGAGGTCGTCGTCGTGCTTGATGCCTTTCTTTGCCATCCAGAAGAGGATGATGCTGACGATGGGCAGTATGGCGTAAAGCGGATACATGGTAGAACCACCATGCATGTAGTAATGGTCATAGCAGAAGAAACCTACCCACACCAGAAGCATAAGGATGCCAAGGGAGCAGAGAGCCATCTGCCTCTTGCGGTTCTTATACTGGAAGATGTTGGCACATCCCAGTCCTGCTATCAGTCCTCCGAGCACCTGCAGTATAACCACCACCGCATAGATGCTTGCCACCACCATGAGGATGGCTATGAGGGCAAGATATATGGTTTGTTTACGCTGCCACATAGTTTTTAATATTCGTCGTCGTCATCGATATTGACATCCTTAGAAGGGTCGTGCCAATAGATATCGTTGTCAAGGAACTCCTCCTCAGCTATGAGTGTTGGCTTAGGGAGTTTCTCGTAGTAACGGCTTATCTCTATCTGCTCGCGGTTCTCAAATACCTCTTCAAGACTGTCGTTGTAGTTGGCAAACTCAGCAAGTTTCTTGTTGAGCTCCTGCTTGATGTCCTGAGATATCTGGTTAGCACGCTTGCCAAGGATGACCACGCTCTCATAGATGTTGTCTGTGCCTTCACAGAAGTCCATGATGTTGCGTGTAACGGTGTTTGTTGGAGCTTTTGTCTTCTTGTAGTCCATTGTTTTATATAGTTTTAATTGTTATCTACTTCGCCTGTTGCGGTGTATCGCTTACATTTGGTTATGTATTTCTCTGCTGTGGCACGCTCTTTGGAGTCAGGATACTCATTGAGAAATCCGTAGCACTCGTCTTCAGCATCCTGAAAGCGGTCTGCCTGCTTAGCCTTGACACTGTGCACAGCCAGAGCATATTTACTCTTCATGATGAGAGTGGCAAACTCCTCGCGCAGGGTGGTGTAAGGGTATTCTTTGAGTGCATTCTGCGAGGTGACGATGCAAGCCTCGTAGTTGTTGCCACCACTGGTGCAGTTGCCGAAATAGGTGCCAAGGTTGTAATAGAGCTTGGCATTGAGAAACTCCTTCTCAACCAGTTTGTCCTGAAGCTGATAAAGCTTGGTCTGTGCATCATTCTTGTATTGGCTGTAAGGGAAAAGGTCGATGAAGTCCTGGTAAGCCTTCATAGCCTGAACGGTGGGCGTTTGGTCGAGTCGTGGCTCAGGTATAGTCTGGTAAAGACTCTGACCAACGAAATAGTTTGCGATCTCAGCATACTTGCCCTTGGAATAAGAAGAGTAGTACTTCTTGAATATCTCAGAAGCTGATTCGTAGTCGCCACTGTTATAGCATGACATGCCGTAGAGGAACAGGCATTCCTCAGCGTTGTCGGTGCCCTTAAACAGCGTCACCATATCGCCAAAGAAGATAGATGCCTTAGAGAACTTACCCTCGGCATATAGCTGCTTGGCATACTCGTAGCGGTATACATAATCGTCAGACTTGTATACTGCATTAAACTCCTTGGCACAACCGCAAAGGAGAATAACTGCTGAAATGATAGCAAAAAAGTTGTACTTACTCATTAATTTTCGAAAATCAGGTGCAAAGGTACTAAGAAAAGTTGAAAGTTGAAAGTTGAAAGTTGAAAGTTATGGTAGTTTTTTAGAATTATTAAGAAAAAAATATTACCTTTGCATGGTCTTTTAATCATAGTAACGCGTGAATACTTTTAATCTGACATCGAAATATCGTCCGACAGGAGACCAGCCAGAGGCTATTGAGCAACTGGTGGAAGGAGTGAAGAGCGGAGTGCCTGCACAGGTGCTGCTGGGCGTGACAGGCTCAGGCAAGACGTTCACTATGGCTAACGTGATACAGCAGGTGGGACGTCCTACACTGATACTGTCGCACAACAAGACGCTGGCTGCACAGCTGTATGAGGAGATGAAGTCGTTCTTCCCCGATAATGCCGTGGAGTATTACGTGTCATACTATGATTACTACCAACCTGAATCATATCTGCCCGCTACGGATGTATATATAGAAAAAGACCTTGCGATAAATGAGGATATAGACCGCCTGCGCCTATCGGCTGTTACGGCACTGCTGTCAGGCAGGCGCGATGTGGTGGTGATAAGTTCGGTATCATGTATATATGGTATGGGTGGACCAGCCACGATGCAGGGTAGCGTGATATCTATAAAGAAAGGACAGACGATAGACCGTGACGAGTTTCTACGCCGTCTGGTTGAGATACAGTATGTGCACAACGATGTGGAACTGAACCGCGGCGAGTTTCGTGTGAAGGGCGACACGGTGGATATAGCGATGGCTTACAGCCAGGAGGTGCTACGTGTCACCTTCTGGGATGATGAGATAGATGCCATAGAAGAACTGGAGGCTGTGACATACAGACACAAGGGCTCGTTTGACGAATATAAGATTTATCCAGCCAACCTGTTTGTGACCACCCAGGACCAGCAGACAAAAGCCGTAAGGATGATACAAGACGACCTGCAGGCACAGATAGAATATTTCAAGGAGATAGGTGATGACCTGAAGGCTCAGCGTATAAAGGAACGTGTGGAGTATGACCTGGAGATGATTAAGGAGCTGGGACACTGTTCGGGCATTGAGAATTATTCTCGATATTTTGACGGCAGAGAACCTGGTGAGCGACCATACTGCTTGTTTGACTTCTTCCCCAAAGACTTTCTTATGATGATAGATGAGAGTCATGTGTCTGTGCCACAGATAAGGGCTATGTATGGTGGCGACCGCAGTCGTAAGCAGAACCTGGTGGAGTATGGTTTCAGACTGCCTGCTGCTTTCGACAACCGCCCGCTACGCTTCGAGGAGTTTGAACAACTGCTCAACCAGGTAATATACGTTTCGGCAACGCCTGCAGAATATGAGCTCAACGCTGCAGAGGGCGTGGTGGTGGAGCAGGTGATACGTCCTACAGGACTACTCGACCCAAAGATAGAGGTTCGCCCTACGGAGAACCAGATAGACGACTTGCTGGAAGAGATAAGGGTGCGTAGCGAACGTCATGAGAGAGTTCTTGTGACAACCCTCACGAAGCGTATGGCAGAGGAGTTTACGGAGTATCTGCTCAACCAGGGTGTGAAGACAAACTACATACACTCTGATGTGACAACACTTGATAGGGTACAGATATTGAACGCCTTGCGAGCAGGAGAGTATGATGTGTTGGTGGGTATTAACTTGCTACGAGAGGGGTTGGATTTGCCAGAGGTTTCTCTTGTGGCTATAATGGATGCAGATAAGGAAGGATTCTTGCGTAACCGTACCTCGCTCACTCAGACAGCAGGACGAGCAGCACGTAATGTGGAGGGTATGGTGATAATGTATGCTGACAGCATAACTGAGTCTATGCAACAGACCATTGACGAGACCAACCGCCGCAGGGCTAAGCAGATAGCATATAACGAGGAACATGGCATAACACCACAGCAGATAAAGAAAGACCTCAACAGAGAAACAATAGTGAAGGGTGAAAAGACCAGCAGTAGCAAGGCAAAGGCTGTTGTGACTGCATCTATTGCACAACTGAGGAAGAACGAGCCTGTACCATATATGGAACCAGACAACAACGACTATGCTATGGCTGCTGATCCGATAGTGAACTCTATGACGGATGACCAGATACGCAAGGCTATCGACTATGCTACTGAAAAGATGAAGGAGGCAGCCAAAAACCTTGACTTCCTCCTTGCTGCACAATATCGCGATGAGGTGCTCTCGCTACAGAAGCACCTGAAAGCTTAAACTCTTGAAAAACTTTGTCACCTTGTTCCTTGTCTCTTTGTCACTTTCTCCCTTGTTTCTTTGTCCCTAAGATGACGTCTTGTCGGCGTATTGCTGCCCTCCTGATTTTTCCTGTAGTGGTGCGAGGCAGTTCCTGCACAAATTCTACTACGCGCGGATATTTATAAGGTGAGGTCTGCATCTTGCAGAACTCCTGTATCTCCTTGGCGAGTTTCGGACCAGCCTCGTTTTGGAACAGGGACTTGAGCACTATGGTTGCCTTGATAAGCTGACCGCGAACCTCGTCAGGCACTCCCGTTACGGCACATTCCAACACGGCAGGGTGGAGCATTAGGGCAGTCTCCACCTCAGAGGGCGAGATGCGATAGCCGCTCGACTTGATAACGTCATCGGCGCGAGACACGAACCAGTAGTAACCGTCTTTGTCCTTGCGAGCCAAATCGCCAGTGAAATAGTAACCGTCGTGGTTGTTGCGCTCCATGGCATCCTTGTCCTTGAAATACTCCTTGAACACGCCCAGCGGACGGCCACGGTCTATGCGGATTGCCACCTGACCCACCTCGTCAACACCGCAAACCTCCATATTCTCATTGAGCAAATCCATGCTGTAGAGTGGACTCGCCTTGCCGATGGAACCCGTACGACTCTCTACCCAAGGGAAGAAACCTGTCACCAGTCCCACCTCAGTCTGTCCGTAGCACTCCTTCATCTCTATGCCAGTGTATTTCTTCCAGTCATCATAAACATGACGGTGGGCAAGTTCGCCAGCCACTACGCAATAGGTCAGAGAAGAGAGATCGTATTTCGTCAAGTCCTCATTGAGCATAAAACGATACACCGTAGGCGGAGAGAAGAAGGATGTCACACGGCAGTCTTCTATTACATGCAGGAGGTTGGCAGCATCAAATTTTCCTTCGTAGTCATATACCACAACGGTCGCTCCAACCAGCAGCTGACCATACAGCATCCCCCACACTGCCATGACCCATGATGAGTCAGTCACCGTAAGCAGACGTGACTCTTCATTGAGACACTGCCAGAAGCGTGCCGTCAGTATGTGGGCGAGGGGGTAGGCATAATCGTGCACCACCATCTTAGGATGGCTGGTAGTGCCCGAGGTGAAGTATATCAGCATATTGTCGCTCGACATGTTCACCCTTTTCATAGGCTTAAACTCAGGAGCCTCATTCACAGCCTTCCAGAAGTCTATCCACTCCTCATCCTCAACCTTTGGCGAATTGCCGTCGTTTACGTATATAAGGTGGTGTACTTCATTAGCAAAATAGTTGGCTTTCTGCACATTCTCCATCACGTATGTAGTATCACAACAGATAATAGCCTTCACACCAGCAGCTATGCAACGGTAGGCTATGTCCTTATCGCTCAACTGGTGATTGGCAGGGATAGCCACAGCTCCTAACTTGTGAAGCGCCACCATGGTGTACCACCACTCAATGCGTCGGCGCAGTATCAGCAACACCCTGTCGCCCTTTTCTATGCCTATGCCCTGAAGAAAACTCGCTATTTTGTCCGATTTCTCCTTCATGTCCTTGTATGTCACATCATACTTTACGCTGTGTCCGTCCGTCCATGTTATAGCCACCTTCTCAGGTTGCTTCTCGGCATAGACATCCACCACATCATATCCGAAGTTGAAATGCACGGGTACGTCAATCTTAAATGTATCCATGAAATCCTCGTACGAAGAAAAATCCTTCTTCTTCAGATACTTCTCAAAAACTGCCATTTTCCTTGTCTTTCTGGTTATCTTAATTTTGTACCTTGTACTTAGTCACCTTGTACTTAGTCACTTTGTACTTATCATGACAAAGTTACCAAATATAACTGACATGGGATAGTTTTTTTATTTTTTTTCACAATAAAAATGCGCTTGTTGCGCACATCGTTTTTCAGTGTGCAACAATTCCTTCTCATTTTCATCGGGAGTGTGCAATGGTTACTTTTCTTCCTCTATTTATAAAAGCATAAAAAATCTCCCCCCGCCTCACGGCGAGAGGAGACAACAACACAAACACAAATAATCCCGTGCTCATTAGAGACACGGGCATGAGTCTCTATAGGTGAATTAATCACGTCTCATTACTCAACTCCGAAGAGCTGCTTCAGACCTCCGTCAACTCCGCTGAAGCCCATGAAGGCAAGTGCGAGAAGTGAGGCTGTAACGAGTGTGATAGAAACACCTTTCATTCCCTTTGGTACTGAAGCATACTCCAACTGCTCACGAAGTCCTGCGAAGAGGACGAGAGCCAGACCGAAACCAAGGGCAGATGCGATAGCATAGTCGAGTGACATAAGGAGGTTGTAATCCTTCTGTACACAGAGAATAGCTACACCGAGCACTGCACAGTTGGTGGTGATAAGTGGAAGGAATACGCCAAGTGCCTGATAGAGTGGGGGAGAAACCTTCTTGAGGATTATCTCAACCATCTGTACGAGGGAAGCGATGACGAGGATGAATGACAGGGTCTGCAGGAATCCCAAGCCCAGAGGGTTGAGGATGTATATCTGCAGAAGCCACGTTACGAGTGTAGCCAACAGCATTACGAAGGCTACGGCAGCCGACATACCGAGTGAGGTGCTGACCTTCTGACTGACGCCGAGGAAAGGGCAGATGCCGAGGAACTGGCTGAGTACGATATTATTGACGAATATCGCAGCGATGAAAATCAATAGGTATTCCATATTCTATTAAGCCTTCTTAAAACGATTGATTACTGCAATGATGTATCCCAGGGTAAGGAATGCTCCTGGAGGGAGAATGAATATCAGCATGCCAAAGTCTTCTGGTATGAGGCGACAGTCGAAGATGGTGCCGTTGCCGAGAAGCTCACGGAAGATGCCGAGAATAGTAAGACCGATGGTAAAACCGAGTCCGATACCGATACCGTCGAGTGCTGAATCGAATGGTGTATTCTTGCCAGCAAATGACTCTGCACGTCCGAGGATGATACAGTTAACCACGATAAGTGGTATGAACAATCCGAGTGACTTGTCAACCTCTGGGGCATAAGCCTTGATGACGAGCTGCACGATGGTCACGAGGGTTGCGATGACAACGATATAGACAGGGATGTGTACCATGTCAGGTGTAAGATTCTTGATGCAAGAAATGATGATGTTAGAGAAGATAAGCACAGCCATTGTAGCCAAGCCCATCATCAGACCATTTGTTGCACTTGTGGTAGTAGCCAGTGTAGGACACATACCGAGCATCAGTACAAAGGTAGGGTTCTCCTTGATGATGCCATTCAATATAATTCCGAATTTACTCATAGTAAGGACCTCCTTTATTTATTTTCTTGTTTTGTTGCACCTGTGGTAGAGTCTGCTGATTCAGCCAGTGTGGCATAAGCCTGCTGCACTGCGCGAAGGAATGCGCGAGACGTGATGGTAGAAGCTGTGATGGCATCCACCTCACCACCGTCCTTAGAAACGGTCATGTTGTTCTTGCCTGGGTTCATGCCGATGATGTTGCCAGGATTGCCCTTCTGGAACCAGTCAGGACACTTAGCACCAAGACCAGGTGTCTCGTTATTTTCGAGCACTGTGTAGCCTAAGATGTTGCACTTCTCATCAAAACCTACGAGGATGGTGAGATTGCCACCGAAGGCATTAGGGTCGGTTGACTTAACGGCTGTTCCCTTATCTGTCTTGTAAACAGTGAAGGTGAGGTCTTTGCCGTCAACGTTGCGTACTATCTCAGTGCCGTTAGGGTCTTCCACCTTCACATTGTCGCTACCCATTACGGCTGTGATACCGTCTGCCAGAGCCTTATCGCTGGCAGCCTTGATAGGAGCCTCGGTAAGACCGTAGATGTATGCGAGGAGACCACCACATATAACAGATATGCAGGTCAGTACGCATACCATGTTAGTGAGATTTGATTTTAATTTTTCCATATCTTCTCCTCCTTGTTATTTAGCAGCCGGAACCTCACCGAAGCGAGCAGGCTTGATATACGTATTAATAAGAGGTGTAAACGCATTCATGATGAGAATGGCGAATGACATACCCTCTGGGTAAGCACCCCAGTTACGGATAATAATCGTGAGAGCACCGATGGCAACACCATAGATAATCTGTCCCTTGTGGGTCATAGGTGATGTAACGTAGTCGGTAGCCATGAAGATAGCGCCGAGCATCAGACCACCAGAGAAGATAACCTGGAATGGGTCAGCATAAGTGTTGCAGTTAGCAAGGTGCAACAGACCAGCGATTACGAATACGGTGCAGATGATAGATACAGGGATGTGCCATGTGATAATCTTCTTCCAGAGCATGAAGCAAAGTCCGAGGAGAAGAGCCAGAGCACATATCTCACCTATAGAACCAGCACCCTCAGGAGTGTTGCCGAGGAACATATCCCATGCAGAAGGCAGTTTGGTCAGTGCATCAGCATTGCCCTTGATAGCTTCCTGCATTAAATAAAGAGGTGTAGCACCAGTCTCAGCATCAGCATATTCCATCAGCTGTCCAGCCTTAGGCCATGTGGTCATAGCTGTTGGAAAAGAGACGAGAAGAAAGCAACGTCCTACGAGTGCAGGGTTGAAAGGATTCTGTCCCAGTCCGCCGAATGTCATCTTACCTACACCGATGGCAACGAGTGCACCAACGATAATCATCCACAGAGGGAAGTTAGATGGAAGGTTCATGCCCAACAGAAGACCTGTTACGAGGGCAGACCCATCAAGCAGTGATGGCTCTTTCTTAAGAAAAAGCTTGCAGATAGCCCACTCAAAGAACAGGCAGGCTGCCACGCTCATGAGACACACAATGAATGAGCCGAGACCAAAGAAGTAGAATGATGCAAGGAGTGCAGGAAGCAGTGCTATCACTACACCATACATATTCTTCTTCACCGAGTCGTTGGCGTGTGCATGAGGTGAGAGAGAAACAATTAAGTTACCCATATTATTATTATTTATTCTTTTTTACTTTATACTTTAGTATTATGCAGGCCAGTTCTTAGGCAATGCTGCAGGCTTTGGACCAACAGGCATTGCTGGCACAGGATTAGCCTTCTTGCCTGAGAAGTCGAGGTTCGTAGGAGCTACGAAAGGCTTCTCTGCAGTGTGCATGACGAACTCCTTGCCGTCCTTGGTCTTTGCCTTTGGAGCTTCAGCCTTAGCGGCTGGTGCTGGTGCAGGAGCTGTACGGCTACGGATAATGCCCATCACAGTGCCCTTACCCTTGCGGATATCGTCAAGCAGACGGCGATAAGCAGGACATGTGAACTGACATGAGCCACACTCTATACAAGAGGTGATGTCTTCAGCCTCAAGCAGATCCCACTTCTCCATCTTAGCAGCCTTAGCAAGCAGGAATGGCTCCAGTCCCATAGGACAAGCGCTCACACACTTAGCACAACGGATACATGGCTGTTCGTCAGGCATAACGGCATCCTTGCCAGTCAGAATAGTGATAGAGTTCTGACCCTTGCCTACAGGAACCTCGATAGAAGGTACTGCGCGTCCCATCATCGGACCACCAGCGAGCACCTTGTTCTCGCCCTCAGGCATACCGCCACAGAGGTTGATAAGGTCTTCGAAAGATGTACCCATACGAACAAGGAAGTTGCTTGGCTTAGCAAGCTGCAGACCTGTTACTGTGGTGTAGCGCTCGAAGAGAGGTTTCTTCTTCATTACAGCCTCATACACGGCAACTGCTGTACCAGCATTCTGTACTACAGCACCTACGCTGATAGGTATTGCTGGAGGTGCAGGTACCTGACGACGAATAACGGCGTCAATGAGTTGCTTCTCACCACCTTGTGGATATTTCTTCTCAAGAGGTACTACCTCGATATTTGGATCGTTGGCAACCTTTTCAGCAAGGAGTTTGATAGCCTGTGGCTTGTTGTCCTCGATACCGATATAGCCTTTCTGTACTTTTACAGCAGCCATGAGAATACGCAGACCCTCAATGAGTTGGTCAGCCTTCTCAAGCATCAGGCGGTAGTCTGAAGTGATGTAAGGCTCACACTCCACGCCATTGATGATGACGCATTCAGCCTTTGCTCCAGGAGGAGGCATGAGCTTAACGTGAGTTGGGAAACATGCACCGCCCATACCAACGATACCAGCGTACTTTACTCGGTTTACGATTTCCTCTGGTGTGAGTTCAGGGTGATCTAAAAGTTTCTCGAGTTTGTCAGAGCGGTCGATGCTCTCTTCCCATTCGTCGCCCTCCACCTTGATGGTGATGGCGGGTTTAGGCATACCAGCCACGTCAAGGCTGTCACCAACCTTTACGACTGTACCAGAAACAGAAGAGAAGATGTTAGCTGAAACAAAACCTCCAGCCTCTGCAATCATAGTGCCCACCTTCACCTTGTCGCCTTCCTTGACGATAGGCTTTGCAGGTGCACCGATGTGCTGGCTGAGTGAGAATACTGCCTGCTTTGGCAATGGTGCAGGCTGCGTAACGGCGTCATTGCTCAGTTTGTTCTCTGCAGGATGAACGCCACCAATTCTAAAAGTTCTTGCTTTCATTGCTTATAACAGGTTACTTATTAGTATTTTCTACGGATGCTGGCCAGTTCTTTGGCAGGATGGCAGGTTTCGGACCAGTAGGAATACATGGTACGGGGTTAGCCTTCGGACCAGAGAAGTCCAGTCCCTCTGGAACAACGAATGGTTTAGGGTCAGTTGACATAGGTTTCAATGGACCTGCTTCCTTCTTCGGACCGTCAGAAGACGCTGCAGGAGCACTTGATGCAGGTGCGCTTGCACCCTCAGAGAAGAGGATAGCTGAAACCTGATCCATAACCTCTGCGCCACCAACAGGACAAAGGAGTCCGTCAATAGAACCCTTCTCAGTTGCAGCCTTAAAGCATGCTGCTGCGAAACCAGAACAGCCAGGGAAACCACAACCGCCACAGTTAGCCTGAGGCAGGATAGCGGCAACTTGTCCCAAACGTGGGTCTTCGTCAACAGCGAACTTCTTAGCACAAATGAACAGAATCATTGCAGCGATGAGTGCAATGATACCCAGTGTTAGCACTGATGATAAGATTAAGCTCATAATGTGTTTATTAAGTTGTTAAATTGAATTTTGTTTGTTTATACTTTTTTTCGTTGTTATCAGGCCAGATAGAATGTGAGTATTTGTTCCAGTCTGTTTCTGTACAGGTATAGACCTATATAATAAGGTACTAGCGAAAGAACTCCCGCTAACGCGGAAATCCCGTCTGATACACCTGAACTTACGCAGATGGCAATCGTGGCAAGCAGAATTATGGTAGGTATGATGAATGCCAATACCACAGCCTTAGCTCCCACTGAGGGGGCAGCCATCACCGTAACGTCCTGTCCCACAGTATATTGTTGGGTGTCAGCACACTTTACGTCGATGATTTTCTCCTTGCTCTCAGCTGAATTGCAGTATGAAGCGACCTTGCAACTGCTACAGGCACTACTCTGGACGATGCGCACGTGCACCACCCCTCTTGAAATGCTGTCTATGATGCCCTTGTGGGATATTTGATTACTCATAGTATCCATGCCGAGAGGCAATCGTGATTGTCCACTCGCAGATGCAAAAGTACGAGTTTATTTTGAAAAAACAAAATATTTCACAAAAAATGTGCACGATTTATTAAAATATCACCTTATTTTTATGTTTTGTTTGGAATATTAAGGAAAAAATGCTACCTTTGCGTCTAAAATATTTACGCCAAAAATCTGTATGAAACAAACAAAAATAGTTGCGTCAGTCAGCGATTTGCGTTGCGACGTAGAATTTATCCGTCAGCTTTACAAGGCTGGTGCTAATGTAATCCGTATGAATACTGCCCATGCCACCCCTGACGGACTGAGGACAATCATTAGGAATGTGAGGGAGGTGTCTCAGCATCTGGGCATACTCATCGACACCAAGGGACCAGAGATTCGCACTACAGGAGTAGCAGCCCCTATCGACTATAAGTCTGGTGAGAAGGTTTCCATCGTTGGCAACCCTTCTGTGGATACCGTTCATGATGTTATCGCACTGTCTTACAGCGATATATGTAATGACGTAAAGGTTGGTGATCAGATTCTTTTCGACGACGGCGAACTGTGTATGCAAGTGGTTGAGAATAATGGTGAGAAACTTACTGTCATAGTGATGAACGATGGCAAACTGGGTTCTCATAAGTCTGTTAATGTGCCTGGGGTGCATATTGATCTTCCAGCCCTCACTGAGAAAGACCGTCGCAACATACTCCTTGCCATAGAAGAGGATATCGACTTCATAGCCCATTCCTTTGTGCGCTCTAAGGAAGACCTGCATGAGGTGCAGAAGATTCTTGACGAGCATAATTCTGACATCAAGATTATCTCAAAGATTGAGAACCAGGAGGGTGTTGACAATATCGACGAGATTCTTGAGAACTGCTATGGCGTGATGGTGGCTCGTGGCGACCTTGGCATAGAGATTCCAGCCGAGAAGATTCCAGGCATCCAGCGCATGATAATCAAGAAGTGTGTGTTCCGCAAGAAGCCTGTGATAGTTGCTACTCAGATGCTTCACACCATGATTAAGAATCCTCGTCCTACTCGTGCCGAGGTTAGTGATATAGCCAATGCAGTGTTCCAGAATACTGATGCCCTGATGCTCTCAGGCGAGACGGCAAGTGGCAGTTATCCTATCGAGGCAGTGAAGACTATGGTGAAGATAGCCGAGCAGGCTGAGGCTGACCGTAGGTTGCACTCTACCCAGGAACTGGATGTTGACGGAGCTGACACCAACCTTCGCGATTTCCTTTGTAAGGCAGCTATCGAGACCACCTCAAAACTCGGTGTAAAGTGTATCCTTACCGACTCAGGCACAGGCGACGATGCTCGCACCCTTGCTGCATATCGTGGTCCGAGTCCTGTAGTTGCTATTTGTAAATACGATAAGCTCCAGCGCTGGCTTGCCCTTTCTTATGGCGTTCTTGCCATATATCCTAAGCAGGATGAGCTGGAGAAGATGTTCTACTATGCCGTAAAGAAGATGTTTGACAACAAGATGGTGTCACTCACTGACAAGGTGACCTATCTCTCTGGTCACATGAATATCGGTATAGCTGATAAGTCGGCTGGTGTGTCAATGCTTGAGGTGAACACGGTTAGTGAGGTGTTTGCCAATTCTGAAGGTACAGCAGAGACTGAGAAATAATAATACAGCATTATATGGCTTATAATCCGCGATTAAGAGAATACAAACACTATACGGTAGATAAGGAGATGCCCCTTTTGGAGTATCTCCTTGCTACGCTTCCTGGCAGCAAGAACAAGATTAAGGACACCCTGCAGGGTCGTGGCATAAAAGTTGACGGCAAGGTGGTCACCCAGTACAACTATCCCCTCATGCCTGGCATGAAGGTCAGTGTTTCTAATTCTAAGAAGAATGACACCTTTCACAGCAAGTATGTCAACATAGTCTATGAGGATAAGTACATCATCGTGATTGAGAAGAAACCAGGCATACTGAGTATGGCTGCTGGTCACTCCACTTTGAACGTGAAGACTGTGCTCGATAACTACTTCCAGAAGACTCGTCAGGGATGCCATGCTCATGTGGTTCACCGTCTTGACCGTGACACCTCAGGACTGATGATTTATGCCAAGGATATGGAGACAGAACAGATACTCGAACACGAGTGGCACGACATAGTTTTCGACCGTCGTTATGTAGCTCTCTGTTCAGGTGAGTTTGAGCAGAAAACGGGTACAATAGCCAATTGGCTTAAAGATAATAAGGCTTACATAACTTACTCATCGCCAGTGGATAACGGTGGAAAGTATGCAGTAACACATTATTGTGTTCTCGGTAGCTCAATCTATCACTCTCTGGTGGAGTTTAAGTTGGAGACAGGAAGGAAAAATCAGATTCGTGTGCATGCTTCTGACATGGGTCACCCAGTGTGTGGAGATGTGAAATACGGCAATGGCGACAGTCCGCTTCATCGTCTTTGTCTCCATGCCTATGTGCTCTGTTTCTACCATCCTGTCACCCATCGACCTATGGAGTTTTCCACTCCAATACCATCGCAGTTTAGTGAAGTAATAAATAAAGAGAAATGACCAACTACATCATAGCCATCGTTGCTATAATCATAGCATTCATACTGATAAAGAAGTTTGTGGGCTGTGTCTTTCGTATCATCATTACGCTGATACTCTGTGCCATCCTTGCATACCTTTATTTCACCATGCAATCATAAAGAATCCTAACCCCTAAAAGACTATAGAATAATGAAGCGTTTATTCTTGATAGGTGCACTCCTTGTGTCATTATCAGTAAGTGCACAATACACACCGTTTTCGCCTGATGCTGTGACATCAGCCACTAAGCAGGCATCAGCTAAGGATGCCCAGACACCTAAGGCAAAGCCTAAGAAGGCCAAGCCAGCTAAGCCAGCCAAGCCAGTGATGATGATTAAGGAGAAGTATGCTGCAGGCTCATGTCCAGAGGTTGACGGCATGGTGGTGTGGAGTAAAACCTTCAGTTGTTCACCCCTCACGGCTCAGCAGGTGTATGACAGGATGATAGCCTTTCTTCAGGACTACTGCAAGCAGGAGGGCAAAGACCCCATCAGCAGGATTGCCATAGTAAACAAGGAGGCACACGAGATAGGTGCCCGTATATCAGAGTATGTCACCTTCAAGGATAAGGGACTTCTGCGCGACCGTGCCCTGCTCAATTACACCTTGCGTGTCAATTGTTTCGATGGCAAGTGTGAGGTGATAATGAATAATATGTCTTACACTTACGACAGCAAGAAATTCCCTGCTGAGGAGATGCTTCTCGACAAGAATGCCCTGAACAAGACTCAGACCAAGTTTAACAAGGGTGGCTATGAGAAGTTCCGTACCAAGACCATAGACACCAAGGATGCCCTTATGGCGCAGATAGAAGCGGCTCTTAAGTAGTTCAAGGAGCCTACTCCCGTTCAAATACTTTGTACCTTGTACTTTGTACTTAGTCACTTAGTACTTTCAATTATCAATTATCAATTATCCAAAATGGAATATCGTTCACATCGTCGTCCAGAGAAGATTCACGACATAAATTTCAAGATTCGTCAGGTGCTTAACGTGCTCTTTATGGTCATCGCCATCGTGGGCTGTCTTATGTATATGGGTTACATAGGTGGTGAGGAAAACGAGATGAGAGGTGCCATAGTGGTAATAATCGCCGTGCTAATCAAGATGGCTGAGTGCATGATACGTCTTCTGAAGAAGAATAATAATGAAGAGGAAGAGTAGTCTGACATATCTTAGGGTGTTTATGCTGATGGCATGTTGTATGCTGTCTGGTCTCGTTGTGGCTCAGACTAACAATCTGGACGGATTCGATGCCACCACCAACACCTTCAACCCCAATGCCGCCCTTGACTCCTTGAAACATTCTAACAAGAAGATTCCCAAGGGTATGTATGTGTGGACCGTTGACGAGAAGTTTGGCGACATAGTGCCTGCCCAGCGTGACACTGCCCAGCATCTGTTCATGAACACCATCTTCACCACAGGCAAGTACGGTGAGTATAACACCACTGGCAACCTGGGTGCTCCGCGCATAGCGCGCATAGCCACAGACCGCGACCTCTCTACACGCAATCCGTTTCTTGAGCCCTATGGTTTCTTTCTCACCAAGCCCTCAGAGCTGCTCTATACCAACACCCTCTCGCCACTCACCAACCTGTTCTATTCCACCTGTGGCAATAAGACCAACGGCGAAGACCACCTGAGGGTACTCTTTGCCAGCAATGTGAACAAGCGTTTTGGCATAGGCTTTAAGTTCAACTACGCCTATGGCAGGGGTTACTACGACGACCAGAGCATCTCGCTCTTCGACTACACCTTCTGGCTGGCATACACTGGCGAGCGCTATCAGGCTCATTTCAATATGAGTTTCGACCACATGAAGGTGTCTGAGAATGGTGGTATAGCCAACGATAACTACATCACCCATCCTGAGGCATACAAGGACTCATACAGCGGTCAGGAGATACCTGTGGTGCTCAAAGACAACTGGAACAAGCAGGATGCCTTCTCGCTCAATTTCTCTCATCGCTATAATGTGGGATTCTATCGCAAGGTAGAGATGACTGAGATGGAGAAGGATGCAAAACGCTTCGCCTTGCGTGCCAAGCAGGAGAAGGAGGAGCTGGAACTGCAGAAGACAGCTGGTGGACAGCGTCTGGCTGAGCATGCCCAGAGCTCTACGCCTGTAACTAAGTTTACGGGTCGTCCTGACGATGCCATAGTGATAGGTGATTTGCCTAAAGATGCCAAGCAGAGGCAGACAGCCATCAACGACTCGCTCATGAAGTCTGTGCGTGACAGCATTCTGGCTGTTCAGCGTATGGCACCTGACACCTCGTGGATTAAGGAGGAGTATGTTCCTGTAACCAGTTTTATTCACAACCTCAACCTCAACACCAACAACCGTCGCTATATAGGCAACTCTCCTCAAGAGGGCTTCTACCTCAACCGCTATAATGTGCCTTACGAGGACAATCCTGGCGATTCCATATACGATAAGACCAAATATGTTATACTTAAGAACACCCTCGCCATTGGTATGCTTGAGGGTTTCAACAAGTATGTGCCTATGGGTGCCAAGGTGTTCCTCACCCACGAACTGCGTAACTATAACCTGCCTAACAGCGACAAGGGCTACACCTCATATAATGAGACTAACATCTCCATAGGCGGACAGCTCATCAAGACATTGGGCAAACACCTTCACTACAAGGCTCAGGCTGAGTTTTGGCTTGTGGGCAAGGATGTGGGCGACATAAGGCTCGACGGCTCTGGCGACCTCAATATGCGATTGCTGGGCGACACAGCTGCCGTGCGCCTCAAGGCGTTCTATCACCTGGTCAACCCCAACTTCATCCAGCGTCGCTATCACGGCAAGTTCTTCTCGTGGGAGCATGACAACTTCAACAAGCAGATGCAGACCCACCTCGAGGCAGAGTTCTTCCTCAAGAGGACTGGCACCACCCTTCGTGCCTGCTATGACAACATACAGAACTACACCTATCTGGGTATCAGCTACAACAGTACCACCCTCGACGAGGTGACCACCGTCACCAAATACACTGCAGACATGATGCAGTCGTCTGCTAACATCAGTCTCATAACCCTTGCCTTGGAGCAGAATTTCCGTCTCGGCATACTGAACTGGGAGAACCGTCTTACCTATCAGAAGAGCAGTCAGAGCGAGTTGCTCGCCGTGCCTGACTTCAACTACTACACCAACCTCTACATCAACTTCGCCATAGCCAGAGTGTTGCGTGTCCACTTAGGTGCCGATATGCGCTATTTCACCAGCTACTATGCACCAGAATACTGTCCGCAGATAGGCATGTATGGTGTGCAGCAGAACACCTCCTTGCGCACTAAGGTGGGTAATTATCCTGTCATCAATGTCTATGCTAACCTCAAGCTCAAGCAGTGTCGCTTCTTCGTCATGATGAGCCATGTCAATGCAGGTTCTGGCAACAAGAACTATTTCTATACCCCTCACCACCCACTCAATGAGAGCGTACTGCGTTTCGGACTCTCGTGGGACTTCAATAATTAATAACGTTAACGTTCTTGCGCTCCGTAGGTGCTCAGGCGAGTAAAGCTCGGAGTACGGGAACTTTAACCCTTGAACCATATGAAAGATTGTGCTTTAATAGTCAGCGGAGGCATCGACTCCATCACTATGCTCTACGATTATAAAGACCGTATAGCCCTCGCTATCACCTTCGACTACGGCAGCAAACATAACGAGAAGGAGATAGCATTCGCCAGGATGCACTGCCAGCGTCTGGGCATCAGGCACCTTGTCATTCCGCTCAGCTTCATGTCTCAGTATTTCAAGTCCTCGCTGTTGAAGGGTGGGGAAGAGATACCTGAAGGTCGTTACGACGACGAGAACATGAAGTCCACCGTGGTGCCCTTCCGCAATGGCATCATGCTCGCCATAGCTGCAGGACTGGCAGAGAGCAACGGACTCAGGCACGTCATGATGGCTAACCACTCAGGCGACCATGCCATCTATCCCGACTGCCGTCCCCAGTTTGTCGATGCCATGAGTTCTGCCATCACAGCGGGCACCTATGAAGGCATCACCCTCTTCGCTCCCTATACCAACCTCACCAAGACCGACATCGTCAAGCGAGGCAACGCCCTCGGTATAGACTATAGCGAAACCTGGTCATGCTACAAAGGAGGCGAAAAGCATTGTGGCAAATGTGGCACATGTACCGAGCGTCGCGAGGCTCTTCACGATGCAGGCATCATCGACACCACTGAGTATGAGGAGTGAGAGCAGCCAAGCAATTTTGTATCAGTAAGTCAAAGATCGAAAGTTCAAAAGGTTCGTGGCCTTTCATGGCGTTTCGTTAACGTTAACGTTCTTGCGCTCCAGTTGGTGCTCAGGCGCTTCGCGGAGCCCGTTCCCGATGTCGTTAGACGTATTCTTCATTCTTCATTCTTCATTCTTCATTTTCCTGTTGCGAAGGTACTACATTTACTTAAATCCTGCAATTTTTTCTCCGTTTTTAACATCGTAGAGGTTTTCTCTCCAGAAGCATCACTTTTAAGTGTTAAAAGCATTGCATTTATAGTATAAAAGCATTACTTTTAGCGCTAAAAGCATAGCTTTTCTGAAGGGTTAAATTGTTTAACGGATAAGAGGCTTGTAATCAGCAAGTTAGATGTTAAAATGATGTTTTTTGAAAGCAATGCCATTTTTGCACACTTTTGCCGTTTTGTGCATCTCCGTTTTTAACATTTCAGCAGGTTTTCATTGTCGTCATTATCGACAAAATCGACAAAATCGACAACGCTGTTACGTACGTGCACGTATATATATAATATAAATATCTCTTTTCCTTTAATGGTTTCTCTCTTCTTTTTTTAGTCGTCAATAAACATGCTTTTTGGGATTATCACGAATTGCGCTTCAACTCTATTGATGGTCTTGTCGAATTTGTCGAACTTGTCGAATTTGTCGATGTTTGAAAAAGTATTAAATTTGAGTGGGATACTAACACTTTAAATACTGGCTATTGCCATCACATCGATGGCAGTTCAGGGCCAAGAGCACCCAAGGGGCTAGCAAATCGCGACACCCCAAAAAAACTTCGTTTTTTCTTTTTTTTCTTTGCATATTCCAAAGATTTTTAGTACCTTTGTAGTGTAATTAAGAGTCGCCACATACAAAGAAAGTAATGCCAAAAAGACGCGAAATAAGAAACAGCACTGCAGAGTTCCTGATCTTTCAGATAGAAGGAAAGGAACAAGGGGTGGAAGTGTACTATAAGGACCAAACCGTATGGTGTACTCAGAAGGCAATGAGCATGCTTTTTGACTGTGACAGAAGTGTGGTAACCAAGCATCTAAAGAATATCTTTGATTCTAACGAATTAAGTGAAAGTTCAGTTTGTGCAAAAAATGCACATACTGCATCAGATGGCAAGAAGTATCAGACACAGTTCTACAATCTCGATGCAGTCATAAGCGTAGGCTATCGTGTCAATTCTATTCGTGCTACACAGTTCCGCCAATGGGCTACGAGCGTGTTGAGAGAGTATGCTATCCGTGGGTATGTGCTTGACAGAAAGCGCATGGAGAATGGCACTTTCTTAGATGAGGATTACTTCGAGCATCTGTTGGCTGAAATTAGGGAAATAAGACTTTCCGAGCGTCGTTTCTACCAGAAACTGACAGATATATATGCCACAGCCATAGACTACAACCGTGATGCTCCTACCACTAAGATGTTCTTCAAAATGATGCAGAATAAGATGCACTATGCTGTGCATGGGCATACAGCGGCAGAACTGATAGTAGAGCGTGCTGATGCAACGCGGGAACACATGGGGCTCACTTCGTGGGAGAATGCCCCTGATGGCAAGATAGTGAGGACTGATGTGTCGATAGCCAAGAACTACCTGAAGACAGTAGAACTGGCAGATATGGGACAACTTGTTAATGGTGTGCTCGAATTAGCTGAACGTATGGCAAGACGCCATATTCCTATGACAATGGAGGACTGGGCAAAGCAGATAGATACCATCCTGGCAGCAGGTGGCAATGAAGTACTACATAACACAGGTAAGGTGACAGCAGAGGAGGCAAAAGAACATGCTGAGACAGAATTTGAGAAATATCGCATAGTGCAAGACCGTTTGTTCCAAAGCGATTTCGATAAATTCTTAGGCGAATTACCCTTTATAGACAAAAATAAAGCAGAATAATCAACGACATACCTGAAACAGGTATCTGGTTCTATATGTGACACCATTTGTAAGGGAGTAACGAAACGCGACACCCTTTTAGGTGTGTCACTATTAATGACACCCCTCAAATTGAAAATGTTGCGAATGTTGCGAATGTTGCGCAACATTTTTTCTCCACTTTTTTTGTTGTTTCGAAAGTTTTTCTTACTTTTGCATTCAGTATTGGCTAATCGTGGTGACACTACGCTGCTACGGCAGAGATTATGAGCCTCAGTGGAGGTGCCGATACAAAATTTTATGAGAAAATTATTAACAAGCGTTTGCTGTTATTCGGAACATTCTGAAACGTAGGAAATTTCAAAGTTGTTCAATCCGTAAGAATAAGTCGCAAACGTCTATGCGTTATGCATGGGCGTGACTTATCTGGATTGACGGTTATTCCTACGACCTCAGAATGTGGATGAGAATATCGTCCATGTTTTTTTGTCGTAGTTAACCGCCTCCGAAGATAAGCATTCGCCATGAAACGCATAGACTATGGCAAAAAGAAACCTAGACAATGCCAAGATTGCGAAGAAGGATGAGTTCTATACGCAACTGACTGACATTGAAAGGGAGTTGCAGCATTACTGGCAGCACTTTAAGGATAAGGTGGTGCTCTGTAATTGTGACGACCCTTATGAGAGTAATTTCTTTAAGTATTTCGCTCTTCGCTTCAACCAATTGGGGTTGAAGAAACTTATCTGTACATGCTATAATGGTTCGCCTGTTCAGGGTAATGAACTGATGATAGACTTTGGCGATTTCTCTGATGAGCCAAAGAAGATAGCCTATAAGGTTGAGATAACTGAGGTGAAAGACCTGAATGGTGATGGAGCTGTTGATCTCAGTGATGTTCGCTACCTGTTGCAGAATGACAAGAATGTGCTTTCTACACTGAAGACTGGTGACTTTCGCGACCCTGAGTGTATAGAACTGCTGAAGCAGGCTGATATTGTTGTGACCAATCCGCCTTTCTCTTTGTTTAGGGAATATCTTGGACAACTTATGAAATATGAAAAGAATTTTCTAATAATAGGTAATGTAAATGCAATTACTTATAAAGAGGTTTTTCCTTTGATTAGAGACAATAAACTTTGGTTAGGACCAAGTATAAGTAGCGGTGATAGAAAGTTTAATGTGCCGGATGATTACCCTTTGTATGCAGCAGGATGTGGCATAGACCCCGATGGCAGAAGATTTATACGTGTTAAAGGGGTTCGCTGGTTTACTAATCTTGACCATAACAAACGTCACGAAGAATTGGATATAGTTTGTCGCTATTCACCAGAAGAATATCCTCACTATGATAACTATGATGCGATAGATGTTGGTAAAACTGCGGATATACCTTGTGATTATAATGGCGCAATGGGTGTTCCAATCACATTCTTAGACAAATATAATCCTGAACAATTTGATATTATAAAATTTAGAAAAGGAGATGACGATAAAGATTTACGAGTAAATGGAAAGTGTCCTTATTTCCGAATCCTAATCCGTAACAAACACCCACAAAAGATATGATAGACAACGAAAGAATGACAATCAAGCAGATTGAGGTAACTGTTGGCGAGATAACCAAAGGCTACATCAATAATGACGAACTGGGAGTAAGAGGCTACGACGGAAGGTTGGACATCCGTCCTCCTTACCAGCGAGAGTTCATATACAACGAGAAAGAGCAGCAGGCTGTGATAACGACTGTGCTCAACGGCTATCCACTCAATGTGATGTACTGGGTGAAGCGTAGCGAGGATGCAGAATGCCCATACGAGGTGATGGACGGACAGCAGAGGACTCTGTCGCTCTGCGAATATGTGGCAGGCAAGTTCTCGTATGATTTCAAGAACTTCTTCAATCAGCCTGAGGACATACAGAAACGCATACTTGACTATAAGCTGACGGTATATGTGTGTGAGGGTAAGGCATCAGAGAAACTGAACTGGTTTCAGACCATCAACATTGCAGGCAAACCCCTAAACGAGCAGGAGATAAACAATGCAATCTTTGCAGGACCTTTCGTGTCAGATGCTAAGAAACACTTCTCAAAGAGCAACTGTGGTGCATATCGCCTGGGTAAGGACTTGGTGAATGGCACACCCATACGTCAGGACTATCTGAAGAAAGCCCTTGAGTGGATGGCTGAGCACGAGACTCGCGAGGGACATCGCACGAGTGCAGTGCAGTATATGGCAGACCATCAGCATGACCCTAATGCCAACAACCTGTGGACTTATTTCCAGACGGTACTGAACTGGGCTATAACAAACTTCGACATGAAGAAGTTCAGGAAGATAATGAAGGGTCTCGACTGGGCTTGGCTCTACGACAAATATGGTAAGGAAACACTTGACACAGCAGAG
>JAEEGL014911201.1_pt1 | contig 26109 bp, 17 predicted proteins | sample 9134231 | NCBI WGS metagenome assembly JAEEGL01 (sample SAMN16246548, study PRJNA631951) | gut metagenome | biome: gut microbiome; feature: rumen; material: fiber-attached | host: Bos | place: Iran: Karaj | collected 2018-10
AGTTCTTCTACTGCCAGGTTTCCGAACGTTAATAGATTAAATAGCAAACGCTAATGTTATAATATGTCGTTAATTATGTTATCTATTTCATTAATACAATGTTAGTTGTTTAACAAATTGTTTTGTTGCAATAGTGCAATGCAAAGGTAGGAAATAATTGGGAATGTGCAAAAAAATAATTAATTTTGCAACATATTAATTTCAAAATCAAAAACTCAATGTTAGAACTCGACCCCAAAAAACTGCGCGAAATAGAATCCGATTGCTTTAAGGAGGCTAAGCGAAACACATCTACTAAGGATATGGATCAGTATGCTGATACATTGTTGAAATTTGCTGTGCAGGTGTTTGTTTCGCATTTTCTCCCGAGGCTTCATCGCAACAGGGAGATTGCAGCCAATGCTAAAAAAATGGATTTTGAGACCGTTTGCGCCACGCTCTTAGAGCGACACGGCAAATATGCAGATGTGGAGAAAGACTCACGAGGTTTCGATTACTTGTACATAAAATTCCACGAAGGAGGAGAGATTTGTCTTGAACCATTCCGTTCGGGATATTACAGCACAGGTTTTGCCGGGTGCGAAAGTCTAATCACCGGCGACGATATTCCGAAGTTTTGCGACGTTGTGGAGTTTGTCGCCGGACGTATCCCGGTTTGGAAACCCATCGTAGAGCGCATCACATTTGCGGTTAAGAAAGAATTGATGAAGAGCAAAATCTCCGCTTCCGCAGTGGAGGCACTCCTCAAAGAAAAACTTAACCCCTTGGGGTTACAATACAATACGGTCGTAAAACCTCAAAGTTGCAACATTAGGGTAATACTCAGCGACAAAAAGGAAGTGAAATTTTACCTCAAAAACGCGCAGTTTTTGGCAAATCCGGATGATTTTATCAATTTTGTGAAAACTCTTGATGGTTTTGTAGCCAAAGGCAACGACATCAGACTAAAAAAATATTACAAAAGCAACGACAATCATTTTTGGATATAACAATTTGAGATTTTAGCGCATTATGATAAACATCAACACCATAGAACTCATTGAAATACTTGGCAAAACGCCTGCCAATCAGAATATTATGCTTGTGGGAAAGCACGGCATTGGCAAGTCGGAGATTTTGACTCAATATTATACCGAAAAGGGCTACAAGGTGGTTGCCCTGTTTCTCGGACAGATGAGCGACCCGGGCGATTTGATTGGTCTGCCCATCAAAAACGACAAGTCGGGAAGGACTGAATTTTTGCCGCCGTATTGGTTTCCGTCTGATGGTCAGCCGGTTGTGCTGTTTCTTGACGAACTCAACCGCGCCCGCCCCGAAGTTTTGCAGACGATAATGGATTTGGCTCTCAACCGCAAACTCGCCGGACGCAACCTGCCCGAAGGCAGCCGTTTGATTTCGGCTGTCAACGACGGCGAGGAGTATCAACTCACCGACCTCGACCCCGCCTTGGTGTCGAGATTCAATGTTTATGGATTTCGCCCTACATACAAGGAATGGCTCTTGTGGGCTGAAAAACAGAAACTTGACAGCCGCGTAACAGATTTTATAGCCTCCAATCCCGATTGGCTCGACGGTACAGCCGCCGACCGTCCTCAGATAGACAGCGGTCTCGAAAAATACCCCGACCGCCGCGCTTGGAAAAAAGTTTCCGACATCGTGCTGCCTATCAAGGAGTTGACTGAAATAGACCAAAAGATAATCGCGGGCGTTGTGGGCGTTCAGGCGGCGCAAAAATTCTATGCGTCGGCGTCCGCTGCCAAAATCATTGGTGGCAGGGAAATCCTTTTGAATTTTGACAAATATGAATCGAAAATTGCCAAATACAAAGTACATCAGTTTTCGGCGTTGAACGAAGGCATCTACCGATTCTTGGAGACCGCCGAAATCACTGACAAAGAGAAAACTACCGCCGCCGACAACCTCAAAAAATACATCGCGCTCCTCGAATCCGGCAAAAACAAAGAATCGTTGGCGCATTTTACGTCGATATTCTCGCAAGGAATGTACCCAAAGGCGGTTGCATTTATGGTGTCAAACGCGATGGAGGTTTATCAAAAGATAATGAAATTTGTGGCGGCATTGTAATATGGAAGTGGTTGTATCAGAACGCATTACAAAATTTGTTTACGACGCTTGGTTTCTTTCCGAACCAGCGTTGCACGGCGTGCTGTGCGGACACGAATTGAAGGAAAACCCATCGATGCCCATTGCCGTGCGGTGCGGTCGCGGCAGGATTGAGTACAATTCTCAAATCCTCAAAACCGTCAACGACAAGGAGTTAGAAGAATATTTTCGCGCCGAGGTAATCCGCATTATGCTCAAACATCCTTATCAACGACAGCCCGACTGTCCCGCCGTGGTTCGCTCTATTGCGAGCAACATTGTACTTACCAACAATTATAAATTCAAGACATTGCATCTTGACAATGCAGATAATTACCAACTGCCCGAAACTGAATATTTTGAATGGTATTGCGCAAAACTGATGACGCCATCTTCGTCGCAGGGTTCGTCATCGTCTGACAAAAATAACGGACTTTCTAATAAAAATAATTCACAATCAGACAATAACAATACACAATCTAATAATAAGACATCGCAATCTGACAAAAATAATAATAAATCTGACAATCAAGAGCAAAATCAATCCTCCGACAGCCTCCAAAAATCCGCGCAGAGCGAACTTTGGGAGGAAAACGATTTTGAGCGCAGCCGCATCAACGAAATCATAGAAAACACCACATCGTGGGGAACATTGCCGGGCGATTTGGTGGAGGCAATCAAGGCTACATTGAAGGCGCAAATCGACTACCGAAAAGTGCTTTCGGGATTCAGGGCGAGCGTGATAAGTAGCCGCCGAAATCTCACCCGTATGCGTCCAAACCGCCGGACAGATTTTCAGAATCTTGGCAGCGTTTATAAGATGAGGACCAATCTCCTCGTTGCGGTAGATGTGAGCGGCTCAATATCAACACAAATGCTAAAAAAGTTTTATTCGGTAATCAACCGCTTTTTCAAATACGGCATCGAAAGTATTGATACAGTGCAGTTTGACACCAAGTTGGGAGAAATCATCCCGCTCAAAAAAGCCAAGACAACAGTTAAAGTAGTTGGGCGTGGCGGCACGGATTTTCAACCCGTTTTCGATTTTTTCCGCGAAAGCAAGACGCATTATGACGGCATTATTATATTCACCGACGGCTGCGCCCCCGCACCCGAAATCATCGGACGCAAACCAAAAGTCCTGTGGATATTCCCCGAAAAAAAATACGAAAAAGCAAGCGCAGATTCATTAAGCAAATTCGGTCGTTGTTGCACGATAGAATGTTAAGGAAATAGACGACAATTTTTTTTCAAAAAAGGCGATTAATCGCCTTTTTTTATATCTATTTGTCAAAATGTTTAACATTATTTAACCATTACGATTTTTATATAAAAATATGCAATACAAATACCTGTAATATTGATTAATGAAATAATTATATGCAAATATTCTCAAAAATCATATCAATTTTTATTTTTTTGAAAAAAAGTTGCAGAAAAATTTGCAATATATAAACAATCATTGTAATTTTGCATCGTAATCAAAAACAAAACGGATTACACAACAACAACTAACTTTTATAAAACAACAATTTAAATTTTTGAGAAAATGAGAACAATTAAATTGAAACTGCCCTTTAACAACAACACGGGCATCGCCGACAGGCACAGCAAACTCTTCCTTTGGGCGAAGACGTTGGTCAACAGTGCAGCAGTCAACGTACTTGACGAACAGCACTACGAGAGCACAAGCTTCATTGTGGTAGAGAATACTTACAAACCTACGCCGGAGTCATAACAGATGGCGGCCGGCAACCGCTCTCGAAGAAGCCTCGGATTAAGTTCCGGGGCTTTTTTTATACCCAATCTCCAAACTTAACATTTACTTAACACGCCAAATGCCCATTGTCGCAAAAAAAAGTAATACATTAGGACGCCAAAATAATGCACTTGCAAACATAGGCACGTATTTTGTAAATCAATGAAATATGCAACATTTAATAAAACCGAAACATTATGAAAAAGAAGTCATTGTATTCTAAAATATTGATAATAATAATCCCCATCGTGGTCATCACGCTGGCTGCAATGATGGTGGCAAGTTACCAGATAAGCTACAAGTCGCAGAAGGAGCTCTTCGAGTACTGTATGCAGGAATTGTCGGCAAAATCCGCCAAAGAAGTCACCACCAAGCTCTCCACCATGACCGAGGAGCTCAAATGGATTGCATCAGAGGAGATTTTCACAACGATGGACGACCAGCGATATGGCGACCACCTCACAGAGCTTGCCAATGAAAAGAAGGAATACTTCTCCATGCTCTTTGTTGCATATCCCGACGGCAGCTATTATGTGGCGGGCAAAGGTTTCGTAAAGACCAACATCGCCGACCGCTCGTACTTCAAAGACGTGTTCCAAAACCACAAGGACTTCTCGATGTCCAGCCCGGACATTTCCAAATCCACCGGCGAAAAGAAATACACACTCTCAGTGCCAATCAAGCGTAATGGTTCGGTAGTTGGTGCGTTCTGTGCCAATGTATCCCTCAACACATTGAAGCAGGTGGTGGCTGAGTGTCAGTTTGGTCGCAACGGCATCACATACATCGTGGACGAAAAATCCACAGTGATTGGCTCCATATACGACGAAATTATAATGACATTCAACCTCGTCAACGATGGCAAGGCGGCGTGGCCCGGACTTGAAAAAGTGGGCGAAGCTGTCACCCAAGGCAAGAATGTGGCGATGTACTGCAAGAATGGAGAGACCGGCGAAAATTATTATACGATGAGTCACAACATCAAAGGCACTCCTGGATGGTTCGTAGTGGGCTGCCTGCCCGATTCGGAACTCAAAACTGCCGCTGATAGAAATCTCTTCCTGATGCTCGTTTTTATGGCGATTGTGGTTACAGTGATAGTATTGGCGGTGGTCACATGCCTCAGAAAACAGCTTTCGCAGCCGCTCAAGCAGCTTTCTACGGTAATCAAGAACATAGCCAACGGCGATTTGAGCTCCAAGATTACATACAATTCCGACGATGAGATAGGCGATATGTGCGACGACATCCGCGATATGAACGCAAAACTTACCGATATTGTGCGCGTCATCAAGGACGGCGCCGACAATCTCGCCATCAGTTCCGAGCAGGTAAGTCAGAGTTCGCAGGAGATGATGCAAGGCTCAATGTCGCAATCTGACAACATCGAGGATCTATCGGCTACGATGGAGCAGATGACATCCAACATCGAGCAAAACACCTACAACGCAAAGCAGACCAACTCCGTGAGCCAGGACGCCTGCAACAAGTTCAACGAGGTTGTGGAAAAAATCAACAGCCTCTTGGACAACAACAAGTCGATCTCCGACGCAATCTCCATCATCAACGAAATTGCCTTCCAGACCAACATCCTCGCGCTCAACGCCGCTGTGGAGGCCGCCCGCGCCGGCGAATACGGCAAAGGTTTCGCCGTGGTGGCAAAGGAAGTGCACTCCCTCGCCGAAAAATCCAAAAACGCCGCCGACGGCATCGTCGAGATGTCGCAGAAGAGCCTCCAGCTCTCGGAGGAGGCAAGCAGTGTGATGCAGCAGACCATACCCAAAATCGACAACACACGCACCCTCGTCAACGAGATTTCCAACGCAAGTATGGAGCAGTCGTCGGGAGCCAATCAGGTCAACGACATCATCCAAAGGCTCAATTCCACGGTCAAGGGCAACGCATCGTCATCGGAGCAACTTGCCGCAAATGCCGAGGAACTCGCTTCGCAGGCCGACAGCCTCCGCGACGCCATCAACTACTTCAAATAAGCCCTATTTTTAGAAAAAATGAATTTGAAATTTTTATTTACCATTTTATTGATTGCTGCCACTGTATTTGTGTCGTCGTGTAGCAAGAGCGACGACGCCGACCCAGACGAAAGCGACAGCACACACACGACCACTTTTATATATGACGTTCCATATACATTGCAAGTGACGTCGGGAAAATCGATGTCCAAGATGACATACACCGAGAGCGAGGATGGCTCTGCGGTGTATTTGTCTTTTACAGAGGAAGACGTCGCCAAACCGCTTGTAATGACCATTACTGGCAAAGACGTGAGCGGCACATTGACGCTGCAAAACACAGAAGGCCTCTTTTCTGGCACATTGAAAGCTCCGTCGGATGCTCCCGACACGTTGATGCTGACAGCCACCATAGAAATACCCGCCGCAGAAGGGGAGGGCATCGACTATTCCACCATATCGCTCGCCGACTTGATGCAAAAATGCGGTCACAAATATTCGGCAACGTTCCAGTACAAGCACGGCGGGTCAATAGCACTGATAGACAGCAAGGCGTATTTCTTGTTTAAGATGTCGTGCTGTCAGCATTGGATGGAAATCAACAACAGCATATACAGGTTGAATGACGAAGGTATGGTTTGGCTTGCTGTTGACGGCAGGACTTCCGTAATTACCAATTTTTACCGTCAGGCATACGAAAAGGTGGATGGCGGCACTCTCTACACCATCGACCGCAGCGGTTATGTGGACATGGGCATCAGAAATATCCTTTGGGCAGATAGGAACGTCGGCGCAGAAAATATTTGGGATTATGGCGACTATTATGTATGGGAAGATGCTCTCAAATGCGTCACTATGCCTATGGAGTTGCCTGTGGGTGGACCTGCTTACAGTGAAGACAATGATTATCAGACCTTGTGGCGTAACACGGATATGTTTATTGATCCATACCACGGCGTGGAAGGATTGTATGTTTTCAGACCTGGACATACCGACACCTCTACCGATCCGTTCCTATTCCTGCCATTAGGAGGAACGATGAATGGTGGTGCCCGCGCGACGGAGGACTACGGTTGTTACTGGACTTGCACGGAATACAACGACGACAATGCTTACCGATTTTTTTTCCGTGTTGGCAACAAATCTCCTAACAGCTATTGCGGCAAATCGTCTCTTGGCGGCTTGTCGGTGCGTCCTATCAGGCGCGGCAACAATCAAGACGAGGAAGACATTTACCATAAAGAAGTGAAGCCGCTTGTAGCCTTTTTCCCCATCGATTATCCTACGTCGGATGTTAAAGCCTGGTACTCATACAAGGACGAAGTGAAACAGGAGGAGTGGGCGTTCTATCTGATGAACGACAACAAATACCTCGTCACACAAAATATTGTGGATAAGGACAGAAGGGTGCTACATCTCTACGACAATTTTGAGTACGACAGTGCCAAGGACGATGATTTCAACAACTTCAAAATCAACATAAAGGCACATATTGACACCATTCTCGTAGAAATCAAAGACAGCGTATTGACCTTTGACGATAAGAAATTTCATCGAGAGACAGAATTCACAGAGCTGGTGCATACTGATGCTACGGTCAACAATGCCGATGTCAACCCATTGTGGTTTCGTTGGCCTCAAGAATTGCATACGCTGGCGGCATGGTATAAGCAGGTAGATGCCAAGTATAACGATTTTATGGTTTTGTATTTGGCATCAGACGGCGATTTCTATGTATTGAGCTGCGTGATAAAGGACGGGGGACGGAAGGAAGTGACTATTGCTGACGGAAATTTTATCGTGAATGAAGGCAGCGTGCTCGATTATCGCAATATGAGCGTAACTGTCTATGCCCATGTCAACGGAATTGATTATCCCGCAATGCCTGTAACCTTTAAGGACGGACGTTGTTCGATACTGAATTATACGATGGAATTGCAAGACTTTTCGGTACTGCGCGAAATGTTAGGATTCTAATAATTTGACTATATGAAAACGAACTATTGCTTGCATATATTCTTGATTGCATTGGCGCTCTTGGTGTCGTGCAATAAGAAGGACGACGACCACGCAAATCCCAACGAGGGCGGCGACGAGGGTCAGACTGTTTTCATATATGACGTGCCTTATACATTGAATGTGCAGTCGCCCGAGTTCACCGCCGAAGACGTTGCCAAGCCGCTTGCTATGACCATTACGGGCAAGAATGTGAGCGGCACATTGACGCTGCAAAACGCGGACGGCACTTTTTCTGGCACTCTGCAAATGCCGTCCAATGTTCCCGATTCGCTGCTTCTGACCGCCACAATAGAAATACCCGCCGCCGGTGGGGAAACCGACGACTACTCCACCATATCGCTCGCAGACGTGATGAGCAAGTGCGGACACAAGTATGTAGGGACGTTTGAGTACCGCTCAGAAGGTGGCATCGCCCTAAAAGACAGCAAGGCATATTTTGAGTTCAGGATGTCGCCGTGTCAGCATTGGATGAAAATCAATAGCCAAAAATATCCCGTGAACTACGACGGCAAAGTGTGGATAGCCGTCGATGAAAAGACCTCCATCGTCACCAATTTTTATCGTCAGGCATACGAAACTGTGGAAGGCGGCAGCGTCTATACAGTGGACCGCGAAGGATTTGTGGATTTTGGCATTGCCAATATTCTCTGGGCTGATAGAAACGTCGGCGCGGAACATATATGGGATTTTGGCGAGTATTACGACTGGGACGAAGCGCAGGAAAGCATCACGCTGCCTATGGAATTGCCTGTCGGCGGAGAAAAAGACGACGATGAAAACGATTTTGAATTACTGTTTGCTAATACGGAGCAGCAATGGGGCAAATATAACGGCGTGACAGGATGTTTGTTTTTTATGCGCGGCTACACAGACAAAAGCAAAGATCCATTCATCTTTCTGCCGGCAGGAGGTGCCATGAGCGGCGACCACCATATTTCCAACGATTGCTGCCTATATTGGTCGTCCAAAGAATACGACGCCGACAATGCCTACCGTCTCTTTGTCCGTCAGGGACTTACGCAGACCGACAATCATATCAGCAAGTCGTCCATAGGCAGTATGTCGGTGCGTCCGATTAGGCACGGCAACAATTACAACGATGAAGGCAAATACGACCAGGAATTGAAGCCGCTCGCGGCGTTTTTCCCGACTGGATACGATGCGTCGTCAGTGGTGGCGTGGTACACTTGCAAAAACGAAACAAGGAAGGATGTTTGGGCGTTGTACCTGTTTGATGACCACAAATACATCGTCACCCGTCACCAGGTGCAAAAAGAGGAACGGATTATCAACAATGCCGGTGTGTATGAAATAGAAGGCGATGAGGACGACACCTACAACAATTTCACCATCAAGGCGACATTAGGCTCCGAAGAAAAAAACATTACATTCAGCGACGGCGAATGTACTTTGCTTAACAAGCAGTTCACCAAAGAAGACGGCGCATTGCCAGAGGCTACGGATTACACTCAAAGTCATATCAATGTACGAGCCATCTATTTCCCAGCCACTCAGTCGGTGAACCAAGTGGCGGCATGGTACAAGGAAATGGGGGCTAATGACAAGAGCTACAGGGTGTTTTATCTGTTCAATGACAATACGTACTCCGTGTGTTTCAATCAGATAAAAGACGGAATGCAACAGGGCACCGAAATGGCGGCAGGTACGTATTGGGCTACGGATGGTAATTACGACTATCAAAATATGAACATAGAGATTTCTGCCCGTCAAGACGGTCGGGATTACACAATTCCGCTTACCATCAAGAACGGACAAGTGACAATGCTAATGATAACAATGGAATTGCAGGAGCTATCGCTACTGCACGAATTACTGGGTGAATAATAGATTTTAACGATATGAAAAACAACAATTACTTGACGATGCTGCTTGCAATGCTGTGGCTTTTGGCATCCTGCGGCGATGACGACGACAAGATAGACAGCAACATCACTATCGACTCCGACGGAGAAACCAAAGAGGATACACGCTTCTTTGTGAGCATGCCGTATTCGGTAAAAGTGACGCCGCCAACTCCATTCTCAGAGGCTGACGTCGCAATGCCGCTTGCCATTGACATCGACCACGCATATATATCGGGCAAATTGCAGCTCCAAAACACCGACGGCGTGTTTGCTGGCACGTTGCAAGTAGATACCCAAATGAGCTCAGATTTTTATGTGCAAGGCACATTGTATGTGCCGCCTGCTGACGGGGAGAATGTCAATGTGGACACCGTGTCGCTCGACAATCTGAAGGCGAAGTGCGGACATTGCTATTTGGCAGGATTTGAGTATGGCAAGCCCGACGACGTGTCGCTATCGGACAATATGTCTTACTTCCTGTTTGTGATGTCGCCGTTGCAGCACAAGCTCGAAGTCAATGCCAAGGAGTACACAATGAGCAAGGACGGCAAATTGTGGATAGCGTTGGAGAGCAGCACTCCGCTCGTTACCAACTTCTATAAAGTGCCATACGACGAGGTGAAGGCTGGTGTGGATACCATCAACCGCAGCGGACTTGTGGATCTTGGCATCGTGAACACCCTCTGGGCTGACAAGAATGTCGGTGCGGTCAATTATCAGGATTACGGCATATACAGTGCGTGGGACAGAGGTTCGTCTTTGGTGAGTTCACCCCTCGAACTGCCACAAGGCGGCGACGACTATCAGAACGATTTTCTCCAGCTATACGAACAATGCGACTGGGTGTGGGGCGACCTCAACGGCAAACAAGGCTACTACGTATTCAAGCGCGGCGGTAGCGACGTCAACAAAGACCCTTACATCTTTTTGCCGGCGGCTGGCAGAAATGTCTCCGGCACTATACAGTTTGGCGGCGTCAATGGCAATTATTGGACTGTATCGATGAATACATCCACCTCGTACAGCTCTTATAACCTGTTTTTTGACGAGGAAGGCGTGCATCCTTTGGAGTATTATTACCGCAATGTAGAATTTGCCCTCCGACCTATATGCCGCACCAACAGCAGCAATCAAAACAATAATAATGGCAATCAAGGCGACGAACACGATGTGGAGTATGTGCCGCCGTATTTCCCGTTTGACGCTTACGATATAAGTAAGGTCGTGGCGTGGTATGGTCATCAGGATTATTACGAAAAGGAAGATTGTTATAGGTTTGTGTCGTTGTATTTGTTGAACAATGGCACATTCGTGTCCACCATCAACAAGCGCAACGCCACTACCGGCGTGCTGATGTCTATCGTGGAACTCACCGGCACATTCGAGATAACATCAGGAACAGAAAACATCGACTACGCCAACGCAACCGCCACAGCCAAAATTGCTGAAATGCAGGACGTCACCACGTATGTTGACATAAAAGATGGCAAATGCTCGATATACGGCGTGGAGGAGCAATTCACGATGCAGAAGTTAGAGGATTTGCCGAAATAATTACTTTAATCTTTAATCTCCAAACTTTAATCTATCACCCAATGCAATATCCGCCAACGAGGATGTCGTCGAGCTGCTCTTGGTCACCGCGCCATTTTTCGATGGCGGCGTTGAGGAGGTCGGCCTGCTCGGAGGCTACCTTGGTCTTGGCGTTGATGTTTACCAAAAGTTCACGGAAACGGCGCGAGGTGAATTTGCTCCTTTCGTCGTTTAGCTGGTCTTGGTATCCGTCGGAAAACATATAAATGTAGTCGCCGTGCTGTACGTCAATCTCGCAGTTTTGGAAATCTTTCATACGGGGATAGATGGCAACTGGATTTTTGACAGGCTTGTATTCCATTAGCTCTGTGCCGCGCACAAGATACATGCCGTTGTCCGCTCCGGCGAAGAGCATTTTCATTGTTTTTAGGTTCAATACACAAATTGCCATATCCATGCCGTCCTTAGGCTCAAGGGGGTTGGTGGTCTGACGGAGTGTTGCGATAATTTTGCAGCGCATTTCTTCAAGAATTTGGGCGGGAGTAGCCTCTGCGCCGGTCTCCACGCTGATTTCGTTGAGGAAAGCCACGCCGAGCATACTCATGAACGCGCCAGGCACGCCGTGTCCCGTGCAATCGGCAACGGTGAATATAACAGTGTCGCCAATGCGTTTCATCCAATAGAAGTCGCCGGAGACGATGTTTTTTGGACGCCAAAATAGAAACACATCTTGGAACGATTCTTTGAGGATTTCCTTGGACGGAAGCACGGCGTTTTGGATGAGTTTTGCATAGCGGATACTGTCTGTTACCGACTTGTGCTGACGCTCGATGTCGTTTTTGAGTTCCTGGATGTGCTTGCGCTCCTTCTCGATGGAAAGGCTCATGTCCCAGAGCATCTTGTTGCGGTCGGTGAGTTCGCGCTGCTGAAGTTCGAGTTTTTTCTGTTCCACCACGAGAGCTTCGGTGTTGATTAGCTGCGACGCCTTGCCCTTTGGCACAAAAGAATTGCGCTTGGGGGCTTCGAGCTGCTCGTTGAGATCCTTATTGATGATGGCAAGACGGCGAATCTCGCCCTCCGCCTCGCGTAGCTGCGTGTTGTAGCGGATTTCGTTGCGACGCACAGCCTGGAGAATGAGTTTTTTGCGCTTCACTATCGAGTAGAGGAGCGCAATCGCGAGTGCCACTGCTATTACAATCAGTATTATGTCGAGTGTCGAGAGTTCCATGATGTTATTCGTTGTTTAATTTATTGAGATCGTCGATGTGGTAGATGAATATGGAATTGCCATATTTGTCGTCACTGCTGCTTCTCTGCCTAATTTGATCGCTTAAAAACCTTGCCATATATACGTAGTATCTGTTGTCGTCTGGCACTACGGCAAATGGCATTGCGCTGCCTTCAAGCGAGATTGGATACGTTTTTAGATCACCGCCAGTGGCAGCGTCAATGTCAACAATCAGCCCCGACAAGTTGGAATAAAAAGTCTCACTGTCGATATTGTGACCAAATGCGTTGAAGAAGGTGTCAAACGCATAAGTAGATTTGACACCAGCGACAATGAGTCTGCCATTATGCTCGGTTACATTGAAAATCTGTGTAAACTCAGAATCAGTAAATTCGTAGATTGCTCTGCCGTTTTGGTCGAGTCTTATGATTGAGCCACCCGTCTGTGATGTAGTGCCGTCTTCGTCCGTGATAGGCGCATCACTTGTGATGGCGTAAGCATGTGTGAAAGTATTGGTGGCAGAATCCACGATGTTGACTATGCGGTCGGGCAAATATGGAAAACTGCCATAATTGAGCAATTCGCCAGAGAGAGAATAAACATAAAACTCATATACCGTATTGTCTGCAATTTGACTTGGTTTGATTATCATTATGTTGCCGCATATTGGATGTACATAGTAATTGCCATCTTGGGTGTACTTTAGATATGGAAGAGAGCATTGCTGCTTCAGATTCATTTGACTGTCGTAGATGTACATTACAGGGTCGTTGCCTCGGATGATGACAAATTCGCTGTCGCTTATTGCGGCGCATCCCCAAAATGGTGTATCATCACTGGTTACCATATCAACGCCGTCCAAATATTCGCCAACATCAAATTTTGATACAAACAGCTCGTTGGTAGAATAATATTTGCAGTAAAAATTGTTGTTTGCGGTAATGTCGATGGAGTATATTACATCGGATACGTTGTTCAAATAATCAACCATATTGTAGTTGAATTGTGGCGATTTGGTTATCGTGCCGTCCTTGCTAAGTTTCACAAGGAAGAAAGCACTTTCCGATTTGTACACTGTGTCAGTGGACGGAACGCTTTGATTAACGTCTGGATTGGATTCCACAGGGTCTGTTTGCTGTGGCTCTTGTACGATAAAAACGCCTTTGCTCTCGCCCTTTTCAAGCATTGCCAATGAGCCGTCGGGCAGGAGATATGGGGATAACACAGACGTTACCGGAATCGACTTGATTTCCAATTGATCTTGGCGGACGTATATTAGACCATCTTCGTCGCCGCAGGATATGAACGCCGTCGCCATTATCAGAAGTAATATGTATGCTGTTGTCTTCATTGTCATTTTTGCATAAAAATTAGTGTCCATAACCGTATTTTGCAATGGTCTTGTAGCTCAGGTTTACCTTGAAGCCCATCAATGCGTACACCTCTATTATCTTGAAGCTGTCCGGTATGTACAGTTTGTCGTATGCGAGGTCGGCGTTGGAGTATGCCGCGTCGGGATTGTTGAACGGCTTGAAGTCCATATTCATACCAAAGTCACCAAAAAACGTGAGGCGGCGAAAGTTGTAGTTGATTTTCAAGCCAAACGTTGCGGCGACATTGAGCCTCGTCTTGTCGTCGAGATTGTGAGCCTTGTTTTCTACTTGGTAGTGAGGCTGTCCCGGCACTTCCGTGTAAGCGTTGTATTTGGATTTTAAGACATATTTGGGCATAATGCCGACATACAGGCTCGGCACCCAGTTCTGATAGTCTTTGCGTATCCAATATCCCTCTATGCGCAGCGGCAAGGCAATTACTTTGGATTCTTCGTGGTAGTGGAATATTGAGGTTGCAGTGCGCTCGATGCCGTTGGTGGTGGAATTGCGGTTGATGGTGCGCGTGTACTCGTCTTTGGTGTACATAGCAGCAAGCGACAGCGATAGGTATTTCCAAGGGTGGTATTCAATACCCAATTGTACCATCTGGTTGTCCGTGATTTCGTAGTTTGGTTCCATATGTACTGTGTCAGTGATGACGTGCACCGTGTCGACTATCGGCATAGTCAATTGTTTTCCTACGCTCACCCATACCGAAAACCTCGGCGTCGTGTAATAATTGTCGATGATTTCCTTGAAAGGCACGGGGTCGCTGCTTTTCTTTTGGTATTTGCTGTAGAACGGATTTTTGCCGAGAAATACTTTTGCCGCACTGTCTGCCTGTTCGTTGAACTCCATTTCTTTGAGCGAGGCGATTACGTATTTTTGGCGGTCTATTTCGTCTTCGGGGTCGAGAGGGTGGTATTTTTCGCTGATGGTCTGTGCGAGTTGCAGGGCTTCGTTATATTTGCCCGAGAGATATAGGCGTTGGAGGTTGCGCATTTGCTCGCCGATTTCTTCGTCGGAGCTGATGGTCAGCAGAGAGTCTTTTGCCTGGCTCTGATGCTTGTCTTTGTCCGCGCCTTGCAGCCACGACGTCGTGGTGTCGATTGGTGCGGAAGTGTCGTCGGAGATTATGTTTTGGTATAGCGGCGAATCGTTCTGAGCCGTACCAACGAGCGGTGCGGCTGCCATGATTGCTGCTGTGAGTAGTATGTAGAATACAAATCGTTTCATCATCGTGTCAGAGTTTTTATTTTTCTGATAATTCGCCTCCGAGAATCATGTCGCGCTCGCTCTGTGAAAGCGGCGAGAGGTTCATGGTTTTCAGGGTGTTGGCGTATGTTGTTATGTCGGTGTCCCAGAAGTGGAGCTGGTTGTCGTCTGTAAGGGCAAACAACACGCCTTTGTCGTTGAAAAACATCGACTTGACTTTTGCTTTGTTGTTGTTGTAACTCAGGCTATGCTCCTCTATTGCGATAGGCGTAGCGTTGAGGTCGTTGACGTTGTAGAGGAGGATGCGCTTGTCGGCTGAGGCGAGAGCGAGAATGTCGGTCTTGGGGTCGTAGAGCATGTTTTCGAGCTTGGTGTGTCCTGCCGGCTTATTAGCTACTACTTTGCCGCTCTGCATATCGAGGAATTGTATTGTGCCGTCGCTATAACATACCGCGAGCTGGTTTTTCTTGGGGATTTGCGTCATCTTGAACGCGCTTTTTCCCGGAGTCGGGGCGAGCAGGCGCGTCTCCTTATTGTTGTTGTAATCCCACTTGATGAGGCTTCCGTCGTGGCAGAGTACGTATGCATTGCCATTACCGGTACAAAGAACGTCGGTGAGCTTTGTAGAGAAGTCTTTCACCTGGTCTTTGGACGGCATACCGTTGGTGGGCACGATGGCAACAGTGCCGTTGTTGTAGGCTACGGCGCACGACTTGCCGTCTGGCGATACTGATGCGTTGCGGATGTAATCGGTCTTTACAGGCAGCGGCGTGCGGGTCTTGTTGGTGACGTCGGCAATGTACGAGGTCTTGTCCTTGAGCGAATACACCACGACGTCAGACGACGCAAATACAGCGGTCTCCACGGGGAGTCTGTCGGAATTGTCATCGTTAGTCATTATGCGCTGCGTCTTGCCGCCAGGCATGATTTTGTATTTGGAGATAATGGCGTCGTTGTCGATGGTGATGATGCAACCGCTCTTATCGACGGCAAACGATTTCTTGGGCTTGGAGTCGAGTTTCAACGGCTCAATGATTCCGTTTTGCTCGAGCGAGTAGAGCATCGCGTCGTAAAGTTCAGGATTTTTCTTGGCGTTCATGCCGTTGTCCTGACTGATTTTGTATGCCTCGTTGGCAAGGCGGAGGTTTAGACGGGTGTCCTCGTATTGGTTTTTAGCCTTCATAGCGAGGGTGTTGCAGAGGGTGACATAATAAAGGCGTTCTGCTTCTTGTTGAGCTTGCTCGGCTTGTTGTTGTGCTTGCTTCGCTTGATTCCCTGCATCTTCTGCTTCCTTGCGACGCTGCTCGGCATCGTTGGCACTTCGTTTGGCGCGCTCTTCGCTGTGTTCCGCTGCCTTACGCGCACTGTCTGCCAATTTAAGGGCTTTCAATGTTTCTTTGTACGCATCCTCGGCACGTTTCTTTTCGTTTTCCGCTGTTACTAATGCATTTTTTGCATTATTGCGTTGAACATCTGCGGTATCTTTCTGCCTTTTTGCTTCAGCTTCGCTGTTTTGAGCTTTGTCTCTGTCCGCGATGGCTTCGGCTTCTGCTTTTTCGGCTTTCCTCTGCTCATCCATTGCCCACATCGAGAATATCAAAAGTCCCACTACGAATACCACAAGGCCGCCAATAGCAAGAGCGATTTTTTTGCGGTGGGCGCGTTCTGTGGCTTTGATGGCTTCGTCGCTCTGATTGAGATACGACTCGCAGAGTTCGTAACGGCTTGTGGCGGCGCGGAGTTTTTCTTTGTCGGGGCGCGTGGATGCATCGTGTTTGAGAATCCAATGCGGGTTTGGTTTGCATTTCTGATACCAATCGTTGAAGAAGGCATAGTTGCCCGCCGCGAGAAGGAACTCTGGGTTTCGGTTGTTGTCTATCCAACGCTGCACCTGACCGTTGAAGTCGTTGTAAGTATTGAGGTTTTCCAATTCTTCCACGTCCCAATGCGAGAGCATCTGCCAGTTACGTATCAATGCCTCGTGCGTGACGTCGAGCATTGTTTCGCCGCTGAGGTACTGCGTATCGAGCTTGCCCTCGACGGCAAAGGGGCGTAGCAATGTATTATCTTCGCTGCGGAATATATTGAGCACGCCGCACACTGTCGCCGATGTGATGTCGGGATTGTTGATGATGCCGGTGATTTCATTGAGGGTGCAACGGTTTCGCACCTGTCGGTTGTTGTCTATCTTGGTGAGCGACTTGAACGCGGTCTCAATGATTTTTTTGCTTTGTTCGGGGGTGATGTTTTTGTCAGCCCAGTCGGCGTGCTTCATAAAATAGTCGTATGCCGATTCGTAGAGCGTTCCGGCGTGGGCGTTGAGCACGTTGTTGAGGTCGGGCGAGTCGTAGTATTTTTTTCGATATTCGGGCAATGTGAAATACCAACGGTCAAACTCCTTCTGCGCCTCGGCGCTGAGCACGTCTTTGGCGATGCCGGCGATTTTGGCGAGGTGGATGAGGTCGAGCTGCGTCTCGCCGTTGTTGGCTGTCTTCCAAAGGAGGTTGAGGGCGTGTTGCAGCACAGGCAATTGGTCAAAACCCGAAGTGAGGTTGTTGATGAGGACTTCTGCGAGCCTCGACGACACGCTGCCGCCCGCGAGTTGTGCAGGTTGTTCGATTACCTGGCGGATTTCGGAGCGTTTGAGCTGCGGTACAAAAAATTGCGAGTATGCTATAAATTCTGGCAAATCCTTGAAGACGGTGCACTGCGAAATATAGTCGCTACGCATCGTAAATATCACGTATATCGGCAAGTCTTCGCGGATTGCAATCCTGATGGTCTCCAATAGGAGGTTGATGCAGGTGTAGGAGTCGTTGCTGGGTGTGCCGTCGTGGAAGTTTTCGTTCATGGTGAACACCTCCTCAAACTGGTCGGCTATGATGAGCAGGTTTTTGCCCTTGTTGGCGGCATCGTCGCCGTCCTCGATGTAATATTCGGAATTTACATACATGTGGGCGAGTGTCGAAAAACCGCGCCTAAACTCCCTCAACATATAATCGTAGGGCATATCCATCTCCTTGGCGGCACTCTCGGCGAGGCTTGCGAGCGGGTTGCGCTGCGGCTTGAAATCGAATATGAGCCAGCTATTGAATTTTGCCCTTGTAAAACCGGCGCGGATATAAGGTAATACGCCGGCATATACCATCGACGATTTGCCGTCGCCGGATGCACCGGTGATGAACGCCATTTTGTTTTCTTCCAAGAGCTTCGCAATCTGGCGAATGTGAGTGTCGCGCCCCTTGAAGAAAATAGATTCCTCTTCTGTGAAAGGTCTCAGACCCGGATATGGACAGATGCCGTTTTTCATTGGTTCTGATTATTTTTGTCCAAAAACATATTGATGTCCAACGGAATGCGCAGTTGGTCGTCGATGATACATTCCATTAGTCCAGCAAAAATATCAAGTTGTTGTTGTTTTGCGTGGTCGCTGTTGCCTACCACACATAGCGGAGTAGCACTGCTATTGCCACCCGTGTCCTTCCACACCTGCCGTGCGAAAGACACAGCCCAGTCGCCCGCAAAATTGTAATACACCACTCCAACCTTGCTGACTGCAAGCTGCTGCTTGATGTACGTATTGTAATCCACCTCGCTCGACATGCTGATGCTGAGTTTGGTGACTTTTCGGATGTCGCCAAGCATCGTGCAGATGTCGCGGGCGGTATCGTTGTCGAGGTCGTTGTATAGGAAGAAAATGTCGGATGCCACGGTTTCCTGTACCGCCGACTGCTTGACAGTCATTATATTGCGGATGTCTTCGACGAATACAATTGGCGACGGCCTATCGGAATAGATGATATTTTCCTCGATGTCGCGGCGGACCTTGTTGATGTATTTGCTGCGGTTTTCGCGGCCTCGCGGATTCCAGACGAACATCTTGAAACGGTCGGAACAGAGATTTTTGGCGGCACTGTATTGCTGCCCTGCCAACGAACTATTGGCATCTTCCTCGAAAATGTCGGTTTTGCCGAGTAGGTGGACGCTGCAATCGGTCTGCTGCATCGTGTCCAATAGCTCCTTAGACGACACCTCGCGCCCATCAACTATTTCCATGCCAGCACGATGGAGAATCACGCGTAACTCGTCGCGTGTATCTTCCATGTCAGGCGTGACGTCCGCAAAGAAGACCTTGATGGTCTGGTTATAGAGGTTGATAAACATTCTTTAGTTATTTATCCGACAATATTAGCAATTATTATTGTAGTATAAGTTAAATAATGGTTAAATATTCTCTTAAAAATTTTAGAGCATTGCGTTGGTTGACGAAAATAACTCCGACAAAATTATGAATAATTTGTGTCGGAGCAAAATATTTTGAATGTTTTTTTCCTCTTTTTGTATTTTTATCTATGTTTGGGGTGTTAATGATGATAGATTATGTTTACGAGCGTCATAAAATTCGGTGAGTTCCGAGAGGGGAGGGCGGTGCCAAAATTATAGCCTTTCCTTCTCTGCATTGCCTGCGCCAGTGCCTTTGTACTTGCTCTTGGCGGGGTTGAAGGTGTATTTGAGGCGGATGTTGAAATTGCGTTCCTGATCCATATCCTGCTGCAGGTAGCCAGATTGTTTGTAGAGAAGGACTGATTGGTCGCATTTGTCGAGGATGTTGGAAACACCGGCTTCGAGTGACAACGAATTGTTGAAGAACGACTTATGGATGTAGAAATCAACGTTGCAGATATTGTTGATGAGCTCCACAAACTCTTGGTTGCCGTGCTTGAAATATGTGTTGCTGTTGAGCTCAAATGACCAGCCGTTTTTGAGATTTAAGGCGTTGTTGAAAACCATCACGTAGAGAGGATGGGTGAGGTCGATGGTTTTGCCATTGGACTCGATGTCGTCAATCCATTGTTTGTTAGCCACAAAGACCAATGTAGGACGGTAAATGCCCAATGGAATCTGTGCCGCTACCTGAACGCCTGCCGTGGGCATATTGAGGTTGATGAATTTCAGGATTTCTGACTCAGGGTTGGCCTCGTTGACCATCTGATATTGAAGGTAGGCGTTGTTGCTGTATGTGTAGAAAAGTTTTGCCTGTACCACCAAGTAGGAGAGGGTGAGTTCGGCGTTGTGGCGGATGGTGGGTTTGAGGGTCGGATTGCCGGTCTGCTGGAGGTAACGGCTCGCGTACAGCACATTGTTGCTCATTGCGAAGTACGACGGGCGCGAAATCTTCTCATTGTAAGACAATTGCACTCCAAATTTGCCAAACATTGCGTCTGCCGAAAACGAGGGGAACACTTCGTCATAGACCTGCGATGCAAGGTCGTTGTGTTCGCCATTGTTGTAATAATCGAGGTCGATATGCTCGTAACGGACGCCGGCTTTGAGGTTGATTTTTTGTGCGATGGTGTATCCGTATTCAGCAAATGCGGCGAAGCCTTTCTGTGTGGTCTTGCTCTTTACCGACTGCACGTATGCCTCCGCGTCGCTTGCGGTCTCGTCGGTGCGGTAGGTGAGGGTGGTCTCGCCGCCAAAGTCGATGTGTCCGCCAAAGAGAGAGTGACCGAGTACGAGTTTCTGCGCCGACAACTTGTTGAGAATGTCGTTGTTGACTGTGAAATCGCGCTCCTCGTAGTTGTTGCTTGTTTCGGTGTTGTGGGTCAATTTTGTGGTGGGGTTGTAAACGAAGTCAGCATTGAAATCCACCGAAAAACCGCCCAAATTACCGTTGTAATAGAGGTTGAGGTCGTTTTCGTAATCGTCGGGAAGTGTCTCGCGGGTGGAAGTTGCAAGGTGGTCGTAAGCCTCGTTGTCGCAGAGTGCGTCGATGTAGTTGAGTCTGCGGTCGTCGCGGTTGAGGACGGTTCTGTGTGTGAATTTTGCGCCCACAAAGTTTTTGTCGTCTATCTGATAATTGACGCCGATGTGTGTCGGGAAATAGTCGTAGCGGTTGTAGCCGTCGTATTTGTTGTAGGTTTCCCAACGGTGGTTGGAGTTGTTGAGGGTGTAAATCTCCTGAGTGCCACCGAGTTTGGGGTTGTAGTCGTAACGGATTCCGCCAAAGAGGTCGAAACCTTTTTTGCGGTAGTTGAAGTCAAATTTTTCCTGCATTGCCCTCGAACCATACTCAAATCCCTGATAGAAATACGATTCTGCTGTGAAACCAAATCCTTCGCCCATGGGTTTGAGGGTTGTGATGCGTACCACGGCGTTGACATCGGCGGCGTAACGCGCACCGGGTGAGGAAATTACCTCCACGCTCTTGATGTTTTCGGGCGAGAGGCTCTCCAACTCGTTCATATCGCGTACTTTGACGTTGTTGATGTAGATTTCGGGCGTGCCTTTGCCGATTACCTCGATGCTTCCGTCCTGGTTTTTGATGATTCCCGGCACGTTGCTGAGCATCCTTGTGGTGCTGCCGGTCTGCGCCAAGATTGTACCCTGCACGTTGGTGACCATTGCGCCGTCTTTGAGTTGCGTCTTGGGGGCGATGGCCTTGACGGTGATTTCGTCGAGTTCGGTGGTCTGCGTGTGGAGCACGATGTTGTCAAAACTCAAGACGTCGGCGATTCTCTGATAGAACACCTCGTGACCGACGCAGGAGATGTGGATGTATTCGGCGTCGGAGGGTGTTTCGACGCTGAATTTGCCATCCAAGTCCGACACTGTGCCGGTCAGGAAGGTGGAGTCCTTGCTGAGTATCACCACATTGGCAAACTCTACGGGTTGCGTGTTTTCGTTGGCAATCGAGCCTGAAATGTTTTGCTGTGCCTGAGCCATCGTGAGGCTCATAATCAACATCATTACTGTTGTGAAAATCGTTTTCATTTTTTTTAAAATTTTTGTTGTTAATACTGCAACAAAAATATCATTAGCCGTGCCAAGAATTGTAAGTGGTTGAGAATGAGGAGAGTGAGAATTGAATTTGTTTGTAAAGAGTGTAAAGAAATTTTACACATGTGTAAAATTTCTTTACGAAGTTTCCTTACTATTATTTCTTCACAAATTCAAACTCCATTCCGCGTTGTTTGAGTGTCATTTTCTGGTTGGCGACGTCGAATTTCATTTCTATGCCGCCCATTTTGAACTCAAAAGCATCTTCGGCGGTAGGGGAGAGCGGGAACGACTGCTGTCCCGATGCTTGAGCCATCAGTTTGTTGTTGTCTATGAAAACTTTGACGTCCATTTTCAAAGCGTCGGAGCCGTATGAACCTGTGTATTTAGCAAACTGTTCGGCGTCTATTGGCTGTGAATCAGATGTTTCGACGGCAGATTTCACAAATTCAAACTCCATTCCGTTCTGTTTCGCAGTGAATTTGTGGTTGTAGAAGTCAAATGCCATCTCAACGTCTATATCCTTGTTTCCAATAGCGTTTTCGGAGATTGGGTAGAGCGGGAACGCGGGCTGTCCCGTTGCCTGACCAAAAAGTTGAGTGCCATTGGATGTGATTTCGGTGTACACTCCCAACTTTTCGCAGAAGTATTTGCCCTCAAATTTGGCAAGCTGCGCCGCGCTGAGGGTGATGGTTTGCGACTTTTGTACTTCAACGCCCAACACTGTCTTTATCAAGTCGTTCTGTTCTGTGAAGCTGTTGTTGGAGCAAAAGGCAATGGTGACATCTCCAAACTTGAAAAGCACCGAAACGAATCCGTCGATTCCGCCCGTGTGACCAATTCCCTGAATGTCGCCAATTGCCATCGGGAACAATCCGCGTCCCCAATTGTCCTTGAAATCTTTCATCTTTTCATAGATTTCGTTGCCGAAGTAGCCGGAAGTCAGTGCGTTGAAGAATTTCAACATATCCGACGTCGTGGAGTACATCGCGCCCGCGCCAAGGGGTACCGACGGGTCGGTTTCGTCGAGAGTTTCGCCCTTGACGCTGAACGAGCGCGCAAAACCTTTCTTCGGGTCGATGGGTGTTGCGCTGATACCCGTGTTTGAGAGATTCAACGGCTTGACAATCTGTTCGTTCAAGAGTTGCTCAAAACCCTTGCCGGTGACGTCTTCGAGGATGTAGGAGAGGAGGATGTAGCCCGTGTTGCAGTAGCGGAAAGTGCTGTCGGGCGCGAAGTTGATGCCTGCCTTTGCGATACGCTCCATCATCTGTGCGCGGGTTTGCGGCTTGGTGTAGTACGTGAGGTAGGTGCTGAAATCGTCGTTGATTACATCACGCAATCCGCTGCGGTGGTACAGAAGCATATCCACCGTAATTTGCTCGGCATTAGGGATTTGCGCCTCGGGGAAAAACTTGGCGAGTGGGTCGCTGAGCGAGAGTTTGCCCTCTTGTGCCGCCTTGAAAGTTAGCACCGTCGTGAAGGTCTTGGAGATGGAGCCGATGCGGAATTTGGTCTCGTTGGTGGCGTGGATGTTGCTTTCCTTGTCGGCAAATCCCAACGCTTTCTGATAGACCGTCTTGCCGTTTTCCTGAATCTCGATTGCGCCAGAAAACTTGTTGGGGTTTTCAGCGAAAAATCCGTCAACCCTTTCGCCGAGGCTCTGAGGCTGTGTCTGCGACTGTCCGCAAGCGACTGCTGCCGCCGTGCAAATCATCGCTAATCCGAAGTTAATAATTGTTTTCATTTTTGTAGCTTTTTTGTGGTTGATAAAACTTTTTGCAAATATAACGACGAAAACAAATACGCTGCAAATATATTTTTTAGTAATGTTGCCGATTAATATGTTTGTAATCAGAATGTTAGCTATATTTCTTGTCAAAAAGTTTAACAATGTTGCCGTTTTGTTACATTCTGATAATCAGAGTGATAACTATTATTGGTGCATAATGAAAAAATCTTCATTTTTGCACACTTCCGAGAATTATTTTATCTTTGTGCAAACTAAAAAAGGGCATCAATAATGACAAAAAAATCAATTATCATCATATTGCTATTCGTCCTTGCCGCCTGCGCCGACAAGTCGGAAAACCAACAACTTTTGGACAGGGTGCTGTCGCTGTGCCTTGATTCGGAATACGAGATGGCGGATGAGTTTTACACTAAACACAAGGAGGAATTGAAACTGCCATTGTCGGAGACTGACAGTATGTACACAGTGTTTTTGGGCGAATTACTTTCTCTAAACACGATTGAAGATGATGTTTTTTCGCTGCCTCAGTTCATTGACACTACAAAAATAAATACCTTAATTGATTATTATACCGAACACACTGACAAGGAGAAACTTGCGCTTTCGTATTTGATTAAAAGTATGAAACTTTATATGTCGTCGCGGCAAAACGATGGTGTCTATTGTTTCAAACAGGCGGAAGCACTAATTAATTCCTTCAATAACAATACGTTGCGTATGATGCTTGAATCCGTGAGGGTGAGTTATCTGACCAACAATATGGATTTTCAATCGGGGTTGACACTTGTGGATGATATGATGAAATATACTGTCAATCAAAAAGGTAGGGATATTTGTAATATTTCAAAAGCGTTTTTTTATATGGCAGGGGGCAATGCCGACAGCGCAAAATATTGTATGCAGTTGTGCAGCGTTGACACCACCGATTATAGTTATTTGAGCCGTTATGCGTGGATTTTTGCCAATGACGACACTACAAAAGCCGAACAATACGCCCACAAAGTGCTTAGCGACAAGCCGAAGTCGTTACATTCCGACTATGCCAAACTCGCCATAGTCAATATTTATATCCAGCGTGGACAAATTGCTGATATTGAGCCGTTTCTGGTAAGTCACCCTCTGTACGGCTCATTTACTAAGATGCTCTGCCTTGAAACGTTGTTCAATTGCTACAAACAGAATGGTGATTATGAAAAGGCGGTTTATTATGGCGACTTTTTGAACAAGATGAACCACGTAATTGTCAATTACATAGCCGATTACAAGGTTTCGCAAAACATTCAGAAAATTGATTTTGAAAATAGCAAGCTCAAAACACAGAATTTCATACAGTTGTTGATAATTATCTTTATAGTTTTGATAGTAATTTGTGTGCTCTTTATCTACCGTCAACGGCGTGGCTACGAAAACGAACTTGCTGTCAACCGTCAGATTCTCAAAGAGTCACGCGATAGGGTAGAGGAGCTTAAAGCGGCTACTTCCGCCGACAACACCAAAGAAATCAGCCGTTTGCAAGCCAAAATCTCCGAGATAGAAAACCGTTACGCCGAACTATATAGCGAAGGCAAGCGTCTTTATGAACAAATCTTTGTAAGCAACGGTAATTCAGGTCAATGGAACAAGAAGGATTACGAAAGGTTTCTTGAATATTACAAGACCATTGACCTTAGCCTCCTTGCCCAAATCGAAGACGAATACCCCGGCATCAACCCGCGTCAGACTTTTTACAAACTTCTTGCGTCCAAAGAATACGGCAAGCCCTCAATTATGAAAATTATGGCGATACAAGAGGATGTTACATTCCGTGCGTTGAAGTCGAAGGTGGAGTCGCTGCGGCGGAAATAAAAATCCTCACCCCATCACAACATCCAATACCATCATCATTGCAAAACCTATTGCAAAACCAATCGTCGCGACGTTGGAATGTTCGCCTTGCGAGGCTTCGGGGATGAGTTCTTCTATTACAACGTAGAGCATTGCACCGGCGGCAAAGGGCAACAGATAAGGCATTGTGGCTGTGGTTGCCGATGCCAACAGAAGTACCAACGCGCCGCCGATTGGCTCAACAATGCCGCTGAGACTGCCTACCATAAATGCTTTCCATCGGCTGTTGCCTGCGCTGCGGAGTGGCATCGAAATTATTGCGCCTTCGGGAATGTTTTGGATAGCAATGCCTAACGACAATGCCAACGCCCCCGCCGTGCTAAAATCTGCCGTAACCGCGCCCGCAATTGCCACGCCCACAGCCATTCCCTCGGGAAAATTGTGGATAGTTACCGCCAACGCCAACATCGTGGTGCGCGAAAGGTGGCTCTGTGGACCCTCGTGTCCGCCTTTTGGGTGAATGTGCGGCGTAATGTAATCGATGAACAACAGGAACGCAAATCCGCCCAAAAATCCAATTACCACTGGCGTGATGTTGCCCATATCGATAGCCGGAATCAGCAGCGACCACACCGACGCCGCCACCATTACGCCCGATGCAAATCCCAAAAGTATTTTTTGGAACAA
>JAEEGL011212743.1_pt1 | contig 26108 bp, 24 predicted proteins | sample 9134231 | NCBI WGS metagenome assembly JAEEGL01 (sample SAMN16246548, study PRJNA631951) | gut metagenome | biome: gut microbiome; feature: rumen; material: fiber-attached | host: Bos | place: Iran: Karaj | collected 2018-10
AATCTTGACTATATCATCTGTGTAATGTATAATCATTTAAGAACTCAATATTACCGAGATACGACAAAGTCCGTTTAAATAAGAGGATCTTTTATGGATGAAAACCTGACTATTCGTAATGAAAATAAACTCATGCACAAATCTGTCGCTGACAAGAACAACATAATCGCGTATCTTACAAAACTATCAGGATATTTGCGCAACAATATTTTTCTGCTGCTTGGAACCGTTGCGGCATATATGCCTTTGTGTGTTTTCTACGGAGAACGCTACAGTGTGGATTCCCCATCGATCCTTGTATACGGTGAATGGGTGCATCTCGGTGCGTTTTTGGATTCTTACAGGTATTTCGGAGCGCTTGTTGCTAAACTGTATTCTCTTACAGGACACGATCCGATTAAAAACTGCTTACCGGACACCATTCTTTTTATCCTTCTTGCAGGGATCGGAACGACAATTCTTGTTACCTGTATCACAGAACATCTGAAGATCAAAGGGTGGCTGCCTGTTCTGGCTTTGGATCTTGCTGTAGTATTAACTGTTGAAAACATTTGGTTTTGTGAGATACTGACCTTTCCCGAGAGTATTTTTTTATCCGGTGTAGGTCTTATTATGTGCTACGCTGCCATTATCAGCTTTATCCGGTACCGATCCGTTCGAGGGATGGTTTTATCCGCCGTTTTTCTTATCCTTGCAACAGCCGTATATCAGCAATACATTACTGTTTTTACTGTTTATGTGATTTCCATTCTCAGCTGCGAAATACTTGGCGACACCCATCCCACGGCAAAATCCGCTTTTCTGAAATACGCAGGCACGGCTGCATTTATTCTGGGTTCCGGCACTGTTTACATCCTATTGGGCAAAGTGATAGCAAAAGCGTTTAAGATCAGCGGAGGCAGCAGGATCATGCCGCTGTCTTTTGCCATTTTTGATAATATTTATTTTTATATTACACATCAGCATTCATTTTTGAAAGGAAGAGGTTATTTCCGAACAGAGATTATGACGGCATCTTTTCTGATTCTTGGGGCTGTATGGTTTTTGCTTTTTGTGCTGCACATCCGAAAAAAGAAACAGATTTCGGCCGCTGTTATTATTCTTCTTGCTTTTTCGATGGCCTATTGTTCGTGTTACCTTCCCGGAATCGTTTCACAATCACACGACACAAGAGTTATTTTCGGTTTATTTTCTGTTTTCTTCCTTTTCGTCTGCAGTATTGTATATATCAATAAATACAAATGGATCACTGCCGCTGTTTCATGTATTCTTGCTGCAGCGCTTGTTGCAAATGTATTTGCGATCGTTAAACAGGCAAAAGATCAAAAGGCCCAGAATCAGGTTGACATAGAAACCGCCGTCCAGATCGTTCAAACCATTGAAGAATATGAGAAAACCAGCGGCGTCACTGTAAAAAACATTTTCTATTGCTACGACCAGACCAGAGAACAGGCAAGAGGCTACTCTCTTTTTTCCTTTGATTTTTCCATGCTCGCAATTCTTACGCTGAAATCCCCAAAATATACGCCGGGCAGCAACGAAATAATATTTGAGCTCTCAGAAATGCCGGAATCCGTTTATCAACAGTATTTTGCCGGAAAGGACTGGCATGAACTCGATCTTGACGAGCAGCTCATCTTTGTTGACGATTCAGCGTATTTGTGCATTTTTTGATATTTCCGCCGTCAGAAATTCCAATATAAGAAAGTCGAAACTCCGGTAAACGACATAATACAAAAGAACAGAATCAACGCGGTGCAAACAGACTTTACTGCGCCGGGCTTAAACAGCGCCATCTTTTCATTCGTATTCTTCAATAATACACTTGCCAGGAAGGCAAAAGCGAACAAACCGAGCGGCAGGATGAGATCTGACGCCGGAATGATCTTCCCGACAAGCTCAAATCCGCCTGTGATCATTGACTGAAGAAGCCTTGCTCCGGACATGTGGTTTGTAAAATTGAAAAACTGCAGGTAAAAATCCCGAGCCTCGGTCAGTGAGTTGGCCCTGAAGATTACCCACGTCAGGTTGACGAATGCAAAGGTACACACCCATGAAGCAACAGAAATTATCTTAGATTTGTGTTTTGAATAGATTCCCGTCGTTTTATCAAGAACTCTCGTCAAAACCAGAGCAATACCATGGAGAAGCCCCCAAACGATAAATGTCCAGTTGGCGCCGTGCCAGATCCCGCTGACGAGGAAAACAATCATAATGTTTACGTAGGTTCGCGCCGTGCCTTTGCGGTTTCCTCCAAGAGGGATGTATATATACTTCGTGAAAAATCTCGTAAGAGTGATATGCCAGCGTTTCCAAAAATCATTTATATTAATCGCCTTATAGGGTGAATTGAAGTTCATCGTTATATCAGTATTCATCATCTTACCGATACCTGTTGCCATATCGCAATAACCGGAAAAATCAAAATATATCTGGAAGGTATATGCCAACATAACTAAAAAAGCGTTGATCGGGCCGAGAACCGAAAGCTTTCCGAATCCGGTATTTACCAACAGGCCGAAAGTATCGGCAATTATTACCTTTTTGACCATACCGAGGGTAAACCCATACAGACCCGCCGAAAAGTTGTCGGGATTGAATCTTTTTTTGCTTACGTCTGCAAACTGAGGGACCATTTCGTCATGGGTGACGATCGGGCCGGCGATAAGTTGCGGGAAATAGGTTACAAACAGCGCATAGTCGAAGAACTTATATGCGCTGATTTTTTCATCGCGACGGTAACTGTCAATTACGTAGGAAAGCTGCTGGAAGGTAAAGAAGCTGATTCCGAGAGGAAGCAACAGGTTAAGAAGCGGCCAGTCTGATTTAAAAAGCGCGTTTACGTTTTCAACAAAAAAGTCGTAATACTTAAAGAAAAACAAACTGCCTATATTGAATGTCAGCGCACCGGCTAAAACGAGTTTACGTATATTGTTGCTCGTTTTCTCATTCAGCATGATTCTGCTGAACGTATAGTTCAATACAACCGATGAAACTAAGATCAAAAGATACCACCAGTTGAAATATCCGTAGAATACCAGAGAGGCGAGAATCAGAAAGACCTTTGCGGAGGTATATTTCCCGAAATGATTGAAACCGAAGTAAACAATCAGGACGATCGGGTAAAATAACAGAACGAATATATACGAATTAAAGAGCACTGTTCCCGCCTCCTTATGAGTTAGAAGATTCCCCGATCAGAGATGCATAGTCAAAACCGTAGACGTAGTCAAACAGCTTATCGATCTTTTCTTTGTACGTTTCAGCAGACAGCAGTCCTATGTCTTTACTCATACGGTCTGCAAGCATCTCGCAGACCTCAGGCGCATAGTGCGCTTCATCCACATAATGATCGAGGCCGCTCATAAGACCGAGCATTTCATCATCCGACCAGAGAAACAGTTTGACATTGGAATACTGCTGCAGTTTTTCACAAGTCAAATTGAACACGGCATACCAACAGTCCGCGTTTTTTTCCTGCAATACTTTATACCAATACAAAATGCTGACCGGCGTGAAAAAAAAGCAAAATTCGGTATCCGGCATTGTTTCTATGTAATGCTGCAGTATGGCCAGATTCCCTGCTGCACAGATAAGCGCATTGTCCACCGACGGTTCCTCTTCAACGAAATCGATCGCGTCACGTCCGTTTATAACGGTTTCCTTTCCTCTCGCTTCCCGCAAAAATACGGTGTCCATATCGGGAACGGTACCGTCGATATTCTGCTTGATCGAATTCCATGCGATAGATAATGTACCGAAATTATAAAAATAACCGGTATCATTAAAGAGATTGTTATCATACAGATACTCCGGAACCGTACTGACAGGATCGGGGGTAGGCGTTAAAAGCGAATAGGGTTCTACATTGGCAAAAACATATTTCGGAGGGGCTGTTCTTTGACTTGTAATGTCAAGCAACAGTCCCCAATCTTTTGTGGTCGAACCGGAAATGGCAAGTTTCACTGTCTTCCCGCCGAAAGTCCTGTCAAAATCTGACGGTTTGAAATTCTCACAAAACGAATTCCCTATGATGACATTATCATACTCAAAAGTTCTGGCAACACCGGCGTACTGGTAACGCTCGTCGGTAATCACAGGTTCCATTCCGAACCAAGGAGTATGATACTGAAACAGAGGATCAATCACTATTTGCAAACTTGCCGCAAGTATCAGGCAGGCAATAAGAATAGCTACTGTGGATTTGATATACTTTTTAGCTTTCATAATTATCTCTCTTATCATCTTAATTGTATATTCGGACCAACCAAACCACCGTCTCCACATGGTTTGTATTCGGGAACATATCCACCGGCTGGATCTTTTTCACTTTATATCCGTGCTGTACAAACCAGTGCAGGTCTCGGGCGAGGGTTTCGGGATTGCATGATACGTATACTACCCTTTCGGGCGCAAGCGTACATACGCTTTTCATGAACTGCACCGTGCTTCCGGCGCGCGGCGGATCCATGATCACCACGTCGGCTTTTTCTTTCTGCTGCGCCAGGTCTGTTAAAAACTGCGTGGCGTCCGCGCATACGAAAGAGATATTCTGCAGGCCGTTGAGCTTTGCGTTGCGTCTGGCGTCTGCTACGGCGTCCTTATTGAGTTCAACGCTCACCACTTCCCCGGCCTTATCTGCGCACAGCATACCGATGGTGCCAACGCCCGCGTATGCGTCTATTACGCGTTCTTTACCGGTGAGCCCCGCGTATTCTATTGCAGTTTTATAAAGGATCTTCGTGGCCTCATAATTTATTTGGTAGAATGAACGTGATGAAATACGGAACTTTTTGCCGAGGAGCTCGTCGGTGATATAACCGTCGCCGTACAGAACGTGCTCTTCTTCCCCGAGAACGAGGCTTGTGAAGCGATTATTGACGTTCTGCAGAATCGTGGTGATCTCTGGGTGACGTTTCAGCAGCGCCTCACAGAACGCATTTTTTGATTTGAATTCCCTTGTACCGGTTACCAGCACCACCATGATCTCGCCGGTGCCCTGCGCAACTTTCACGAGCACATGACGCAAAAAGCCCGTTTGCTTATTCTCGTCAAAAACGGGCAGTTTGAACTCACGCAGCATTTTGCGGATCGTGACGATGATCGCGTCCGCGCGCTTATCCTCCAGAAGGCAGGAATCCACCTTTACGATATTATGAGTGCTCGATTGATACACGCCCGAGATGATCTCACCGCCGCGCGTGCGGCCGAAGGCGGCCTGCACCTTATTTCGGTAATAAAAAGGCTGCCCGGCGGATTTGATCTCGCTGACGTGCCCGAACCTGCCCAGAAGACGGATCTCTTTGGCCTGTTTATACGAAAGCTGCTCTTCATACGTCATGTTGGTAAGCTGGCAGCCGCCGCATTTTTTGCATACGCTGCATGGAAAACGGTATTCTTTCATATTTGCTCCGAAAAAAGCGGCAAGAACACTCCTGCCGCTCTTCTTAATTCTTAAAGATTATTCGCTCTTCATTTCTACAAGCTCCTGCGTACCGTTGAACGCGTCCACAGAAAGCTTTACGGAATCGAAAATCGCCGATTTGATATCGTCTTCGGTAACGCCGAGAGATACGGCCCACTTCTTATCGATAAACGTTTTTCTGCACATGATCTCGGCGAGCTGCACGGCGTTGATGCCGCCCTCCACGTTGCGCTTTTCATAATCCTTGATCATCTTTACGCCGTACATCTTGAACATCCACTTGGCGATATGGATGATCTTGCGGTTCGGCGTGCCCATGGCCTCGTGCACGATGGTAAGAAAATCGTCCCACGTAAGGTTATAATAACCGATCGGATAAGCGTTGCCGCCCTTGTTTAACTCCGCGGCGCCTACGATGCTCTGCGCCACTTGACGTACCGTTACCATTGTGGTGCCGCCCTTGGGATACATCGTGATATGGCCGCTCTTATCCATATTGTGGATCTGCTCGATCAGAATGACCCATACGGGCTTTCTGCCGGGCTGCGTGCCGAAGATATAGGGCAGCTCAAGCACGGCCACGTTGAAATCATCGTCGGCAAAGCTGAGCGCAACGTTCTCCTGCTCGATACGGCTGCGGATATACGGATGGTACTCGGTAAGTTTCAGCTCCGGCCAGGTTTTGGCAAAATACGCAAAATAAGAACCGAGGATCACGTTGTTCTTAATGCCGCACTTCTTGGCAAGGGTAAGGAAACGGCGAACAGGCTCGATGTTATACTTACGGTATGCCTCGTACACCGGCGCGGGGAATTCCACACGCTCGTCAACACCGGCAGCGAAAACGAACGTATCGGCGCCCTTCATCAGCTCAAGAAGCTCATCGTCGGTCATTTCAAGGTAATTTCCCCACTTCAGATCCATCTCTTTGGGGATGGGCGCGCCTGCGGGCAGCGGCGGCAGAGCGATGGAGGTAACTTCATACCCCTTGTCGATAAACATCTGCGCTGCGGCGCATCCGAGAAGCCCGGTACCGCCGATCATAAAAACTTTCATTGTATCTTCCTCCTGTTATATATTTTGAATTATCCTTCAGAATCCAGATATTTCTGCTGGTTCGCTTCATGCTCTTCCACTGTTCTGGCCGTGTAGAGATTGCCGTCGGCGTCGTGCATGAAGTAATAATAACCGGTGTTTTCAGGATCAAACGCTGCAGCGATGGCGTCAGCGCCGGGGTTGCAGATGGGGCCGATGGGCAGCCCTGTGATCTGATACGTATCATAATGCATCATATACATACTGTAGGTTCCGGCAGCGGTAAGCTCTTCTTCATGGGCCTTGATATAATTCGCCGTGGAATCACAGTTGATGAACACGAAGGCATCCGATTCAAGACGGTTGTAGATGATGGATGCGATCACAGCCATCTGATCGGCGTCAGCGGCTTCTTTCTGCAGAATGGACGCGACCGTGAGAACCTGATCGATGGTATAATCGGATTCTTCCGCCAGTTCTTTATACTTGCTGTTCCATCTGTCGTTGAAGTTGTTCAGGAAACGGGTGATCACGCTTTCCGGATTTTCACCGATATAGAACTCGTACGTATCGGGATACATATACCCTTCCAGAGCTCTGTAACGCTGCTGCTTATCGGTGATATAATCAAGGAACTCAAATTCCTCATAGAAGCTCTCACTGTCAAGCACGTCATACAGCGAGCTTGCGGAGCATACGCCGTTCAATGAAAGGCGGTCTACGATCTGGTCTACGGTGTAGCCTTCGGGGAACGTAAGGCTGATCGTGGATTTTTCCTGCCCTGCGGTGTAGATCTCGCGCAGCATGCCTTCTACGCCCATGCTCGGGCTCAGGTAATAAGTGCCTGCAGGATACTGCCGGTCTACCAGCGGGCCACCTTCGTATTCACGAACTTTCGCGTAACCGAGCAGGTTCGAGAAGATCTTGCAGAAATTAGCGCTGTAGATCAGGTGCTTTTCGTCAAGAAGGTCCAGCACCTCGCTCGTGGTCATCTGCCGGTCAAGGATCACACGGATCTTCGTCTCTTCACGGTTGATTGCAAGAATATCGTTCATGCAGCCGTGAACCGCAACGCTTGCGATGTAAGAGATAATACCTACGAATGCAAGGATCATCAACGTAAGCAGAAAACTGCGCAGGGTATGTTTCTTTTTCTTTTTTTTCTTCTTTTTTTTGCCGCCCTTACCGGAAGCACCTTTGGTATCGGAAGACTTTGCAGAAGAGGCCTTCTTTTTCTTTGACGCGCTCTTTGCAGAAGCTTCGGGATTCTGCGCGGTCTTTTTGTTTTCTGCCTTCGGCGCAGAAGGCTGCGGATCAGGAATTCTCGCAGTGTTCTTTTTTCCGTCTGAAGAAAACAGCGCAAAATCACTGTCGGAATACACTTCCGAAGAGCCCTCGGCTGAATTTGCTGAAAAATAAATCTCTCCGCTGTTAAGAACGTCGTCTTCCTGCGGGATATCGGTGTTATCCATCCGGATTTTGTTGAAGTTTTGATGAAGAGCGTCAAACGTCTCTTTGCCGGAATTGTCGGCAGATCTGTTCGGCGACGGATTGTTGTTGAATTCATTCATGGGTATTCGCCTCCCTGCTGATGTGCAGCACTACAAAGCGTAATTTCTAAGTAAAGCTGAATGCCTTTACATTTCAGCGTATTGCATCTGACGCAGAACCGTATCGGCGGTCTCTTTGTTTTTCAGATACGAAATAATGCTGTGGGCAAACGGGAATACGCAGCCGGCGCCCTTTGCGGTAATGAAAATACCGTCGGTTTCCACAGCTTTTTCAGATGGGATATATTGCCCGAGCTTCTGTTCAAATCCGGGGAAGCATACGGCCTTTTTACCGTCCAGCAGCCCCATTCTGCCGAGGATACTCGGAGCGGCGCAGATGGCGGCGAGCATTTTACCGTTTTCTTTGCAGAAGGTAACCGCCGAACGAACCGTTTCACAAGCGTAAAGGTTCTCGGTACCGGGCATACCGCCGGGAAGGATCACACCGTCGCACTGGGTAAGATCAATCTCCTGATCGGTGATATCGGCCTTTACGGTAATGTTTTTCGAGCTTGTAACGTAATCATCGCCGACGCCGACCGTCAATATTCTGATACCGGCTCTGCGGATGCAGTCTAACGGTGCAAGCGCTTCTGTTTCTTCAAATCCGTCAGCCAAAAACAAATAGACCATTTTTATCCTCCGGAAAAATTTGCTTATTATTTTTTTATTATAACATAAAGAAAATATTTTACAAGTCTTTTTTTGTTATATTACATTTTCCGCAAAAAAAAGCTGCAAAAGCCGGTGCGCACCGGGCGCACCGACCTTTTATACTGTGCTGTTTTCCTTCTCAAGGCTCCGTTTGAGCTCCGCGATCACCTTTTTTTCAATACGCGAGATATAGCTTTGAGAGATACCGAGCGCATCGGCAACCTCTTTCTGCGTATATTCCCTGCTCCCGCCGAGCCCGAACCGCATACAGATGATCTTTTGTTCACGCTGATCAAGCTGTGAAACGCACTGCAGCAGCCCACGGATCTCGTCGGCGTTCTCAAGCCCTTCGCTCACGGTGTTTTCACCGGTGGCAAGGATATCGCTTAACAGCAGTTCGTTGCCGTCCCAATCCACGTTCAGCGGTTCGTCGATCGAGATTTCACCGCCCTTGTTCGAGGCTTTTCTCAGGCACATCAGAATTTCATTCTCAACGCAGCGGCTTGCGTATGTGGCGAGTTTGATATTCTTTTCCGGGCAATACGTTTTCACCGCTTTGATAAGACCTATGGTACCGATCGAAATCAGGTCTTCGATCCCCACGGAAGCATTCTCAAATTTTTTCGCGATATAAACCACCAGACGCAAATTATGCACGATCAGTTTTTCCCGGGCGCTCTCATCCCCTTCCGCGATCAGTCGGATACACCGTTCTTCCTCTTCTTTTTTCAGCGGCGGCGGCAGCGCGGGTGACCCGTTCAGAAAGTATACCGCGTTGTTTTTCATGTGTCTGTATTTCGGGCGGAACCTGAAAAACAACCTCACAATTACTCTGTAAATCATGTTATCTCGTTTCATCTTACAACATTTCCTCTCCGATCAGCGCCTGATATTTTTCTTCTCCCAACTTATCGTCGGTTACCGCAACGCTCACGTTCCGGATCTCTTTTCTTCTATCATCAGTTATGATCTGCGCCGAATCCGCGGTAAACGCCGGCAGATATTTTTCACCGGAAAGCGCCTGTACGGGCAGCAGCCGCAAACGTATCCCTTCATTTGCCGCAGCAAACAGATCTGCAGTATCACTTTTTATCTGTCTGTGCGTAAGCCGCTCCGCAACTTCTGCGTTTAATATCACTACCGGATGGTTCGTGTAAATATCTCGCACGTGATTGCCCGTATCCAGCAGCGCTTTCGCCCTCACCGCCGTATCGCCGTAGTTGAGTTCAATATCATAGATCATATCCTCGCTGCGAAAACGGAACACTCTTTTTCGAAGAAGCAGGATCACCCCGTAAACCAGAACTGTTAAAAAAATAAGAGAGTATACGTTCAGGTCAAAATATACCGCGCCGTTATTTACTGTGATAAAGCTGCCCTGCAGTAAAAACCGGATCGCGTACATCACGCCGGCATACAGGAAACCTACAGCCCAGAAGAGCACAAAGCACTGCAGCATTTTCTTCATCCGTTTTGAATGGAATGCAATAAACGTGATCGAAAGGCTCATTGCGGTTTTTGCGATCAGCATCAGTATAAAATGCATCTGCGGCGCAAGGACCGTAAGCGAATATACGCCGCCGACAAACGCGCCCGATATCAGCCGACCAGCGGACGTCTTTGCGCCGGTGAACTGCTTAACCGTAAGCAGCAGAAAAAACGTGACCACCGCATTCAGAAAGATCAACACATCCGCATAAATTACCGGCTCCATACCGCTCCGCCTCCTTCGCACCGTGTTTTCATTATATTCCACCAGCGCCGCATTTTATGTCAGAACCGCAGAGCAGAAAAACGGCGTTGTGCACCGCAAAACAAAAAGAAAAGGGAAAACGCGGACGATTCGTGAAGAAAAAGAAAGCCCTCCGGAAAACCAGGCTCGTTTTCCGGAGGAATTGTGTTTATGAAGCTGTTACCCAAGCGAAGCGGACATACACACCCAGCCGTTTTCCGTACGCAGTTCGAGAATGCGGAACCCGTTATTTTCAAGCGCCGCTTTCACCTCATCGCAGCGGGTGTCTATGATGCCGGAAACAATATATACCGCACCCGGCAGCAAAAACGGGATGATCTGCGGCGTCAGTTCCATAATGGCGTCCGCTACGATATTCGCGGTAACCAGATTATACCGCCCTACCACACGGTCGGTGAGGTTGCCGTACAGCATCGTAAAGGAAGGGGCATCGTAACCGTTCAGGGCTCCGTTATCCTTTGCCACTTTCACGGCAAGGGGATCGATATCCACACCGAGCACACTTTTTGCGCCGAGGAGCATACCGGCGACGGACAGAATGCCGCTGCCGCAGCCCACGTCCAGCAAGATCGTATCGCCGTTTACATACTGTTCCATCAGCTCCATGCAGAGGCGAGTGGTCTCATGGGTACCGGTACCGAACGCAATACCGGGTTCGAGATGCAGCACCCTGCGGTTCCCGGCGTCGTAATCTTCGATCCAGATCGGATGGATCAGCAGCTTTTCACCTACTTCCACCGGCTTGAAATACTGCTTCCAGTTGTTTTCCCAGTCTTCTTTTCTGCAGTTCTTCGTTTCGAGTTCAAAAGGTATATTCTCTGCTTTCAGCCTTCCCTCGATAAACGATACCGCCTCAAACGGATTCGCATCCTCCGCGATATAGATATGGATGATACCTTTCGTGCGGTCTTTTTTCAGCAGTTCCTCATCGATCAGATCGATATTTGCGATCTCCCAGGCTTCCTGCTCCAGATTGGAATAATCTTCGATGTACATGCCGTACGGCACCGTCATGCCTACGATATCCGCGGCACGGTCGAGATCCGCCACCGGAACCGTAACGCATATCTCAATCCAGTTTTCCATCGTCATCAGCCTCCGGCGCCGTATCCGTTTCAATGTCAGCCTTATCGTCACAGATATGCCAATCGAAATTCACGTCCGTGACCGCCGGCTTTCTGCCGTGGTTATAAAACTTGCGGTCTTCCAATGCCCAAAGCTTATTCGTGAATCCCCCGGCGTTGACGTCTCTCAGCGCGCTCTCGATCTCATAGATATCCGCATCCAGCGTATCAAGGGCGGAAAGGATCTCCGCTTCGAGGAACAGCGGACGCACCGCTGCGCCGTATTCAGGCTCGCCGTGGTGTGAGATCAGCATATGCTCGATCATCATACGGGTATCGTCGCTCACGCCCTTTTCTTTTCCGATCTCTTCAATGATCATCGCGCCTTTCACCAGATGGCCAACCAGCGTGCCGGGCACGGTATAACCGTCCACAAGGCCCGTGGGGGAAAGGCTGAATTCGTCTGATTTGGCGATATCGTGCAATATCACGCCGCAGAGCAGCAGATCTTTATCAACGGACGGATAAAGCATCGCCACCGCCTCCGCCAGACGGCAGATCGAAAGCGTGTGCATCAGCAGGCCGCCCCGCACGGCATGGTGCAGCCGGAATGCCGCAGGCAGGTCGATAATCCGGTTTTTATATGTATCCAGCACTGCCCCGGCAAGCGTTTTCAGTTCTTCGTCTTCAAACTTTTCCACATAGGCGCAAATGCTGTTAAACATGTATTCTCCGGCAAAGGACGCGCTGGGTATAAAATCGGATATATCCACGTCGTCGGATTCCACGGCTTTACGGATCCGCTCCACACGGAACTGCGGCTGGTTGTTATAAAGGTTCACGGTGCCCCGCACGAGATACAGCATATTCGGGACAGGCTTATCCTCGTCGGGACCGCTGAAATCCCATTTCTTGGCAACCAGGTCCGTTTCACCGTCGTAAATGACCATATCCAGATATGCGCTGCCGTTTTTGGATACCTTTTTATCGCAGGAACGCATCAGCACGAAGCCCTGCAGCGTCCCGTTTTTATCGATTTGTTGAAATTTCATCTTATCTCAGCCTTTCTAAGGTGATTCGTTTTTAGTATTATAACGGATGTTTTTCAAAAATACAAGACCGTTCTTTACGCCGGAACGTATTCTGAGAGAGAACGGAAGCTGTAGCCTTTCGCTCTCGCCGCATCTATGATATTCCCAAGAGCGTTCGCGTTATCCGGCGATACCGCGTGCAGCAGAATCACCGCACCGGGGTGGATACGGCTCATCACGGTTTCAAGCGCATAGTCGGCGCCCTTCTGGTTGTTAAGATCCCAGTCGGCATACGCGAGGCTCCAGAACACGCAGGTATAGCCCATCTGGTTCAGAAGATCCAGAGAATTCTCGCTGTATTTGCCCTGCGGATATCTGAAATACTGGGCGGAATAACCGAAGTTCTCCCGCAGATAGTCGTCGAACGTTTTTACTTCATCATACATTTCCGTACGTGAGAGCTTTGAAAAATCGGGATGCGTTACCGAATGGTTCCCCACGATGTGCCCTTCGTTGATCATACGGGCGATAATATCGGTATTCCCTTTCATCTCGGGCAGTGTGCAGAAGAACGCCGCCTTTACGCCTTTATCGCGCAGCGTATCAAGGATCATTGCCGTATAGCCGTTTTCATAGCCGCAGTCAAAGGTCAGGTAAACGTATTTCTCCGTTGCCCTTACGTCGCAGCATACAGCGGCATATCCCTTTTCATCAAAGAAACGCTGATTGTTCACGCTGATGGTATGCGGCTGCTCTTCGGTTGCGACGCCGTAACTGTGCTCGATCGTTTCATCTGACAGCCCTTTGGTATTTTCAAAAGAAACGCCTGCGAAATCGTTCAGCGGCAGCGGTTCCAGCCCGGTAAACGTCGCCGCGGTGCCGGTACGTTCGCCGTACCAGCAGCCTTTTTCACGTTCCGCCGTAACCGGCGTTACATCGGGCTCGCTGAAGCTCTCGGTTTCGGAAACGTCGGTTGTTTCGGCTATATCGGTCGTTACAGTTGTATCGGTCGTTATGGTTGTATCTGCAGCCGCAGTCGTACCCGGATCCGGCTCGCTTTGCTGCCCGGGCTTCTGTTTATTACACCCGCAGGCGACAATAACCAAAATAAAACATATGATTAATATATGAAGTCTTTTCATAACGGGTCCTTTCTTTTGAATTATTCCCTATGTAATCCGCAAACACCGTAGGTTTGCGGACCGCGCGTCATTTAACAATGTTCTGAGCGCTTGAAATTGCCGCGTCAAGAATATCCAGCGATTTTCCGGCGGTTTTCTTCATCTTCTTTTTCATAGACGCGCCGGAGCTGAGCATGGCAGATCCCATCATGATCGTACCGCCCACCGCCATGGCCGACCCGACGTATTTCATTACTGAACTGCTTTTTATCGTCATCATTACACCTCCGTCAGTGCATAGTATACACCTTTTTCAAAAAAATATTTTACATTTGAGAAAGAATGTGATACTATTTGCGGGAGAAAGGACGAAAGCGTAATGTATGACCTGAATATTGTACTGATCGAACCTGAGATCCCGCAGAACACGGGCAATATCGCCAGAACCTGCGCCGCCACCGGGGCGAAGCTCCATCTTGTGGAACCCATGGGCTTTAAGGTGGACGATAAAAAACTGAAACGGGCGGGCCTCGACTACTGGTATCTGCTGGATATCACCTATTATAACTCAACCGAAGATTTCTTCGCAAAACATCCGAACGGCGCCTTCTATTATTTTTCCACAAAAGCGAAACAGAAGCACACCGACGTAGAATACCCCGAAGAAGTATTTCTTGTATTCGGAAAAGAAACCGCCGGGCTGCCCGAAAAGCTGCTTTACGAAAATCCCGACACCACGGTACGCATCCCGATGATCAGCGAGGCAAGAAGCCTGAATCTGAGCAACGCCGCTGCAGTGGGCGTATACGAGGTTCTGCGCCAGTGGGGCTACCCTGCGCTTACCGAAAGGGGCGAGCTCAGAAACTACAACTGGTAATAATTTTTCAAAAACCTATTGAACTGAACGTTTGATTGTGTTAGAATATTTATGAATTTCAGAGCAGAAGGAGGTGCGATCCATGGACGAATCCGTTCAGAAGTTTGTTAATTTCATTTATTTCCTGATCGATCTTATCAGAGATCTCGTTCTTTCCGTAAGCGGCAAAGCAGACAAGCAGACCACTACCGAAGAATCTACCACCGCGGCAGAATAAAGATCACACGCAAGAAAAAGACAGCAGCCATACGGCTGCTCTTTTTTTTACAGCCCTGCAGCATCAGCGGCATGCAGGCAAAGCCATTCATTCGCTTTACCGCACACGTCGCGCAAACAGTTTTCATCGAAGGGGCTTTGAAGCCCGGCGTTCTCAAGCAGCTTCGTAAATACGCAGCTGCCGCCCTGCGCGGTATATGCCATGTAACGGCGCCATGCCTCTTCCCTGTTTTCTGCGATCATTGCCCAGAATTCCAGCGCAACGGTCTGCGCCAGGCAGTAATCGATATAATAAAACGGGCTTGAATAAATATGGTGCTGCCGCTGCCAGCCCATGCCTTCGGCATAGAATTCGATCTCGCCGTCGAGCCGCAGCCAAGGCATATAGATACCGAGCAGACGTTTCCATTCCGCGTGACGCTCGGCAGGCGTAAGGTACGGCTTTTCATACACGGTGTGCTGAAAATGGTCCACCATGGTACCGTAGGGTATAAAGGTAAGCGCATCCGCCAGATGAGCATATCTGAATTTTGCGGCGTCTTTGCCGAAGAACGCATCCGAAGCGGTCCAGCTGAAAAACTCCATGGACATCGAATGCACCTCGCACGCTTCCAGACTCGGCCAAACCGTTTCCATCGGAACGCGTTTGCGGTTATACCAGCCTGCAAAAGCATGCCCGGCTTCGTGGGTTACGGTTTCAACGTCGTCGCGCGTGCCGTTGAAATTCGCGAAAATAAACGGCGTTTCATATTCGTGGAGCGACTCGCAGTACCCGCCGGCGGCTTTGCCTTCCGTTGAAAGAAGGCTCATCATCTCCCCCTCCAGCATGGAACGGAAAAAAGCCGACGTTTCAGGTGAAAGCGCGTCGTAAAAATCCTTTGCGTGCCGCACGATATCTTCCGCCGTTCCCACAGGCTTCGGGTTGCCGGAACGGAACATGACCGCACTGTCGGAAAAGCTGAGCGGGTACTGCGCGCCGATGCGCTCTGCCTGCGCCCGGCATACGGCGTCCGCCACCGGCACAAGATACTTTATAACCGCATTCCTGAATTTTTCAACGTCCTCTTTCGTATAACAGTTTCGCTGCATCCGGTAATAACCGAGCTGTGTGAAATCGGAATACCCCATCTTTCTGCCCATTTCATCACGCAGATGAACCAATCGGTCATATACGGCGTCGAGCTGTTCCTGCTTTTCTTTATACCACTTTCCTTCCGCTTTCCACGCCGCGAGGCGCACGGCGTCGTCCGCGTCGCTTTTGAATGGCGCAAGCTGCGAAAGCGTATATACCCCGCCTTTAAACGGGATCTGCGCGCTTGCAAGCAGCTTTTCGTATTCCTGCGTAAGATTATTCTCTTCCTGCATCTGCGCAATGATCGCGGGCGAAAACGCCTTCATGCCGACCTCCGCATTCAGAAAATACACGTTGCCGTAAATCTTTTCAAATTCGGCACGGTAGGGGCTTGCGAGCATCGCTTCAGTCCATTTCTGCTCATATTCCTGAATCTCCGGGCCGGCTTCGTTCCAGAATTTCAGCTCGGCATCGTAAAACGCGTCGCGCGTGTCTATAGAATGCCGGATATAGGCAAGACATGACTGCGTATTCACATGTCTGGAATACCTGTCTTTTTCAAGAAATATCTTTTCTGCGCTTTCAAAATCCCGGGATGCGTTCATCTTTTCTGTAAAGCTCTTTATTCTGCTTATAACGGCATCCTTATCCGGGCGCTCGTACGGTAATTCTGAAAATTTCATAAGTTCCTCCCTTTGCGACTTCGTTCATCGCTGAATCTTTTATATTTATAATATCACTTTAAGAAAAAACATACAATAGTATTGTCCTTAAACGATCGATTTTTTCTTAAATACACGCGCGCTCAAAAACCGCCCCGTAAAAATCATGTTGACATCGTTATAAAAATCATATAAAATGGAATCATAGAAAACAGGAGGCGGCGATATGGATAATTACGGTCCCGATATTGTTACGGTAGTAGATGAAGACGGGGTTGAGCATGAGTTTGAGGTGCTGGACCGCATCGAAACGGACGACAGCAAATACGTTGCCATGATCCCTGTTTATTCCGGAGAAGAAGAACTGCTTGACGATTCCGGCGAATTGATCGTCCTTCGCGTTATCGAAGAAAACGACGAAACCGTGCTTGAGCCCATCGAAGACGAAGATGAATTCAACGAGATCGGGCAGATCTTTGAAGAACGCCTTTCCGAAATGTTTGACTTCGAAACCGACGGAGAAGACGAAGAGGCGTAATCCTTTTTGAAAACAGAATAAAATCCTGCGTTGTGCGAGTAAGGATATCCAATATTAACCCAACACACATTTTCTAGGGGTCCTGACTGCTCTGTCCGCGGATTGCAGACCTCCCGGCTTTCAGCCGGACGAAGGGAGCGTGAACCGGATGGGAGGACACCCACCTGCTTAACCGCAGGTTATTATTGACATCCGACGGCAACGCGGGTTTTTTTGCATAAAAAGAGAATTCTGTTAACCGCTGTTATCGGCCCTTTACGATAACGGCACTTGCATTTTCAAGAATTCCGTGCTAATATATTGAATAAAGGAGTGATCGCTATGGGAAAACTGAAAAACATCGATAACAAAGCCGCCGATAAAGGCAAGGGTATTGAAACCGTATGGCAGTTCGTCAAATTCATCTTCGTAAGCCTTCTTGCAATGATCGTGCAGTTTGCGCTTCTGAACCTGCTGCCACATATTCCGTTTATCGCCGAGCTGTATGCAAAGAACCAGCCCTTTGAGTGGTGGGTATTCACCGCAGACGTTTATACGGCGGAGATCGGCGGCATCGGTTATTTTATCGTTGCAAACACGGCAAACATCATCGCGCAGATCGTTTCATTCTTCGTGAACCGTGAAAAGACGTTCAACTCCAGTGCAAACATTGCGGTTACCATGCCCATCTACATCGTTTTCACGCTTGCGCTGATCGCGTTCTCCGCCTGGCTGAACCCGACGCTGAAAGACGTGTTCATGGAAAAACTCAGCTGGGGCGATACAGCTTCCGCAAACGCAGCCACCATGGTATGCTCGGCAGTGCAGTTCTTCCTTTACTTCCCCGTGGATAAGATCCTTTTCCACAAGAAAAAAGAAGAACCCAAGGCGGAAGAAGAAGCCGCTGCAGAATCGAAAGCATAATTTTCACATAAAAACAACTGCGATCCAAAAGACCGCAGTTTTTTTATACTCTGTTTTCTTATGCCGTTAAGCCGCCTTCCACGGTGATATGCTCCGCTTTCGCACCGGTGGCTTTTACGAAGTTTTCAGGGGTGATAAAGATCTGTACCCCGAGCGCTCCCCCACTTACGATGATCTCGTCAAAATCGGCAAAACTTTCGTCGATCACGGTGGGATACGGTTTTTTCATACCGATGGCGGTACACCCGCCGCGGATATATCCGGTAACGTCCTTCAGATCTTTCACGTGCAGCATTTCAATGCTCTTTTCGCCTACGCTTCTCGCAGCCGCTTTCAGATCCAGTTCCAGCGCGATCGGGATCACAAAAACGTAGTATTTTCCGCTTTTGCCGATGCTCACCAGCGTTTTGAACGTCTGCTCATAGGGCTGCCCTAACAGATCGGCGATATGTATACCGTCGATGAATTCACCGCACGAATAATAATTTGCGCGGTACGGGATGCCGTTTTTTTCCAGGATGCGCATGGCATTGGTCTTATTATTGATCGTTATCACTCCGTTTCCGTAGTCTCAGCAGCAGGCGCATCTGCCGCAGATACGTCATCCTTTTTTCTCAGGTAGAGCAGAAGCTGGATACCGAGAATCACAGCCGCAATGGGAGCGCCGATCGCAGTCAGCACCAGTCCGTAGCCCATGCCCTGCGGCACGTATTTGAAACTGACGGTATGCTCGCCTTTACTGATACCGAATCCGAGAAGACCGTTTCCTACACGAACGATCTCATTGCCCTGCGCTTCGGCGTCTTCTTTGGCATACTGCAGCGGCTCGCCGTCCACATAGATCTGCCAGCTCTGATCGTAGGGTATCGAAGTATAGATGAACGAATTATCATTCGTAACGCTGATCCTGCCGGAAAGGCTGGTCTCTTCAAAAGACGTCAGTTTCAGCGTACCGTTGGAAATAATGGCGTTGTAAGCGGAATCAAACAACGGCTGATTCAGGCGCGCTGCACAGAAGGTGAACATACCGGAGGTGTTTGAGGAATCCATCGTGTACTCCACGATCACTTGATCGCCCACCTTTCTGTCGCCCATATCGAGCACAAAAGGCTGGATACCGGAGCTCAGGTAATTATAGCTTACGTCGCTGCCGCCGGTAAACTTCAGGCCGCTGGCACGCATCGAGCCGGCGTACACGTAATATCTGCCGGATGCGGCAACGTCAATGATCACACGCACCGTGGCATTCTGAGACGCGTCAGTCTTATTGACGGAAAACATCGTACCGGAACTTACGATAGAGGGCGAAATATAGTCGCAGTTCGTGCATTCCACGTTTGTAACGTCAACTTTTTCAAGGACGCCGTCGTAACCTGTGGAGAGACGAACCAGATCGTTCTGCACCGTAAACGGATTGGAATTGGCGGAGGGATCCCATTCTGTTACATCCCTGTTCACCGAGAATGCCAGCGGCAGGTAATATTTATTCTTATACGCCGTAAAGGTACCGTTATCTTTCACTTTTGTATAAGTGGACCCCGCGGTGACCAGATGGTTATCGTTATCGTAAATGTATTTCAGTGAGAAAAACGCGTTGAACACGGCGGTCTGCGGATAATAGGTATAGCTGTTGATGTTGTTGCCGAACAAACCGAGGCTGTTCATCATATTTGAGGTTTTCTCATATGCCATGGATGAGAACACGGAAACGCCGTTATAACCGTACCAGCAGGGATCCATTCGGGTTCTGAGCCGCGACAGTTCCGTTCTGAAAAACAGATCGTCGTCATTCGCTTCAACAGAATCCGAAAGCTCCGTATACGCGGCATAATCAGAGGTATAATTGGCTTTCGGCTGAGACATTACCAGATGCGAGGTATCCGCGCATGCGATCTCCACGATCACGAAAAAGATCAGAAGGTATTGAAGATTCTTCTTTGTAAACGATTGGGACGAAATGAGCCCGGCAAGGATGACGTAAATCAGAATGAACACAACGGAGATGACCAGCGTATTGTTATCAACGTTTTTGCTGCCGAGTTTTTCAACGAAAACGATAAACAGCAAAGCGATGAACCCCGTTGCCACAAAATACTTTCTGGAGAATTCAGAAATATGCAGCAGAACCTGATACCCGAGGTAAAGCAGGATAAACGAATAAGCGAATGAAAAACGGTAAGGCAGATCGTTCGGAAAATGGAATCCGTGCCAGATATAATTCAGCTGATTCACATTGAAGCTGAGGAAAAAGATGCCGAGAAAGAACATCGCCATCACTTTTTTACGGGAAGCGATCCGTTTCGACATAAAGAACGCAGGCAGCAGAAGAATGGAAACAACACCGCTGTAAATGTTCGGCAATACATTGTCGCCGCTGCTTCGGATGGTGGGTTCAAGCGACGCCAGGTGGTTCGCAAGGAAGTCAAAGATCTTATAATAGTTCTGCATCTGCGCAGGGAAAGTGCCCGTAGTAGCAGAGCAGGCTTTCAGGCAGAAATACAGCGGGAGCAGCACTGCCGCAGCCAACATAAAGCTCAGTACAGAGGCGCAACCGAAAATTAAGCCGGAGATCAACAGACGCGGCATTCCTTTCTTTTCTGCAACCGGCTCGGTCTGTACATTTGCAGCGGCATTCTGCGCAGCCCCCTGAGGCGGAGCGATCTCCTCCGGTGCAAGCTGTTCGGTATAGGCGTCCGCCTGTTCCTGATCGGCAATCAGCGGATTGCCGATCTGTTCAAAGGGAGGATTCTCCGTCTGCAGATCGTTTTCGGGCGCCGTTTCTTCTTTAACAACAAGGCCTTCCGCGTAACGCTGCGCAGGTTCTTCCGTCTTTTTCTTCCTTTTTGCGTAACCGTCCGCCGCAAACAGGTCGGTGAATGAATAATTGGAAAAATAGTAGAACAGGAAATAGAGCACCGATAAAATACAGACCATGTACGCCATATAGTAATTTGTATACATCGTATAGGTCAGCATAACGATATAGAGCGCGGGCCGCTTTTCGTTAATGATGCGTTCAATACCGAGCATCACGAGCGGGAATACGGAAACCGCATCCATCCACATGATATTCCATGAATATGCAACGAAATAGCCGCAGAACGCGTAAAGCAACCCGAAAGCGATACTTGCGGGGCGTACCGTTTTGGTTGATTTATTGATAAAATAGGTAAACGTGACAGAAGCAAGCACGGCCTTCAGCAGCATCATTAAGGCAATGGCTTCCGGCATATTCTCGTGCCCGAGGATCAGCATGACCACCGCAAACGGGCTGGCAAGGTAGTTCAGCATGTTCCCGATAAAGGAATTGCCGAGACCCGAAGTCCATGAATACACAAGACTTTTACCGCCCATGATACGGTCGTAAAGTTCTGCGTACAGCGGACCGTACTGATGGTACAGATCCATACGGAGCACTGTTGCGTCGCCGAACAGCAGCGTATTATCATGGAAGAAATAGAAAATCAGCATGATTAAGCATGCCAGACCGCCCGATATCAGGCAGTAATTCCGCAGCAGCGCCGATTCTTTCTTTTTGTTTGTCAGCGAACTCATATATAAAACTCACCTTCGGAATTATTATCTTAATGATTTTACCATACCGAAAAAAGATTTTCAAGCATATTGAATTAAATTTGAAAATAATGTAAAATAAAGAAAAAAGGTTCAGATACAGTTATGAGAGACCGCAAATACATCATTATCAACCGAAAGGCCGAAGACCTGCTCAGGAAAGGACATATCTGGGTATACGGCGAAGAGATCGTAAAGACATGCCCGGGCATTGAAAACGGAGAAATCGTTGACGTTTACAGTCAGAAAGAACGCTATCTCGGCTCCGGCTTCTATAACAATGCGTCCAAGATCACCGCACGTCTGCTTTCAACCAACGCGAACGACGTATTCGACACCGCATTTTTTGCGCGGCGTGTAAAATATGCCGTGGATTACCGTGCCGCGGTGATGAACGGCGATTTATCGAACACGCGCCTAATCTTCGGTGATGCGGACGGGTTTCCCGGCCTGATCATTGACAAATTCGGCAGCGTGCTGGTAACACAAACCATGACGCTTGGAGTGGAACAGCGAAAAGATCTGATCTTCCCCGCCCTGATCGACCATCTTCGCGAACGCGGCGAAGCAGTAACCTGCCTTTATGAACGCAACGACGTGGCGGTACGTAAAAAAGAGGGGCTCGCGCTGAATACGCAGTACTATGAGTACCCCGGGCTTTCAACGCTTCTCACCGAAACCGAGATCACCGAAAACGGCATACGCTATAAAGTGGACTTTATCGGCGGGCAAAAAACCGGCTTTTTCCTCGACCAGAAGCTGAACCGGCGCGCTGCCGCAGCCGTTGCGCCGGGCAAAACCGTGCTGGACTGCTTTACCCATACCGGCGCTTTCGCGCTGAACTGCGCACTCGGCGGCGCAAAAAGCGTGACTGCCGTGGATATCTCGCAGGAAGCGATCGACAGGGCAAAAGAAAACGCCGCGTTGAACGGCGTTGACAACATTGATTTTCTATGTACGGACGTTTTTGATCTTCTCGATAAACTGTATGCCGAAAAACGCCGGATCTACGATTATATCATTCTGGATCCGCCCGCATTCACAAAGAGCACGAAAACGGTAAACGCGGCTTATAACGGTTATAAAGAGATCAACCTGAAGGCCATGCGCATCCTGCCCCGCGGCGGATGGCTCGCAACCTGTTCCTGCTCCCATTTCATGACCGACGCGCTCTTCCGCAAAATGCTGTTGGAAGCGGCGCTGGACGCGGACGTGCAGTTGAAGATCGCCGAATACCGGCAGCAGGCGCCGGATCACCCGGTGCTGCTGGGCGTGCCGGAAACGGAATACCTGAAGTTCTATATCGCGCAGGTGGTATGATCAAAGATACGCTTCCAGCCGGTAAATGCGGAACCCCTGCGAAGTGAATTTCTTTTCGTATTCCGTTTCAATATTGCCCACAAAACCGCTGTTGTGCAGATCGAGAGAAATGTTTTTCAAACGGTAGCCGCACTCTGAATACTGCTCAAGCGAATACTCAAAGAACCCCATATTGTCCGTCTTCTGGTGAATCTCGCCGGAGGCGGACAGTATTTCTTTATAGATCTCAAGAAACTTCTTGTTCGTAAGCCTGCGGTTTTCATAAGCCTTTTTCGGATACGGGCACGAAAAATTGAGATAGATCCTGTCTACCGACCCGGGCCGGAAATATTTCGGCAGCAGCTCTGCGCCGCAGCTCATGAAGATCACTTTATCCACTTTTTCCTGCATGGCAAGAGAACATGCGCCGCAAAGAACGTTCAGGTTCACTTCGATCGCAACATAATTGATATCCGGCGTGCGCTTCGCCAGCGTACATATAAAACTGCCCTTGCCGCATCCGATCTCAAGATGCAGCGGATTGCCGTTTTTGAAGAGACCGGCAAAATCAATGTATTCCTTCTCACTGTTTTCAATGCGATAATCCCGGGTGATCGGCGGGATCCTGATCAGATTATCGCATACCGCCAGCTTCTCTTCCAGATGTTTTTTCTTTCGCATTCTCATATCAGTTTACCTTCAGCGTGTCAAAATACCGCAGAATCGTTTCTTTATCCGCATTCAGCCTGCCCTGAACAACGTCATATCTGCCGCCGCCGCTGCCGCCGAGAGCGGAAGTAACGGTTTTTGAAAAGTCGACAGCCTTTACAGAATCAGACGACATTGCAAAGTAATATCCTTTACTGCCATCCCCTGAAATCGTGATGCACAGACCGCCGCAGACAGATCTCAGCGCAAGCGCGGCTGTTTTCAGTTCTTCCGGATTAAATCCGGGCAAATCGAATACCGCATTTCCGGACTTAAATACCGAGTTAGATCTGATGTAATCGATCATCTGTTCGGTTTTCTGCCCGATCTGCCACTTCAGTTGTTTTTCTTTTTGGAGCAGTTTTTCTACCGCATCGGCAGTTTCGCCGTGTTTCGCGGCAAGCAGATCCGCGATACGAAGAGTCTGCGTGTGCTTCATCACGTAATCGTCGTATGCCGTAACGCCGCAAACAAGCATAATGCGCACGCCTCCCCTGTGCGAAACGGAGGTCAATATCTTGATAAGGCCGATCTGACCGGTGGATTTTACGTGAACCGCGCAGCAGGCGCAGTTATCCACGCCCTCTACCGTAACGATGCGAACGTCAGTGAGGTCGTCTATCTTGCTGCGGTAATTGAGCGTTTTCAGCGTTTCTTCATCCGGAAACCAGGCACGGACCGGCACGTCGGCGTAAACGCAGGCGTTGGCTTCCCTCTCTAACAGAGCAAGATCTTCCTTGGTAAGCGGTTTGTCAAAATCCACTGTCATCAGGGTATCGTCCATATGAAAACCTACGTTTTCCACACCAAAAAGCCGGTGCGCGATACCTGATACCACGTGCTCGCCCGAATGCGCCTGCATACGCGCAAAGCGTTTTTTGCCGTTCAATTTGCAGCTGACGCGCTGCCCTTCGGTAAATCCGTCGGTACGCTCCGCAATATGATATATAATATCGTTTTCAATACGCGTATCAAAAACGGAAACGTCTTCGATCTTTCCCTCGTCGCCGGGCTGCCCGCCCCCCTCAGGGAAAAACGCGGTACGGTCCAGCACCAGCGCGGGCTTGCCGTGATAGGCGGTGATCTGAGCGATCCGGGCGTCAAACGCATACAGGAATGCATCCTGATAATAAAGCTTTTCCGTCATCTCAAACCTCAAAGGCGATTTTCAGCGGCGCGCTGTGCGTTTTCCAGAAGCTGTTGGCAGAGAGTTCCAGAGTGAAAGCCCCGCTGAAATCAAATTCCAGTTCCGCCGTGATGCGCGCAGGCATTTCATAAATATAATACGAAGAAGGCACGGTCGCCTGTTTCACGATATGCCCGTCGGCGGCTTTGATCACAAGCGTATAACTGTCGGGCCGTTCGGGTACGGACAACGCCTGATCGAAGGTTACGAACAATTTACCCTCTTCGGTTTTAAAATCAACGGCGGTTTCCGGCGCGAATGCGGGCGCCACGTTTGTTTTGTAACGCTGATCGGTATATATATAGGTTGAGGGATCCCAGGGCTTATCCACAAGCCAGCCGTCGTGGAAGAAACAGCCGCTCAGAATATCGAAGGGCTTTATCAGAACGCTGTTATCGTCGTGCACTTCCACAATCAGGAACTGTGCGCAGTATTCTTTGTCCTTTGGCACGGTGCCGTCCAGCAGATCGAACTCATCCAGCTCGAAATACGAAAGCGAACCGGTGCCCACAGAGGTGAAATACCGCTGATGGATGCTTCTCGGGTCGTTGATCGGAGCGTGCGAATGGCCTGAGAAATCAACGATCTGCGGGTAATCCATTAAAATAGGAATAATATCATCTTCGCCCCACGCGATGCTGCCGTATACGGTATCGGTAAGGTGCGGGTGCTGGAAGAAGAAGATCGGGCGCGTCGGGTCGTCTTTTACGGCGGCCTTCAGTTCGCGCGATACCCAGGCCTTCTTTTCGTCAAACAGCCGACAGCCTTTTTCGGTAGTAACGCTGATAAAGTGATAACCGTTGATCACGCGGTGCAGATCCGGCTCCTGGTTGAAGATCTCCTTAAAACGGATATGCGCGCCCTCTTCTTTGTCCGGGCTGAAATACTCATGGCTCGCCATCGTATAGGCGATCCGGGTTTCGGGACGCACGCACATATCGGCATAGCGTTTCATAAGGCGCATCTCGCCTTCACTGCCGCGGTTCGCGAAATCGCCGTTTACGTATAGCGCGTCGATACCGGGATACTCCTGCGCGTCCGCATACGCATAAGCAAGGCGCATCCCCTTTTCAAAACGTTCGGGTTCCGTGGCGACCTCTTCTTTGAAATGCAGGTCGCTGCAGGCAACAAATCTTAATACGGTTTTCATATTCAGCCCTCCTGTGTTAAAAAAGAGCACGCCTCAGCGTGCTCTCCATTGGAGCGGATGACGAGGCTCGAACTCGCTACCTCCACCTTGGCAAGGTGGCGCTCTACCAGATGAGCTACATCCGCAGATAGAAAGGTTTTCACCTTTCCGTTTGGTGCCTTCGGTCGGAATCGAACCAACGACACGAGGATTTTCAGTCCTCTGCTCTACCAACTGAGCTACAAAGGCAAAGTATGGCGACCCGGAACGGGCTCGAACCGTCGACCTCTAGCGTGACAGGCTAGCGTTCTA
>JAEEGL013063208.1_pt1 | contig 26108 bp, 14 predicted proteins | sample 9134231 | NCBI WGS metagenome assembly JAEEGL01 (sample SAMN16246548, study PRJNA631951) | gut metagenome | biome: gut microbiome; feature: rumen; material: fiber-attached | host: Bos | place: Iran: Karaj | collected 2018-10
GACATTATCCTCTGCAACCATATATGAACTGATTTTTGAATTCATATCGGTCACAATGGAATAGTTTGCTGCATTGTCTGCTGCGTGGTTGATTTTATACCCCGTACTCATTCGCTCTATTGCGGTATTGAGTTTGTTCGAGGATATCCCCATATTACTCTGAGCAATCAAGGATGAAAGGTTGGTGTGTATACTAATCATACGCACCTCCTTTTCCTAAAGAAGGCACAGCAATTGGCGGGTCACAGTTTACGCCGTAGACACGCAAAATACTACTATTTTGCTTTCTTAATAACCTTTCCATTTTTGGAATATTCCGTTATTCTATGTGCACACTTATTTAATTCCTCATTTTGAGAAATTACTAACGCAATTTTCCAAAATTGTTACAAATGTTTACATACGATTTAGATATGGAATAAATACAATATATTTAAGTTATAAATAAATTTGTCATATATTATGAGATATTAAAAATTTAAATTAATGAATCATATAAGCCGAATTTGAACCTAAAACTTTGTCTTTAAGACGTTTTAAGCCTTTACCGTATATGTATTTCATCTGTTCTACAAGATTTTCTTCAATATCAATGAGGTACATATCATGTACAATAAATTCTTTTATAATTAACACAATACTTTTGTTTTGTGTCCATATCAGACTTGCATCAAAATCATTCTTATAAGATGATATTTTACCTATTACACCAGCCGAATCATCAGCCGCTATAACAATCATACGCCCGCCAAGAGACATCTCAATATCTTTTGCAAAAGCGTGCTCAAAAACCAATCCGAATCGTGATTGAAAGTTATCGTAACCTACAATACGAATCTCTACGTTTCTATTATAAGCATCTTGAAGTTCTTTTTCAAAGAGTTTATACTCATGCGACCATATTTCCAAGTACAGCTCTTTATTAGCGTTACGAATTATTTCTGTAATTTTATTTTGTATATTTTGTTTATCAGTTATGGTCAATATCGGCTCATTATAACTTTCTTTTACATCAGGCAAATGTTTTTCAAGATAATTTACGGTCGAATCAAATTTCTTTTTATAACCATTTAATATCAGTTTTGGTTTAACAGGAATATACGAAACGGGCTTTAAATTATTTGATGTGACAATATTTTTTTCTTCCAAAACTTTTAAAGTATCATATACTCGTGATTGAGGAATATTGGCAAGTTTTGCAACTTCATAACCCGTTGCAGGGTATTTTTTAAGAAGTGCGATATAAACCTTTGCCTCGTAAGTGTTAAATCCAATATCTTTAAGCTTCTCTACCAAATCTGCCATAAGATGATTTTATCAAATTATAAGTTCTCATGCAAATCATTAAGCAGTCTGTTATTGTATTCAACCAATTCTACAAACTTTTTATTTGTCTCTTTTCTTAGTCTATCTGCTTCCGTTCCATCTTTTATAGTTACATTATTCATTAATTTTATTATATTTTGTTGAGAAACTAGTGTATTATTTGCATTATTAAATTCATTATTTACAGCATTTTCAAAGTGCTTCCCAGCCGAATAAAGAATTTCATTCATAATATCAACAGCATCGAGATCCGGATTTTCTTTCCATGCTAACTTGGAATTGTCGATTGCATTCAAGAATATTTTGACATTATTTTTATCGATTGAATAAATTTTGGCAGCTTCTATAATTGTTTTTCTTAGTTTATTTATATTCCTTATAGGATTACCGCCATTTTCGATACTTTCTCTTGTTATAGCGTAATATTTATTAAATGTTGCTGTAAATTCCTGATAATATTGTTGTTTCGTCGCCGATTCTTCTATAAATTTCTTTGTTTCATCATAGTCAAAATCATTTGCGACGAATCGAACATACGCTTCATTTAAGCCAAGCTTATCAATAAACATTAATGCAGTTTCATCTTGTTCATCATATACCATATTATGTACAATGTACCCTATTATACTATCTGCTCCCATTGGTACGGTACTTCCGTCATTCAAATTAACTTGAATCTTGTTAAATGCCGACTTAACATCTGTTTCAATTCCATCATTTAATATTCCCATAACAGTTCTTTGAATATCACAAAGCTTCGCAAAATCTAAGGCGCGCCTTAAAAGACTTTCCAGAGTACTGCTATATTCATGCAACTTTGAATCTGGCTGCAATGATAATATGTACTTTTTTAACAATTCTTCAGGTTCCTGTAATATGAAATAAGCCTTTAATTCATCAAACAACTGTTCCTTATATTGATCTGAAAGATGATTACCTTCAATATCTCTTTTATGTTTTATAAGACTTTGCTTGTATTTTTGTAAGGTTTGTGCAAAATTCTTTTGATATCTGGTTCTTATATATGTATTAACAAACATTTCATTTCGTTTCGAAATTTGCATTTTCTCAATTTCTATTTCGTTTTCTAAGATATCAATTGGCGCTTTTTGTTTAAAGTTATCAATATTTTCATTGATTATTTTTATATATTTTCTATAATTCTTAAATTTTTCTCCGGGTTCAATTTCCATCGCTTCCAGTACAGCAGCGTTAACTTCTGCTTGTGATTCATCATTATAAGTGAGGGTTCCAATTTTCCCCAGTATAAAATTAAGTTCTCTATATTGCTTATCCGTGAGCACATCATCACTTCTGATAGTCTTTGAATAAGCCTTTAATGAATCTGCTAATTTATAATATTCTAATAAATCATTAATATTATTAATTTTTTCGACATTGTCTTCAATAGGATCAATAAAAACGTCGGCAATATTCTTAAACAACCGGTCTGACATATAATCCACCCTTGGATATGCCGGGAATGCCCCATATTTATTTAAATTCGCATCTTTATATTTATCGAAACGTTTTGGTAATAATAAAAGTGATAAATCATTTTTCATTTCACGATATGCGGAATCAAATGTGTATTTCGCAAGTATTTTTGATGTTCTGTTTAGTTTGTGGTTTACATATTCGCGATAACTTTCTGATTTTTCGGTATGTCTTGCGATTTCGTCGGCATATATTGTGTTGCAAACATCATCTTCCGCACTATCATCATAGCGCTGAATGCGTTTTAATATTTCATAACCTGTATAATTCTTGATATTTAAATCATCATTATTTAGTTTCGGTATAATTTGTTCTTTAAATTCTTCTCTTGTTAAATTTTGAAGTCGTCTGTATATTTTTACCAATTCCTCATTGCTTGAAGGATTAAACACTCTGTCTATAAATCTTATCACATTTTGAATGTCCGGATTTGATATATCGCTTTCATTAAAATACAACTTATTCCTATAAATGTCTTTCAGTAAATATTTAAGTTCCTCTATAACTTCCGGGTTATGAATTTTTTCCTCTGCCGCTTTTGTAACACTTTTAACAATTAAGTTGATTGTGCGTTTTAAACTCCCGTTAAATTCATCATTAACGATTTCGAAACCGCAAAAAGTATTTTCAAAATCTTCATCTGACATTTTTATATCATACTTTTTCAAAAGATTCTCTATTATCTCTGCATCACTACTAGACAATGTTTCTTCAATATATTTAAGTATATCCATATTTTTACCAAATGAATATTCAAAATCTTTTATAGCACGCTTTTTTTGCATTGTTTTATATTTCTTAAGTTCTGATACAGAGTTTATTTCAGAAGGAATATTTTCAATATAATAATTTTTTTGCAATGCTGTTTTTTCTAGCATTATTTTTAGGTAGTCCTTGTCAGAAAGATTATCGTAGTCTTCTTGAGTTCGAATAGCACTTTTTCTTTCGGTGCTTCTTATTCTTGTAAATAAATCATCTGACAGTTTTTCCCAATTATTTTTAAAAGTAGAAATACGTTCTAACCTGTTTATAATATTTTCTTCCGTAAACTTTTCTGTGGGGTTTGTTGTTACAAGTTTTTTTATTATTCCAATAAGTCTTGATGTTGGAGTAAATATAGTGTCATAGATTGATGTCGCAACAGTAGTAACATCCGGAGATTTACCGTCTAATATAATATTTCTGTACTGTGGAGATTTAAAGGATGAACTATCGCCTCTTGTAAGTTTTTTGTACTGATGACTGTTTACAGATTCGGGTTCTTCCTCCAAAATCATTTCTCCTGTGATTCTTTCAACAATGTTACCGTTTCTATATTTGGCATTAGTGATGTACCCCAATGTTCCGCCACGATTATCGCTATAATCTGTTCTCATCAATCCTTTTGAATCAACCCAAACATTTTCATGCTCACTGGCACCCCAAGTATTGTCTTGGTACAAAACATCTATGTTCTTTTTCTGAGATTTTCCAGTTTTATCAACCACTGTAATTTCAGTTGGTTCAATATCTGCAATATATTGAGCATGCATACCAACTTTGTCATGGAATACTGAGCTTGAAGATATCCCCGAATAAGGAGTTTCCTTAATTTTCTCGATTGCTTTCTTCAAATCATTTGATGTGTGATGAGGTCTACCGGTAATATATTCAAGAACCCGTATATCTTGGCCTTTGTCTAAACCACTTGAACCTTCTTTAAACACCCACCAGTGCCCCATATCAACACCTACTATTCTTTTTAACTCTTCCAGAGGTATTTTTATATATTGTTGAACATAAGACAATTGTTTTTTTACATATGCCGATATAGGATTAATATTCTTTTCAATACGTCCGAGCGTTTGTTTTTCACTTTTTGAAAATTCATATAATCCCCTATCTTTAAGTTTACCTTGGCGGGAATTGAACTCATCCGAGGAACGATCTTTTTGAATCCTATTCAAATGCTGTTGTAATACGTATAATCCCTTTTCTGACGGTATCGTCCCATCATTTTCAAATTTTTTAATAATTATTTCTGCAGGATCAGGCGTATAAATTAAATCACCTTTTTCGTTAAATATTCTCAGTACCTGCGTAAGAGTTTCAGTCCTGTCATATACTGTACTTATACCCTTTGATATTTCATTAGCTTTGTTATTAACTTCCTCCGTCAGATTATTAATATCGAGATTATTGTTCGATACAAGAGTCTCTATAGCATCGTTCGAATCTTCCCCTGAGAATTTATTAAAAAAGTCTTTAACCACATCATTTAAAAATGATATCTGAGAAGAACTTCCTACCAAATCAAAAACTCTATTATAATTATCTGCTCCTTTAAGTAATTCAGATTTCAATTCCTCTAACTTATTTATAACACCATACTGAGTAGCAGTTATTCCCAGATTTCCTGCAAGATTATGAATTAGGCTGGAATTTTTATTATCAGATATCTCTAACTGTAAATTCTCAATATATTCCGCAAGAGCATCTAACCTATCATTAAGTCCAATTGATTTATAAATTTTATTTATTTCTTTAATGTTATCTGACAATTCACCCTTTACTTGTTCAAGAAATCTTATACCTGCATCTGATGTTTCAATCGGTGAACCAATATTTTCTGAAAGTGATTTCAATATCATTTCGGTTTCCTGACTACCATTTGCCAATTTATTAATTAACATATTAGCAGTTTTAATTAAGCAAGCCTCTCTATTTTGAATATGATTCTTCTTCATCATATAGTTCACTGATACTTCATTTTTTAACCCTTGTTGGATTTGAAATCTTATTCCAGCACCTACTTCATATAATTTCTTGGCCTTTTGTATTCCATATTTATCACCATTATTATCCGATATCGCATTTAGTAGAACATGATAATAATCAACATTTTCATATATTTTATTGATTATGGAGTCATTTAGTTGTGAACTTGCAGGGACAAATTGCTGCAGATACATTTTTATCTTTTCTTTTTTGACTGTTTTTTCTTCATTTGGAATATATTCAAATTCATTTACCTTTTCTAATTCATGCGAATATTTGCGTTCCAGTTTCAATAAGTTATTTAATATCTCTTTATTTTCAACAATATTATCAGATGCTAATATTGTTGAAAGTATTATATTTAAATTGTTTATAATATCATTTATTGCTTTAATATTTTTCTTTAACTCATTATTTTTCTCAATTTTGCTCACGGAAGATTTAATTTTATCCGCCTTGTAACTATTCAGGAGGTCTTGCGACTTAATTAATGCTTGGTAATATTCTTGTATTTCCTGCAACTCTGGATCTTCAAAAAGTGAATTATAAAATGAATCTGTGTTTATATCAAAATTCTTTTTATCAAAAGGAATATAAGTATTGTACGAAACTCCGCTATATCCTGATTTGTTGGCCATATCCATCCATTGAGTAGCAGATGCATCGATAATTCTGTAACCTTTGGCAATAGCATCATCAAAATCTATCGGGACTTTTTTAATATATGTTTTTTCACCACTCCCCAATTTTGATCTGTCATATACACATATCCTATCCGTGTTATCAAGTTCTGATAGAATTGAATCAATATAATTCGGCTTATCCTCATACGTAATTTTTTTTCTGACTATTGATATTGCTGCACATATTCCATGCTGTTTCTGATTTACAGCCTTTATATTTGGAATTTTATGTCCGGGCGTACTGATAGCCAAGTCATTTATAAGTTCTGCAGCCACTATTGACTTTTTATCCTTTAATTGCGTGTTAATTTCATAATTATCACTCATTAAATAATTCAATTTTTCAAGCACATATTTTTTATGCTCTAACGTTGTTTCTGACGATATTATAAAGTAATCTAAATTGTGTTCAAAATCTTTGATTCCACCCACAGTTCCCCTATCAATTTGTTTTATATCAACAGATTTAATTAAACTTTTCCTAAGTTTTAATATTTCACGTTCTGTTTTGTTTAATTTATCCGATGACACTATTACATTTAGTTTGCTGTTAAGTTTGTCCTTATTATTTAAAGATTTATTTCCGTTTAGAATCTTTCGAGCTGCATTTAAGAGAATTTCTTTCCAATTATTAATCGGATTATCTTGTAATTTAATATTGGTTGCATATTTAAGTTTTGAGGCAGTATCAAGCAAAAATTTTACAATTCCTTCATTACTCAAGTTACTAAGTTCACTAATTGAATTAATTATCCTGCGCTGATTTGGCTCTGTTAAAGAATACTTGTTATTTTTGGAAAGCTGCGAAACGGTATTTTTTAAAACCCTTGTTGAAGTACCGAATTTTAGGTTTTTATTATCAAGTAATCCTATTCTGTCTAATTTCATTTATTACCCCACTAGCATCCTATAAAATAAAAAAAACGTAAAAATTTTTTTTGCTACTTTTGATGTAAAGATTTGTTAAAAAATTTTTGTTAAATAACAAAATTTTTTCTTCATGGTTTTTAAACTGTACAAATAGTGCGCGGAGGTTTTATGACATTTGAGATCAACGGTAGTAATGGCATTTATGACAAATATATTCAGGATGAATCGCTGAAATATGGTCGCAATGCGGTTAATAACCATAAAAAACTTATTACAAATACAATAGAATCCGGATTGGATGGAAACGCACCTATACTTGATTTTATACCAACAAATGCTGCCCTGGATAATAATATTGAAAAAGTGAATGTGTTTATTGAAGAAAATGATAATTATTTAAAGTCACTTCCTGCAATAGAATATGAATACAGGTACATGCCTAAGCCAATTAATGGAAATATTGATAAAAAAGCGTTATTAGGGGCTGCATATGAAGAGATGGGTGCAGACTCAATGTCCGTACGTGAATTTGAAAATAAATTTTTACCCAATAACAGATATACGGCAAAGCCACTTGACATCAATAACGACGGCAAAATCGACGTAGGTGAATACAGTTTAAGCATGCTTGCTGCAGATATGTTGAGTAAAAATAACCTAGATGTTAAAAACATTGATGGATCAATGAATTCAAAGGGCATGAATGCAGTTATGGAATATGCACGTATAAGTAATGCCGAAGCTGCAACAAAATTATATTCACAAATAAATACCCATTATTCATTCAACCAAGTTGCCTAAAATTTGAAAAACATTTTGAGCGCATGCTATAATATTTTTGACGAGGAATAAGGAGTTTATATGAGCGAAATAAATATTAAGAGTGAAAACGGTGCAGATATTTTACAAATAATTCCACAAGGAGTATGCAGCAGACTGATGCAATTAAAAATTAAAGATAACAAGATTCTTGATGCGGAATTCGTCGGAGGTTGTTCAGGAAATTTAGGCGGCATTAAAATCCTTATATTAGGTATGGATATTAATGATGTGGTGAGAAAACTGGCAGATGTTCCTTGCGGAAACAGGGGAACAAGCTGTCCTGATCAGCTTGCAAGAGGTTTAAAAGCATACATCGAACAGAAACAGACGGTAAATGCATAATGAAAATAACGCTAATTAAAGGGGACGGAATTGGACCGGAAATTGCATCATCGGTTCTTAAAATAGTTGAAGCAGCAGGAGCTGAGATTGATTGGGATATACAAACGGCCGGAATAGACGTAATTGACAGAGAAGGGGATCCTTTACCGGAAAGAGTTATAAATTCGGTCAAACAGAACAAAGTTGCTTTAAAAACACCGGTAACGACACCCATTGGGAAAGGGTTTCGATCAGTTAATGTTCGGTTGAGAAAAGAATTGGATTTATACGCAAATTTGCGCCCTTGCTGCAACCTGCCCAATATTAAAACCAAATATAACAATGTTGATATAGTTGTAGTACGTGAAAATACAGAAGATTTGTATGCAGGTATTGAACATCAGGTTGATAATGACACTGCTGAAAGTATAAAAAGGATAACAAGAAAAGCTTCTGAAAGAATAGCCGAATTCGCTTTTAATTATGCAGTAAAGAACGATAGAAAAGAAGTATGCGTGGTTACAAAAGCTAATATTTGCAAGCTTTCTGACGGATTATTTTTAGAGTCAGCCAGAAAAATAAGTGAAAAATACAAAAATATAAAATTTAGAGAAATATTAATAGACAATTGCTGCATGCAGCTTGTTCAGAATCCTAACCAATTTGATGTGCTTTTACTACCAAATTTATATGGAGATATAGTGTCAGATTTATGTGCCGGACTGATCGGCGGACTTGGAGTGGCACAAGGTGCAAATGTGGGGAAAGATTATGCTGTCTTTGAGCCGGTCCATGGTTCTGCGCCTGACATAGCCGGTCAAGACAAAGCCAATCCGACTGCTCTTCTTTTGTCTGCAATTGAAATGCTAAATTATATAGGCATGAATGATAACGCTGTAAAAATAAAAAATGCTCTCTTTAAAACCTTCTTAGACGGAATTAAAACTGCGGATTTAGGCGGAAATTATAGTTGCACACAGTTTACACATGAAATAATAAAACGATTATAAGCAAACTTTTTAACCTTGAAATAGATTGTTTTTTCTGATATTCTGAACCTATGCCGATATAGCTCAGTTGGTAGAGCAACTCATTCGTAATGAGTAGGTCGTCGGTTCAAGTCCGACTATCGGCTTTTTATGTAAATATTTGTAAAATTTGTAAATATTAAAAGCAAAATTTTTTTTTAAACGGTTTATGTTATTAGTAGCGTTATAGGTGTATAAATGCTTCAAATAGCAAATAATTCTCAATTTGGATTAATCTTTGCGGCTAAAGCCTCTGATAAAGATGAGCAAGCCGTTGAAGGGTCGCGCATTTTGCCTAATAACGCAAAAACAAGATTAAGACAGAATACACAAAAAATTGAAAACGCATTTGTATACTATCCTATAAGGGGTTTGAAAGGGGACGTAAATTCTAATTTTTACGAATTTTTGACTATGGGCATTGTTCCATATCTTGCCGGTAGCGCTATGTTTATGCTTGTGTTTAATGCTGCAAATAAGCACCTTAATTTGTTCGAAAAAGAGAAGGCCTCTGTTTACGGTAAAAAAATGGCTCTTGGAGTCGTATTGTACGGGATATTAAAAAATTTATCAAAAAATCTTGTTACTAAACCAGTTAAATATGCAACAGGAGTCGATACTGAATTACCTTATCAAAATATAGTTTATGCACTTCCGACAGAAGCCGGTGCAAAAGCCAATATTGATATCCAGTATCAACAACGTAAAGTATATGACAGCAAAGAATTTTTCAGAAAAGACTTACTTTCAAAAGAATATTTTGACACTATAGCATCAAGATTAGGCATGGGAAAAAATTTAAATGATTCCGAATCAGAAGTTACACCTATTATACAAAATATTGTTGCCACAACAGCTACAGCTAAAAGCTTGTCCTCATATGGCTGGGCTGCAGTAGGAGTAGGATTGGCAATGCAAGACTGTTGGATAGATTTCTTTAATTCAATATCAGGAAGACAAAAATATGTTTTCAATAAAAATATTGGTTTCCTAAAAAATGCTTTAGGAAAAATAAATAATATAGTAAAAAATACGCTAAAAATTTCCGGTTCATTTATAAAATCATTTTTTAAATCAATTTCACAAATGTGGAAAGGAAAAGATAGTTATAGTGGTTTTATGAAACATTCCGGCAAATTACTAATAAGCGCAGTGGCATTGTCAACAGGAGTTCTTACTCTAAATACAATTATTAGAGCAAAAAAAATGGCAAGTAATAATAATAAGGAAACTATTGATAGATCAAAACAAACAACGGTGATATAAATGATGGCTGTTCAAACGCTACAATTGAATACTAACATAAACACTGGTTCTTCTACACAAAGAGCAGTCAGACCTTATTGTGCCGCAACTGAAACCATATATACAGATAATAATGTAAAACCACTTCCCCCTCAAGGTCATCTCGTTGATGACAATATTATTTCAGGGACCAAGTATTTCTTTAAGGATATTGGTTATGATATGAAATCCGTTAAAAATGGATATATTGGAACTGCGAATGACCATCAATTGGGAAGACTAAATGATGTTGGGTTAAGGCTTGGAGGAATTGGGATAGCTACATATTTAGCCTCACAGACAATGAATCCAAAAGCAAGATTAATGGAATATATTGGCCTTGCCGCATTTTTGACTTCCATGTCAATTTACCCCAAAATAGCCATAAACACACCTGCGAAAATACTTCATGGCTACGATATAGACAAAGAGTATATCGATGACCAGGGCAGAAAAAAATCTGTTCATCAGGATAGTAATTACATCCCTTATGACATGTATCTGGGTAAAAACAAAGGAGAAGATTTAGATACTATTGGCGACAGAATGGGCATCCCGCGTGATATTAAAAACAGACACGACGTAATAAGAGAACAAATGAGGAAAATCGCTACTCAAAACAACACCCTATGGATGCTAACAGCCGGATTCGCAACGCCTTTGATGACAGCACTCTTATGCACCGCTATTGAAAAATACATCGTTACCCCCGAACTTGAAAAATCAAAAAACGCAAAATTCGATTCTAAAATTAAACCATTATTAAACCTGCCGGAAAATTATGAGATTCAATCCAACACCGTTGGCTCCTCAATAAAACATCTGATTTCAAAATATAAGGACAAATCCATTCCTCAAGAAGAGATAGAGAATATGATCTATCTGTTAACAGAAGAAACTGACTCAATTCTCTCTGAAGGTATAAGAAAGGATGTTGAAAAAATTCTATCAAATGGAAAAACAATCCAGCTAAATTCGAAAAGACTTATAACTCTTTATAAAGATGCCTTAGAATCAATGCAAGGAGGACAGACAAAATATATATCTGATAACATTTTACCCTCACTTTTAGATATTGAATCTATGATTAAAGCAATCAAGCCTAACGTTGATTTATCATCAGAAGTTGAACTTTCAAAAAATGAATTTGAATTATTAAAATCAAAAATATTGTCTTTTGCCACAACAAAAATTGAGAACACAAGCGGTTCAGCAGCAAATCATAAAGAATACTTAAGAGCAAACGTATTAAAATTTAGTAATACTTTTAATATTGAACCCAATTCAACAGTTTTATCAGAAGCAGCAGGCGAGAATTTAATTAAATTCGCCAATATAATTGGGGACTTTAAGAAAAAAAACGCTCTATTAGACAAATGTGAGAGTTTCAAGTTTGAACACACTAATGAAACAGTGCTTGCAAATAATTACGAGAAATTCCAAAAAACATTATTAAAAGTGCTAGAAATTTCTCCTAAAGAATTTAAACTTATGGGAAATAATCCCGAATTTACAAAAAAGATTTTAGATGAAAAGCTGACATTATTATGCAAAAACGAAACAAAATACCAGAAAGCACTGGAAAAATTAGGTAAGATTATCTCAGATATGGATATTGCACTACATGGGTCAACAGCAGGTGACACTTCACATATACTGGATTTGGTTAATGCAATTGACAATGTATACAACAATACAGCCAACAATCTAATTAAAAACAATATCGGCGAAGAAACTGTGAATCGGCTCGTTAAGAACAATTTTGGACATACAGTTGCAAGTAAAGAAGACTTATTAAAATTACTTGACGGAGTAGCAGAAAATAAAATTAAATATGCTGATTCGTCTAATATTGAAGCTATGAAATATTTTTCAAAAGGAAAAGGTTCGTCAAAAAACTTAAAAATAAGCCGACTGATTGGTCGATATCAAGGTGAAAAAAATGCTTTTAACAGAGTTTTGCATTCACTCGATTTTTATAAGCGCACGACAAACTTTGAACAATTAGTTGAATACTCCTCTGTTAAAGACCATGGTTATGTTAAGAATCTGGAACTAAAAACCAAAGATGCTCTTTTGAATGGCTCAATTTCAGATTATATCCTGAAACTAGGAGTAGAAAATGCTTATGAATATAAAGATTTGTATAATATTGGATGGGCGGTTAGTCCAAATAATGAAGTAATACTATCAGACTCAACTAAGAATGCATTAAATAAAAATAAACTAACAGAAAAACTTCAATCATATATCAGAAGATTTAAAGATATCATTGCAAATGATAAAACTGATTTTACAAGACCTAATCATATTCTAAATGAAGACATTGCAAGAAATTATCTTGATATTGCAAAAACGAATGAAGCAAAATTCAATCTGGTATCACAGTCTCCTGTAGATATGGTACAAAAAGCTGCGAGCAAAATGCATGCTGACAGAATGTGGTTAAAAACCGTAGGAATTTTAACAGGTATAGTTTTTGGAATTACAGTATTAGGTCAATTTTCATTCGGAAAAATTAGAAATAAACATAACTTACAAAAAGTAGAAATGCAGGTGAAAAATGAATCGGATAAGTAGTGTTTTAATAAACCCTACATATATGAATCAGATATTCAAATCAAATACATTAAAAAATAAAGATTTGGAAATCGGACAAGACAAAAGTTACGTTTTAAGTAATCATCTTAAAAACGAAGCTCTTGCAAACTCTGCAGTAATTAAGCCAATCAATTTTAATTCGAAAAATACAGACAACTACAAAAACAACTTAAGAACAATGATCCAAAATAATGAATCTGTTATGATAGCAATTGCACCGAGAACATTTACAGCTGTTGATTTAAACGGAGATGAAAAAATATCACTGTCACAAGGCGAAAAGCCCGGAACTTTTCTTAGCGCAATTGATCGACTAGATGAAATAAAAGAAGACGGTTTTAATACAATTCATATACTTCCAATTCATCCTACAGGAAAAAAGAAAGCTATGGGGACAGCAGGTTCCCTATATGCGCCTGCAAAACTTGTCACTGAAGACGGACACTTAGCGATTGACCCTATACTGATTGACAAAAATGATTCGAGAACTCCGGATGAACAATTTAAAGCTTTTATTGATGAATGCCACAAGCGGAATATTAAAGTTATGTTGGATTTACCAAGTTGCGCTTCAGTTGATTTATTTGAAGCAGAACCGGAGTTAATGGCTTTTGGAAGAAACGGCGAAGAAAAAACACCTCAAGGCTGGACTGATATAAGAATGTTCGATCCATGGGATGACGAAACAAAGCGGACATTGAATCCTAAACTACTTGAAATGCATAAGCAATATGTAGATGCATGCATTGATTTAGGAATTGACGGTATTAGGGCAGATGTTGCAAGAGCTAAGCCACCGGAGTTTTGGGATATTATAATACCTTATTCGCACAAACGAGATAAAGAATTTGCTTGGCTGGGAGAATCTTATACATATGAATGTGCATCTCCACAAGTAAATATGCCATATGACAGGCCTGAAGACATCCTGAGAGCAGGTTTTGATGAATTTTATGGTCAGTATCACATATTTCATGAGTGGGGTACAGCAAAAGAATTTAATGACTATATTAAACTGAATTTGGCTATGTCACAAAGACTACCTGCGGGAAAAACGTGCATAGGTTCTTTTACAACCCATGATGACAAGTCGGCTATGATTAGAGGTGGCGAAAATTATTGTAATTTGACAACTATTATTCAGTCAACTATACCTATGTGCAATCCATACTTCGTTGACGGATTCCAAACAGGTGATTATTACAATTACTCATACTCTAAAAGCTACAGCAACGAGACAATGACAGATAACCACATTATGGACCATCATTCATACCAACTGGACATCTTTAATCTTTCACGAAAGCCAGGTGGGAAACATCATGATATTGAAAGAGTTTTGAAAGAAACTCTAAAAATGCGTAATGAGAACAAAGACCTATTTGCCAACAGAAACAGCAGCTATATCGAACTTGATAAAATTGGTGATAAAAAAGACCAAATAATAGCGTACGCAAGACATAATAACGGAAGAACGGCTCTTGTTGTCGCAAATAAGAACCCAAATAGAAGATTAACGGGCTCAATCATAGTTCCAGGTTTGAAAGAATCACAAAAATTGGTAAATATGGCACCAAACTATGGTAATAAGAGTGAATTCCAAGTTGCAAACAATGAATTGAGAGTTGATTTGGCACCTTGCAGTGCTTACGTTTTTGAAATAGATACGCCAAACATACAAAAAGACAGAGCCGGGCATATCTATAAGCAAAAAATAAGCGACTAATTACAAATGTAACATTAAATAAATACGAAAAAAGATATCCGACTCATTCGGATATCTTCTTTAATCAAATTCTTTAAGTTTGTTTTACGCGGTTGTACTTTGAGATTTCATGCTTTCAGCTTTAACAAATACACTGTTATTTTGCAAAGTATTATGTGCAATGAATCCCCCAGTTGCATTTAATGCATTGAAATTTTTAGGTTTTTTTACGCTGCTAATTGCTTCAACTGCCATAATTATGCCTCCTGTTTAAATTATTATATATATCTCGTATATATATTAAGTATTTTTGTAAAAAAAAATTGCACATTTTAAAAAAAATTTTACAAAACTTTACAAAATTATAAGAAAGCAAAAAAAAGGGTTGATAACAATCAACCCCTCTTTATATTCAGAATATATAAACTATTCTTCAATTTGTTCGCCGATTATTTCTGAGTCATTTACCAATTCAGGAGAACCAAACATACCCTCTATTTCTTCCAAAATAGCGGATGGTTTTCTTGCCTGATTTCTCTGTTGAGCTGCACGTTTCTGAGCTTCCTTATCACGTTCTTCATTCGCAAATGTTAAATGATGGAAACCTGTACCAGCCGGTATTAAACGGCCTATAATAACGTTCTCTTTCAAACCTCTTAACAAGTCTTTCTTACCATCTACCGCTGCCTCTGTCAGGATTCTTGTAGTTTCTTGGAATGAAGCTGCAGAAATAAAGCTTTCAGTATTCAAAGAAGCCTTTGTAATACCTAATAACATATATTCACAGGTTGCTTCTTGCCCATCGTGTTCTCTTACAGCTTTATTTTCATTTTCAAAGGCTTGAACTTCAACAAGTTCTCCCGGTAATAAGTTTGTATCACCTGAATCAACAACACGAACCTTCTTGGTCATCTGACGTACAATAATTTCGATATGTTTATCGGCAATTTCTACACCCTGCGAACGATAAACTCGTTGTACTTCATCAACCAAGTATTGTTGAGCCTCTTCCGGCCCGCAAAGTCTTATTACGTCATGCGGATTCAGAGGACCACTCGTCAAAGGCTGACCTTTTTTGATTTTCTGTTTATTCTGAACAACAATACTTGCATCAATTGCGAACTTGATTTCTGTTCTCGAACCCTCATTAGAAACAAGGAACAATCTTGGAACATCATCTTCAATTTCGATTTCTGCAACACCATCTGTTTCAGCTAAGATAGCACAATCTTTAGGCTTACGAGCTTCGAGAAGTTCTTCAACCCTCGGCAAACCTTGGACAATATCACCTGTCTTTTCTCTTTCAAATACTAAAGATGCTAACATATCACCCCTAAGCACTAAAGAACCTTCGTTTACCTGTAGCATAGTACCTGGGCTAATTAAGTACGGACGACCATTTCTGATCGTAACTGATTTTGCTGATACGTCAACTACTTGACCTGAGACAGGAGCTGTTTCCCCAGATGATGCCAACTCAGAATCAAGTTTAACAAAATGACCTTTCTTAACAGATGGCTTGGTTTTTGTTGAAACCGTCGTTTCATAATTGCCACAGTTAATCAACAATCTTCTTGATTCTGCCAAATCACCCTTAATAGAAGCAGTACCGTCGTTTATGGCTAAAACTTCAGTCTTTGCAACCGCAGTTTTCGGTTCAATAACCTGCCCGTTTTCAACAAGAAGTGAAGTCTGCAATGAATCATTCATCTTAGATGTACCTTCTTGTTCACGACGAACAATTAATGTTTCCAGTACAACTACCTTTAGCTCTCCTTTTTCATCAAGTTCTACCAAACCCTTCAAGTGTGACAGGTAACCTTGCATTTGGAGTACCAAAGATGTTCTTGTAAGAGTTGCACCATCAATATTTCTAACTCTTGCTCCATCTTTGAATTGCAATTGAGTAACAGGAACAATGTTGATAAGTTTATCTGTTGTATTAAATTTAATTGATACTTCCTTTGGTTCAATATACAGAGGTTGAACCGGTCTTACGAGAATTTGTACCGGTCTGTCTTCTAAAGATTCTTCTTCCAACGAAGATGTATCAATTTCTTCATCCAAATCATCTATATCCAAATCATCAAAATCCATTTCCATCAAAGTTACGATAGAAGTTTCTTTCGCTTTAATTCCTTTAGCAATTGTGGTACCTGCTTCAACTACAGCGCCTTCCTCAACCTTCAACTCAGATATACTTGAAAGTGTATGAACGGCACCAGGTCTTACAGTTACCTCATGAATAACATCATTGAACTCTTTAAATTCAACAACACCATCAATATGGCAGTAAACATCTTTTACGACCTCGGTACCGGCTGTAACAAATGTACCATTTTCAACCATCTTCAAAGTTGAATCTTTATTAATCTGGTGAACTTCTTCTGGAACAAACACAATGTTACCGGGTTTTGTAACGATTTGATTTTCATCAACCTCAACATCAACATACTTAATTTCACCCGATGAAGATACTGAGCATTCATCATCTACAAGCTCTGCAAGAATCATGCCATTCTCAACAGTCGTATCAACAGGAGCTTTAACGATATATTTTTCACCGGATTTTTTAACAGTCCAAAGTTGTTCCTTTTTAGTCTGTTCAAATGTAGCATTCTTTGGTGTTAAAGATGCAATTACAATTGTAATTTCTTTACCATGAACAATCTTATTTATTTTATTTTTGCCTGACTTGACGGACTCAACTTCCAAATCTTCAGCGTAACGAACTTCACCACCATGCTCAGATATCATTAATGTTTCAGCAAGCTTATCGCCAGCTTTAACTTTTTGACCATCTTCAACAAGGACTTTAGAACCACTCGGTAGATTATAAACATCTCCACCAATAATCCAAACTATACCATTCTTATTAGCAGTCCTTGAAATATTACCCTGTCTGTCTTTCTTTTCATCAGCAACAAAGTCTTCGAAAAGGACTTCTCCTGACATGTCAGAGTTAATATCTTTTGTAGCCTTTTCCGTCAGACGACCGCTGTCATTTGCATTTGGTCTATATTCTGCAAGTTTATATCCTTTTTCAACCTTTTGACCATCTTCAAAGAATATTGTTGCACCTGCCGGTATATGATATGTTTCCGATTTCTTACTACCTTTAACTTCAATATCTGCCTCATAAATTGATACACGTACAATATCACCGTGACGAGTTCTGAGTTCTCTTGTCTTAAGCTTCGTTGAAACTGTACCTGCAGACTTGGTTTCAATTGCTCTTGTAGCTTCTTTAACACCAACCGCACCACCAGTGTGGAATGTTCTCATAGTCAACTGCGTACCAGGTTCACCGATTGACTGAGCTGCAATAATACCAATTGCTTCGCCAACATCTACTAATTTTTGAGTGGTTAAAGCCCAACCATAACATTTTTGGCAAACACCATATTCTAAAGAACATGTCAAACCAGAACGGACTTTTAACTCGTTCAAATTCAGATGAGCAATTTTCTTAAGATCCTTTCTATCCATTGTAGTATTTTTCTTTACAAGGACAGTTTTTCCGTCTTCATCAAGAATGTCTTGCGCAACCGTTCTACCCAGAAGTCTGTCGATTAATGGAACAATAACAGTATCACCATCCATAATCGGTTTCATGTTGATATATTTTTCGCCACCGCAATCTGCATCACGGATGATAACGTCTTGTGCTACATCGACAAGTCTTCTTGTCAAATAACCAGAGTCAGCTGTCTTAAGGGCCGTATCTACCAAACCTTTTCTCGCACCATATGAAGAAATAATGTACTCTGTAACAGACAAACCTTCTTTAAAGTTGGACGTAATAGGCATGTCGACGATCTGACCTTGTGCGTCAGCCATCAAACCACGCATACCAACTAACTGTGAAACCTGTGATAAGTTACCTCTCGCACCTGAGAAGGCCATCATATATACAGGGTTAAGTTTATCAAAGTTTTCAACAACTTGTTCCGTTAATTTAGCCGTCGTCTCTGACCAGGTATCAATGACCTTTGTATATCTTTCAACTTCGGTAATTTCACCTTTCAAATAACGATTGGTAGATTTTTCAATCTCAACTTCCGCTTCTTTAAGCAAATCCTTCTTTGTTTCAGGAACCGTCAAATCGGCAATTGAAATTGTTACACCTGAACGAGTTGCGTACTTATACCCTAAATTCTTCAATGTATTAGCCAACTCGGCAGTTTTTGCACCACCATATTCCAAATACATTTGAGAAAGGAGTTTTTTCAAACCACCTTTATCCATCTGTTTATTGATGAAATCAGGTGTGTGTGTTTTGTATGCATATGTGTTTTCCATTTTATATTTCCTTTTCCTTATTAGCTTCCTATGTGTCTTTGGTAATTTTTATATTTACCACTAAGCAAGAGCTTTTCTTACAGCCTCATTAAATATAATTCTGCCGACCGTAGTTTCTATTCTCTTACCTTTTTCATCTCTTACAACGATTTTATCGTGCAGTGTGATTACCTTAGCTTCGAGAGCAGATATTGCATCCTGGAAGCTGTAGAAATATGCTTTTACATCCATATCAGGATCTTTCATAATGGTCAGGTAGTACATGCCCAAAACCATATCCTGAGAAGGTGTAATAATAGGTTTACCATTCGCTGGTGCAAGTATGTTATTTGTAGCTAACATTAACATTCTTGCTTCAGTTTGAGCTTCAATTGAAAGCGGTACATGGACAGCCATCTGGTCACCGTCGAAGTCAGCATTAAATGCTGTACATACAAGTGGATGTAATTGAATAGCACGACCTTCAACCAACTTAGGCTCAAATGCTTGAATACCAAGTCTGTGAAGGGTTGGAGCACGGTTCAATAATACAGGATGTCCGTCAATAATTTCTTCTAATATATCCCAAACTTTTGCATCCGAACGCTCAATCATTTTCTTTGCAGATTTAATGTTTTGAACATACCCTCTTTCAATAAGTTTGTTAACGACGAAAGGTTTAAATAATTCAATTGCCATTTCCTTAGGCAAACCGCATTGGTTAAGTTTTAATGTAGGACCTACAACAATAACCGAACGACCTGAGTAGTCAACACGTTTACCTAACAAGTTTTGACGGAAACGACCCTGTTTACCTTCAATAATATTAGACAATGATTTCAATGCTCTGTTATTTGGCCCAACAACCGTTCTGCCTCTTCTACCATTGTCAATAAGAGCATCTACAGCCTCTTGAAGCATTCTCTTTTCGTTTCTTACAATAATTTCAGGAGCACCCATTTCAAGAAGTCTTTGCAAACGGTTGTTTCTGTTAATAACTCTTCTATATAAATCGTTCAAATCGGATGTAGCAAATCTGCCGCCATCTAATTGAACCATAGGTCTCAAATCCGGAGGTGTAACAGGAAGAACGTCCATTACCATCCAAGTCGGCTCGGTTTCTGAAGAAATCAATGAATCAAGAAGTCTCAATCTCTTAATTAATTTACCTTTCTTTTGTACAGAAGTTACACCACTTGCAAGTTCTTCTCTAATGCTGTCAGCCAATTCTTTTGTATTAATTTCACTCAAAAGTTCTTTAATAGCTTCCGCACCTATACCTACCTTCAATTGAGATTCTTCATTTTCCATAATGAAATCTTCATATTCTTCTTCGCTTAATAGTTGAAGTTTCTTGAACGGAGAATCTGCAGGATCAATAACTACATAATTGTTGAAGTATATAACCTGTTCCAAATCCTTCAAAGTCATATCAAGCAATAAGCCCAAGTATGAAGGTATACCTTTTAAGAACCATATATGAGAAACTGGAGCCGCAAGCTTGATGTGTCCCATTCTGTGACGTCTTACTTTACTGTCTGTAACTTCAACACCGCAGCGTTCGCAAATAATACCTTTATGACGAACTCTTTTATACTTACCGCAATAACATTCCCAGTCCTTTGTAGGTCCAAAAATTCTTTCGCAGAACAAGCCATCACGTTCAGGTTTAAGTGTTCTATAATTAATCGTTTCCGGTTTAGTTACTTCGCCATGTGACCATTGAAGTATTCTTTCCGGAGATGCGATACTAATTCTTATATAATCAAAATAATCAATACTTGTAGACAATTTTCTATCTCCTTATATTTCACCCATAGTAGTAGAAGTTTCAAAGAAGTTGATATTCAACAACTCAGAATCTATATCCGAAAGTGTTCTCTTCGGAGCAGCTTTTCTTAAGTCATCCATATCAGACATCAAGTCAACCTCAGTACCATTTTTCTTAGCTACTGTAATATCAAGTCCGATACTTTGCAATTCTCTTACAAGTACCTTGAATGATTCCGGAATACCCGGTCTTGGAATGTTGTCGCCTTTAACGATAGCTTCATAAGCTCTGTTACGTCCGTTAACATCATCTGATTTGATGGTTAACATTTCTTGCAGAGTATATGCTGCACCATATGCTTCCAATGCCCAAACTTCCATTTCACCGAATCTCTGTCCGCCGAATTGTGCCTTACCACCTAAAGGTTGTTGTGTAACCAATGAGTACGGACCTGTTGAACGAGCGTGAATCTTATCGTCAACTAAGTGGACAAGTTTTAGTATATATGAAAGACCAACCGCAATCGGTTCATCAAACGGTTCACCGGTTCTACCGTCTATCAAATAAACTTTACCATCTTCTCTAACCCAATCACAGCCCGATTCTTTTATACCTCTTAAAAGTTCTGCCTTTGTAGCAATTTCGGATTGGTTTTCACCATATCTTTCATCGAACGAAGGAGCTTCATAGTGTTCGCCCGTTAAGTATGCAGCCAAACCTAACAAACATTCATAAGTCTGACCAACATTCATACGGGAAGGAACACCCAGCGGGTTAAGAACTATATCAACAGGAGTTCCGTCAGGCAAGAACGGCATATCTTCTTTCGGTAATATTCTTGAAACAATACCTTTGTTACCGTGACGACCTGAAAGTTTGTCACCTACTGATACTTTTCTCTTTTGAGCAATATAAACTCTAATAACTGTATTTGCTCCCGGAGGTAATTCATCGCCTTTTTCTCTGTCAAATACTTTGACATCAAGAACACGACCGCCTTCTCCATGAGGAACACGAAGTGAGTTATCTTTAACATCTCTTGCTTTTTCCGCGAAGATAGCTCTTAAAAGCTTTTCTTCCGGTGGATGTTCGGATTCACCCTTCGGTGTAACTTTACCTACCAATATATCATCTGCATAGACTCTCGCACCTATACGAACAATACCTCTTTCATCTAAATGTCTCAACGCTTCTTCAGAAACATTAGGAATTTCTCTGGTAATTTCTTCAGGTCCGAGTTTTGTTTGTCTTGCATCAATTTCTAATTTTTCAATGTGAACTGATGTAAATATATCATCATGTACGCACCTTTCAGAAAGCAGGATAGCATCTTCGAAGTTATACCCTTCCCAAGGCATATAAGCAACCAATATGTTTTTACCTATTGAAAGCTCACCGCAGCTTGTAGATGCACCGTCTGCAATTACATCACCTGCTTTAACCTTATCACCTTCATTTACAATTGGTTTTTGATTAATACAAGTGTCCTGGTTAGAACGTACATATTTCATTAATACATGTAAGTGTTGTTTCCCGTGTTGGTCAGATATAACAATTTCTTCACCTGTAACTCTTGTTACAACACCGTCAACCTTTGCCAAAACAACCATTCCTGAGTCTTTCGCGACACGTCTTTCCATACCTGTTCCTACTACCGGTCTTTCGGTAATTAAAAGCGGTACTGATTGACGTTGCATGTTTGAACCCATCAATGCACGGTTAGCGTCATCGTGCTCAATAAATGGAATCATTGATGTTGCAACAGAGATGATTTGTATCGGGCAAACACCGATAAAGTCAACTTTCGATGCGTCGCACATAATGAATTCAGATCTGTAACGAACAGGCACCTGTGCATCTCTGAAAGTATTATCTTTGTTCAATTTAACGTCAGCTGGTGCACAACGATAGTTTTCATCTTCATCTGCTGTCATATAAACAACTTCGTCAGTTACTTTTCCATCTTTGACAACAAAGAATGGAGATTCAACGAAGCCATAGTCGTTAACTCTCGCATGTGTAGCTAATGAACCTATCAAACCTGCGTTCGGGCCTTCAGGAGTTTCAATAGGACAAATACGTCCATAGTGAGACGGATGAATATCACGAACTGCAAACCCTGCTCTTTCTCGCTGTAAACCGCCAGGTCCTAATGCTGAAACACGTCTTTTGTGAGTCAATTCAGCCAATGGGTTGATTTGGTCCATAAATTGTGATAACTGTGAAGAACCGAAGAATTCTTTCAAAGAAGCAACCAACGGTTTTGTATTAAGTAAGTTCAAAGGAGTCAGAGTTTCTGAATCCTGTAAAGTCATTCTTTCCTTAACAATTCTTTCAACTCTGGAAAGACCTACTCTGAATTGGTTTTGAAGAAGTTCACCGACTGAACGGATTCTTCTGTTACCCAAGTGGTCGATATCATCCAAAGAACCTTCATCATAAGTCAGATTAATCAAATATTCAATTGAAGCTACAATATCCTGTACCGTCAATGTTCTCTGGTTTTTAGGAATATTCAGATTCAATTTTTTGTTTAATTTATAACGACCAACACGACCGATATCATATTTCTTGTCATCAAAGAATCTTGATTCAAGAATTTGACGTCCGCCCTGTGCAGAAGCCGGATCGCCTGGTCTTAACTTTTTGTATAAATCGATTAATGCATCGTCGGTAGTTTCGGTAGTGTCTTTATCTAAAGTCTTTTTCAAGAATTCAAAATGAGTGAATAAAGATTCCATTTCGGAAACAGTGATACCCATTGCCTTAAGTAATGTAGTAGCAAGGATCTTTCTGTTCTTATCAATCTTAACGTAAATAATATCATTAGAATCCGTTTCTATTTTCAACCATGCTCCTCTGTTAGGAATCATAGTTGCGTTATAAAGTCTTTTACCAGTTGGCGAAATTTCTCTTTTAAAATAAACACCCGGTGAACGGACAATCTGTGAAACGATTACACGTTCAGCACCGTTTACGATAAAAGTACCTTTCTCAGTCATAGTCGGTATATCACCGATATAAACTTCTTGTTCTTTAATTTCACCGCTATCACGATTAACAAGTCTCACCATTACACGAAGCTGTTTTGCATAGGTTGCATCATGGATACGAGCTTCTTCAACCGTGTATTTTGCATTGTCAAACGTGTAATTCGGCAAGAAGTGAAGCTCCAATCTACCCGTATAATCCTTAATAGGGGAAAATGCAAGCAACTCTTCCTTCAAGCCTTCTTTTAAAAACCATTCAAATGATTTTTTTTGCACGTCAATTAAATCCGGTAAATCGTCAAGTCTGGTATTCGGAATACCCATTGGCGTTACTCTTTTTGCGTATTTTGTCGACATTAATTCACCTCATCTATTCTATGGTGTACGAACTATTTATAAACTATATATTTATATTCCGTTGAATTTCGGACATAATTATCCCATATTTAACCATGTTATACTATCGTACATCATCAAAATAATGAGTCAACATAACAAGCGTATTTTTTACAATTTTTCAAGTCTTATCTTTACAAAAATTTACATTTAATTTTTAAAGAAATAATAAGCAATATTTACTGCTTTTTTCCGATGACTTTTAGTTTAAAATCATTATAATTTTTAGTATGAAAAAGTTGCTGATATTATTAATTCTCTTGATATTTAATCTGACTGCAAGTGCAGAAGTTCTACAGGCAGGCGTTTCTCTAGAAGAAATACCGAAAACACTATTCGGAGGTTGGAGAGTTTCTGCAAAATTAGACAGCACAAATTCATATTCGACATTTAAACCGCAAAGCTTAGATTTTTGGAATTTAATTAGGGAAAATGACCGGTTAATTCTTGATAATCCATACAGCGGTGCCCATTCAGAAATATCCGTCAAAACTGTTGAAGGCAATTTAATTGTATTTTCTAAAAAAACACCATATGACAATAACAAAGTTTTGACTGATACAGTCAATCTAAGAATTGAGGGAGACAAGTTTTCGGGGGTAAATTTTTTAAAATTAGAATCATTCTCCTTGATTGATAACCATCTTATGAAAACAGAAACTGCTCAATATATAATTAAGGGTGAAAAAATCGCAGGCGAAAGTATATTGGAAAATTAAAATTCCAATTAGTTTATTTCAGTTGTCTTATTTACTCCCGGATAAAATTTGTATATACCGTTTCTTCTTTTTTAGGCATCGGAATACCTGCTTTTTCTCCTGCTTCTTTGCATTTTAAATGCCAAGCCATATTGCGTGCAAGAATTCTCATATTCTGCAAACCTTCTTTATCCTGAAGTACTTCTTCCGCTTTAGCACCATGTACCATATTCCAGTATCTTCCTGAAATAACTGGCATTTGGGAAATAGTAAAATATTTATTCAATTGGTCAAGCGCAGCAGTCGTTCCGGCTCTTCTCGCACTCACAATTGCGGCACCGGGTTTATGCGCAAATATATGTCCTCTCCCTGAACGGAAAGCCGTAAAAAAGGCACGATCTAAAAATGCAGTTATTCCGCCGCAAGCAGATGCATAATGGACAGGGGAGCCAAAGATAAATCCGTCAAAATTCGCAGCATATTCAAGAAAATCATTTACTTTATCATTAATTACGCATTTACCAAGCTTTCCGCAGGCATAACATGCTCTGCAAGCGCTAACGGATTCCGTTCCAATTTGATAAATTTCAGACTCAATTTCTTCTTCACCCAGAGTTTTTTCAATTTCTTTTAAAGCTGTATAAGTACATCCTTCTCTGTGCGGTGAACCATTAAATAACAATACTTTCATATTACCCCCTTTAATATTAAACACTACTTTTTTGCTAAACTATAACTTTCATCAATTCTTTTGTAAATATCATCAATACATATTGAACCATCAAGAGGAATGGTTATCCAGTGTTTTTTATTCATGTGATAACCGGGGTAAATATTTTCTTGTTTTATCAGTTCCGGAAGTTCTTCCGGCTTAGCCCTTAAATCAATCACTTCTATTTTATCTTTAGATTCAAATCCCAGTTTGTCTTTTGTAACCGTTAAAATTGCAAGATACCATTTTTGGTTATCTTTTCTTCTTGCAATAGCATTATCGGGAAATTTTTCCCACAAATATTCAACGTCATCATTGTATTTAGATTTAATATAATCAATAATTTTATAACTGTTTTCGTACCTA
>JAEEGL017451577.1_pt1 | contig 26107 bp, 18 predicted proteins | sample 9134231 | NCBI WGS metagenome assembly JAEEGL01 (sample SAMN16246548, study PRJNA631951) | gut metagenome | biome: gut microbiome; feature: rumen; material: fiber-attached | host: Bos | place: Iran: Karaj | collected 2018-10
ATGCACTGCCCAGCTTATCAAAGCATATGAAAAGCTTGGTCTGCCCTGCGTAGCAGTCCATCCCATACCATTGGAGGACGTGGTACACTACGGTATCTTTGCGGGAGAATGGGATAATAATGAACAGACAATCCTGAAGCTTGACCGCATCGCGGAAAAACCGGACAAGGCTTTTGCCTTGGACTATTTAAAAACACCCTCTTCCAAACGGGAAGATGATTACTATGCCGCTTTTGGCGCATATATCCTGACTAAAGAGATCTATGACCGGCTGGATGAAATGATCCGGGATAATATCACAAATGAAAAGGGTGAGATCGAACTCACCCGTGCTTTAGAAGATGTCCGTGAAGCTTCCGGCATGATGGCCTTTGTTCCCGAAGGAAGATCCTTCGATATAGGAAATGCGGAAGCATATCGGAAAACGCTGACAGAATTCGGAAGGTAAAATACATCCTTTGAAGGATCAGCCGAATTTCTTTTTAACAGCGTTTATTATCTTTCTCAATCCAAGATACTTTTTCAGATAAGCTTTATCATATTCCCTGTCTTCCGCTATGGGACGTACCGGATCACAGGGAAGCTTTATCCTGCCGTAGCTGAAGTCTTCAAAGCTGCTCCCGGTGGTATGCGTGGCATCTTCCCTGTCAAAGCCTATGTTATTCACCAGGTTTTCCTTCGGAACGATGCCGAGAGCCCCTCTCTTCACCCTGCAGTAATCCCACTGCAGATCCCAGGTATCCTTCCCGCCGTTATATATCTTTTCCGCATCTCTCTTAAAGAGCCAGAAAGAAAGGGGATTCTGATACACATCTTTTAAGGCCCGGTTATTTTTCATTTCAGGCCAGTCCTTCATTTCCACATCATAATCCCGGCTCCAGGCCCTGCGCCAGGTCGCCCATCCCCAGATTACGGAAAAATATGAGAAGGTATAATCACCCTTTATCTCATGGTTCTTAAGCAGATTTGTACCTGAGACCATCATGACCTTATCTTCATCTCTGTATTCATTTAACATCTGCTGTATAAAAGGGAAAAACTGTTCCGAAGGTACTACATCATCCTCTAAGATAATGGTCTCTTCCTCTTTTTCAAGGACCCAGGAGATCCCGCTGGCAACTCTCCTTTTACATCCCATATTGCTTTCCGCGTAGTTTTTATTAACTACGCAGTCCCAGTCTATCATCTCCTCTATGACCCTGCGGCACTCTGCCACCTTTTCCGCCTCTTCCGGTCTGCCTTCCCTGGCTGCATCGGAAATGAGATAGAGTTTTTCAGGCTTTGCCTTTTGAATCTCCTTAAAAACCTGCACCGAAGTATCGGGCCGGTTAAACATTATAAACGCCACCGGAACAGTTAATTTAAATCCGTCCAAAATTCTGTCTCCCTTTCATTCTCCTCTTGTCAGAAGCTCAGCCTTTATCCTCCAGTACAGGCATTATCTGTGAAAGAAGATTTGTGATATTTTCGAATATGCCGCTCTTCATGGTTCCCAGATCGTTTGCACTCTTTATATGGCTTAAAAGCTGGCTGTACTCGTCATTTATGGAATCAAAATTCTTTTCTATCTCGTTCAATTCCGCTGAAGCAGCTTCTGATGCGCTCTCTATCTCCTTCTGCACTGCATCGGATCCGTTGGCGGATTCAATGATCTCGTCAAAGGTGGCATAGGTGGCATCCACTCCCTCCACGCTTCTGTCCAGAGCTGCTATGGAACTGTTGACGCTCTCCGTCAGCTTGTCCGATTCATTTCCTGCGGCTTCTATGGACTCATTGACCTGGCCTATGAGATTGTTGATCTCCCTTGAGAGCTTTCCAACCTCTTCCGCCACTACGGCAAATCCCTTCCCGGCCTCACCGGCCCTGGCTGCTTCTATGGAAGCGTTAAGAGCCAAAAGATTGGTCTGGGACGCGATACCTACTATGGCCTTCATATAATCGGAGATCTGGTCAACGGCATTCTTAAAATTATCAAACCCCTGCTGCATGTCTCCGAATCTGTCCTTCACCAGGTTCGAATTCTCCCTGAGCTCACTCACCTTGTCCTGAGCCTTCTTAACGCTGGTGACGATCTCGTTTCTCACATCATCATATTTTGATGCGGACTCATTCACACCGGAGAACACCTGATCATAATCCGCCAGCTGGGCCTTAAGCTGATCATTCTTCTCCATTACCTCGTCAAAAGACTCTTCCACCCTGTGGAGTTCCGTAAGTGAATTCACTTCATTTTCAACAAGCTGGCTCTGATACTGCTGAACAGAGCTTACCAGATATTTTACGGAATGAAGCTTTTCTTTAGAATCGTCTTTCTTCTCAGGTACTACCTTTACTGTCTCTTCTGATTTGTTTTTCCCAAAGCCAAACATAGACTCCTCCTTTACTCGAATACCACACAGGTCATGGTCTGATTAACAAACTGGCTGTTATAATGCTCTCCGTACCCCACAAGGCCACAGTGCATTCCAAGGCCTCCCATTTTCCCCAGGTACTGGTTTAAATTTCCGTTATCTGTAAACATGAGATAGCGGAACAGACAGTTTACGGAGAATACCGCTGATATTCTCCCGAAATCAGATCTTATCTGGTCTATGGTGCTCTGGACCACCTCCTCTATATCCCTGGCTTCCAGCAATGTCAGGATGTCGGAATCGTTAACCTGTCTGAAGCAGCAGAGTCCGGTGCCCTTTATCTCCTTAAGGGAAATAATGCAGATATCATCACCTATCATCTTTCCCAGAGGATTTTTAAAGGTCTGTGTGGATATGTCGGATTCACTTATCCCCAGAATCTCTATGTAAACCTGCTTTGCACTTCTTCCGTTCAGTTCTCCTATGTAGTAATCGGCTCTGTTTGTCTTTGAAGCAATAAGCCTTATTCCTTCCATGGGAACATAAATGTTTTCCTTATAGGCTTTTACCCTGCCGGTCTCATTCTTAACCACAGCATAGGCCATGGCGTCGGAATAAACCTTTCCGTTACAGGATATCTTTCCGCCGTCTCCCGTACCTCCCATAAGCTGCAGACCGTATTTTTTAAGAACAGGCGAAATAGTTGTCAGAACACAGGCATCATTACCGGCACAGAGATCGATAATAGCCGTATTATCCTTCCCGGGCTTAATGCTTTCAACGTCATGCTCAAGCCTTTCTATGTGCCTGGCAGGCATGGAAGAGACTTTTTCCAGCACATTGGCTGCCGCAGCCACTCCCTCGGTAAAGGCGGCAACCGTAACCCCCTTTTCCGTAACCTTACCTGAATAACCCATGGCAATACAGCCTATGCTGGGCACTCCCGGAAAAGCCTCCTCCAGCTTTTCCACATTTTCCTCAAACTTTTCAGCAGTGCTCATCAAAATGAGGAGTTTTGGGTTAGATATCCCTCTCAATGCTTCACTGAGGACACCGCTCTCTGATGCTCCGTAATGAATCTTCACTCTTAGATACCTCCTGATCTTCGTCTGTCCTTATCTGCCCCGGTCTGTTCCCCATCAAACCTTCTGGCGCTCCGGACATCTGTTAATAGTAGCATCCCTTTATAAATATTACGGAATAAATCATGCTCCCCAGCAGTAAAATGACATCCCCTTTGCCCCGCTGATCTTATCTCCTCACCGATAAGGACGGTCTTTCGTTATGAGGTCCTCTGTGAGATACCCTTGATATTATTAAGTGCCCAGTCCTCATTATTCACGGTGATTATGCTGCCGCAGTACGGACACTTGGCTGTCTGGTTGATGTTGACAGGCGCACCGCAGTGAGGACATGACAGGGACTGCATCTTATCGGTCTTGCCGGTGATGATGCCGCTCTTCCTGCAGATATCCCACTCGTATTCCATAAACTTCTCTCTGTTCCTGTCACCGGATATAACCTTGCCGGTCAGGTCATCCAGAGTATAAGCCACAAGACGGCTGCGGACTGTAACAATGAGATGATCCATGCCGGAATCCTGCCTGAAGCCTCTGATATTCACTTCCATGACAGCAACCCTTTCGGTGCATGGAGTCTGTCCCTGCTTGCGTTTCGCAGCAAGCTGGTGCTCACTCTGGTTATAGAAGGCATCCGTAAAGTAGGGTTTCAGGCTCTCAATATTCTTATTGTGCCAGCACTCCTGCATCTGAACATAGAGATTTGAAAGATGCTCTCTGAGGGCCGCCTCATTATATCCGGGATCAAGAGTCTTAAACTCTTCCATGGACTTAAGTGACGACTGGGGAGTCCTTGCGGCGCCACCGGGTTTCGGAGCGGTCTGCTTCATCTTCTTCATGCCGTCACGGGTCATTACCCAGACGATTATCCCAAGGGTAATAAGAATAGCCAGCCCCATGGTACCAAAGCCTCCGCCCGAGCTGTCGTCATCATAGGAAGAACTGTAACCGCTGCTATAGTCAGAACCCCAGGAATCGCCTGAGCCCCAGGAATCACCGGAATCCCAGGAATCCCAGGAGTCTCCCGAATCCCATGAATCTCCGAAATCCGTATCCCCGGAAAAATCCCCAAAATCCGCCTTTGCCCTTATGGGATTGAACCCAAGGCAGAGTGTCAGGAATACTGCTGTCAGTAAAATAAAAAACTTAAAAGGACTTTGTTGTCTCCTCATATCATTATCCTTCCTTGATAAGATGCTCTAAAGTCTCAAAGAGATGCTCCGGCTCAACGGGCTTACTTAAATGAGCGTTCATGCCGGCCTGCAGGGACCTCTGCACGTCCTCATCAAAGGCATTTGCGGTAAGCGCGATGATGGGAACCGTCTTCGCATCTTCCCTGTCAAGGGCCCTGATCTCCTCCGTTGCCCCAAGGCCGTCTAAAACAGGCATCCTTACATCCATTAAAACTGCATCATAGTAGTGAAGAGGGCTGTCAGCGAACATATCCACCGCTGCACGGCCGTTCTCCGCATGCTCTGAGATCATGGATCTCATGCCGAGAACCTTCATCATTATCTCGGCATTGATTGTCATATCTTCCGCAAGAAGTACTCTCTTTCCGTTCAGGTCAGCTTTCTTAACGGTGGAAAGCATGGCTTTCTTCTGCTTTATAGCCTGCTTAAATTCATTTAACACTGTGGATGCAAAGAGGGGCTTGGACATAAAGGTATCAACACCTGCATCTATCGCCTCTTCTATGATATCATCCCAGCTGTATGCTGTAAGAATGATTATTGTAGCCGAATCTTCATCATAAAGCTCGCGGATCTTCCTCGTTACTTCAACGCCGTCCTCATCCGGCATCTTTAAATCCACAAGGATAAGGTTGTAACTCTGTCCCCTGGCCTTTGTGAGGGAAAGGATCTCGTATGCCTCTTTTCCGCTGAAGCAGGACTCGGATACGATCCCCACTTCCTCCAGCACAAGCCTTGCATGCTCACAGGCAATGGGATCGTCATCGATGATCAGTACTCTTATATTCTGAGGGTTAACTTCTTCACCTTCGTCACCCGTCTTCTTACCTGTGGTCTTAAGTGTCACTGTAACTGTAAATACAGAACCCTTGCCCTTTTCACTGTCCACAGTGATCTTGCCGTTCATCATCTCGATTATGTTCTTTGTGATAGCCATGCCAAGACCTGTGCTGCCAAACTCACTGGTCTTGCTACTGTCCTCCTGGGAGAAGGCCTCGAAGAGCTTCGGCAGATACTCCTTATCCATGCCTATACCCGTATCCTTCATGATAAAGCGGATGGGGGCATTCCCTTCAAACTGCGCAAGAGGCTCGACGATAAAGGACACCGTTCCGCCGGAAGGGGTGAATTTAACCGCATTGCTTAAGATATTGATGATGACCTGCTTAAGCTTCATGTCATCGCCAATATAATAATCGTCAGCAATACCGTTTATCCGGCATTCAAAATGCAGATCCTTTTCGGCGCACTGGCTGTGGATCATGGTATTGATCTGCTCCAGCATTTCCTTAAAGGAGAATTCCTCATTCTTTAAGATCATCCTGCCGCTCTCAATGCGGCTCATATCCAGTATGTCGTTAATGAGGCTCAAGAGATGCCTTGCGCTGGCGCCTATCTTTTCCAGATACTCCCTGGTATCATCCGCCAGATCCTTCCTCTTAAGGGCGATGCTGTCCATACCGATGATGGCGTTCATGGGGGTTCTGATCTCATGGCTCATGGACGAAAGGAAGGAGGTCTTAGCTGCATTTGCATCCTCCGCCTGGGAAAGGGCATCCGACAGAGCCTTCCTCTGGCTGATGGCCTCCCTGGTCTCCCTGTCCACATCCGAGAATCCCATTCCCGCAGCATGGACGATATGATCTGTCCTGTCCTCTATGTGACGGACCCCTGCCATACGGAGCATCTCGTACTGTTCCTTACCGTACTTTCTGGTCAGGTATCTGTGGGAAACAATGCTTTCATTTGACAGCTTTTCCCGGATATTATCGGGTTCGATGAATTTAAGGAACTCTTCCCTTTCCTCTTCCGCCACAAATCTCTCAGCATATTTCCTTATGGTCTCGAGATAATGGAAGTGCTGTCCTTCCTCGATATCAAATTCATTCTGTGCATCTGCGCTGTAGCAGACACCGTCATCCTCATCAAAGTTCACATAGTAAACACTTCTGTATTCCGAAGCCATGGCGGTTATCATGGCATCGGACCTTCTCTGCTGCCTCTCCTTGGTAAGGAGCTCGTCCTGCAGCGCTATCCTCTCCTCCAGTTCCGCCTGTATGGCAGCAGCCGCAGCCTCGGATTTTTCCTGGTCGAGCCTTAAGAGATTTGCTCTCCTGTTTAAGATGATCACGATTATGAAGATGATCAGCATGATGACCGCGATACCCAGAGTCTGCATCAGACTTCTGGCAATTATGCCCCTGGAAATGGCATTGATATTGGTCCCGATTATGCTGTCCCTTATAAGGTAGGTCAGGAACCAGTCGGTCCCATCTACAGGGGTGTAGTACAGATTTTCAGAATTTTCCATGTATTCAAAGGAGATGATGCCACCACGCCCTTCGTTAAAATCCTCCTTTATATCTTCAAGGCCTTTATCCTCGGTAAATACTGCATTCTGAAGTGCATCAAAAAGGTTTTCATCCTCGGTCTGTCCTCCAAGGACGATGCCCGTAAGGGAAATGCCGTTTTCATAGTAAAGGTTACAGAAGGTTACGGAATCATCTTCGTTGTTAAGGGACAGTCCCTCCAACATCCTGTCCGCATCTATCTCCATAAAACAGGCCACCAGAACCTCTCCGTTAAAGGGGATGTCCGTGGGAATTGCGATTATCACCTTCTTATCCCTGCTGTCTAAGTCCTTTATGGAGATCTCCGCGTCCTTTATGGTCTTATAGTCAAAGTTATAGTCTGCAATATTATCCCTGGTTCCGAGGGAGGTATATATGAGACCGTTTCTGTCTACAAAGGCAAACTTTTCAAGACCGTAGAGCTTTTTCATCCTGGACTGGAAAGCCTGGAGATGCTCCATATCCTGCAGGTCATCGCTGTCCATAAGCCCAACCGCAGTGCTTATGTTTTCAATATTCTGCTCCAGATTGGAAGCCACCACCTGCTCTCTCCGGCCCGCAAGCTCCTCAAGATAGAAGTTGCTAACATGGCGCACCGCTTCGTCGGTACTCCTTCTGGCACTGCGGACAGACCAGACAGTGCTGACCACAAGTATCACCGCGATCAGAACTATTCCGGCTATTATCACTAACAGGTTGCCCAAATTATTTTTATTTTCCTGAAATTTATCATTCATGATCTGAGCCTGTTTCCCTTTGAAAGGTATATCTTTACCCATTATAACAAAAGCGGCAGCATACCTCAATGGAAACCTTGCGGGTATGCTGCCTTATTTACTGCTCTTATTTGTTGTCTCTATTTGCTGTCGTTATTTTCGTCGACGGATGAAGTGACGTGGTTCATGATATTAAGGGCGCTCTCCCTTATCTGTTCCATCCTTTCCGGTATTTTTCCGCTGTCGTCGACAGTGAGATAGATGGTATATTCTGTCTCTTTGGGCTTTGGCTCGTCAGCAGTACAGCAGATTACGGTCATGTCCGAATCAAGAAGCACCGGGATGTTAAAGACGGAGCTGTCTGCAGTATAGCTGCCCCTGTACTCTTCGTCATCCACCTTCACGTAAGCATATTCCCGGGTGGTAAAAACAATCCTTGCAGTTATCTCTCCGTCATAGGCCATGACTTCATTACAGGACAGGGTGACACTGCCGTCTCCCCCTTCCCACCTGAAGGTCTCCGGCACGTAGGTCCCGTCCGGGGTGAAGGGAAGGATAAAGGCCAGAACAATGATACCTATGATGGCAAAAAATATGAGCCTTAAAAGAATGAATATCCTGAACATCTTATTTCCCGCCGGTGAAATCCTTTAACACCGCATTGTCCGCTATATAGCTCCAGTTATCTGTATTCCTCACGTCATCATGGACGGAAAGCCAGGTGCCGGGAAGGAAGGTATTTCCGTTATTCACATCCGTTGACCAGTCACCGGACATGATGACATACTGGTCGTGGGCTGTTTTCTCACTGCTGTCTATCTTTTTCCCGGTAAAAGGATTTACCGGATCTTCTATGATCCCTTTCACTGCCAGCGTGGGAACATCGGCATTGGTCATGAACTCCTCAGATACAGTAAAACCATGACTGTCAAAATCCTTAAAAAGGAGCAGGGGATAAAACATCTCAAGATCGATATTATCCCCGTTGTGATCAAAATACATTTCCGGTAAAGATCTGCAGACCCAGCCGTGATCGGCGGCAATGACTATACGGGTATTGTCATATGATCCGTTCTCCTTAAGGAAATCAAACCATTCCGAAAGCTTTAGTATTGCGGCCATGTTTGTCTCATACAGCGCATAATGTCCTGTGTTTGATACATCTATGGTCTTTCCATCAATCGTAAAACGTCCCTGATTACTGCTGTCATACTCGCTGTTATCAACGTTCATTGCGGGAACATAATCCGGCTCCTGCAGCAATACAGGATTATGAGTGGTGTCATTTGACATTATGAAGAAATGATCTTCAGCTGTTTCGGAGATCTTCGTCATGTCAGGCAGCATGCACAGCTCATTATATTCTTCAGTAAATCCCGGATCCACACCCTGAGCCTGGGAAGGATTGAAGATCTGCTGGGCAAATTCATAAGCCTTGTCGCTGGTATTATTATAGATACCGGTATTATAGATGGTCTTCTGTAAACACAGGGGAACTGTTCTCATGAGACTGTAGCAGAAAAAATTCCTCTTATTGGTCTCTATCTCATAGCGCCTCTGCTCTTCATCCGTAAAAATCCCTGCAGTAGAATAGCTATTTATCCCGGGATAGTCATCATAAATGGTAAGATCCGGGATCCACTGGTATCCCGCATAGACAGGATCAAACACCGTTACCTCAAAACCGTTTTGATCGAAGAGCACCGGCATCACCTTCAACGCTTCGTTCTGCTTGGAAGCAAGGCTTTCCTGATCCCGCCTGTTCATCTCCACCGGGGTATACTCATAGCCTCCGTAAAAAGGCGGCACACCGAAATTAGTGGACTGTCCGAAGGAAGCTGTATTCTCATAATAGGTAAACCCGTCCAGCTTTTCCTTAAGTTCGGGCTTTTCATTTACCATGTAAGGGATATACTCATTTAAGGATCGGTCCAGCATAATGACAACAACATTTTTTCCGGTCTTACTCAGGGTAAAATACGGATTCCGGCTCTCCTTATATGCTGAAAGCTGCTCTTTGGGAATACTGCAGCCCTTGTTTATGGTGTTCAAATTGATGAGCGTCATCACCGCAAGCCCCAGGCCTCCGGCATAGATCAGGTATTTTGCGGCATCCGCGGATTTTTTCCATAGGAAATACAGAACAAGACAGATCAACAAAAGGATAAAGAGATTAAAAAGAACGGTTTTAACAGAATAATCCGCCTCTCTGCCAAAATGAAGATTCGGGGTCATGGTACCCAGATCTTCACTGAAAAACAGATAATCCGCCGCAAACACTCCGCAGAGCATGAGCATCACATATTCATAGATCCTTTTTCCCCCTTTATCCGCTATCCAGAAAAATACATGCATCCAGATAACAAAGAGCCCGAAAGCGGTAACTCCCGATGCCAGAATATAGGTAAAGGGATGAAAATCTATCTTTAAATCCATGAACTCCTGGGGCGAAGAAGCGATCACTGCGGAAGGAATAAGACAGCCAAGGAGCAGGAAAAGAAAAACGCTCTCAGCCAGTATTCCCCTGAGGGGCCGGTCATTCTCCTTTGTTTCCGGGATCCATGCTCCGAACTTAGTCTTAACTATCATAAAGAGTGCCGGCATCAGGCAGAGTATCCCAAGCCCCACGAGAAGTATTCTCCTTCTGGTCTCGGATGCACTGTAGATAAAGATTCCGTAAACCATCAAAAAGACACCTGCCGCGGAAGATATGGCAGTCAGAACCTTCAGTGGGTTCTTAAGCTTATAGAAAATGGTCTTAACAAGGGAAAAAGCATTGTTTAAGGTCCAGTAAAAAACCAGTCCTGACGGGGACTGATACAGGAATACAAGGAAAAAAGCAGCCATTGCATATAGCTGTACCCTTGTCTTCATTGGATAACCCTTTGAAAACAGCGTACTGGACAGCAGATTTATTACTGTCATCAATACCGGGAGCAGATTCAGAGTAAATCCTCCAATGCTGATCAGCGCATCAGGCTTGCTCAGATCGGCTATAGGACCAAAAGACGTCCCGGAAAGAAGTGCCAGGTTTGAAAGAAACTGATAGGCAGCAATAAAGAAAGGGATCTGTAAAAGAAGGGAGGCTGATCCCTTAAAAACATCTGTCTGCCTGTATCCCACATGACGATAATAGGACTGAAGCATCATCATCCTCTCGTCGCCCTTAAATACACTCTTGATGTGGGCAACGTCATCCCGGATGGATGCTTCCTTTTCCCGCTGTTCCTCCTGCATTTTATCTGCTCTCATATAAAGCGGAAGGATCAGAAGGTTCATAATGAGGCTCAGCGCTACGATGGAAAGCCCTGCCTTACCGGTCACGCGATAGGCTATGGAAAAGATTATCTCAAAAAATATCTGAATGGGATATATGAATAAATTATATAAAAAAGCTGATATAGTCATTACGCAAGTCTCTCCTGCAGTTCATTGTATTTGGCAGCAAGATGATCAGCCACATTCTCTGCCCCACTGCCCATATACATCCAGGTCTCTTTTCTTGCCCTTTCCCGTCCCTCGGAAAACCTGTTGTCGGAGATACATGTATTTACCAGTTCTCCGATATCCATAAGACCTTCTTCAGTAAGCTTCATTCCAAGAGACGGAAGTATCTCAAAGGTCCAAAGGGGATCGTCAAGCCACCATGCATCATAGACTCCCTTGTCAAATTCCGTATCGGTGTAGATAACGGGTTTGTCGTGAATAAGGGTAAAATCAAAGATAACGCCTGAAAAATCCGATATCATGATATCCGATCTTCTCAGCACATCAAAATTGTCATTATCCCTGTTCCATTCCAGATCTTCACTTTCCGGATATTTATCCATAAGGGAATCTATCATTTCCTTTTCAGAAGTGAAAGACTGGGGATGGGGCCTTATGATGATATGGAAACCCGAAGATTTAAGCGCATCTATGATCCTTCCGCCGTATACGCTCAATATGGCGTTCTCCCCCCAGGAAGGAGCGAGAAGTACTGTGGTCTTTCTGTTCTTAACTGCACCACCGGCTTCGATAAGCCTCTCCCTCATACTGTCCATATATGGGATTCCCACCTTGATAAGCTCTTTTTCCGGCAGCCCCCACTTCTTTTCAAGTTTTCTTATCTGGGTCTCCTGATAATCTCCGGACAAAAAAACGGAATCATAATAATCCAATCCGAACATACGGTACAGAACAATATCGGAAGCCGCATGGGGGATATGCACATAATGATCCACGGTCTTTGATCTCTTCCACTGATAGACATCCAGTCCCGGCGTGGTGGAAAGAACTATATTTGCATTGAGGAAATTCATTCTGGCAAAGGCTCTGTTCCCCTTTCCTATAAACTCACCATCCACATACTCATAAGGGTTCTTTAATCCCGGATCATCCGGAGAGGCGGTCATATAGGTCACCCTTATCTTCCGCTTATCAAGCTCCCTGCACACCGGCTCAAACACACTCCAGTACCGCTTGTCATCAGTGAAGATCACTATGGGCTTTTTATCCCCGGAAGCATCCTTCTGCCTTCCTCCGCTAAGAGAAAACTTAAGTTTCATATACAGGAGTCTCAGGGAATAAAGCGCCGCGCCGAACACTCCGATCATTATGGTAAAAAGCATGCTCCCCGTACCGGGGTCTATGTATAAAAGCATGGGGTAATTACTCCTGACGATTATCCAGAACCTCACTTAAAGTACTGACCAGTTTTTCATTATCTTCTCTGGCCCGTATTGCAACTCTGATGTATTCTCCATCCCTTATCTTTGAAGACAGATCCTTAATAAGGATACTGCTCCGGATATAAAGCTCCTTTGTAAGCTCAGCTGCTGAAATACCGTTTAACAGCTCTATCATAAAATAATTAGCCTGGGAGGGAATGACCCTTAAGGCCGGTATCTTTCCAAGCTCATTGTAAAGGTAGTTCCTCTCCTCCCTGAACCTTTCAAGTGCAGTTCCGTAATATTTCTTATACTTCTCAGCAATCTGCAGATAAAACTCGGCAAAGGAATTGATATTCCATATGGATACATCTTTTTTGAATCCGTCTATGGCAGCACTGTCTCCGGAGGCCATAACGCCCAGCCTGAGACCCGGGATCCCATAGGATTTTGAAATACTTTTTACAATAAACACATCCGGGTTTTCATCCAGAAACTCCTGTTTGAAAAAACTGTTATCTTCTTCATCGGCAAAATCCGAGAAGGATTCATCAAGGATCAGTTTGATCTTTTTATCTCTGCACCAGAGGATCAGTTTCTTTAACTGCTCCACCGGAATGTAGTTTCCTGAAGGATTGTCCGGATTGATAAGGATCAGGTTATCTATCTCCTTATCCTCATAATAATCCATTAAATCCTCTGATGTATAACTGAAATCCTTATTATCCGGTGTGAATACCACGGTTCCATCTCCGTAGCGGTTAGGATATTCTTCAAATGTCGGCCTTATTATCCCGGTGCTCCCGGTCAGCTTTTCCATAAGCGCCTTGATGAGTTCGGCAGCGCCGTTTCCCACTATGATATTCTCGCGCTTTACACCGAAGTTTTTAGCGGCAAGAAGTGAATTCACTTTCATTCCCGACGGATAGTTCTCCAGCAGCTTGTCAAAAGACGCCCTGATCTCATCCTTCATCTTTGCCGGCGGGTAATAGGGATTAACAAGATAACAGAAATCTAGAACATCGGGGAATCTCCAATATCCTCCGTATCTTTCCTCCAGCCTGAGTACCCTGTCTTCGTCATCAGGGCAGAAAAGCGTCTCCGCTATATCCAGATCCTGCTCATCATCTATCTCATACCACTTCTGTCCGCTTAACCTTATGCCGAAGATCTCTTTATTATCAAGAAAGGCTATGACTCTTAATACCTGTTCATAGTATTCGTTTTCTCCCAGCGCCTTAAGATACGCATCCAGAAAGGGTACATAGAAATTCACGGAAAAAGAAGCGCTGAATTTATATATGTTAACGGTCTTATAACAACCTTCTATGTTATTAAAATCAAAATCCTTACCCGAGACAAAATCCACAATACGGTCATTATCATCAAGCCTTAAGCAGGTTCCGTCCATCCAGGACTCATATTTGTCCACAAGCGCAAGGGTCTCTCTGGGATCCTCCATTACGAGTTTCAGGATGCTGTCTTCAAATATTACATCAGACTCAAAAAGCAGGGAGTCTTCTTTGATAAGATAATCCTTTGCAAGAGAAAGGGAATAGATATTGTTGGTCTTATGATATATGGGATTATTAACAAAGGTCACCGGCGTTACAATATCCAATCCGGATACAAACTGTTTCAGCTTATCCCCCTTGTATCCAACAACAATGACGATACGTGAAAGCCCGGCGCCATCCAGCTGCCTTAGCATCCTCTCTATCAGGGTAACACCATTTACCTTTACCATGCACTTCGTATTGTCAGCTGTAAGATGCTTAAGCCTTTTTCCCATTCCGGCCGCAAGTATTATTGCCTGCATATTTTATACCCCTTTTCAGATGATAAACGCATTGTACTGATATTCCGCATTCCAGTATTCCGGATTTTCCGGAACTGTAAATGTTACGGTCTTACCGAATTCCTCAGCTATTCTTATGAACATATCCTTATGATAGAACCGTTTCGGCAGTCCCTCATATCTTTTATCGTAGTCGGGAATGGTGGAACGTCTGTAATCCATCATCTCCTTTTCCTTCTCCGCATCATAGATCCCCAATATGCAGGTGGCTGTTTCACTTTTTTGGATCATCTTTCTCAATACATTTTCCGAGTATTCCTCAGAAGGGAAGTATTCAAATACGCTTTCCGACATCACGAGATCGTATTTGGGAACAACGGGAAGATTCTCGGCATTATCATTAATGAAATCCCCCCCACCGGCGATCTTTTCCGCATTATCGAGAAGGCTTTTGGAATAATCCAGTCCTCCCAACACAGGATCCTCCAGTCTGTTCTTAAACAGGAAAAGATTGACTCCGCTGCCGCATCCGACTTCAAAAACGCTCTTCAACGGAACAGCGCACATAGCGGTAAGTTCTTTATAAAACCTGTTGAAATCCTCATAAAAAGCTCTGAAATACTTCTCTCTGTCGTTTACAGCCACATCAAAGCCGTCCGCCTCCTTCAAAATACAGAAAGCATCAAATTCGGTCTCCGCTTTTTCCAGGCCCGGAACGCTTTTCCCCGACCATATCTTTTTCCAGTTGTTTCCTTCCTTAATACTCATTCTTTACCTCTCTTTTCGGAAAACACTTTTAAAGAGAATACTCACTGACCAGATATCTGCTGTATCTCTTTGCCATCACATGCCAGTTATAAAGGCTTTCACCCATGACAGCACCGCAGGACTCCCTGTACAATGCCCACACATACCAGTAATATGAAAGGATGGCTGTATAAGCCAGATAATGGAACATCAGGGAATCATCACTGTCATTTCCGCAATACTCTTTAATGAATTTCCTTGCTTCATCCACTTCCCACATGGAATCCATTATATACGTACCTATATCACAGCCGGGATCGGCATTCCCTGCATATTCCCAGTCGATCAGGATAGTATCATCTTCAGTCAGCATCCAGTTGGGAGCATAGGTATCACAGTGACAGAAACACATTTCCACTCCGTCACCACTACACCTTTCAAAACATTTCCGGACCTGTTCCTTTAATGTGTAAAACTCAGGGTCTGCTATTCCATCCTTCGATTTAAGAAGCAGCTCCTCGATCTTCCCGGCCTCCTCCCAGGGAAGGAATGACCAGTCCACAGAAAGCTTTTTCTCATGAAGCTTCTTTAATACACCGATCACCTTTTTCGAATCTTCAAAGCTGCCGTAATCAGGGATCCTGATATTCTCAACAAAGGAACTGAGTTTCCAGCCGGACCCTTCATCCATGTATATAAATGTGGGATCTACGCCGATACTCTTTGCAAGTTCAAGGGCCTTTTTCTCATGAGTTCTTGAGATTATCGCTTCGGTACCCTCACCGGGATGACGGTAAACGTATTTTTTATCATTGACTTCAAATACGAACGATGTGTTGGTAAGTCCTTCCTTAATAGCCCTGAAACCCTTGATATCACTTTCACCGCAGCCCAAAACCGAAGCAATATTGTGCATTATCATGCTGTCGGTGTGATTTATGTAGCGGTCGTCAAAGCTTCTCAGTTCATCAAGACTGTCAAACTCAAAGATCGCATCCTCCGGATACTCTTTGATCTCCATCGGAGGCAGTATCTCTACATTCTCAGCCAGTATCTGCTCCCAGAGGACGGAATCATAAACCCCTTCCAGATGATCCTCATTCAGTATCTTTATCATCTCGGTGGAAAAACTGCGATCCCAGTATACATGCCCAAGCATGATAAAACCGTCTTCCCCGTTTTTCCGGACTTTTGAAATACATCCGCTCCCGTCCGGTATCATATACCATTCATTGGTCTTCTCCTTAACATGGATCGAAGCATAATATGACTGATATACATACTCTTCGAAGGGATTCTCCGCAAAATAATCATCCGATGAACAGATGTATGTATTTTTTATGAATCTCTGGGCAAGATAGAGGGTATGGGTATTATTCTTGGTGTTATACTCCGGGTTTATGATTATCTTCAACCCTTCGTATTTATCTTCCAGATAAAAGAACGCCTCTTTTTTATATCCCAGCACCAGTACTATTTCCCTGATGCCCGCTTCCTTAAGCTGCTCTATCTGACGTTCTATCAGGACCTCATCCTTTACCACCAGAAGTCCCTTTGGTTTCTCAAGGCTGATAGGGACAAACCTTGTAGACATACCGGCCGCCATGATAACGGCGTTGTCTACTTTATAAGGCAGCAAAGCCTCATTTCCCTTATCCGTTATGCCTTCATCATCGATAAGCCCTTTATCCGACAACTCTTTCCGGATACCGGAAAGAGCGTCGGATGAAAGAGCTGACAACTCACTCATTTTATAATAGTCATTTATACCGTATTTCTTAACGGCATACAGCAGGTTAAATACTGTCTTATCCATATCTATACTATATCCAATTCGTTTCTGTCTCTGAGCATATATGTCTTTAAGGGTGTAAGGCTTGCAAGCCAGTATAACAATCCGCCACAGATAGCTGTGTATCCGCTGCCCGTGATAATGAGGAAGATGGGACTCTTGATCTCAGCCGTAAGCGGATTATAGATAAACAGGATATTTGTTATAAAGGCGATCAGCAGACATCCCAGACCAACAAGATTGAAACCGTTTGTAAATTCATATGCCTTATGGTCATCGATATTATAAAGAGACTTTAAGCTTATCTTCCTCTTCTTTACAATAAGATAATCCACCACTGTCATTCCGATGATAGGGCCCTGGATCTGGGCCGCCATTGAGATAAACGATCCGAAATTATCCATGACCCATCCCCAGACGGTTAACGCCGAAACATAGAACATTGCCAGGATTACCAGCAATTTGTAACTTATCTTCGGAATCCCGCTCTTAACGATCATGCAGTTCACGTAAGATCCTGTTCCCTGTGTACCGATATTTGCAAAAGCTACCATTAAAAGGCTCAAAAGGGAAAATCCGGGACCTGCAAGTGTAGCAAGCATCACCGTGGGATCACTCTCGTAATATCCTGCTTTTACATACATGGCTATTGCCATAACGCCGCCGGCTGCAACGAAGAAGGGAGCTACTATTCCATAAGCTCCGGCAGTCGCCCAGTATCCGCTTCTCTCACTCTTAGCAAGTCTCGGCATAACAAGCGCCTGTGTGGACCATGAAAAAGCAAAGGCCACATTACCTTCTGCACTGAGCATAAACCGTCCCAGAGCGGAATCATAAAGACTTGTATCCGGCTGGACCATCAGCATGTCGGAAATGGGAACAGCCGTGAAACAGATGATGACCACGACAGCTCCTACTATAAGCAACGCTGTCACCAGAAAACGGTTTACCCATTTTATGACATCAGGTCCTCCCAAAGCTATGATAGTACCGAGGATAACACAGAGGACACCCAGGACCGGTTTCCATATTGTCGGATCCAGCATTATCCCGAAGCCTCCCAAAAGATTTATCATGGAACTGGCAAACAACTGTGAGTCCACGGCATACCATCCAAAGTTAGCCATGCTGATAACAGTAGCAAATATCGCCACTCCTTTCTTTCCGAGAACGGAGCGGAGCCATATCCAGAGATCTATTCCGTAGCGGACCGCAAAGAAGACAGGGATACATTCGATCAGGATCCAGATGATGTTAAAACAGAATATGTTGATAAGCATCTGTTTGAAAGACAGATACTGGGCAACATAAGCCCCCTGCGTATAACACCATGTAGCAATGGAGAAACCGCTCGTTGCAAGGAAAAGATCCCAGAACGAATACTGACGCTCCTTTGAAAGCATGGGGACTGTTCCTGTAACAGTCTCCTGTTTAATATATTCAGCATTACTCATCGCAGCCATCAGACGATCACCTCCGTCATACATAATATGATAAGCAGCAGACTGACAGCGATACCGATCACTATTCCAGCCACATCCTTTGAATCTGCTTTGGGAGGGAATTTATAATCATCCGACCCCATCTCCTTGAGACGAAGATCCGTCTCTTCATAGATCATCTGTTCAATACTTTTTTCCATAATCACAATCCTCCATTTGTATTATAGATTATCTCTTTTAGTAACTAAATAATCTACAACCCTTATCGCTCCCTCTCCTGAATGAACCCATGAGTCTTTTCTGGCCTCCTCTCGTCCCAGGGCATATCTTTTATCATTCAGACATTCATCTATTATCGTTTTCACATTGCCTATGCTGTTCTCATCCAGTTCCCGTCCGAGCTTGGGAAGTATCAGTTCCGTCCACAAAGGAGTATCAAGCCACCAGGCATCATAGATGGACCTGTCGATCTGAGCCGCAGTATAAATAACAGGTTTATCATAGACAAGAGTGAAATCAAAAATAACGCCGGAAAAATCCGAGATCATTATATCCGATCTTCTCAAAACCTCAAAATTGTCATTATCTCTGTTCCATTCCAGATCTTCACTGTCCGGATATTTACTCATCAACCCATCCATCAGTTCTTTTTCCGAACTGAATGACTGGGGATGGGGCCTGATTATCAGATGATATCCGGTCTTTATCAGTTCATCGATTATCTTTTCACCGTATTTGCAAAGAATACCGTCCGGTCCCCAGGTCGGGGCAAGGAGAACAGTTATGCCATCCTTTTCCACGGGACCGGCATTTTTTAATCTGTCAAGCATCACATCCATATAGGGAATGCCTGTCAGTACCAGTTCCTTTTCGGGCAGGCCTCTCAGTTTCTCAAGAGCCCTCACATCATCAGCCTGAAACTGTCCGGACAGCAATATGGAATCATAATAATCTATTCCAAAAAACCTGTACAGAGTTATTTCGCTTGCTGCATGAAGTATATGCACATAGCATTTTACATCCCTTGACCTCTTCCACTGATAAACGTCCAAGCCGGGTGTAGTTGACAGAAGTATATCCGCTTTAAGGAAATTAAGCCTTGCAAAAGCCCGGTTCCCTTCTCCGATAAATTCTCCCTTAACATGGCTTAAACCCGAAGACAATCCGGGATCGTCCGGTGAAGCAGTCATATATACTATGTCTATACCCCTTTTATCGAATTCCCTGCAGACCGGCTCGAAGATATTCCAGTATCTTTTATTGTCTGAAAAGATCGCATAAGGAATACTGTCTCCGGTATCCACCACGGCTTTTCCGCCGCTCATAAGGAATTTCACTTTTACCATAAGCATCCTGAGGGAATATATACCCGCACCGATAAGACCGATGAGGATTGTAAACAGCATGCTTCCCGTTCCGGGGTCAATATATAATAACAAACCCATTTATCACTCTCCTGTAAAAACTGAGTTTTTCGCCACAAGTCTCCAATTATCACTGTTCCAAATATCATCATGGACAGCAAGGTATGTATCGGGAAGAAACTGATTTCCGTTATTGATGGTAACATCCCAGGAAAACGAATTACTGATATAAATATCATTTCGATCTTTTTCATCATTATTGATGATCTTTCCGGTAAAGGGATTGACCGGATCGTCTATAAGACCTGAAAAAGCAAGGGTCGGTACATCACCGTTAGTCATAAATTCATCAGAAGTCGTAAACCCATGGCTGTCAAAATCCTTGACCATTAACAGGCAGGCAAATCCTTCCATATCATAGATCTCACCATCCTCAAGCTTTACCAGCAGTTCTTCCCTCTGTGCATCCGCATGTCCGTGATCGGACACTAAGATGATCCTGGTATTATCATACACTCCGTTTTCCCTGAGATAGTCAAAATACCTTGCCAGCTGAAGGTAAGAAGCCATATTCACATCGTAATGCGAATACTGTACGTCTGTCTCCATCTTCAGAACTTTTCCGTCAACTTCAAAACGTGACGCATGCTCCTTATCATAAGCTTCATTATCCACTTCATCATTTGGAAGGTATCCCGGTTCCTGTAGTATCGTAGGCTCATGGGGAGTCTCATTACAGAATAATACAAATCCTGCTTTTTCATTTTTTTCTATTCTGGTAAGTTTTTCCATATTCTTCAACACATCATAATTCTTGAGAAACTGGGCATTCATTCCTCTTGCTTTATGACATCCGTCCTTAACCTGCACCGTTTCGATCTCTTCCCTGCTGAACATGTGGTTATAACCTCCTCCGGCATAGATATATTTCTGCATGATATAAGGAGATATCTTCATCAGCCCGTAGAAAAAGAAATTTCTTCTGTTGCTTCTTATTTCCTGTTCCTGATATATTTCACTGAACATTCCCAGAGTATTAAATGTAACTATCTCAGGTCTTTCATCAAATATTGACAGATCGGGAATCCACTCATAACCCGCATAAGACGGCTGGCATACTGTTACATTGTAACCATTATCATCAAAGATATAGGGCATCACCTTTAATGACTCATTGTGTTTATCTTCCAGAGACATATCACTCCTGCGGTTCAGCTCAACAGGAGTATATTCATATCCGCCGAAAAGAGCGGGACTAGCCATATTGGTCTTATGTGCGAAAGACGTCACATTCGAATAATAGGTAAATCCATCGAACTTATCCTTTAATTCCGGTTTTTCGTTCATTATATATGGGATAAGAGGTCCTATTGCCCTGTCTAAAAAGATCACCATTACGTTATGGCCGGTGCTGCTGAGACAGAAACTCTTTTGTGAATTATAACCACCCGTTTGCAATCTGGACGCTATCGGCAACACACTTTTTCTGATGATCACAGTATTAGCTATCAGCATCACAGACATTGACAAGATCAAAAGCAGATAAACGTTTCCGGGCAATCTCTTAAATTTTGAAAAAATGAAGAATACCAATACGGTTATTAATAAAACGACAGCAAGATTTTTCACGCTTTCAGCAGTAGTATAGTTTAATTCTTCCTCAAACTTAAGAGTCGATGAAAGAACATACGGGTTCTTACCAAACAGCATATAATCGACCAGTGACGCCGTGCATAAGACCCACATGATCTTTTCAAATATCACCTTCCCCCTGTTATCAGCCACTAAATAGAACACACCAAACCACACTACGAATGTTCCGAAAGAAATGCAGAGTGCATTTACTACATACCATAGCGGATTCTGATAATAGAATTCAATGATAAACTCCTGGGGAGATGCTTTTATCACCGCCGAAGGTATAAGACCTCCGATAAGTATGGAAAGAAGTATACCTGAAAGTAAAAACTGTTTTCTGTCAGGATCCATATCACCAAAAGGTGATCTTCTTTTGAAAACACCTTTCTTTTTCAGGCTCCATATGATGACCGGCAGCTGAAGGATAACACCTAACAAAACCACTATCAATTTTCTTTTCAGTGTATTATCGTATAATAACGATCCGAACAGTATCGCAAGTATCCCGATGACTGAAGACAGGACAGACAGCTTTTTTAAGGGTTCATCAAGCTTATAAAAGATGTTTTTTATCAGCGAGAAAAGGTTATTCAGCGTCCAGTAGAATACCAGTCCCGACGGAGAGGAATAGAGAAAGACAAGAAAAAAGAGAGCCATAATATATAGCTGTATCTTTGATTTTAAGGGAAGCCCTTTTGTATAAATAGCAGCGGAAATAAGATTGATACCGGTCATGATCACCGGAAGAAGATTTATACTGATCACTCCGATATTCAGCAGCGCATCAGGTTTTCCCAGATCTGCTATGGGTCCAAAAGAAGTCTTATTCAGCAGAGCGATATTTGAAAGAAACCTATATGCCGCAATAAAAAAGGGTATCTGAATGAGAAGTGACACCGACTCCTTTATTACATCAGTAGGCTTATAATCATTCTGCCTGTAATAAGTCTGCAGCATCATCATTCTTTCGTCCCCGGAAAACACTCTTTTAATATGGGCGATCCCCGGCTGCATCTTCTGTTCTATGAGCCTCTGCTCTTCCTGAATGGCGTCAGCCCTTCTGTACAAAGGCAGTACCAGAAAATTAACGGTAAGACTTAGTACGATGATAGATAATCCCGGATTATCGGTAAATCTCTGGGCAAAAGAAAAAACCACTTCAAAAAACAGCTGAAGAGGCATGATCAACAATGAATATAATAATGCTCCGACGGACATTTTAAGTCATTCTCCCATCAAATCCCTTTATATGACTTTCTATAAATAAAGTCTTTGTAATTCTTTAACAATTCTCTCACTGGCATGTCCATCCCCATAGGGATTAACAGCCTTTGCCATTTTATCATACTTTTCAGTATTATCAATAAGTATCTTTGCTTCGCTGAAGATACAGTCTTCTTCAACCCCAACCACTTTGACAGTTCCCGCTTCCACTGCCTCCGGACGCTCTGTTTCCGTTCTCAATACAAGGACAGGCTTTCCAAAATGAGGAGCTTCCTCCTGCAGACCGCCGGAATCCGTCATCACGAGAAAACATCTTGAAAGAAGATTATGCATATCAAGCACATCTAAGGGATCGATAAGGATGACATTATCAATATCCGAAAGGATGCTGAAAACCGTCTCCCTGACTGCCGGATTTAAGTGTACGGGATATATGAAACGGGCATCACTGTATTCATCAGCCAGTCTTTTTATCGCCCTGCAGATGTTCTCTAAGGGTTTTCCCAGATTTTCTCTTCTGTGGGCCGTTATAGCTACAACCCTTTCGTTGTCATAGTCAATTGCATTAAGCCTGTCGTCACTGAAAACATGATCATCTTTTACGGTATACTGAAAAGAATCTATTACCGTATTTCCGGTAATAAACACATTTTTCGTAATGCCTTCTTTTTCAAGATTCTCTTTATTTAGTTTAGTTGGGGCAAAATAAAATGTACTGATCCTGTCAGTGAGAAGCCGGTTCATCTCCTCCGGAAAAGGAGAATAAATATTCCCTGTCCTTAGTCCCGCTTCCACGTGTCCCACCGGGATCTGCTGATAGAATGAAGCCAACGCGGCTGCGTATGAAGTGGTGGTATCCCCATGTACCAGGACAACATCCGGTTTTTCTTCTTTCAGAACAGGCTCGATCTGTTCCATGACCGATGTGGTGATGGTAGTTAGGGTCTGTCTGTCCTTCATTATGTTCAGGTCATGATCAGCCTTTACGGAAAATGCTTCCATAACCTGGTCCAGCATCTCCCTGTGCTGCCCTGTCAGGCAGACAACCGTGTCTATATCACTATGCTTTTTTAATTCCAGCACCAGAGGGCACATTTTTATAGCCTCAGGCCTGGTTCCAAATACTGTTAAAACCTTCATTTTCTTATAATCCACGCTCTGAAGAGCCCATCATCCTTTCCCTCATAAGGAACGCTCTTTATTATCTCCAGATGCGCATTACACTCTTCTGTAAACTGCTTTATATCGTTATCGCTTATCCACTGTTCCCACTCATAGATTTCAAGCTGTCCCAGCTTTTCCAATGGTTTATCAATTATAACTATGCTGCCGCCAGGTTTAGTTATCCTGTATAATTCAAGAAAAGCTCCCCGGAGATTGATCGCACGTTCATAGGCCTCACAAGTATATACCAGATCAAACGTATTATCTTCATAAGGAATGTCTGTAAGCGTTCCGATCCGTAATTCCTCAACGAAATCTATATTTCTTGTGACATTTTCCGAAATGTCAACAGCAAAATAACTGTTCCCCGGGAAAGCTGCAGAAAGACGTTTGAGATATCTGCCTTTCCCACAACCCACATCACAAATACGCAAGCTGTTCCCACTATCGGCGCCCGGCTTGGACAATTTCTCTATCAGCTCATATCTTCCATCGTTTTCATCTATTTCATCCAGAAAACCGGGGGCCTGTTTTTCAAACTCCAGTTTTTCCTTTAATGCCAAAGCATCCAGGAAATACTTTACCGCCCAGCTTATCTCCGCATCAGGAAAATAAAAAGGCTTGTTTCTCCCACGGTAAAACCTGCTTAAAAAACCCCGGGTCTGATAACTGCCATACCATCCTCCGGTTTCATTCTGTAATTTCAATGCATAGTAAAACAGCCTGTTTCCCTTTTCCAGTTCATTAAGCTTATACCATACCAGTGCAAGCTGAAAAAGACCTGTGGAACATATCCACGGAACATCATTAAGCCCGGGTATCACCCCGTCTTTATTGCTGTATCTGTCTTCAAGCCTGATCATGGCCTCACGGCACAGTTCTTCATCTCCCATGTCATAAAGACCCTCCATGACATAGGCATAAAAATGGGACAACAGGCTGAAATTCATTATCCTGTCCATTTTCTCCCTTTTATAATAGTCCAGTATCTTCTTTGAAGCCTCAGTATAATCCGTCCTGTTAAGGATGTCCCCCGCCTCCTTTATGGGAGAAAGGCAGTAGATATGTATGAGTTCCGAGCAAAAGAAATCATCATTTCCCCATGCATCCTTGCTTGGGGTGGTAAGACGTCCGTCCGGATGCATGTTTGAGAGTATCCAGTCAACACCTTTGATTATATGTTCATCAACTTCCGGCAGGATATTCCTGACAGCGATCAGCCCTTTTAAGATCTGGGCCGAATCAAAAACATAGGGCGCACTGTCAGAACTGTCATACCAGGAACCGTCCGGTTTTTGAGCTGAACAAAGATACTTAGCATAGGAAAGGGCCAGTTCCCGCTCACCCCATTTCAGGAGCGTAGGGATATAATATCCGGTAACTTCGGGATATATCACTCTTTCCTTTGATGTGACAGTTATCCCCTTTCCGTCGATAGTATTATTTTTTATCCAGTTTATTGCCTTATTAAAATGGTTCAGTTTTTCCATACGTCATTTCTCTTTCATCATCGTAAGCGTTCTTTCTATACCAGACACTATATCATATTCCGGAACAAAACCGATCTTTTTTATCTTTTCATTACTTAATCTGGCTTTTGTAACGGTGCTGAACCCCTGTGCTTCGACCTCGTCCGGAAGATCAAAAACAACCTTTGTTTTGCTGAATCCTGCAATGATCCCCGCCAGGTCTTTCAGCATGATGTCCGAGGCTTCATTTGATATATTATATGCCTCTCCCGTCTCTCCTTTTAACATCACATACAATATCCCCGCAGCCGCATCGGCCATATATGTATATGAAAAGTACTGTGTTCCTTTGCTTTTAAGTACTATATCCTCTCCTTCAACGGCATTCTTCAGAAACTGGCTCAGGGCCTTTGAATCCGTATTCAATAGAGTAGGTCCGTAACTCCTTGTCAGTCTCATGATGACCGAGTCCACACCCCGCTGCCGTATATATGCCTGACACAGTGACTCTCCGCATCTCTTGCTTTCCTGGTATCCGGCTCTCAGGGTATTGCAGTTGATATAACCGCAATACTCTTCATCAAACAATTCCACATCCCCACGGTTCTCGCCGTAGATCTCATTGGAAGAAGCGAATCCCAGTCTTATTATCTTGTGTTTTCCGGCATATTCCAGAAGATTCCTGAGACCGATGATGTTTGTTGTGATAGTTCCCACCGGATCTGTTGCATAAGCTACAGGATGGGTATTACTAGCCAGATGGATGATATAATCCGTCTCAATTTCTTCATCTATCTCCAGGTTGATATCATGCTCGATAAAAACACAGTGAGTATCTTTGCTGTATCTTCCGAGACGTTTTTCAAACTTTCCCCGGTCTCTCCCCATTGCATAAACAGTACAGTTCAGGCCTTCTTTGTTCTTTTCCATAAGGCAGTCTATTAAAAAACTGCCGATCATTCCCGTTGCGCCGGTGATCATTATGGATCTGTCCTGAAATTTATCCCAGGGAAGGTCCAGTCCACAGACATAAGAAATATCTTCCCGGTAAAGCTTATGTTCAAAAATGCTCACTTAAACCTATGCTCCTTTCCCTCTTTGCCGGTCACTTTAACCAGGACTGCTTTTCC